>Ga0335072_10009288_pt1 | contig 14187 bp, 11 predicted proteins | sample Lox_Sample_21_FD_206725 | JGI IMG/M metagenome (GOLD analysis project Ga0335072, IMG submission 206725) | Soil microbial communities from Loxahatchee National Wildlife Refuge, Florida, United States - Lox_Sample_2.1 | ecosystem: Environmental > Terrestrial > Soil > Wetlands | place: USA...
TGCAGCTCATTTCGATGATCCAGGAACGCGCGCGTGAAGCGCGGCAGATCGATTTGCATACCGAGGTCATCGTGCTGGGGGAGGAAAACTAATATGAGCGACAAACCTCGCCGTTTGGCGGTGCTCATGGGCGGTTCTTCTTCTGAACGTGAGGTCTCCCTTAAAACGGGCGTGGCCTGCGCCGGTGGCCTGCGCGAAGCCGGGTATGAAATCGCGGAGATCGTGGTGGATGACGGGAATTTCATCCTGCCGGCCGGCATCGACCTGGCTTTCCTCGCGCTGCACGGACCTTTTGGCGAGGATGGGCAGATTCAGGAGATTCTCAATCAGCGCGGTATTCCCTTCACCGGGGCCGACGCCGCGACCAGCCGTATCTGTATTGACAAGGACAAGACCAAGGCATTGCTGGCGCAGGCCGGGGTCCCCGTGCCGCCCGGCCAATTGGTGGCACGGATCGAGGAGATCACACTTCCTCTTCCGCTTTTTCTCAAGCCCAACGCGCTCGGTTCCAGTGTGGGATCGGCTCCGGTGTTTAGCCGCGAAGAGCTCGCTCCCGCCCTGGCCCGCGCGCTCCGGTTTGGCGCCCCGGCGCTGGTGGAGCGCTTCATTCGTGGCCGGGAACTGACCGTGGGTGTGCTGGGTGACGAGGCGTTGCCGATTGTGGAAATCCGCCCGCGCGATGGATTTTACGATTACACCAACAAATACACCAAAGGCCGGACCGACTATTTTTGCCCGGCAGACCTCCCGGCTGAAATCACCGCGCTGATCCAACAACATGCCTTGACGGCTCACCGCGCGGTGGGCAACACCGTCTATTCCCGGATCGATTTTCTCCTCGAGCAGGACACGAATCCTTATTGCCTGGAGATCAACACCATTCCCGGCATGACGGTGACAAGTCTGCTGCCCAAGGCGGCGGCGGCCAAGGGCCTTACTTTTCCGCAGCTTTGCCAACGGATTGTGGAATTGTCGTGGGACGCGCGGCGGAAAGAGAGGCTGGCATGAACCGTCACCGGACAAACCGCGCGCGCCAGAAGCAGATCAATATTTTGCATACCGCGGCGCGCAAGCGTCACTCGCAGCAGCAGGTGACCCGTGTCCTGGGCTGGGGAATTTTGATGATGATGATGATCGTGGCGACGGGGATCGCCTTCCGCGTCGGATTTGGCCTTTTGCTCGATTATGCGCTTTACCGTAATCCCCATTACGTTTTACAGAAGATTGAAATCGAGCCGGAGGGCCATTTCACTCTTCATTCCATCCGCCAGGCAACCGGACTCGAAACAGGACAAAATCTTTGGACTCTCAATTTGCCGCAAATTGCCAAGGACCTGGAGAAATTGCCCTACGTTTCCAACGCGCAGGTCGAGCGTCATTTTCCCGGTCGCGTCACCATTCGCATCCACGAGCGGGTGCCGGTGGTGAAAATCTCCGGGTTGAATGCCGATCTCAACACCCGCGAGACGTTTTACCTCGATCGTGAGTGCGTCGTTCTCAAACCACGCGACGGTGAAGAGGAGGCGCAATTGCCGGAGGTCATCGGTTTGACCCGCGCCGAACTCGAGCCGGGCGCGCGCCTGGAACAACCGGGATTGACGCGGGCGCTGGAGATATTGGATGCGATTGGGCACAGTTCACAGCTCAACACGTCCATCACGATTCGCTCCATTGACCTGAGCCAGCCGCTTTCCATCACGATGACGACTACGCAGCAGACGGCCATCACTTTCCGCCTCGATTACATCGACCAGCAATTGCAAAGACTGCAGCAAATCATCGAGCGTTACGGCAATTATCAGCAGCAGCTCCATACGGTCGATCTCACCCCCGACCGCTATGTCCCGGTCACTTTTTACGAATAACCCGCATTGAAACCGAAACCAATACTATTCATCCAATAACCAACCATGTTCTGGGGAAAATCACGCAATATCGTCGTCGGGCTTGAAGTCGGAAGCACCAAGGTTGCCGCGGCCGTCGGGGAGATTCGTCCCGACGGAACGCTGGCTCTGCTCGGCATCGGCGAGGCGCCGTCGGGACAGGTGCGCAAATGTGAAATCGTCGATTTCGAAGTGGCGCAGGGCTGCGTGCGCGACGCCTTGGCCGAGGCGGAACAAAAAACCGACATCGTCGTCGGCGAAATTTACCTGGCGATCTCGGGCGCTCATATCCGTTCCTCCAACACGCGCGTCACCACCGTGATCAACAATGAAGGCGATGAAATTGCGGCCGAACACATGCAGGAATTGCACGAAATGGCGGCCAGCCAGCCGCTACCGGCGGATCACGCCATTGTCCACCATCTTCTGCAACATTACGTCCTGGATGATGGCTCGACCACCGACAATCCGGCCGGCTTGGCTTCCAAGCGGCTCACGGCCCATTTTCATCAAGTCTACGGCCTGGCCACGCGCTTGCAGACGACCATCCGTTGCGTGAAGGAACTGGGGATCGATGTGAAGAACTACGCGCTCAGTTCCTATGCCACTGCGCAAGCGGTTTTGACGCGCAGCCAGAAGCAGCTCGGCGCGATTGTGATCAATCTCGGCGGCGGTGTGTCCGATTACGTTGTCTATCAGAAGGGCAACGTGGTCCATACCGGCGTGCTTGGCGTGGGCGGCGATCACCTGACCAACGATATTGTCTCCGGGCTGAAGATTCCCTACGCCAAAGCTGAACAACTGAAGAAGACCGAGGGTTCCGTGATTCTCGATCCCTCCGAGGACGGCGAGCGGATTACTTTGCCGGGTTCTTACAATTTCGAGGAACGGCAGATTCCACGCCCCTCGCTCCATACGATCATGCAGATGCGGCAAGCGGAAATTTTCGAAATCATTCTCGATGATTTGCAACAGGCTCCCTTCTGGCCCGAGTTTGCCGGCACGGTCTACTTGACCGGCGGAGCGTCGCAGGTGAAGGGGTTGATCGAACTGGCCACGCAGGTTTTTCCTTGTCCGGCCGAATTGGCGCACCAATCGCCCTTTGATGGTGATCAAAATTACGGACGCCGTCCGGATCTCAGCACCGTCCTCGGCCTTTTGCAGTACGCGCGGCAGGCTGAACTCGAAATTCCGGCGCCGCGCGGTTTTGCCCGCGTGGGCCAGTCGCTGCGCCGGGCCTTGGCCAACATGAGACTCATCTAAAAAGGAGAATAAACCGTGATCGAATTAATTCAGAACGGACCCTTTGCAGAAAAAGCCGACCCTCTTTTTCCCGGACGCGTGCGCATCGCTGGTCTGGGCCAGACGGGTATCGCCGTCTGCGATCAAATCGTGCTGCATGGCCGCCCCCTGCAGGACGTCTGGATTTTGGATTCCGACCAGCAGACCATTGAGGGGTCAATTGTGCCGGCGGCCAACCGGCATCTGCTCGGACGCAATTTGGTGCGCGGGCTTGGTTGCGGCGGAGATCTTGAACTTGCCCGCGAGATCGTGGCGGTGGAGGAGGATCGCCTCTCGGCCATCGCGGACGGGTGCGATTTTCTCATCCTCCTGCTCGGCTTCGGCGGCTCAATCGGCGTGGCTTTGGCCGAGCATCTGATCCAGCTTGGCCGCAAAACGGAGGCAAAGATCATCGTCGTTGGCGCGCAACCGTTTGCTTTTGAAGGTTGGGCGCGCCGCGAGAAAGCGGTCGCCGCGATTGCCGGCCTCCGCCGCGATGCCGATAGCGTCTTGGTGCTGGCCCACGACCGGCTGGCGGAACATCCCGCCGCGGTGAAAAATATCCGGCATGGTTTTTATCTCATGCACCAACTGATGGCGCAGGTGGCGCAGGCGCTGGCGCAGATCGTTTGCAAACGGGGCCTGATCCAACTCTCCTTCGCCGATGTCCGCAGTCTTTACGCGCGCTATGTCGGGGCCGAAGCGCTCGAAAATTGCTGGGCGGCGCATGTCGAGGGTGACACTCACGATGGCGCCGAATACCTAGTGCAACGATTGCTCGGTTCTCCGGTGCTCAAAGACGGGTCAGTCTGGAAACTGGCCGATCACGCCATTGTCGCCGTGAGCGGCGCACGTGATCTCGGCCTCTCCGATGTGCAGGAACTCGTCGGCGCCTTGAAGGACAACCTGCCCGTCAATATTCCCATTGCGACCAGCGCCAGCCTCGATGACGACGACCATGAGAAAGTGCGCATGACCGTTCTCCTCGCCGCAACGGCGCCGGCACCGGCCGCCTCCGTGGAATTTTGCGTTCCCGGACCGCGACCGGCGAAAAAACCAAAACCGGCGGCTGAGACCACTCGGCTAACCGTCATGAAAGACGCGCCCAAATCGCCGGAACCATCCATTCCCAAGGCCATGACGGCGACGAAAAAAATCGCCCCACCTCCGCCCACCCCCGGCGCCTTGAAAAAGGCGAAGCCGCCCCAGGCGCCTCCGCCTAAGCCAGTCGAAGTTTCTTCTCCGCGGAATGTGGAGGAAACGCCGGTGGAAGCATGGGGCGAAACCGCTTCAGTCATGTCTGCGGGGAAGGCGCCGCCGCGCAAGCACATTGCCAAGCAGGAAGAGATGCAGTTCGAGACCGCTCCCCGCGGACGGTTCGAGAAAACACACGAAACGATGTATCGCGGCGAAAATCTCGACCAGCCGACTTTTCGCCGCCGCGGGGTGACGATCAAGCTTTAGCGATTTTTTCAGTTAAGCGAAAATCCGTTCCAGGCTTGCCGCCCGGAGTGTTGAGGTTACGCTAATTCCCCCATGGCCTATCAGGTTTTCGCCCGCAAATACCGGCCTCAGACTTTCGCCGAAATCGTCGGCCAGGAACCGGTCGTGCGGACGCTGGCCAATGCTTTGCGGTTGGGCCGGATCGCGCAGGCTTATCTCTTCGTCGGTCCGCGCGGCACGGGCAAAACCTCAACCGCCCGTATTCTGGCCAAGGCGCTCGAATGCGGCAACGGACCATCCGCCGAGTTTGATCCCAAGGAGGAAATTTGCCTCGAAATCGCCGAGGGGCGCTGTCTCGACGTGCTCGAAATAGACGGCGCTTCGAACAACGGCGTCGAACAGGTGCGCGACCTGCGCGACAATGTCCGGTACGCGCCGGCCAAGGGCCGGTTCAAGATTTATATCATCGACGAAGTTCACATGCTTTCCGTCGCGGCGTTCAACGCGCTGCTCAAAACGCTGGAAGAGCCGCCGGCCCACGTGAAATTCATCTTCGCGACCACCGAAGCGCACAAACTTCCCGCCACGATTCTTTCCCGTTGCCAGCGCTTCGATTTGCGGCGCATTCCCGAACCGCTAATCCGGTCGCATCTGGCCCACATTTGCGAATTGGAGAAAGTCGAGGCGGAGCCGGGCGCGCTCGACGCCGTGGCGCGTTACGCCGAAGGCGGCCTGCGCGATGCCGAGTCGGCGCTCGATCAGGCCATCAGCTTTTACGGCGACCGCGTTTCCGAGGCCGACGTGCTTTCGCTCTTCGGCCTGACTGGATTCACCCCGGTGGCGAGTTTGGGCCGCGCCCTGGCGCAGGGCGATGTCGGCACGATGCTCAAAGCGGCGCGCGAATTGGCCGCAGCGGGCAAGGATCTCGGCAAGCTCAGCCAGGATTTGCTCGCCTTCTTTCGCAATCTCGTCATCTACCAGGTTTCACCGGCGGCGCTGGAAGGAGAAATCTCGACGCCGGAAAGAAATGTGCTGGCCGAAGTGTCAGCGCAAATTTCACGCCGCGCCGCGCTGGGCATTCTTGAGGAATTGAGCCATCTGGAAAACCGCCTTCGGTACGCGCTGGCCAAGGATGTCATTTTTGAAGTCGCGCTTATCCAAATGAGCCAGCTCAAAGAAAAGATTTCGCTCGAAAGCATTCTCGAAACTCTGGGCGGAGCGCCTGCATCGCCGCCGGATGTCTCATCCGCTCCGCGCTCTGTCACGCCTCTCATTGCCGGCGCGGTCCCTAGCGCGCCTGTAACGGCGCCCGCGGCTCCTGCTTCTCCTTCTTCCGCGCCGCCGGCCGCCGCGGTTCAGGCGGCCTGGATTGCGGCGGTCGAAAAATTCGCCGCCGAACGTCCGCTGGAAGCCGATACGATCCGCGCCGTGCAATTCCATGCCAGCAAAGCCGGCCTGTTGGAAGTGATGCTGCCTCCTGTGCTCGAAAAAAAGCTCTATTACCTGCGCAGCCCGCGCAATCTGGAAATCCTCGAGAATGTGCTGACTGAAAAGACGGGCGTCTCGTTGCGTCTCGTCTTTCTGATCGGTGAAGGACGCAAAACGGGCGAGGGCATGGCAACCACGGCATCTGTTTCTTTGCTACCGGAAACCAAACCGGCCCCCCCTTCGCCGAGCATGACGCAGGAGGCGTTTCTCAACGATCCGCTGATCCAAAACGCGCTGAAAATTTTCGAAGCCAAAATCGTGACCCCCGCCAGCAAATAATCGGAGCATCCTTATGAACATGATGAAAATGATGAAGCAGGCCCAGGAATTACAGGCCAAAGCCGCGAAACTTCAGGCCGATCTCGCCGCGCGCCAGTATGAAGCCGAGGCGGCCGGCGGCCAGATCAAAGCGGTGGCGACCGGCGAGGGCCTTTTGGTCAGCCTGAAGATCGATCCCGCGTTGGTGAAAGAAGGCGAGGCCGAAATGCTGGAGGATCTGATCGTCACCGCCGTGCGTGAAGCCATCGAGAAAGGCAAAGCCGACGCGCAGAAAGAGCTCGGCAAGCTGATGCCGGCGGGACTTGGCGGATTGCCTGGATTTTAGAAACCAGGCTCACTTCCCCATTTTCTGGCCCGCCGCCATCTCTTGCGCCTTAGCTAGGGCATCGCGAGCGGCGGTAAAATCGGACCTTAATTGCAGAACCTCCTGGAACTCAGAGATCGCCTCGTCCAGCTTTCCTTTTTGGATAAGAATGAGGCCCAGATTGTAGTGGGCCTGGAAATTATCCGGGTCGAGTTGCAGAGCGGTTTGGTATTCGGTGATGGCCGCATCGATTTTCTTTTGTTGCATGAGCGCATTGCCGAGATTGATATAGGCATTGGCATAGCCGGGATCGATATCCAAAGCCTTTTGATATTCCGTGATGGCTTCATTCATCTCTCCCTTTTGCGCGAGCACGTTGCCCAGGTTGGTATGAGCGTTGGCATAATTGGGATTGATGGCCAACGCTTTTTTGTATTCCGACATCGCCTCATCCATCTTTCCCTCGTTGGCGAAAGCATTGCCGAGGTTGTAGTGAGTCTCAGCGAAATAGGGTTCTATTTCCAGGGACATCTGGAACTGCTGGATCGCCTCATCCCATTGTCCCTGCCGGGCGAGCGCATTGCCTAAATTATTATGGGCTTCGGCATTATTGGGATTGATCGCCAGGGCCTTTTGGTATTGGGCTATCGCTTCGTCGATTTCTCCTTTCTGGGAGAGGCCCTCGCCCATATTGTCGTAGACATCGGCATCATTGGGGTCGATATCCAATGCGTTTTGGAATTGCTCCATCGCCTCATCCACCCGCCCTTTTTGCAGGAGGATATTGCCAAAATTATTGTATCCCACCCAACAAGTTGGATTTTTGGCCAGCGTATCGGTCCAGAAAGACACTTCATTTTGGTAAACCCACGCCCGCTGCCAGCTCCATATTCCAGAAATGAGCAACAGTCCGGCGCAGAAGCCTGATTGCAGCCATGATCCATCGGGACATATTAATTTCGAAAATCGGGATAAGCCGGCTCCCGTCAGCGCCAACGGTCCCATGCTGGCCAGGTATTGGAAATGATCGAAGACCAGAGAATAACGGAAAGTGTAATTGTCGGCCAAACCAAGCACCGGAAACAAGGCAATCAGAAAATAGGCGAAGACAAAAAACCAGGGCCGCGCCCACCCTTTCCGCCTGATCCAGAAAACGAAAAGAACGGCGGCGACAGCGAGCAACGGCAAATAAGAAATCATTTGCCCGGCGTCGATTTTCCAGCGGGTATAAACCGCGATCAAGGGCTGCGGCCAGAGCAGTTTGCCGAGATAAAACCAGACCGCGTCGCCCGCCGCCGCCAGGCGTTGCGGCCAACTTCGCGCCCATTGAGGATCGGGGGCTGCGGCAAGTTGGAGTCCCTGGGTCCAAAGCGATAGCGCGCAAGAGGCGGCGGACATCAGCGCAATGGGGGTCACTCTCGTCAAATGACGCCATTGCCACCGGCCCTCGATCCACCAGGCGCAGAGGCAGAGCACCGCCGGTAAAATCACGGTGGATGATTTGCTAGCTAGGGCCAGAGCGGCGAAAAGAAGGATCAACGGATAATTCCATCCACTGCTGATCCTTCCTTCAGGATTGGAATTCCTCGCTTTCGGATATTTCACATAAAAGAGAATCGCGAGCAGATAAAACAGACTCGACTCCGTATTCTTGATCTCGGTAATCCACGCCACCGATTCGACTTGCACTGGGTGCAAAGCCCAAAGGGCCGCGCCCAGCCATGCGCCGGGTATTTGTAACTTCCGCAAAATCTCCCAGAGCAGCACCGCGCAGGCCGCGTGCAGCAAAACATTCACCAGATGATAGGGCAGGGGCGCCAATCCCCACAACGCATGTTCCAGCCAGACAGTCGTAAGCACCAGGGGACAGATATCGGCGGCGCGTGTGGTCCAAATTTCCTTTAAACCGAGCGGCCCCACGATGCACGGATTGGCCGTGATAAGGGATTTATCATCCCAAACAAATCCGCTTGGCCAGACTGGCGTATAAGTCAGAATGACGGCCAGAACGAGGGCCAGCCTCCGCAGCCAGTCACTTTCCAGCAAAGCTGACGGGGTCAAAACCAGCGCATCTTTTCCTGCCCCTGGCGTGGAAGTACCGGGGCTTGCGGCCTTTTTTTGTTTGATTCGCTTGGCCATGCGGCCCTGCCCTATTTTGAAAACACGCCCTAATCCCCAAATTCCTGGTTGAATTTTTTGACGATCGTCTTGAGCACCTTGAGACGGGCGTACCACTTAAATTCGCTTTCGATGAGAATCCACGGAATGATTTTGGTCGAAGTGCGATGGAACATTTCCTCGGCGGCTTCAACGTGTTCCTTCCAGCGGCGGCGGTTGCGCCAGTCCTCCTCGCTGATTTTCCAATGTTTGTAAGGATCGGCGGCGCGTTGTTCAAAGCGGCGCAACTGTTCCTCCTTGCTGATGTGAAGATAAAACTTAAGGAAAATGGAACCGTCGTCGATGAGGGTCTTTTCCATCGCGTTGATTTCATCGTAGGCGCGGCGCCATTCCTTTTCGCTGCAAAAACCTTCGACGCGCTCGACCAGAACGCGGCCATACCAGGAGCGGTCAAAGATGGCCATCTCGCCTTGCGTGGGCATTTTGGTCCAGAAACGCCAAAGGTAATGGTGCCGGTATTCTTCCTCGGTGGGCTTGACGACGGAATAGACGCGGAGAGTGCGGGGATCGAGTTTTTCGGTGATGCGTTTGATGACGCCGCCTTTGCCCGCGGCGTCGGGGCCTTCAAAAACGAGAATGACGTTGCGTTTGCTCTCGAGAATCTTGCGTTGATAATGGAGAAGCTGAAGCTGAAGATCCTGCACCTTTTCCCGGTAGACGGATTTGCTTTCGATTTGTTTGGTGAGGTCGAGTTCGCTCAGGCGGCCCGGCATACCGACAAAGAATGTCGTCTGGCAACGCGGTGGCGAGAAGATTTCGCACGGGGGTTGCCGCCTTGCCCGGCGCCTCAAATATCGAGAAACGGCGGAATGGGGCAATCGAGTGTGTCGGCGATAGCGCGGAGAAGTTCCGCTTCATTCTCCAGAATAACGCCATCGGCGGCGACGGTTTCGGCGCAAGCGCTCAGAACCGTTTTCTTGATCTGGGGTGTGGCCTGGTTGATCCGCTTGAGAGCGTCATCGATTTTGGTCAGGTCGTAGGAAGCGGGGTCTGGGTGCACGTTGCCAGGCGGCAAGCCGAGTTGTGTTAACCCCTGGTTAAAGGCCTTTTCGACGCCGGCGGCATCGGTCTGGCCGGCATAGGCAAGGGCTGAAAGGATAACGGTACAGTCGGGGATGAGAGGCTTAAGGTCGCGAAAGAGGATAACGGGTTTGGGGGACGGACGGAAATTGGGAGCGAGGCGGCGCAAGATGACTTTTTGGAGGGCGTAGGCAAAGAGATTGGCCTCTTTGTTGGCGTTGATAATGGCATCAAGGTTCTTGGCGAAAGCGGCATATTGATCCGCATCGAGGTGGCGAAGGGCGGTCATGCTGAGGGTAAGAAGGGGGAGCCGCGCGCGGCTTTCGAGTGTCTGGGCAAAAGGCAGAAGTTGGCCGGTTTGTTCGAGAACAGGCGGATCGGCCTCCACCTGTTGCAATTGAAAATTGCGCAGCTTTTCATCCCGACTGACCAGGAGCGCATAGACGAGGGCCGTCGCGGCCAGAGGATCGCGGGACGCGGCGGCGAGAGGCCGGGGAAGACCGGCAATGATGCTGGCGGCATAGTCGAGATGCCTCGCCGTGGGCGCGCCAGACTGTGTCAAGATGGCCGATGTGGCAATGGCCGCCCCCGCGCCGGCGGGGAAGGATGCTGCCGTCGGGATGCCGCCGGAGCGCGCGCCCGATTCCGCCGGAGCGGCGTCGGCGCGGGACTCGATTTCCTGGGAGACGGCTTCCTTCTCCATCGCCTCGTAGGAGATAAACTGGCCGTCCCAGGCGGGATCGAGTTCCTGGATGCGTTGCTCCAGCGGCGGGTGGGTTGACATCCATTCGAAGATCGATTCACTGAGGCCGTTAGCGAAGAAGAGATGGCTTGCCTCCTCGGCGTTGGGCTCGTGGATACGCGACCCACCGGAACCGACTTTTTTCAGCGCATTGGCCAGCCCGGCCGGGTTGCGGGTAAACTGGACGGAGGAGGCGTCGGCCAGAAACTCGCGCTGGCGGCTGACGGCGCTTTTAATGAGCTTGCCAAAGAAGGCGCCAATGGAGCCGATGGCGATGAGGGCCAATCCAACCAAGGGGAGGGGATTTTTCTCGCCGCGCGTCTGCAACAGAATTTTGCCGATGACGACGAGGCTGATAATGCCAAAGACGATGCCCATGAGGCGCAGGTTGAGCCGCATGTCGCCGTTGAGGATGTGACTAAATTCGTGGCCGATGACCCCCTGAAGCTCATCGCGCTTGAGATACTGCAAGGCGCCATGCGTCACGCAGACGACCATGTCGCTGGTCGAATGTCCGGCGGCGAAGGCGTTGATCGTCTCTTCTCCAGGTAGAATATAAACCTTCGGCATGGGAGTGCCGGAGGCGATCGCCATCTCCTCGACGACGTTGAGGAGCCTGCGTTCCCCCGGGTCGGTGGTGCGGGGATCGACCGGGACGCCGTTCATCATTTCAGCAACGACGCTGCCGCCGGCCGAAAGTTGGGAAATCTTGTAAACGCTGCCGCACAGAATGATAAAACCGGTCACCATGGATACGCCCAACAACAGTTCCGGGTTCCAAAAATCGGCGACACCGACACTTTCGTCGTCATCCCTGAACTCGGTGATATTGATCATGACGGCGAGGGCGTAGACCGCCAGGATGGTGCCGATCACGGCGAACACGAAGTAGACTTCCAGCCACTTGGTATTGCGGCGGGCGGTTTCCTGGCGTTGAAAGAAGTCCATAACCGGGAATCTGGCTGTGGTTGAAAACAAAAAGGCTGTCCGAAAAACAGGCGCAGGTCACGCCGAAATCCCGCTTGCCGTGGCCGTCCGCATGATCAAACGGCCTTACGAAAAGGAAACTTTCGGCGCCTCTTTTTCCTCCGGTTTATCGACAACAAAAAGTTCGGCGGGGGCGAAGTTGAAGGCGTTGGCGAAGAGGTTGGAAGGGAAAGTTTCGCGGGCGGTATTGTAAAGCATGACCGAATCGTTGTAGGCCTGGCGGGCGAAGGCGACTTTGTTTTCGGTGGAGGTCAGTTCCTCCATAAGTTGCGTCATTTCCTGGTTGGCCTTCAAATTGGGATAGGCTTCCGCGACGGCGAAAAGACGCCCCAGGCAACCGGCCAGCGTGTTTTCGGCCCCGGAGAGTTGCCGGATCGCGGTGGCGTTGCCCGGATTTTGCGCGGCGAGCGCGGCGGCGGCCGAGGCGTTGTTGCGCGCGGCGATGACTTCGTCGAGAGTGTTGCGCTCGTGCTGCATGTAGCCCCGGGCGGTTTCGACCAGGTTGGGGATGAGGTCGTGGCGGCGTTTAAGCTGGACGTCGATCTGGGCGAAGGCGTTTTTGAACCGGTTCCGCAGGGAGACAAGATTGTTGTAGATACCGATGGCGTAAGCGAGGATGCCCACCACCACGAGCGTGATGATGGCGAGAATGACAAGGGCCGTGCTCATGCGAGCCCGATACTAGGACCTATCTTCAAATTAGCCAAGGCGGAGCTGCGCGCGGCGACTTTCTTTAATGCGCTCCAAAGACGTGGAAGGTGACGTAGAGCGCCGCGGAAAAGAGCGTGGCGCCGAGGAAGACGCAGACCGGCAGGGTCAACACCCAGGCCAGCAGGATATTGACGAGGGTCTGGGTTTGCAGCCCGGAACGGTTCGCGGCCATGGTGCCGGCGATGCCGGAGGAGAGGACGTGGGTGGTGCTCACGGGCAAGCCGAAGCTGTCGGCCCCCTGGATGGTGAGGCCGGCGATCAATTCGGCCGAGGCGCCCTGCGCATAGGTGAGGTGGGACTTGCCGATTTTTTCACCGACGGTGACGACAATGCGTTTCCAGCCAACCATGGTGCCGCAACCGAGGGCGAGGGCGACGGCCACCTTGACCCAGTCGGGAATATATTTAGTGGCAGCGTCCAGATCAGACTTGCATTTGGTCAGGGCATCGAGCGTTGGCTTGTCGGTGATGCGGTTCGCCTTGACCAGCTTGCCGATGGTTTCGCTGATAAGAAAGAGGTCGGTGCGAACGCCGCGGCGGTCGTTCTGAGGCAAGTCGCTAAAGGTCTGGAGGCCGTCCAATTTGCCGGACACGGCCTGGGCTTTCGCCACCAACGCGGGCACAACTTTATTGTCCAGCTTGCCCTTGCGCAGGACGAGATAGGAGAGTTCCTTGTCGCTGTCATCCGCGCTCATGACTACGCCCTGGGTTTGCGGCTGCAAAGCGGTGGCCATTTGCCGCAGTTCCGACGAGGTCTTTTGGAGCGACTCATGAGTGGAAGCCATGTTGACCGCGAACGCGCCGGGGAGCAGGCCGACCATGATGAGCATGATCAGCCCCATGCCTTTTTGGCCGTCGTTGGATCCGTGCTTGAAGCTGACGAAGGTGCAGGTGAAAACGAGAATGCCACGAATCCAAAGCGGCGGTGGCGTCTCCTTTTCGGGAGCCCGGAAAAAGTCTTCGCGCTGGATGAGAGCTTTGCAAATCAGCAGCAAAATGGCCGAGCCGATGAAGCCGACGATGGGCGAAACCAGCAGGGTAACGATGACCTTCTGCGTTTGCTCCCAATTGATGCCGGCCATCCATCCGTCGCCATTCATGATCGAATTGGCCACCCCGACACCCATGATGGAACCGATCATGGTATGGGAACTCGAGGCGGGAAGCCCCAGATACCAGGTGCCGACGTTCCAGATGATGGCCGAGATCAGCAGCGCGAAAACCATGGCGAAGCCGGCTCCCGAACCGACTTTCAAAACCAATTCGACCGGCAGGAGGGCGACAATCCCGTAAGCGACCGCCCCATTGGAGCTAAGAACGCCGAGCAAATTCCAAATACCCGACCAAACGACCGCCCAGGTGGGCTTGAGGGTATTGGTGTAAATGACCGTCGCCACGGCATTGGCCGTGTCGTGGAATCCGTTGACAAATTCGAAACTCAAGGCCAGCGCCAGAGCCAGCAGTAAAAAGAATGCCGTCGCGAATGGTATCGATTCTCCCCAAAGTTCCATAATTTTTCTCCTCCATATTGGTTGCGATGAAATCGCGCTCCTCCCGTCGCTTGACGGATTTTAAATAAGTTGCAACCGCGCCGTAGTGAGCCATCCGTATATTACGGATTGATGGCATTTAAGTTACCATCGCGTGACTTTGATGGAATCAAGAGGCACATGACGACTCTTATTTCAGGGTCGCAGGGAATTGCCTCCAACAACGAACAAAGGATTTAGCTTTGGGTACGGAGCTTGCGCCTCTGCCGGTAAGACAATCCATAAGAAAAAGCGACTTGTCTGCTCAAAGTAAAATGAATGACAGCCTGCACCAGGGCAGGCACTCAACTTCAAGGGGAACAGAAAAGACAAGGCAATTCCA
>Ga0335072_10009289_pt1 | contig 14187 bp, 16 predicted proteins | sample Lox_Sample_21_FD_206725 | JGI IMG/M metagenome (GOLD analysis project Ga0335072, IMG submission 206725) | Soil microbial communities from Loxahatchee National Wildlife Refuge, Florida, United States - Lox_Sample_2.1 | ecosystem: Environmental > Terrestrial > Soil > Wetlands | place: USA...
GCTCACGCACGGCCACTGGGCGACCGCCGCCACCACCAGCCCGCTTGCCTACCTGGTCGCCGCGCTGGCCCTCGGCACGGCGCCGGTGCTGGTCGCGCGGAACGCGGGCCTGGTGACGCAGCCGCGGGCCTGGTCGCCAGCCGCGCGCCGCCGCACCGCCTGGGTCGTGGCCGTGGTGGTCGCTCTCTCCTGGGTCTTCCAGCTGCACCGCTACGGCTTCCTGTGATCTCCCGCATCGTCCGACCCGAGACGTCGAACTCCGTCACCAGAAAGGCGCTTCCATGACCTACGAAAACCCTCCCGGGGGCAACGCAGGGCCGCCCGGGGGTTACGGCGGCCAGCCCGAGCCGCCGGGGGGCTACGGCCAGCCCGGGAACTACGGCGACCAGCCCGGTAACTACGGCCAGCAAGGCGGCTACGGCCAGCCCGGGAACTACGGCCAATCGTCGGGTGGCTACGACCAGCCCGGTGGCTACGGCCAATCCGGGAACTACGGCCAGCAAGGCGGCTACGGCGCACCCCCGCCCTCGGGAGGCTACGGCGCACCGCCGCCATCCAGCGGCTACGGTCAGCCCGGCTACGGCCAGCCCGGCTACGGTCAGCCCGGCTACGGCCAGCCCGGCTACGGCCAGCCCGGCGGCTACGGCGCACCCCCGCCACAGCCGGGAGGATACGGCCCGCCCAATCAGGGTGGTAACCAGGCCAGTTATTACGCGAACTGGCTGCAGCGGGCCGGCGCCTACCTGATAGATCTGGTCCCGGTGTGGCTGCTGATCGTCATCGGCAAGGCCACAGGCAGCGCCGCCATCCTGGACCTGTTTGTGCTCATCGCTCTCGGTGTTACCGCGTATAACCGCTGGTACATGGCGGGAAAGACGGGCCAGTCGTGGGGCAAGAGGGCTTTGCACCTGACCCTGATCGGTGAGGCCACCGGGCAGCCGATCGGCGGGGGCATGGCCTTCCTGCGCGACCTGTGCCACTTCATCGACTCCATCATCTGCTACGTCGGCTGGCTGTTCCCGCTGTGGGACGCCAAGCGGCAGACCCTGGCCGACAAGATCATGAGGACCGTCGTCATCCCGGTGAACTGAATCCTTTTCAGCCGGCCGAGACTGCCCATGCACTCTGGCGCGTGAGACCGGCGGATGAAAAGGGTTCACTGAACGGGACGCGGGCCCCGGGGCCCGCCGACGGAAGCCGCGCGGTAGGCGTGCCTGCCGCGCGGCAGCGCAGCCGGGCGGCCATGGATGATCGCGGAGACGACGGCCCGGGCGGCCGCCTCGGCTTGGGCTATGCCCGCGGACTCGGACGGCTGATCCTTGGACAGGACCGCGACCAGGATCTCGCTCCCGCCGTCGTGGATCACGCCGATGCTGTTGATCACCCACGTGGTGTAGCTCCCGTCCGGGAGCCAGCCGTTCTTGACCGCTGACCGGGTTCCCCGCGTGGCTGCCGCGGTGACCCCCCAAGCCTGGCCCGCGGCCACGTGCCGCATCAGGCCCAGTTCGTAGGAGCGGGATCGCGCCGAGAGCGGCGAGTTCCGCGAGGTGAGGTCGGCCAGCAGCCGTAGCTGATCGTCGACCGTGGTGCTGGTGAGCCCCCAGTAGACCCCCTGACCCGGCGTCGTGTGCCGCAAGCCCAGCTTCCGGTTGGCCTTCCGGAGGCCGCCCCCCCGCCCAATCGCGTCCCACAGGTCGGTGGCCGCCAGGTTGTCGCTGTTCTCGATCATTTCCGCGGCCAGCATCCGCTGCCGGTTACTCAGCGGCGTTCGTGCCCGCTGGCGCTGGAGCAGCAAGGTAGCCAGGATGTCCACCTTGACGATGCTGGCGGTGTGGAACAGCCGGCCACCGTGGAAGACCGCCACCGCTCCCGTGGTCACGTCGATGACCCCGGCGGCGAAGGTGCCGGTGTGATGCCGCCGCACCGGGGCCAGGGCAGCGGTCAGGCGCTGGTTGTCCTGCGGCGCCGTCGGGAACGGGACGCTGCCCGGCGCGGTCAGTACCGAGGATCCGGGCCCGCCGCCCAGCGCGAAGCGTTCCACCGCTGGCGTCGACTTCTGCTTAACCGGCGGCCCGGGCGGATGAGTCTGCACGTCCGACATTGATAGCGCGACGACAATCGCGGCAATGAGCACCAATACCAGCCCGATCGTGAACCGCTCCCACGGCCGCAGCCGGCCCGCGTGCGCAGGAAATCGCCTCGGCTGATCTCCCCGCGCGGGCATGCATTCCCCCTGAACGCCCAATTCTCCCGCGTAACCGGTCAAGCGGTACGCGGTCCTGCATGAAGTGAAGTGAATGAACATACCCCTGCCAGCAGGGCCTTCAGACACCGAAGCCCCGCCGTGAATTCCCCGTCCCCGTTGATGCGAGGCGAGCATAAGCCCGGTAGCCGGGGCACGTCTTTGGAAAAGAGGTTTCCTAGGCTTTACCCGGCTGGCCCGGCTGGCCCTGCTAATCCCAAAGGCACCTCAAGGCCCTCATCAGCGAGCAGGATCTCGCCACGGAACGCGGCCGCGGCGTCGGCCCGCGATGCCTGCCGGTCGTTGTCCGGCCAGAAATGGGTGAGCAGCAGCCGTCTGGCCCGGGCCGCGGCAGCGGCCTCGCCTGCCTCCCGCGCGGTCAGGTTCAGCCCTGGTCCCGGCGCGACGTCCGGAGCGTCAGGCCGCTGCCAGCGGTCTGTGGTGTCGACGATGAACAGGTCAGCGTCGCGGCCAAGCTCCGCGAGCCCCGGATCGGGACCCGTGTCCCCGGTATAGGCGACCGTCAGGCCGGCCCCGGACAGGCGGACTCCGGAGTTCGGGAGGTAGTGCGGCAGCAGCATGCTTTCCAGCCGGAACGGCCCGATCTGGCGTGGCGCGGCGGGCAGCGGATGCCACTCGAAGGCCTGGCGCACCACCTCCTCGCCGTCGTCTTCCAGGCCGATCAGGCGGGTGAGCACCGGCTCGGGCGCGTGCAGCGGGATGGGCGGAGCCAGCCGCCGGCCGTAACACCGGGCGCGCAGCAGGCCGTGCAGGTCGACCATGTGGTCGGGATGGGCGTGCGTGACGATCACGGTGTCGATCCCGTCGGCCGCCGACGAGCCGAGCAGCGCGAGCAGCCGGGGCAGCGTCCCGTAACCCAGGTCCAGCACAATCCGCGCATCGGCGTGCTCGAGGACGAAGCCGCTGCAGGCCCGCCCGGGCTCGGGCCAGGCACCACAGCTGCCCAGCACTACCAGGCGGCTGTCCATGCCGACAGTCTGGCAGACCTGGCCGATTTCAGCCTATCCGTATATCCGTGTAGTCTTACGGATGAACGGAGGCGCCGGGTAGGCCGGAAGCACCCGGGAATCCAAGAACGAGGGAAAACACAGACCACAGATGAACGGGACGATCCGGGGAGGCGTGTGGCGTGGTACCGCGTACCCATGAGCACCCGGTTGACGCCGAGCGGGTCGCCGCCGCGCAGGCCGGGCTGCTGTCGGTCGACGAGGCCGGGCGCCTGGCCGGCCTGCTGGGCATGCTGGCCGACCCGGTGCGATCACGGATACTGTTCGCCCTGGTGACGGCCGGGGAACTGTGCGTCGGCGACCTCGCGCTGGCGCTCGGCGTCACCGAGGACCAGGTGTCCTATGGCCTGAAGATGCTCCGCCTGGCCGGGCTGGTCAGCTTCCGCCGGGACGGCCGTCTGGTCTGCTACCGGCTGAGCGACGGCTTCCCGCACCAGTTGCTCGAGCACTGCCTGCGCCAGTTGCTGACCATTGCCGACCCGGGGGCCGATCGTGCGGGTGCTTGACGCCCTGGGCCACGCGCTCGCCGTGGCCGGCTCGATGACCTGGGAAATCGCCTGGTCGCTCATCCTCGGCTTCGCCCTCTCGGCGATCGTGCAGGCGGTGGTGCGCCGGGAGGTGGTGATCCGCCGGCTGGGCAGTGACCGGCCATCGACGCTGGCGCTCGCCGCCGGGCTCGGCGCCGCGTCATCGTCCTGTTCCTACGCCGCGGTGGCGCTGGCCCGGTCGCTGGTGCGGAAGGGCGCGAACTTCACCGCCGCGATGGTGTTCGAGATCGCCAGCACCAATCTGGTGATCGAGTTGGGCATCATCCTGGCCTTGCTGATCTCCTGGCAGTTCACGCTGGCGGAGTATGTCGGCGGGGTCATCATGATCATCCTCGTCGGCGTAACGTTCAAGATATTCGTCGGGGAGAAGCTGCTCGAGGGGGCCAGGCGGCAGGCCGAGCGGGGGCTGGCCGGATCCATGGAAGGCCACGCCGCCATGGACATGAGCATCTCCTCGGGCGGCGGCTTCTGGGAGCGGCTGCTCAGCCGGGACGGCTACACGGCGGTCAGCCACGTCTTCGTGATGGAATGGGCGGCCGTCATCCGCGACCTGGCCGGCGGGCTGCTCATCGCCGGCGCGGTCGGCGCGTGGGTGCCTGACACGTTCTGGCGGCACCTGTTCCTCACCGGTCATCCGCTCGCGGCCAGGCTGTGGGGACCGGTCATCGGCCCGGTCATCTCGCTGCTCAGCTTCGTCTGCTCGATCGGCAACGTCCCGCTGGCCGGGGTGCTGTGGAACGGCGGGATCAGCTTCGGCGGCGTCGTCGCGTTCATCTTCGCCGACCTGATCATCATCCCGATCCTGATCATCTACCGGAAGTACTACGGCACGAAGATGATGCTGGTGATACTGGGCATCTTCTACGCGACCATGGTCATCGCGGGCTACATCGTCGAGTTCCTGTTCGGCGCGCTCGGCCTGATCCCGGCCCAGCGGGCCGCCCGGGTCGCCGAGCATGGCCTCCAGTGGAACTACACGACCGTGCTCAACATCATCTTCCTGCTGATCGCGGCGGCGCTGCTGGTACGGTTCTTCCGGTCCGGCGCCGGAATGATGCTCAAGATGATGGGCGGCGGCGCCCCGGACGAGCAGTCCGGTCGGCACGCTCACGGCGCGGCGCACGACACGGCGCCTGGCCAGCCCGGCTGAGCTCCTGGCCTACGGGACCACCGTCACCGGCCATTTCCCGGCCCGGACGAGCCGGGTGGCCAGGGATCCGACGATCCGGTGCCCGGCGTGCTCGGACGCGCCGACCACGACCGCGTCGGCTCTGGTCTCGGTGGCCACGCGGGTGAGCTCGGTCCATGGATCGCCGATCATCGAGCGGAACTCCAGGTCCAGGCCCACCTCCTGGGCCCGGCCCCGCAACTGCTCCTCCAACTCGTTCGCGGCCTGTTTTACCGCCTCGTTCATCGCGGCCGCCGCGCCCGGGGCGCCGGCGACGCTCGCCGACAGCCGCCCCACATAGACCGCCAGCAGGCGGCACCGCTGCCGGCGCGCCAGCCCGGCCGCATAGGCAGCGGCCCGCATCGACGTCCGCGAGCCGTCCACGCCGACCAGAATCAGCGACGGGCCGTCGGTGCCCAGCTCGAATCCGGACTCGGGGAGGGTCACCAGCCCAGTCTGCCCAGTCTGGCTACGCGGCGCCATCCCGCGGCTTGTTGCTCTGCTGGGTAAGCAGGCCGCGCAGACGCCCGACCTCGTCGCTGAGCATGTGCAGGCCCTCGGCCAGGGACGGAAGATCTGGGTGCCCGGCTGCCCAGTCCTTCTGGCGGGAGGCCTTGTCGGCGAGCAACTGCCGTTCCCGGTCGCGCAGCGCCGCCGCGTTCTCAAAGTCTTCCGCCCCGGCGGCGGCTTCCTTGTCCCGGCGGGCCTGCAGAATCCGCTGATCGAGATCGCCGACGTCCGGTCCGGCACCCATCTGCTGCTCGACGGCCGACAACCGCGAGTCCATGGCCTCGATCCGGTTCAGGATCTCAGCCAGCATTCGGCTTTCGGCGCTGTCCGGTCTCTGGCCGGCGTTAGCCTGCCCAGGGCCAGGCGCGGCCTGCGCGGTCTGCGCGGCCTGCTGTTCCTGCTCACCCGCGGGATCATCGAGCAGGCGCAGCACCTGCTGGCGGACCTGGGCGAGGTCCGCGCCGAGTTCGGCGAGCACCTGGGCCGCGGGTCCCTCGCCCTCGCGGAGCAGGCCAAGCAGGATGTGCTCGGTGCCGATGTGGTGATGGCCAAGCTGCAGGGCCTCGCGCAGGGACAGGTCGAGCGCCTTCTTGGCCCGCAGTGTGTACTGGTTGTGACTGGCGGCCGGCGCGTCCCTGACCTGGCCGGTGATCTTCTCGACCTGCTCGCGGACCGCATCCAGGCTGATTCCCAGCGATTCCAGCGCCTCGGCCGCTGTCCCGTCGCGTTCCTGGACCAAGCCGAGCAGGAGGTGCTCGGTGCCGATGCGGTTGTGGTTGAGCGTCCTGGCTTCCTCCTGGGCCAAGGCTAGAACACGACGTGCCTCGTCGGTAAACCGCCCGAACATGGGTTCGCTCCGCTCTTCTAAGCTTCGCTCGGTCGTGTATTGAGGATCAAGATACATCGCGTCTACGAGTACCGGCAAGATATATCGCGAATTCGGCCACGGCGGTTCACGGTGAGTAGCGGCCGCCGGTGCCGTGCTCCTACTGGATGCCCAGCGCCGCGTTGATCCTCGTACTCGAGTCGGCCTTCTCGCAGCCGCCGACGCCCAGCACCACGCTGATCCCGAGGGCCTCGCACAGCTCAGCTTCGGCAACTGCCGGCACCGTGCTGCGGTCCCCGCCGTTCGCGAACGTTATGGAGGCCGAGGGGAATCGTCCCCGCAACGAGGCGAGGGTCTGCTTCACCGTGGGATCCTCATCGATGGCCGGGACGGCCTCGTCGACGATCCTGAGCGCCCTGACTATTTCGAGGCGATCGTCAAGCGGGGTTATTATGCGGCCCTTCTTCATAAGCTGCTGATCATCATTGTTCACGATTACGATCAGCCGGTTGCCGAATTCAGCAGCGCCTTCCATCATGCGAATATGGCCAACGTGCAGTGGATTGAAGTAACCGCTGACAACACTAATCCGCAGCGCTGCGGACGATGCCGGAGATATACTTTCACGTTGGTCATGATTCACGGCTAAGCTCCATTCGAAGATGGGGATACCTTGAAGACGACCCGGAACTTGGGCGCTCTGGCCGCCGGCAGCCAGGGATGGCCAGCTGGATCCGTAAGTCCGTCAAGGCTATTTGGCGTATGCGGCAAGGTATTTTAGTAGGCCCAGAGGGGGGGTCGCTGACAGAACGTCAAGTTTCATGGCTGCCTGCTAGCCTGCCCGCCGGCCAGGTCGCTATCACTGCCCGCTCGCCCTGGACCGCGTTTTTTTACCCAGCCGGCGACTGTTCCCGATCGTGGCTTGACGCTCGCCCCTGGCCCGGCCGCGCTGCGGCGGCCCGGGCCGGGCGAAAGTGAGCAGTTTTGAAGAAGCGCAGGTCACGAAGCGATGCCTAGCATGACCGTCATGAACGTCACGACTCAGCGGTGGGGTGCAAACTTGTGGTTCTGACTGCCGGGTTCGCGCCCCGCCGTTGGTCGTGCGACGACCGTACCCACGACTTCAGGAGTGACCATGACCGGCTCCTCTAACGAGGGAATCAAGACCGTGCTGCACCCCGTGTCCGACCTGGCCAAGGCCAAGCCGGTGTACGCCGCCCTGCTCGGGGTGCCGCCGATGGCCGACGCGCCGTACTACGTCGGATTCGAGGTCGCGGGCCAGCAGATCGGGCTGGTGCCGCCCGATGGACACCAGGGGATGACCTCGCCGGTGGCGTTCTGGCACGTGGCGGACATCGAGGCCAAGCTGGCCGAGGTGACCGCAGCGGGCGCCAAGGTCAAGCAGGCCCCGCACGATGTCGGCGGCGGCCGCGTGGTGGCCACCTTCACCGACTTCGACGGCAACGAACTTGGGCTGATTCAGGACAAGTGACCGCGAGTTGCCGCGGCCGCGCCAGCTGAGGCAACCAGCACGGATGGAGGCATGAAGAGCATGGCCAGGAGGACGGAGACGCAATCGGCAGCGCCGGATGTTGCCGACCGGCACGAGGTGATCCGCGTGCACGGCGCGCGTCAGAACAACCTCAAGGACGTCAACGTCGAGATCCCGAAGCGCCGGCTGACGGTGTTCACGGGCGTTTCCGGCTCCGGCAAGAGCTCTCTGGTGTTCGACACGATCGCCGCGGAGTCGCAGCGGCTGATCAACGAAACCTACAGCGCCTTCGTGCAGGGTTTCATGCCGACGCTGGCGCGGCCCGAGGTCGACGTGCTCGAGGGACTGACCACCGCGATCATCGTGGACCAGCAGCGGATGGGTTCCGACCCGCGCTCCACGGTCGGCACCGCCACCGACGCCAACGCGATGCTGCGGATCCTGTTCAGCCGCCTCGGGCAGCCGCACATCGGCTCGCCGCAGGCGTTCTCGTTCAACGTCGCCTCCATCAGCGGGGCTGGTGCGGTCGAGTTCGAGCGCGCCGGGAAGACCGTGAAGGAGCGGCGCAGCTTCAGCATCACCGGCGGCATGTGCCCACGCTGCGAAGGCCGGGGCACCGTCTCCGACATCGACCTCACCCAGGTCTTCGACGACTCCAAGTCGCTCTCCGAGGGCGCGATTACCGTCCCCGGCTACACCGGGGGTGGCTGGAACTCCCGGCTCTACCGGGAGTCGGGCTTCGTCGACCCGGACAAGCCGATCCGCAAGTACACCAACAAGGAGCTGCACGACTTCCTTCACCACGAGCCGGTCAGGATGAAGATCGCGGGCATCAACATGACCTACGAGGGTCTGATCCTGCGGATTCAGCGGTCGATGCTGTCCAAGGACGCCGACGGGATGCAGCCGCACGTCCGGGAGTTCGTGGACCGCGCGGTCACCTTTACCGTCTGCCCGGAGTGCGGCGGCACCCGGCTCACCGGGCTGGCCCGTTCTTCGCAGATCAAGGGCATCAACATCGCCGAGGCGTGCGCCATGCAGATCAGCGACCTGGCCGAGTGGGTCGGCGGCCTTGACGAGCCATCGGTAGCACCGCTGCTCACCACGCTCGGCCAGACTCTGAACTCGTTCGTGGAGATTGGCCTGGGTTACCTCAGCCTCGACCGGACGTCGGCCACGCTCTCGGGCGGGGAGGCACAGCGCACCAAGATGATCCGGCAGCTCGGGTCGGCGCTGACCGACGTCACCTACGTGTTCGACGAGCCGACCATCGGGCTGCACCCGCACGACGTCCAGCGGATGAACGATCTGCTGCTGCGACTGCGCGACAAGGGCAACACGGTGCTCGTCGTCGAGCACAAGCCGGAGGCGATTGCGATCGCCGACCACGTCGTCGACCTTGGCCCGGGCGCTGGTACCGGGGGCGGCGAGGTGGTGTTCGAGGGCACCGTCGCCGGTCTGCGGGCCAGCAGCACCCTCACCGGCCGCCATCTCGACGACCGGGCCGCCGTCAAGGAGCAGGTCCGGACGTCCGCCGGCGCGCTGGAGGTCCGCGGCGCGACCACGCACAACCTGCGCGACGTCGACGTCGATATCCCGCTCGGGGTGCTGGTCGTCGTCACCGGCGTGGCCGGCTCCGGAAAGAGCTCGCTGGTGCAGGGCTCGATCTCCGGCCGCGAGGGCGTGGTGTCGATCGACCAGGGCGGGATCCGCGGTTCGCGACGGAGCAACCCGGCCACCTACACCGGACTGCTGGACCCGATCCGCAACGCGTTCGCGAAGGCCAACGGCGTGAAGCCGGCGCTGTTCAGCGCCAACTCCGAGGGCGCCTGCCCGAGCTGCAACGGCGCGGGCGTCATCTACACCGACCTGGCGATGATGGCCGGCGTCGCCACCACCTGCGAGGAGTGCGAGGGGAAGCGGTTCGACGCGTCGGTGCTCGAGTACCACCTCGGCGGCCGGGACATCAGCGAGGTCCTCGCGATGCCGGTGACCGAGGCCCAGGAGTTCTTCGGCGCCGGGCCGGCGCACACGCCTGCCGCGCACGCCATCCTCGGCCGGCTGGCCGACGTCGGGCTCGGCTACCTCAGCGTCGGCCAGCCGCTCACGACGCTGTCCGGCGGCGAGCGGCAGCGGCTCAAGCTGGCCACCCACATGGGCGAGAAGGGCGGGGTCTACGTTCTCGACGAGCCGACCGCCGGCCTGCACCTCGCCGATGTGGAGCAGTTGCTCGGCCTGCTCGACCGGCTGGTCGACTCCGGCAAGTCGGTCATCGTGATCGAGCACCACCAGGCGGTCATGGCCCACGCCGACTGGATCATCGACCTGGGCCCCGGGGCCGGCCACGACGGCGGCCGGATCGTGTTCGAGGGCACACCCGCCGGCCTCGTCGCCGCCCGGTCCACCCTGACCGGCGAGCACCTGGCGGCCTACGTCGGCGCCTGACCAAGCGCGCGCGTACCGCTCCACGGCGGCTTCGTAGGCCATTATGCATTGTACTCAAGCAAATTCTTGATAAAGTCTGTTCTTGATGAAGGCTGATACCGACGAGCTGAGCAAGACCTTTGCCGCTCTGGCCGACCCGACCAGGCGGGCCATCCTGGAGCGTCTTCGCGCCGGCGAAGTCACGCTGGGCGAGCTGGCCGAACCGTTCGACATGACCCTGCAGGCCGTCGCCTTGCACCTGAAGGTGCTCGAACGCAGCGGCCTGATCACACGCGGCCGGGTGGCCCAGACCCGTCCGGTCCGTATCGCACCCGGCCCGCTCGACACCGCGGCGACATGGCTGCTGCGATACCGGGAGTTCTGGGCAGGAAGCTTCGAGCGCCTCGACGGCTACCTCGAAGATCTCCAAAAAGACTGAGGGCCGTCGTGAGCAGCCCGCGCCTGGACGTCACGGCGCCGCACGACGAGCCGGTCATCGTCTTCCGGCGTGCCTTCCAGGCTCCGGCGCGGCTCGTGTTCTCGGCCTGGACCGAGCCGGCGCACCTGCGGCACTGGCGGGTGCCACGCGGGTTCGAGCTCGTCGTCTGCGAGGTCGACCTCCGTGTTGGCGGCGGTTACTACTTCGTCCACCGCGCCCCGGACGGCAGCCAGCACGGTTTCCGCGGCCAGTACCTGCAGATCGAGCGGCCCAGCCGGCTCGTGTCAACGTTCACCTACGAAGCCGCGCCCGAGACCGAGGTGCTCGACGAGGTCACCTTCACCGGCAACGGCGGCACCACCCTGGTCACCGGACGGACGGTGTTCCCCACCTTCCAGGCGCGGGCACTATACGCGGCCGCAGGCGCCGAGCGCGGGCTGGCCGAGTGTCACGAACGCCTTGATGGGCTGCTCTCGGCGCTCGCAGCGTCGGCGGCACAACGAGCGGAAGGACAACGGCAATGCGGAAGCTGATCGAGTCAACCCACGTCGCCCTGGGCGGAGAGATCGACCCGCTGGACTGGGCGTTCCCCTACCTGGACGACGAGCACGCGCGCTATGCCACCGCACTGCTGGACGAGGCTGACGCCCTGCTGCTGGGCCGCCGGACCTACGAAGGGCTGTCCGCCGCCTACACGGCCATGGCCTCAAGCCCGTTCGTCGACCGGATGAACTCCATCCCCAAGTTCGTAGCCTCCACGACGCTGACCGAAGCCACCTGGAACGCCAGCGTCATCCCCGGCGACGTGCTCGAGTTCGTCGCGGACCTCAAGCGCCAGCCAGGCGGCCACCTCCTGAAGTACGGCAACGGCCCGCTGGACGGGCCGCTCATGGCCAGCGGCCTGATCGACGAGTTCCACCTCCTCCTGACGCCGGTCGCGGCCGGAACCGGCCAGCACATGTTCGAGGCGATCCAGGGCGCGCCGCAACTGTCGCTGGCCGACGTCAGACGCTTCGCGAGCGGCGTGCTGATCTTGATCTACACACCCAAGCGAAACGGCGCGGCTACGTGAGCACCACGCGTATCAGCGCGGCATGTATTTGCTTATGACCTCGGCGAACCGTGGGGGCGGCGGCGGCACCGGCCCTTCGACGGACTTGCCGAGCTTATATCGCTATGCGCCCAAGACCGTTCAGTACGCCTCAAGCTTTCACAAGGTGGTGATGGCGGACTGGGCCGACGAGCTCACTGCGGCTCAGCGCGCCGCGCTCGAGCCAGCCCATTTCTACGACAAGGCGATCATCGAACCTGACGGCTCCGTAAGCAGGCCGTGGGAGGAATACGACGAGCCTGCCCGCTAGCCCGGCCGGGATAGGGTGCGGTGTGAGCGAAGGCGAGCTGCTGACCGGGGATGGCGTCACCCAGGGGATCGTGCGGATCGGGGACACGGTGCGACGGCCGCTGCGGCCGTTCAGCCTGACCGTCCAGGCGTACCTGGCCCACCTGCGCGACGCCGGGTTCACCGGCGCACCGCTTCCACTTGGCGTCGACGAGCAGGGCCGCGAGATGCTGTCGTTCGTTCCTGGTGACGTGCCGCGCAACCCGCTGCCGCCGGAGACGGCCGGCGATGACGTGCTCATCGCCTTGGCCCGGCTGATCCGCGCACTGCACGAAGCGTCGGCCGGGTGGGTGCCGCCGCCCGACGCGGTGTGGGGCGGGACCCCGGCCAACCCGGGACGCCCGATCACCGCTCGGACCGAACTGGTCACCCACTGCGACTACTACCCCGGCAACGTAGTCTTCCGCGACGGGCTGCCCGTCGCTCTGATCGACTTCGACATGGCCCACCCGACCACCCGGCTCTACGACATCGCGAACGCGCTGTGGTACTGGGCGCCGCTGCGCGATCCGCGGGACCGGGCGCTCGCGTTCGCGGACGCCGACATCCCTCACCGGGTCTCTGTGTTCGCGGACGCCTACGGCATGACCGCGCGCCATCGCGCGGAGCTGGCGCCGTTCGCCATCGACATGGCCCGCCGCTATCACGAGGATTCCCGCGTCTCGGCCGAGCTGGACCCGGTCTACCGCAAGCTGTGGGAGGACGGCGCCAAGGACGCGCTGCCCCGCGCCGAGGAGTGGCTGCGCGAGATGGCCCCGGCGATCACCGCCCGCCTCGGCGAGCCGGGCTAGGCGCCCGCGGAGACCGCGAACTCGCGCTGGTCGCCGGGCCTGCACTTCCATTTACCCGCCGGCTGTCCCGGACTCGATAAGGGTTCTGCCTATGTCGCCGCTGCCGCTGCTCTGGTAGTAGATGCCCACCGCTGTGCAAGCTGTCGCTGAGGTACAGGACAGGCCGACCAGGGCAGAGTTGCCCGCGTTGGGGCTGGGCACCACAGACCAGCTCGCGCCGTTCCAGGACTCGATAAGTGTCCGGTAACCGCCACTGAGGGTGCTAACGCCCTGTCCGGTCCCTCACCGACGACTACAGCAAGGCTCCGGTGCCCGCCGACGGCAGGTGTTTCAGCTGGTGTTTGCTGAGGCCGAGATGGATAAGCAGGGTACCGATCTTTGTCACAGCGCTGATCGGGACGGCCACTTCCTTGCGGCCCCACCTGGGCCCCTCCTGGAGGAGCACGTGGGTTACCTGGTGGTCGCCAGGTTCCACGACCAGTCCTTGGACCTGCCCTATGTCGCCGTCGGTCGCACAGACGGTCAGTTCGCGGCGGATGTCTACCTCGCCGAATGGGACGGAGTCGACGGTGACCTTCTGCGGTGCTTGCCGGCGGCGAGAACCGCGGACACGGAGCAAGGCTCCGGGAGACACAGGAAGAAAGTTCACGCCAGGTGGTGGGGAGTGCTGGCTCCCGGTGGGGTCGAGGTCCGGCACGACCTCGGTCTCCTGGGCGGGTTGGAGCGCCTCGAACTCCGCTAGGGTGCAGCGAAGCCGGAGCTGACCCGTCGTAGCGTCCACCAGGTCAACAGGAACAAGCCGCCCCGGGCCATTCCGGCGCTTCTGGTCGACGACGAGATGCGTGACCTGCCGGGCGGCCGGGTTGACGATAATGCGGCTCACATGACCGCACGATCCGTCGCTGCAACTGGCGGCGGCCCCGATCCGCAGCGGCAGTTTCCGCGCCATGGCCGTCCTCCTCGTTCCCTTGGACCTTAACAAGCCCAGCCAGCAGGAGCACCTCGTCTGACGTGAAGCTAACTTATCCTTTGAAGTAGAGTAATTCGAGTTACTCAAGCAGTAGGAGGACGGATGGACCAGACGGAGAGAGACCACATCCAGGACGAACTCGAGATCAAGGCGAACGAGCTCTTCCCCCACTGGCTACGTCGGGTCGAGTTGCTGCGACATGACGAGGCACCGATGATCGAGCCGGGCCAGCTGATGCCCAGGCTCGTCTTCGCCGATCCCGCCGCCCGCATCGGAGCGCCACCACGGGATACCGGAGCTGATCCGCGACCGCCCGGGCGTGATGCAGAGCGTCCCGATCCTCGCCGGGT
>Ga0335072_10009290_pt1 | contig 14186 bp, 11 predicted proteins | sample Lox_Sample_21_FD_206725 | JGI IMG/M metagenome (GOLD analysis project Ga0335072, IMG submission 206725) | Soil microbial communities from Loxahatchee National Wildlife Refuge, Florida, United States - Lox_Sample_2.1 | ecosystem: Environmental > Terrestrial > Soil > Wetlands | place: USA...
TCTCCCCTGGCGTTGCACGCCGACCTGCCCGCGACACCCCATGGCTCGGCCCGTGGCGGGATCCGCCAGCATTTGCTCGACGAACCCTGCCAGCTCGGCGGCGTCCCGCACCGCCGCCAGCGCCTCCGCGTCCCGCAGCAGCGCGATATGTGCCTCGAAATTCGCAGTATGCGGTCCCACCACGACGGCGCAGCCGAGCCGGGCCGGTTCCAGCGGGTTCTGCCCACCGCCCGGCGGGACCAGGCTGCGCCCGACGAACGCGATCGGGACGAGCCGGTACCAAAGCCCCAGCTCCCCCAGCGTGTCCGCGATCCAGATCCCGGGGCCCGAAGGCGGCGCTTCACCCAGGCCACGCCGCGTCACCGCCAGCGGCGCGGCCTCCAGGGCAATCGCAGCGCCACGTTCCGGATGGCGCGGCACAAGGATAGTCAGCAGATCGGTATAGCGCGCGGCGAGCCAACGATGCGCCGCGAAGACCAGCGCCTCCTCGCCCGGATGGGTGCTGGCCGCAAGCCAGACCGGCCGCCCCGCCAACCTCGTGCGGAGCGATTCCAGTTCGGCCGGATCGCACGGCAGCGGCGGTGCGGCGAATTTCAGATCGCCCGGCGCCTCGACCCGCCGCGCACCCAGCAACCGCAGTCGCGCCGCGTCGGACTCGCTGCGGGCGTGCACCAAGGCGAATCCGCCCAGGACATCGCGCGCCAGTCCCGGCGCTCGGCGCCAGCGCGCGAAACTGCGCGCCGACAGGCGGGCGTTGAGCAACATCAGCGGGATCTCTCGCACGCGACAGGCCGCCAGCAGGTTGGGCCACAACTCGCTCTCCAGGAAGGCCGCCGCATCGGGACGCCAATGATCGACGAAGCGGGCCGCCCAGGCCGGAACATCGAGCGGCACAAACCGGTGCAGCACGCGCCCGGTTTGCTCCGGCGTCAGCCGCTGCTGCAGCAGGCGCGCCGCCGTGACCGTGCCGGTGGTGAACAATACTGTCAGGTCAGCCGCTTGCTCGAGCAAGGGCCAGAGCACTGGCAATACCGAGGTGGTCTCGCCCACGCTCGCCGCATGCAGCCACAGCAGACGGCCCGGCGGCCGCGGCGTCGGGTCGATGCCGTAACGCTCGGGCAGCCGGCCTAGCTCTTCCTTGCCCTGCGCCAGGCGGACCCGCAGCATCACCCGCAGCCCCGGAGCGGCGAGCGTCGCTGCCCCGGCCCACACCTTGGCCAGCCCGCTCATGAGGCGCACAGCCGGTCGGCCTGTGCCGCGGCTGCATTCAACGCGTCGGAGATCGTGGGCATGGCGTCCCGCCAGCCATGCCGCGGCACCGGGATGGGTGGGCGGCACACGACGACGCCGCGCCCGAAGGGGCGGGGAATTACCATGCGGTCCCAGCTTCGCAGGTTCCAGTGCCGGCTGGTCTGGGCAGCGCATGGCAACACCGGAGCGCCGGACAGGGCCGCGAGCTGCGCCACACCCGACGCGGCAACGCGGCGTGGGCCGCGCGGGCCATCGGGCGTGATCACAACGTGGTCACCAGCACAGAGCACGGCGAGCAAGCCGCGCAGTCCTGCCGCGCCGCCACGCGAGGACGACCCGAGCACGACGTTGGCGGCGAAGCGGCTGATCACCGCCCCGATGAAGCGGCCATCCCGATGCTGGCTGACCAGGACGTGGACGCTGGCGTGGGAGCCTGCCGCCTTCTGCGAGCGGCGCACCATCAGCCACATCACAGGCATCAGCGGCAGACGTTCATGCCAGAAGGCGACCACCGCCGGGGTGCCGGCCGCATGGCGCGTGACATGCTCCTCGCCTTCCAGGCGCCAGCGCGTGGTGCGGAGGGCGAACGCCAGGTACAGGCCAAGCAGGCGGGCCAGCAACGTCTGGACCGCCGGATGCCGCAGCAGTCGTTTCATTCCGCGGCGCGGTAGCATGGGGCTTGGCGCGGCGGAAGGCGGTTGCCGACGAGGGCCGGCCGGCCGTGCTCGCCTTCGCTCTGCCTGTGCCGCCAGCGGCGACACCGGCCGCCGCAGAGTAGCGGGCAAAATCCGCCGCGCATCACAATGCCGCGCCAGTGGCTCGAGAACGCGACGTGCGAACTCGAGGGGGTGATGAAAAATTACTCCACTCCAGCGCCGCACCACAGCGCCGCTGCTAAACAAGTATTAACCTGGCGCTGTTATCTCCAGCCCGCGCACCTGGAGAGTTTGCAATGTCCCGCATCATCGCAGCCCTTATCCTGGCCAGCGCGATCAGCGCTGCTGTCCCGTCCTTGCCCGCGGTGGCGGCCACCGCGGACGAAGCGAAAGCCTTCGCGGAAAAAGCTGCCCAGCACGTAAAGGACGTCGGCGAGCAACAGGCCTTCGCGGATTTCAGCAAGCCGGGTGGCCCATGGGTCAAGGGCGAACTTTACGTGTTCTGCCAGGCAGAGGACGGCACTGTCGTCGCGCATGGCGGCAATCCCGCGATCGTCGGCAAGAATATGCTCAACGTGAAGGATCCCGACGGCAAGGCGCCCAATGCTGAAATGAACAAACTGGGCCTGTCCCAAGGGGCAGGGTGGTACGATTTCCGCTGGCCCAACCCCGCAACCAAGCAGATTCAGGAAAAGTCGGCCTATGTGATCAAGATCGACGATCACACCATCTGCGGCTCCGGCTATTACAAATAATCCAGCCGCACAGCGTGGCGTGCGGCTGTGCGCCGGCACACCAAACGACGCCGCGTGAAGCCCCGCAAAGTGACGGACATCGCCGATGCGCCGATATTCTGATCTGCGGCTGGCATGGAAGGTCTTGGCTGCCCCGGCCGTCGTAATCCTGCTGCTGGTCGGCATCTCCGCATACGGGATACAGGGACTAAGCCGCTCGCAACACGAATTTGAAGGTCTGGATCGGGGTGTTGTCCAGCCGCTCGCCGACGCACTCGGGGTCAAGGACCGCCTTTCCTTGTTCCATGCCCGTTTGCTCGCGCTGCTGACCACCGCAGCCAATGACAAGGTGGTGGCGGATTCGCGCGCCGGCGCCATCGACAGGCTGGAAGCGGATCTGACCGCGAGCCAGGACAGCGTCGCGGCCCAGGCCCGGCAATGGACCGTCAATCTGCCCGCCGACTCCGTTGCCGCCGTGCAGTCCGCCCTCCGCGACTACGTGGGTGCCGCTCGTGCCGTCGGCGATTCGGCGAAGGCCGACGTCACATATGGCGTACTGATGCTGGGCGATGCCAATGCCAAATTCGAGGTGCTGCGCGCCCGCCTCGATGCCGTGGTGGCGACATTGCAAAACCGGCGCCAGCAATTGACCGCGGAGACCCGCGCCGTCACCAGCGCCGGGCGCATCCGCCTCGTCGTACTTGCCTCGCTCGCCGCATTGCTCGGCATCGGCGTCGCGGCCTGGAACGCGAACCTGATTGCCCGGCCGGTGGTGGCGCTCACCGGCATCATGGGACGTCTCGCGGCACGCGATATGTCCGCGGAAATCGGTGGCGAAGATCGCAAGGATGAGCTTGGCGCAATGGCCCGCGCGGTGGCCGTGTTCAAGACCAGCATGCAGGAGGAAGCCCGTCTCGCTGCTCGCCAGGAGTCCGAGCGCGGCGTCGCGCAAAGACGCCAGGCTGCCATGGACCGCCACACCGAGGATTTCGGCATGTCCATTTCCGGCGTGCTGGAATCGCTTGCGAATTCGGCGGTGCGCATGCGCGAGGCCGCGGTCACAATGACGCAGGCCGCAAGCGGTGTGCGGGAGCAAGCCGGCACCACCGTCTCGCGCGCTGTCCGCGCCTCCCAGGACCTCACCACCGTGGCCGCCGCGGTAGAGCAATTGACCGGCAGCGTCGACGAAGTGTCGCGACAGGTCGCCGCCGCCGCTCAGGTGGCGCGCGAGGCCGTGCAGCGGGCCGGCAATGCCCAGGACTCCATGCGCGGCCTGGCCGATGCCACGTCTCGCATCGGCGATGTCGTGACCCTGATCTCCAGCATCGCCGCACAGACCAACCTGTTGGCATTGAATGCAACGATCGAAGCGGCACGCGCCGGCGATGCCGGCAAGGGTTTCGCTGTCGTCGCCGGTGAGGTGAAATTGCTCGCCGCGCAGACCGCCAAGGCGACCGCGGACATCGGCGAGCAAATCGCCACGGTGCGCAACGCGACAGAGCAATCCGTCAGCGCCATGTCGGAGGTGGGCAAGATCATCGCGCGAATGGACGAGGTCGCCGTTTCGGTGGCCGCCGCGGTCGAGCAACAGTCTGCCACGACGCGGGAGATCTCAATCAGCGTGCAGGCCGTTTCCACGGCGACCGGGGAAACCACGCAGGCGATGGAGCAAGTGTCCGGCGCGGCCGACCAGGCGGGAACGGCGAGCCAGGAAGTACTGCGGTCCGCCGAAACCATTGGCCACGAGTCCGGGACCCTGCGCGCCGAGGTCGACAACTTCTTGATCGCCATGCGCGACGATACCGGCAACCGGCGGCAGTTCGAGCGGATCGGCGGCGGTGGCATGGTCGCCGCGCTGCGGGCGCCTGGACGCGAGCCGGGTCGCGCCGGCGTCATCGACATCTCCTGCGGCGGCGTCGCGCTGCGGTGCGATTGGCGGCTGGCCGTCGGGACGGAACTGATGGTCGAGCTTCCGCAGGCGGGCGATTGGATATCCGCGCGCGTCTGTCGATGCACGGGCGATATGATGGCACTCGTGTTCAAGCAGGACGCCGCCACGCTCGGGCGTGTCGATCGGGCAATGTCTGCGCTGACCGCCCAGCGCGCCGCATGAGGACAGGCGGCAGGACGCCAGAATTCCAGCCGATGCTTGTCCGCACCCCATCCGTCATGTCAGGTTGATCTCGACTGACGTTTTGGCGACCCACCATCCATGAACGCCCCCGTCTCCGCCCTTTGCGACTGCGGCAGTGGCCTGCGCGCCGTGCGCTGTTGCGCCATGCAGCTCGGCGCCTTGCCGCCACCCGAGGCCACGCGCCACCTCGTGCCGCTGGTGGAGCGCGCCTTGCAGGCGCATCGCCAGGGCGCCATCGAAACCGCCGAACGGCTTTGCCTGGACGTGCTGGAACTGGCGCCAGATCGTCCCGGCGCGCTCTCGGTCCTGTACGAAATCCGCAAGGCGCAAGGCAAGGCCCGCGCCGCCGAGGCGCTGATCCGCCGCATCGTCGCCCTCGACCCCAACAACCTTGTCGCCACCAACGAACTGGCTCTGATTTTGCTCGGCAAGGGCAGCCTCGCCGAAGCGGAAATCCACGCCCGCAACGCCATCCGCATCGCCCCGGAGAACCCTCAGGCGCACAACCTGATGGGCATGATCATGACGGAGGCGAACCGGCCACAAATCGGCGAATACCATTACCGCCGCGTGCTGGACCTGAGCGGCCAGCGCGACCCGATCTTGCTCGCCAATCTCGCCTGGAATCTGAAAAACCAAGGACGCATGGAGGAGGCCCGCGCGCTCTACCAGGAATCCGCCGCCGCCGCGCCCGACATCCGCCAGACATTGCTCGGCTTTGCCCGCCTCGAGGAGGCCGACCGCCACTTCGACGCCGCCGACAGCGTGCTGAACTCCATGGAGCAACGCTTTCCGAATGACCCCGCGGTGCGGCTGACCCGGGCGGTCTTGCTGGGTCGGCAGCGCAAATACGACGAGGCACTGGCGCTGATCGACTCCACCGTGACCGGCGATGCCAGGCTCGGGCCGAACGAATTGCTCGAAAAGGGCCGCCTTCTCGACCAGTCCGGCCATTACGACGAGGCTTGGGCGGCATTCGCGGAAGGCAAGCGGCTGGCGCGCGAACTGTCGGGCCAGGTCTATCTGGAGGAGGCGGCACAGCAGCAGATCGATCGGCTGCGCAACTTCTTTACCGCCGGCCGGCTGCGCCTGATCCCTCGCGCCACGGTCCGCGCCGATCCGCCGCAGCCGATCTTCATCCTGGGCTTCCCGCGCTCCGGCACGACTCTGGTCGAGCAAACGCTTTCGGCACATCCGCGGATCGCCGCCGGCGACGAATTGCCGCTGATCCACGAGATCACCGCCATCATGCCGCGCATGCTCGCCAGCCCGCTGGGTTATCCCGAGGCCCTGGCGGAACTGTGGATGGGCGACCAGCGCGAGGGCCTCGACAATCTGCGCGACTACTATCTGCAGAAGGTGCGCCAGATGGGCGTTGTGCGGCGCGGCGCCACGCGCTTCACCGACAAGATGCCGCTGAACGAAACGCATCTCGGCCTGATTGCGCTACTGTTTCCCGAGGCCCCGCTGATCCACGTGCTGCGGCACCCGCTGGACATCATGGTGTCGGCGTTCTCCAACGCCTTTACCCACGGCTTCTATTGCGCATCCGATCTGGCCACCGCGGCGAAGCACTATGTCGGAGTGATGGATCTGGTGCAGCACTACCGCGGCGAGATGACGCTCCGCTATCTGTCCATCCGCTATGAGGACATCGTCGAGTACCAGGAGCAAAGCGTGCGCGCGATGCTCGATTTCATCGGCGAGAAGTTCGACAAGGCATGCCTGACCTTCCACGAGAACCGCCGCTACGCCCGCACCGCCAGCTACGCCCAGGTGGCGGAGCCGCTGTACGACCGCTCGGTCGGCCGCTGGAAGCACTACCGCGCCCATCTGGAATCGGTGATCCCCATGCTTCAACCGGTCATTGAACGGCTGGGCTACACGCTGGACTGACACTCATCATGGCGTCATCGCGAGGAACCAGGCGGCCGGCGTCATTGCGAAGGACCATTGCCGCGCGGCAATCTCGTTCGAGCCAACACCCGCGTTGGCACAAGCGAAATCGCTGCCTCGCCGCAGTCCCGGCAACGACAGAAACGCCTGGCGCCGCCTGATGGAATCGCCCGCCCCTGCCCCGCGCGCCCCTGCTCCCGGCAGCGTGCCGGTGCCGCTGGCCGAAGTGTTGCGCATCGCCAATGAGTACGAACGCGCCGGTCGGCTGGCGGAATCCAAACGCTTGCTGGACTGCATCCTTGAAGCATCGCCCCAGCAGGGAGACGCGCTGCACCTGTCCGGCATCATCGCCTTCCGCATGGGCAATCCGGACAAGTCGCTGGAGCTGATGGAAGCATCGCTCCGCTACGGCATCGACACGCCGCTCTACCTTCGCAATATCTGCGAAGTCTACCGCACACTCGGCCGGCTGGACGAGGCCCTGACGACAGCACAGCGCGCGACGATTCTGGCACCGTCCGATCCGCTCTGCCTGCACAATCAATCGATCATCCACTACCACCGGGGCGAGCTGGACGCCTGCCTGGATTGCGCCAACCGCGCCCTGCGCATCGATCCGAGCATGCCCGGCGCGCATTTCGTCCGCGCCGAGGCGCTGTTGCAGCGTGGTGATATGGCGGAAGGCTGGGAAGAATACGAATGGCGCTTCCGCATCGGCGGCGCCGCGCCGCTGATGCCGCCCACGGACAAGCCGCAATGGCAGGGCGAGGACCTCGGCGGCAAACGCCTGTTGCTGATCGCCGACCAGGGCTTCGGCGACGCCATCCAGTTCTGCCGCTATATTTCCTGGGCCGCGGAACGCTGCCCCGACATCGCATTGGCATGCAGTGCGGAACTCGCGCCACTGCTGCGACAGGTCGCGCCACGCGCGATCATGTTCCAGAAATGGCCGGACTGTCCCGACTACGCGGCGTTCGCCGCGCTGACGGGCCTGCCAAGACTGGCCGGCACGCGAGTGGCGACGGTGCCGGCGCCAATCCCCTATCTGCACGCCGACCCCGCGCGCATTGCTCTGTGGAAACAGCGGCTGGACGGGCTGGTGCCTGCCGGCTTCCGCCGCATCGGCGTGATCTGGGCAGGCCGGCCGACACACAACAACGACCGCAATCGCTCGGCGCTGCTTGCGGATTTCCTGCCGATCGCCAACGTGCCGGGCGTTGCATTGCTCGCTTTGCAAAAGGGTCCGAAGACCGGCCAGGCCGGCGCGTATTACGGCCGTGCGCCACTGATCAATGTTGGGGCAGAAATCCAGGATTACGAAGATACCATGGCCATTCTGGAGAATATCGAACGCCTCGTGACAGTCGATACCTCGGTGGCGCATCTCGCCGGCGCGATGGGCCGGCCGGTGTGGATCATGCTGCCGAAGGCACCGGACTGGCGGTGGCTGCAAGAGCGCGAGGATTCGCCCTGGTACCCGACAGTGCGTCTGTTCCGGCAGACCGAAGTGCGCCGCTGGGATGACGTGGCGAAGCGGATTGCAGCGCGCTTGCAAGAGCAGGAATTAGATTACCATAACGGATTGAGTCACTTGGCATAGATGGACTGACAGGTCCCGTTTTCGTGCGAGGCGACGAAGGCGGCATTCGATCTGACACCGCGCCGCATCCAAGTCCTCGCGAAGATCGCCCGAGTGCCGAATTGTGCCGGCATGATTTACAACAACATGGTCGGCTGCGCACAAACCCATGCAGTGCCCCGACATGACCGAGCGCGGCGATCGCCGACTCCGCGGCAACAGGACGACCGCCGGACAGAAAGGGTCAAAATTGATGAAGCAGCGCATGCCTTCCGCCGCGAGACGAGGATCATGACAACATGCCCCTGACCGACCTGCTGCACACCTGGAATTCGTTCTACGCCCTGCTCGGCGAAGCCTCCGCCACGATGGTCGGCCTGCTGTTCGTGGCCGCCTCGGTCGGGTCCGGTGTGATCACCCCGGGCCGCAGCGTCGTCTCGCGAGTATTTCTCTCCGCCAGTGTGGTTAATTTCAGCCTCACCCTGGCATCGAGCCTCATCGTCCTGGCACCGCTGCCAAACGCGCACTGGATCGGCGCACTGATCCTGGCCTGCGGCATATTCGGCTGCACCTATTCCGTCATTGCCTGGCGCGATACCCTAAAAGACGGCCTGATCAAAGCGATCGATTTCGAAGATCGCACCTGGTACCTGGCGTTGCCGATCATCGGCTACCTGGGCCTCGCCGCGTCCGCGGTGCTGCTTGTTCTCGAATATCCCATGGGATGCACCGCGCTGGCGGTTTCGATCGGCGTGCTGCTGGCAATCGGACTCCACAACGCATGGGACATCACCGTGTGGATCACCATGCGCCGCCGCGAATGAATCCTCCGCCCCAGCTACTGAGGCAAGCCACCAAGCGCCGGCTGCGCTTCCTCCAGTGGCTGCAGCAACTCCGGGCGGTTATTGCGAACCGCATTGACCATGCGGCCGATCGGCCACCATCGCAGCGTTCCCTCCGGCACCGCATGCAACAGCCCCGCCGGGTCGCCGGCGGCTTCACCGAGCCAGACCGGCCAGTCCGATTGCCCCAGAATTACCGGCGTCCGCTCGTGCAATGCGGTCATCGCGGCAATCGCCGCCGTGGTGACGATGGTGAAGCTGCGCACCACCGTGCCATCCGGGAGACGGCAACCTTCCCACAGCCCTGCAAATGCAAGCGGCTGGCCATCAGTGCGTGCGATGGCATAGGGCTGCTTGCCCTCCGGCCGCGCTTGCCACTCATAGAACGCATCGGCCGGCACGATGCAGCGCCGCTGTGCGAAGGCCGAGCGGAACATGCCGGACGTCGCCACCGTTTCGGACCGCGCGTTGATCGGGCGTTGGGCGCGGGCGGGATCTTTCGTCCAGTGCGGCACCAAGCCCCAGGAAAGCAGATCGAGATGCCGTTCGCCGGTCTCGGGATGGCGGCGCACCACCATGGCCGATTGCGTCGGCGCAACGTTCCAGGACGGCGCGACGTTCGGCAACGGATTGACCGTATGAAACAGCCGGGCGACGGCCTCGGCCGGGAGGAAGGCTGCATAGCGTCCGCACATGCCAGACAGGTTGCCACAGCCGGCGGCCATACGTCGATTGCGTATTGCTCCGTTTCCAGAACAATATTCTCGGATCGACGGCCGGCGGCCGGTTGCCCCATGGCGACGTTGCACCGGTTCAGGCGTTATCCCGAAGGCTCGCCTGCGATCCGCTTCAGCAGCTCCCATGACACTGCGGTCGCCGAAAACAGCAGGACAAGCGTGGCTGCCGCGAAAAGATTGAACGAGTCGTCCCAGCCCAGTGCCATGCGAAACGCCGCAAACAGCAGAATTCCGAACCCGACTCCCGACGATATGTGGCGGCGCAGGGAGTAGCGCCAGGATCGCTGCTTCACGTGCAGGACCAGCGTCTGACAGAACCTGATCACGCCCCAGGCCGACCAGGTCGCGGTCGCAAGCAGCGTTACCAGCCCGAAGGTCACCGTGCTCATGCCCGGAAACAACGCCAGGAATGCCACCAGCATGACCGCGAGGTAATTTTGAAAGGCTTGCTCGAGCAGCCGCTTGGAGACCACAGCCTCCGGACCTAGCGTGACCGAGACGTTGATCGAGACCACGACGAACAGCAGGCCCAGCAGCGCCGCGGCAGCGGTGCCGATTGCGGTATAGAATTGTCCCCAGGGCTGCATTGGTCCTGCCTCGCGTTCCGGGCGCGATCAAAGCCGCTGCGCGCATGGCGTCAATAACCATCCCGGCAGCAGGCGCGAAGGCAAACATTGACCACCCCGGCTCGAACGGTCATGACCACTAACCAACAGCCGCACGGCACCCCCTGCATGAGACTGCACGTAGCGGGCTCACCATCCGCAAGACGGGTGAGAGAACCGGCCCGTCACTCGAGGTACCCGACTTGCAATGCCACCGTGCGGCCGAATACCACACGAGCCATCCATGTCCGATCCTTCCCTGCCCGCGGAATTCGCGCTGATCGCCCGCCACTTCCGCCAACTCGCCGGTCCCGCCGCGCTCGACCTGGCGGACGATGCCGCCTTGCTCGCCCCGCCACCCGGACGCGAACTTGTCCTGACCGTCGACGCCATGATCGGCGGCGTGCATTTCCTGCCCGACGACCCGCCGGACCTGGTCGGCCGCAAGCTCCTGCGCGTGAATCTGTCGGACCTCGCCGCCAAGGGCGCCACGCCCATCGGCTATCTCATGACCGTCGCCGCCCCGCGCGACACGCCGGACGGATGGTTCGCCCGCTTCGCCGCCGGCCTGGCCGAGGACCAGCGGACATTCAATGTCGCCCTGATGGGCGGCGACACCACCTCCACGCCCGGCCCCATTGCGTTGTCCCTCACCATCGTCGGCCACGTCGCACCAGGCACCATGGTCCATCGTGACGGCGCAAGGCCGGGCGACGGCATCTGGGTCACCGGGACCATCGGTGACGGCGCACTTGGCCTCGCCGTGGCGCAAGGCAGGCTCGCCGACCCGACCGGCTACTTGCTCGGGCGCTATCGCCTGCCTCAGCCCCGGATTGGCCTGACCATCGCCGGCATCGCTTCGGCTGCCATGGATATCTCCGACGGGCTGGTACAGGACCTCGGTCACATCTGCCGGGCCGGCAAACTGGCGGCCGAGATCGACGCCGCCGCCCTTCCGCTCTCAGCGCCCGCGCGGCAGGCCGGCCCCGACTGGCTCGCGACGATCCTGACCGGTGGCGACGACTACGAGCTATTGCTCTCCGTCCCTCCCGCCCACGAGGCCGCGCTGCTGCAAGCAGCCCGCGACATCGGCATGCCTGTCACCCGCATCGGCGGCTTCCGCGCCGGCACGCCCGGTGTCATGGTGCGCGGCCCCGGCGGGAAAGAGCTTTCTCTCCCGCGCGGCGGTTGGAGCCACTTCTAACCAACAAAGGCACGTCCAGGGAATGAATCGCAACGTCTGGCTGCTGTTCTGCTGTCAGGCGATGATGAACGCGGTCATGGCCGGCCAAACCGTCATGGCCTCCTTGATCGGCGCGTCGCTCGCCGTGAACAAGATGCTCATCACGCTGCCCATGTCGATCCAGATGGTCGCCATGATGTGCGCCTCGATCCCCGCCAGTCTGGTGTTCTCGCGGCTTGGCCGGAAGCCCGGCTTCTGGCTCGGGTGCCTGGGATCGCTCGCCGGCAGCAGCACCTTCGCCCTGGGCGTCTGGTACGGCAATTTTCCCCTGTATTGTCTGGGCGCGATCCCGGCCGGCCTCGGCTGGGGAATCGCACAGCACCTCCGCTTCGCCGCCGCCGAGGTCGCCGCCCCCGAAGCGCGCCCACGCGCCGTTTCGCTGGTGATGGCAGGCGGCGTGCTGGCTGCGATCATTGGCCCCGAGTTGGTGAAACGCACCAACATGCTGATCCCGCCGCTTACCTTCCTGGGCACCTACCTCTGCCTGACCGTCCTGCCGATCATCGCCGCAATTCTGCTCACCTTCGCACGGCTGCCCGCCGCGACGCGCTCCGAGGTCAGGCCGGTGCCGTTCCGCGCCATCCTGTCGCGGCCGAACTTCATCGTCGCCGTGGCCTGCAGCATGGTGGGATACGGCACGATGAACATCGTCATGGCCTCGACGCCGCTCGAGCTGTCCTATTGCGGCCTGGGTATCGGCGCCAGCGCCGACGTGATCCGCGCCCATTCCATCGCCATGTTTCTGCCGGGCTTCGTCACCGGCCGGCTGATCCAGCGCTTCGGCGTGCATCGGGTGATCGCCGCGGGCGGCGCCCTGACCTTGCTCTGCACTGCGATCAACGTCACCTGCGTTCCAGGCTACGCAATTCTGATGCTCGCGCTGGTATTGCTCGGCGTCGGCTGGAACTTCATGTTCGTCGGCGGCACCACGCTGCTGGCGACAGCCTATGTGCCGGCCGAGCGTGTCCGTGTGCAGGCCACCAACGACTTCATCGTATTCGGCACTGTGGCATGCACCGCCCTGATATCCGGTGCAGTACAGGCAACGCTGGGCTGGACGCCGCTGAACCTGACCGTGGTGCCGCCCGTGCTCATCGCCATGGCGCTGATCGCATGGCACTGGGCCGGACGCGCCCGGTTGGCGCCAGCGTCGGCTTAGCCCGCGCCCGCCGTCCTCGCGCGCCAGAGGCAGCGACGAAGCGCCATCGGCCGCCCGCACGCAGTCTCGACCGGCATTGCGGCGCCGCGCTTTTGCCCGCAATCAGTCGTCGTCGATATCGGGAGACGCCATGTTGCTCGCAGGAATCCGCGTCATTGACCTGACGCGCGTGCTGTCGGGGCCGTTCTGCACCATGCTGCTGGGCGATCTCGGTGCCGATGTGATCAAGGTAGAGGCCCCCGAGGGCGATCCGGTCCGCGCCCAAGGTGCGCGGCGCGAGGGCCTCTCCTGGTATTTCGCAGCATTCAATCGCAACAAACGTTCGGTGCGGCTGGATCTTCGGCAGACGCAAGGGCGCGAGGTGCTGGCACGGCTCATCGAAACCGCCGATGTGCTGGTGGAGAATTTCCGCCCCGGCGTGCTGGCGCGTCTGGGCTTCGACGATGCGCGACTGCGGGCGCTGCGCCCCAATCTGGTGACATGCAGCATCAATGGTTTCGGCAGCACAGGTCCGTATCGCGATCGCCCGGCCTTCGATTTCATAGCGCAGGCGATGAGCGGCTTCATGAGCGTGAACGGCGGGCCGGATGATCCGCCACTGCGCTCGGGTCTGCCGATCAGCGACCTGGTGGCCGGGCTGTATGCGGCGCTGGCGATTACCGCGTCGGTGTATCGCGCGCGCGCGACCGGGCAAGGTGAGCGCGCGGAAGTCGGCATGACCAACGGGCTGGTCAGTCTGCTGGCCTATATTGCGACCGATTATTTTGCCACCGGACGTGTGCCGCCGCGCAGCGGCAACGATCATCCGATCTCCGCCCCGTACGGATTGTTCCCCACGCGTGACGGACAGCTCGCGATCGCGCCGCCCGGCGACGAATTCTTCGCCCGGCTGGTGGATGCGCTCGGCGAACCCGCGCTGAAGACCGATCCGCTCTACGCCACCAGCGCCGCACGCGTCGCCAATCGAGCGCGGATCAATGCGATCGTGGGCGGAAAACTGGCAACCGAGACCACGGCGCACTGGGTGGACGTGTTGAACGCCGCCGGCGTGCCGTGCGGGCCGGTGCTGAGCGTCGATCAGGTGTTCTCCGATCCACAGATCGCGGCGCAGGAGATGGTGCTGGACGTGCCGCACCCCGGCCATGGCGTCGTGCGCATGACCGGATTCCCGATGAAGTTCGCCGAAGCGCCGTGCCGCGTGCGCCGTCCCGCTCCGGAACCTGGAGAACATACCGGCGAAGTGCTGGAGGAACTTGGCATGCGGCGCCCCTAAGGGCCTGCCGAGAAATAACTGCTTCAAGGTGGTTGTTGGTTGGGCGAGATGGTGTAGTTCCACTCGCCGTGGAAGTC
>Ga0335072_10009291_pt1 | contig 14186 bp, 13 predicted proteins | sample Lox_Sample_21_FD_206725 | JGI IMG/M metagenome (GOLD analysis project Ga0335072, IMG submission 206725) | Soil microbial communities from Loxahatchee National Wildlife Refuge, Florida, United States - Lox_Sample_2.1 | ecosystem: Environmental > Terrestrial > Soil > Wetlands | place: USA...
GGACAGCATGCCCTGCTGCATACCCTGGTTGAGGTAATACAGAATCTCCTGCGCGCGCTCCAGCGCAAAGGTGGGAATGATCACATTGCCGCCGCGGTCGATCGTTTGCTTGACCGCGCGGTACAGCTCATCCACGGAATCGGGCAGCGCGCGATGCGGGCGATCGCCATACGTGGTTTCCATCACCACATAGTCCGCCTGCGGCGCAGGTTCCGGATTGCGCAGGATCGGCCGGCCCGGATTGCCGAGATCGCCGGAGAAAACCACGCTGCACGGCCGGCCGCCGCCATCCAGTTGCAACAGGATGGAGGCCGAACCCAGGATGTGCCCGGCATCGCGAAACGTGGCGCGGATGCCGTCGGCGATGACGATCTCGCGGTCGTACGCCACGGGCTCGCCAAAGAAGTCCATCGCATGCAGCGCATCATCCAAGGTATACAGCGGCCCCGTATTGGCTACGCCGCGCCGGTGTCCGCTGCGCTGCGCACGTCGCGCGTCCTCTTCCTGCAAGCCGGCAGCATCCAGCATCACGACGCGGGCGAGATCGCGCGTGGCAGACGTCGCCACGATACGGCCGCGGAACCCTTCCTTGACCAGCTTGGGAATTCGCCCGCAATGATCCAGGTGCGCATGCGTAAGCAGCAGCACGTCGATGCTGGCCGGATCGAAGCCGAACGGCTCGGCGTTCGCGCGGTCCTGCTCGCGGCCACCCTGGAACAGGCCGCAATCGATCAGCAGGCGCTGGTTGCCGCATTCCAGCAGATGGCATGAGCCGGTGACTTCCTTGGCCGCGCCATGGCAGGTATAGGTGATGGTGCTTTTGCCTGACGCCTTGCTGCGTGCCGGTCGCGATGATGAGGTCGGAGAAAGCATGCTGTATCTCACTTTCGTTGAATCGGCCGCACGCCGGGATGAAAACCCAGCATCGGGATGCGCAGCAAAGCCGGGATGTCATCCCCCGGTCGACGTAGCTCACGCCTTCTTCGGCGTATACGACGAACACCAGCCCTTTGCGTTCACGGCCTTGCCCGGAAACAACTGGCAGGTGCCATAACCAGCGTCCGGCCCGTGATAGAACTGGCAATTGGCGCAGGTGCTCCCGGCCCGATACAGCGGATTGTTGGATGAGCTGGCGTCCTCGACGTAGTTCATCGCCTTGGCCGTCGGGTCTGCATCGGTGAGATGCGGCAAATCCCCGGCGCGGACGAGCATCGACAGGCCGCCGACACAAGCGCCGCCGATGGTGACCGTTACCAACTGCAGAAACCGGCGGCGCGATTCGGTCGTTGCCTTGAACCGTGACATGGACGTTCTCCGTTTAATGGGGGCAATTCCAATCTAGCGATTGCGCGGCCCACTCGGTTGATCCAAATCAAACGAAACATTTTCAGCCTGAGCAAGCTTTCACCAGCCGGTTCGCAGCTTTATCCAATGCCAGGGCCAATAACGAAGGGGAAAGAACATGGTCGGTCAAAGCACGGGCATACGCACAGCCACACGACGGCTTCCAGCAGGCACGCTGACCCTCATCCTGGGTTTTCTGGTGCTGCTGCTCTCTCCGCTTACCAGTCACGCCGTGCCGTCTTTCGCACGCCAGACGCATCAACCATGCACGGCTTGCCACATCGGCGGATTCGGACCGCAGCTCACGCCTTTCGGCCGCCAGTTCAAGCTGATGGGCTATACGCTCAGCGTAGGCAACGACACCAAAGTGCCGCTGTCGCTGATGGTGGTCGAAACCTATACGCATACGGCGAAAGCGCAAACCTCGCCGCCCGCGAACAACGCCGGCACCAACAACAATACCGAGCTGCAGCAGGCTTCGATCTTCGTCGCCGGGCGCCTGGCCGATAACCTTGGCATTCTTGCGCAAGGCACCTATTCGCAGAACGGCGGCCTGCTGGGCTGGGACAACAGTGATCTGCGTTACGCACGATCGTTTACCGTTGCCGGGCGCCCGGCCATCTGGGGGCTGTCGCTCAACAACAATCCCAGCGTGACGGACGTATTCAACACTGCGCCGGCCTGGCAATTCCCGTACATGGCATCGGACCTTGCCCCCGGCGCACCGGCCGCGCCGATCCTGATGGGCGGCCTTGCACAGCAAGTGCTAGGCATCAACGCCTATACCCAGATCAACAATGCGTTGTATCTGGAGACCGGCATGTATCGCTCGCTGTCGTCCGCATTCCTGCGCGACGTCAATGCCGACTTCAGCGGACGCCTGGCCGGCGTCTCGCCTTATGCACGCCTGGCGTATACCTGGAGCCTGCCTACCGGCAACATCGAACTGGGCGGTTTCGTGTTTGAAGCGGCACGCGGCCAAGTGGGCGTGAACGCGCAAGGCAAGGCGGTGGCCATGGCCGGTCCCACCGACAAATTCCACGATTACGGCATGGACGCCAGCTACCAGCTTTTGAATGGCAGCAAGCACATCATTACGGTCAACGCGTTGTACCTGACCGAGCAGCAGCAACTGGATGCGACGTATCCGTCGGGCGGCTCATCCAACCTGCACGACAACCTGCATGCGCTCAACCTCAACGCCAGCTACTGGTACGAGAACACCTGGGGCATCACGCTGGGCGGCTTCGCCAACGACGGCAGCAAGGATGTGATCCTGTACGGCAACAATGGCAGCCCCAATACCGACGGCGGCATCGCGGAGCTGAACTGGAATCCGTTCGGCAAATCCGACTCCTGGGCACAGCCCTATGCCAACCTGCGCCTTGGCCTGCAATACACCTGGTATACGCGCTTCAACGGGCTGGTCTACAACGTGGACGGCGCCGGGCGACGCGCGTCGGATAACAATACGCTGTACTTCTATGTGTGGCTGGCGTTCTGAGAGGTTGATGCTCGCCGCGGTGCGCGCCCTCCCTGCGGTAGTAGAGGCTGCCCCGGATCAAGTCCGGGGCTCACCACCCGTATCTACGTGCCAGGCGATCCCGCCCCAATCGTCGCAAACGCATCTTGGACAATAAGCATGGCGCCAAGATTGCCCGATGACCACGCTATGAAATCCGTGGTGAGCTGCAATGGGTGACTGCCAATTCGGCCAAGTGCCATTGAAACACCAGCTCAAGAAGTTTTTATTCAGGCATGAAGGCGTTCGAAGTCGCCAATCAATCACAGGTGCTGAGCCACAGTCTGAACGCACCGTTGGCGATGTTCCAAGGGATTCATCCCATCAGCGGCTGTTATATCGTCGAGTGTGATCGATACCAAGCGGCCGATCACCGCGAAGGTCGCCTTTCCGCTCGCCGCCTTATCCATATGTTTACCAGGAGCACAACAATCCCGGCGAAAAGTATAGAAGCTACTAATACAACGAGCAGCGCGATGTTTTCCATATCATCCGGATTCGCAAGGTGATCGTTGCCGGTAAGATGCAGTATGGCTCGTATCCCATCATCCATGAAATCAGGCATGTTCATGGGCAGGCTGTCGTACAGCCCCACCAATATGTAAGCGCCAACCAGTGTGGCAACGATGTTGATTCCCCACCTCAGCAGGCGTTTCATTGCACGACAACCGTACCGTAGGCTTTCATCGTCGTCCCTGGAACTGGAAGATCTGCACCGCGCTTGCGAAGAAATGCTGCGAATTTCTTGAAGCCCTCAATGTCCGTCACGGTAATACATCCTTCGCTCAAGCGCCTAGGTCCCTCTGGGTGAATGCGAAACTGTCCGCGCTTAATTTTCCCAACGAATGTCGTATCACCTGTGGCTGGATTCCACAGCATGAACCACTGCGAATGGTCCGTCGTTCCCCACCCATAGCGGCCCCATAGATCCCACAGCCACCCCATATGGCCGCCTGACTGGCGATCGACAATGTAGTAAGTACCAGGAGGGATGGGACCTATTTCCTCACGCGCGATAGCGTTTGGATTGTCGCGTCCCTTGTTGCGGCCGGAGAATGCTGGCAGCACCCCAACGCCAGGACATTGCAGCAATGACGCAGTCTGATTATTCAGTCTGAATGTGCAGTGGATAGGCATAGGTAATTCCTTTTGTCCATGTCGCGGCAGTCTAGCTGAACTTTGTCGTTCCTGTTGATCACTACTGCAGGACTTCATCGGCCGTTGACGCCGATTTGGCGGCGCTGCGGCTCCAAGCTTGAAACACGCACCACTACTTTGAAAGACCATACTCTCCCTAATCGACCCACGATGAGCTGACCATCCAAACTCGGCGAGCGCACTCATGCCATGCAACGCCTGGTTTCCTTGGTTGACTTAGCAATTTGGTAGCTTCGTATAAGGAGATCGACCCTATGGATAAACCAAAGAGGCCTGCGCAACCGAACGATTCCGAACAAAGCAAGCTGTGACCCTGTAGCAATTCGAAGCCGACCAAACCCACCAGGTTATGGCTGCCGAAAAAGCGCGCCTTGGCACGCGAGGGTATCTCCACCCATTGGCTCAAAAATTTTGAGGCGATCATAATCGGAAGGATGACCACCTCAATAACCAAGAGGGGACTTAAATCAATGCTCCGAACTTAAGGATGTTTCAGCTTCCAGAGACCCCATGCCCGTCATTCCGGCGAACGCCGGAATCCAGTTTAAATACACTGTGCGAAGCACACAAAGCCTTTCTATTGTGTGCTTCGCACGACATTGTTCACTGGATTGCCAAGCTTTGCTGTTGTAAAGCGCCTCGGCGTTCGCCTGAATGACGAATCTGCGCTGAAATAGCATCGCCGAAGGCCATAAGTTCGGAGCATTGGGGCTTAAATCGCTTGACGATCACCACCTTAAAAACGTCAGTATTGCGAATCGGCTTGCATAAATGTGTCAGTTGAGGACTTTCGAACTTCAATTGAAACTATAAAATACATAAATATCGACTGGTTGTGATCGATGACGCCATTAGCAGGACCGCTCGGCGAGCGCATCGGGGTTGAAGGCGGCCAGCACCTTCATGATGCGCTGATGGTGCGGTCGGTCAGCCGTTAAAAACGCCATGACCTACGTCCCTGATGAGATCGTTCAGTAGCGCCTGCTCATCGGGCGCCATGCGCTGCAGGTCCAAGCTGCGCGCCTCGCGCTCGTACAGGGCAAGCGCCTCCGCCGGCGTCACAGTGGCGTTGTCAGGCAGGTGCCGGGCGGCCAGGCGTAATTCGGGGTAGCGTTTGATCGGGATGGCATGGGGGAGCATGCAGGCATCTTACCCGTCCTGGGGACGCAGTCCATTATTGGAGCGCGTTGGCGGGGTTCGTCCCGGATCAACTCCAGGGCGAACCGCCAGCTTGCAAGGGCCTGCACCGCAACAACTCAACTCACCGTCAGCTTGCGCCCGTGGCCGTTGCCTTTCTTCGGCAGATCGAGTGTGAGCACGCCGTTCTCGTAATGCGCGCTTGCCTTGGTGTTGTCCACTTCGTTGGGCAGGCTGAATGAGCGGTAGACCTGGCCGTAATAGCGCTCGGTGCAGATGTCCCGATCGTCTTCCTTCTTCTTGGTTTCGCGCTTGACCTCGGCGCTGATCGATACCTGGTTGCCTTCGATCGATACGTCGATGTCATCCTTGTTGACGCCGGGTATTTCCGCCTTGACGGCATAGCTGCGGTCGTTCTCGGTCACGTCGATGCGCATGTCCGGCGTCTCCAGTTCCGACCAGCGCGGACGCAGGTGCAAACCGTTGAAGAAATCTTCGAACGGCGATTGTTCCAGACGGGAAAGCGTTTTGAATGGACTCCAGCGGGTAAGGTTGGCCATGGTGAATATCCTCCGTACGGTTCATTGGGGGGGACCCACGCACCCATGCCTGGGTCGTTGCTCAGCGTAAACGCCTGGCGGCTTGGCGCAGTTGATCCAGATCAATTCGGCAAGCGTTTTTTGCACAGTAAAGATCGCCTTTGTTGATGGCTATCAAGTGCTTCCCGCGCCGCCGGCCTACGCTGAATCGGCGTCCTTGCAAAAACGAATAGCGGGAGTGTCACCATGTCGAGAAAAACCTGGGTACTGGTCGCCGATGCCGCCAAGGCTCGCCTGTTCGAACTGGCTGGAAAAGGTACAAACCTGACCGAGATAGCGTGCTACACGCATCCCAACGGCCGCGCGCCCGGCTGCCATCCGATGCACGGACGCCTGCCACGCACCCATGAAAGCATGGGTGCGTCGCGCCACGCGATCGAGCCGAAAACCACGCTGAAGGACAAGCATGCCAAGGAGTTTGCCGATACCTTGAGCAACGTCGTGCAGCACGGTCGCCTGCAAGACCTTTACGACGATCTGGTGCTGATTGCACCGCCGCGCTTTCTCGGCACCCTGCACGAGTGCATGGACGAGCAGACCCTCAAGCGCGTGGTGAGCGAACTCGGCAACGACCTGATGACGCTATCCCCGGCCGAGCTTCGCAGCCATCTTCCGGCGTGATGCGTGGCCGCAACCGACGTCATGATCGGCGCGACCTTCGCCGGGGTCGCGCCAAGCATTCGATGGCACGCATGCGTAGCGTGGAGTGAGACCCGCATCGATGGCGCAGCGCATGCCGGGATGTCATCCCGGCTCATGCAACGGCGGATGGAGGCATGGGTGAAGGCATGACATTGTCCCACTCGATCCACCGCTCCCTGGCTTGCTTCTGCGCTTTGGCACTGCTCGCTGGCCTGATCGCGCGCTTCTCCGGCCATGGCGCGCTTTCCGGCGTGCTATGGATCGCCGGCGCCATTCCGGTGGCAGTCTCGCTGCTTGTTTCCATCATCATCCAACTGTGGCATCGCGACGCCGGTGTCGACGTCATCGCCCTGCTTGCCATGGCCGGTGCGATCGCCCTGGACGAAACGCTCGCTGCGGCCATCATCGCACTCATGTTTGCAAGCGGCCGCGTGTTGGAAGACTACGCCGAAGGCCGGGCCAAGCGCGAAATGTCGGCACTGCTCAGCCGCGCACCGACATCGGCAAACACGTACCAGGGCGATCAACTGGTGCAAGTGCCCATTGCCAAGGTATTGCCGGGCGACCGCTTGCTGATCCGCGGTGGCGAGGTGGTACCCGTGGACGGCCGGATCGAATCCGGGACGGCGGTATTGGACGAGTCGGCCTTGACCGGCGAATCGTTGCCGACACGACGCGCCCGGGGCGAGACAGTGCGCAGCGGCGTGCTCAATGCAGCCGGGCCATTTGATCTGCTGGCGACCACCGCCGCCGCCGATAGCAGCTTTGCCGGCATTGTTCGGCTGGTCGAGCGCGCGCAGCAAACGAAAGCGCCCTCGGCGCGTATGGCTGATCGTTACGCGTTGCTGTTTCTGCCGCTGACGCTCGCGCTCGCGGCGGCGGCGTGGGCGCTATCGGGCGATCCCATGCGCGCGCTGGCGGTGCTGGTGGTCGCCACGCCCTGCCCGCTCATTCTTGCCGTGCCGGTCGCGCTGGTTTCCGGCATGTCGCGTTGCGCATCGCGCGGCGTGCTGGTCAAAGGGGGCGGTGTGCTGGAGCAGCTTGCACAAGGCGCGGCGCTCTTTTTCGACAAGACCGGCACGCTGACGGCTGGACATGCGCGCGTGACGGCCATCGACGTTGCCGGCCCGGACCATGCCGACAAGGTCAACGCCAACGGAATCGGCGCCGATGAATGGCTGCGCATGGCGGCCTCGCTCGAACAGATGTCGCAGCACGTGCTGGCCGAAGCCATCGTCTCGTTTGCGCGGCAGCGCCAGCTTGTCCTGGCCAAGCCCACGGCGGTGCGGGAAGAACACGGCGCCGGCGTGGCCGGCGTGGTCGAAGGACAGCACATCGCCGTGGGCAGTTACGCGTTCGTCACCCGGGTAGCCGCAAGCGCAGACTGGGCCGAACGATTGCGCAAACGGATGCGCCGCGAAGGTGCGACGGGTGTATTCGTGGCCGTGAATGGCAGCATGGCAGGCGCCTTGCTGCTCGGCGACGAGATCCGGCTGGATACGCCGCGCGCCATCCGGCTGCTGCGGCGCACGGGCATACGGCGCATCGTGATGCTGACGGGAGATCAGCGTGACATCGCCGAAACCATCGGCGAAGCGCTGGGCGTCGACGAGGTGATGGCCGACCAGGCGCCGGGCGACAAACTCGATGCCATCAAGGCAGCCAAGCACTCCGGCATCACCATCATGGTCGGCGACGGCATCAACGATGCGCCTGCATTGGCCGCGGCCGATGTAGGCGTTGCGATGGGTGCCCGCGGTGCGGCGGCGGCATCGGAAGCAGCCGGCGTGGTGCTGCTGGTCGACCGCCTGGATCGCTTGGCCGAAGCGCTCGTCATCGCCCGCCGCACAAAGAGGATCGCCACCGAGAGCGTATTGGCCGGCATGGGCCTGTCATTGCTTGCGATGGCATGCGCCGCGCTGGGTTATCTCCCGCCGGTGGCGGGCGCGATGTTGCAGGAAGGCATCGACGTAGCGGTGATCCTCAATGCGCTGCGGGCATTGCGAACCGGCTTGGCCGGCACGGCGCAGCGGCTCGATGCCGCCGAGAGCTCGCGCCTGGCGGCGGAGCATCACGAACTCGGCCCTGTGCTCGATCGCATTCGCGCCTGCGCCGATCGCCTGCCCATGCTGACGGAAGCGGCGCTCCACACCGAATTGGCCGAACTCGATGGCTTGTTGAGAAGCAAGCTGTTTCCGCACGAACGCGAAGATGAAACCGCCTTGTATCCACGGCTGGAACGCATGCTGGGCGGCGACGATCCGCTGGCGCCCCTGAGCCGCACACATCGCGAGATTCTTCGCCTGGGACACTTGTTCCAGCAAATGACGGAGGACCTTCCGCCAAGCCACATACCAACGGAAACCGTGCAGGACCTGCAACGGGTGCTGTATGGGCTAGATGCGATCCTGCGGCTGCATTTTGCGCAAGAGGAAGAGATTTACCACGGCGTGACGGAGACCGGTTCGTAGGCTCGGATGAAAAACCAAGCCTACGAACAGACGGCCGCGCCTTGCACGACGGCCGCAGGCTGTTGCGCGCGGTGCAACAGCCACGGCAGCATCACCGCTAGCAAGTAGAACTTCGAGGCGAAGTATTTGTTGTCCAGATGCGCACGGTGCGCATCCAGCCACGCCGGTGCGCCGGGCAACAGGCCCAGCGCGGCGGCATCGGCGGCGAACTGGCGCACGCAATCGAAACGCAAGCGCGCAAGCCCGCACACGTCGAAGCGGAAGCAACCTTTCTTCTTGACGTAAGGCAGGTTCAAGAACGATCGCGCGATGTGTTTGCGCACCAGCACCTTGTTGGTGCCGTCCGGCCCGACCAGATAATCGTCCGGCACCTCGCGCATGAGCCATTGGCCGAACCGCAAGTCGCAATACGGATACGCGAGCGGCACGGCCAGCGCGTGGGTGGTATAGAGCCCTTTGCCGAAGCTCGCCGCCTCGACGATCGCCGCGGCGACGCGACGGCGGTCGGCTACCGTGCGGGCCGCCTGGATCGCGGGTAGGAACACGCTCAAGCGCTGCCGCGAATGCGCGGCCACCGGCTCGCCCAGAAGCGCATCGACTTCCTGGTCGCTGAAGCGCGAACCGGGGAAAAAACGTTCGAAAGCGCTCATCTGCAGGATGCTCAACGCATAGCACACGCGGAAGCTACTGCGCACGCCCCATAGATGAAACAAGCCGGCCGGAAGCGGCCATTGCTGCGCCAGCACGCGGATCACCTGATGGCGCCAGCGGCCCGGCATGCCGAAATACCCGTCGGAGCCGAGCGCGTCGATCACGCCGTCGCCGCCGCGGCCGCACACCTCGGTGACCAGGTCGACATACGACAGCATGGCGAAATCCGCCGTCAACAAGGGAATGCGCGGCACGCACGCCAGGTAGCGGTCATACGCCCGGCCGGGATCGCACACCAGCGTTTCGTGACGCAGGCCGAGATGACGGGCCACCCATTGCGCCGACGGCAGCTCGTTTTCCTCGCGCCCGCCGAGATAGGTGATGCAGATAACGTCCGGCCGCACATCGGCCACCGCGATTGCCAGCGAGGTGGAATCCTTGCCGCCGCTTTGCAGCAACCATGGCCGTTGCATGGACGCGGTCGTGCGCGCCACCGCCGCGCCGAGCAACTCGTGATAGGCCTGCACCAGCGCTTGGCCGTCGCGGTCAGCGCGGGAGGGCCTGGACGCGGGCGTCCACGCTTGCAGGGGAGCATGCAGCGCCGGATCGTCGAAGCTCCCTACCACCGGATAGCCGCCGGAAAAAGCCAGCTTGACGTTGTGATAAGCCGAGTGCGGCGGATAGACGAAACCATTGCGCAGCAGATCGGCCATCGACACCGGGTCGAGCGACGCCTGATCTTTCGCCAACGCATCGAGCGCAGAAAAATCGACCCCGCGCGGATCAGTGCGCATGCACAGCGCGAGCGGCAGCGGGGATTGCTCGCAAACCATCGGATCGATGATCGAAGCCATGGATGTGTCCCCCGCCGTCAAGCGTGCCGCCCTGCATGGACCCGACGACGCGCCACGGTGAGCAGGCAGCGCCGCAGGTGGCGCGCATAACCCACCGCGTGCGCGGCGTACAACTGGCCTCTGCTCAACAAGCCCTGTGCATGCAAGGTATTGCGCACATCGACCGCGGCGCGATACATCGCGCGCAGATCGCCGCTGAGTCCGCCCACGCCAAAGGGCGGCTTGTGCCAGGACGCCAGCACCTGGTCGAGCCGCGCGCAGCGATAACCGGACAGCAGGATCTGCGCCCATAGCAGGAAGTCTTCGCCACGCCGACGCTTCTCGTCGAAGCGAAACGGCAGATCGCGACGCAGCATCACCGAAGCGGTCGGGAAGGAACGGCGCCACAAGGACAGGCGTGGCGGCAACCCCCGGCATTGCACGGGATAACGCACGGCTGGCGCGGGTGCGCCGCGCGGCTGCACGTTCATGTCGTGGGCGATCAGTGCGATGTGCGCATCGCCCTGCACGGCCTGCAGTTGCAGTTGGAGTTTCAGCGGATGCCAACTGTCGTCGGCATCCAGGAACGCCACCCAGGGCTGGGAAGCATGCGCCCAGCCATGGTTGCGCGCCGCAGCCGGACCGCGGTTCTCCGGCAGCGCCAGAACCTTGACCCAGGCTGCCGGATAACGGCGCGCGACATCCGTCAGGCACCTCAGCGTGCCGTCGCCGCTGCCGTCGTCGATCAACAGCACTTCGGCCGGCCGGCATGTTTGGGCGGCCACGGAACTCACGGCTTGCTCGATGGTGTGCGCACATCGAAAGCACGGTATGACCACGCTCACCGGCGCCGACGCGTCCTGGCATTGCTCGCCGATCTGGTGAACCGTTCGAGTTACCCACGCCATGGTGTGGCCAGTCGTTCCAGTGCTGTCCATATCAGCATTGATTCCCATGCTCGCTTGACATACCCCGGCGCGTCGCCGGCCATAGATTCCTGCATGCCATACACGGCATCGCATGCAGGGCATAGCCCCCGATACAGGCGGTCCGAGCGACCTTATCCGTGTCGCTGTCGAGTTTCCGTGTAACTTGCCGGGAGGCCGGGCGTGGCCTTTTCAGTCAAGGGCTTAAGATCGTGCGCGGAGCCTCCCAGGTTGGCGGTGAGGCAACGCCGAACCCCAAGGTTGCCATCCGCATGGCAACCTTGGGGTTCGCATGCGTTCACTACCCACCTACGCCAGCTGCTTCGCAGAGGAGGGAACGCATCGTGGCGAGCAGTTGCATCACCCTTGCCCTTGCGGCGCCGCTTGGGCCTGGGCCTGGGTGCCGGCGAAATCCACCACCAGCGTCACGCGGCGGTTGGGTTCGCCCTCATCGCCGGATTTGCCTTTCGCTACCTGGCGATTGAGCGCCTTGCCGTAGCTGACCGTGCGCACCTGATCCGCCGACATGCCACCGGTCTTCACCAGGTAATCGCGCACGGCATTGGCGCGTTCGCGCCCCAGCCGCACGTTGTATGCCGAGCTGCCCGCGTTATCGGCAAAGCCTTCTACCGTGACAACGGCCTGCGGATAATTCTTGGACATGATCTTGGCAAAGTCATCGAGCATGGGCTTGTCTTGATCGCGCAGCGTGGCATCGTTGAAGGCGAAGTGCGATACCGAGTCGACCTGGATGCGTCCGTTCAACTGCGCGATCTTCGCGTCGTATTGCGCGAAACGTTGCTGCATCTGCTGGGTCAGGTTGTCGATTTCCTGCTGCTGTTTCTGCTGGTTGGCGCGCAGCTCGCTGATGGCCGAATCGAAATCGGCTTTTTTGACGTAACCCTGGCATCCACCCAATCCAACGGTCAGCGCGGCCAAGGATACGTAAGCAAGACGTTGATAGGAACGCATGGAACTACCTCCTCGATGACACGGATGAATACCGTCCTCCCACTGTAGAAAGTGCCGGTTGCCGTGGCTTGATCCATGTCACCGAAGCGGCTCTGCGCACGGCGAATCTAAGGGTGCTTTGGCACGCCGCCTGCAGAACACCAGACCGTTTTCCAGGAGCGGCCATCCTCGTTCTGCATGTGAACCTGCGCCGCCTTGCCGGCTGCGACGCGGTATTCCGCCATCCGGCGGGCATGTGCGATGGCAGCGGTCCGATCTTCATGCACGGCCAGACAGTGGGAAGCCGGCCTTGCGCAGATCAGCCATTGCTTGCGTTCGATCGATGCGAATTGGAGCAGAACAATATAGAAATCAGACACATCACCGGCAAACGCCATGGCTTGAACCTTTGCGACCATGACTTTGCAGTGTCATGTGTTGCCATGACGTGAACTTGATCTGGATCAAGTTCAGCCAAATTATTCACGCAGACGGGCAACCCATTCCGCGCTTGATCACGATCAAGCTGCACCGTCGAACGGCGCGCGACCATGCCAGCCACGATCCATGGCAGGAGGCAGCCAGCATGAGCCGCAAACTGATCATCTACTACAGCCGGACGCATGCCACCCGCACGCTGGCGGGAGAGCTCGTCAAGGAACTCGGCGCCGACGTCGTGGCCATCCAGGAACGGCAACCATGCACGGGTTGGAGCGGTTACATGCGCGCACTATGGAATGCCTCCCGCGGCGTGCTGCCGCCGATCGAACCGCTATGCATCGATCCGTCCCACTACGACCTGATCTTGCTCGGCACGCCGGTATGGGCCGGGCGCGCCGCCTGTCCGATGCGGCGCTTTCTGTGCGACGCCGCGCACCAGCTGCCGCCTACGGCATATTTTTGCACCTATGGCGGCCGCGGTTACGACACCGCCTTTCACGACATGAGCGACCTGGATGGCAAGGCGCCGGTAGCCACCCTCGCCGTGCGCCGCAGCGATCTTGTGCATGACCATTACGCGGTGCAGCTCAACCGCTTTGTGGCCAAGCTGTCGATCGCCGAACGCTGGCGCGAGGTGCTTGCACCGGCGGATCATGCCTCGCCGCTGCATGGACGCTGAGCCATGCCGGACCGTCGCCCGCCGCTCTACATCAGCCTGTGGTATGCGCTCGCCGTACTTGCGCTGATCGTGACGTTCCAGAACTTCTACGCCACGCGCCAATCCACCGAGATCATTCCCTACAGCCAGTTCGAAACCTCGCTCAAATCGGGCGAGATCGCGGATGTCACGCTTTCGGATCACACGATCGAAGGCACGTACAAGAAATCAGGCGCGAACGGAAAACCACAGCATTTCATCACCGAGCGCGTCGCACCGGACATCGCCCGCGAACTGACCGATGCCAAGGTGACGTTCCAGCAGGAAGCGCCGCCTGGCCTGTTTGAAAAAGTCTTCACCTGGATGCTGCCGATCCTGGCAATGGTGGCACTGTGGCTGTTCCTGTCACGACAGATGGTCAACAACACCGGCGCGGGCGGCATGATGGCCATCGGCAAAAGCAAGGCGCGCATTTTCATGGAGCGCGCCATCTCCACCACGTTCGCCGACGTGGCAGGCGTGGACGAGGCCAAGGAAGAGCTGAAGGAAATCATCGCCTTTCTGAAAGATCCGCAAGGCTACGGCCGGCTCGGCGCGCACGTACCCAAAGGCGTGCTGCTGGTCGGCCCGCCCGGTACCGGCAAGACCTTGCTCGCGCGCGCGGTGGCCGGCGAAGCGGGCGTGCCATTCTTTTCGATCAGCGGCTCGGAATTCGTGGAATTGTTCGTCGGCGTCGGCGCCGCACGCGTGCGCGATCTGTTCGAGCAGGCACGCGCGCATGCGCCGTGCATCATCTTCATCGACGAACTGGATGCCCTGGGCCGTGCGCGCGGAGCGATGCCGGTAAGCGGCG
>Ga0335072_10009292_pt1 | contig 14185 bp, 14 predicted proteins | sample Lox_Sample_21_FD_206725 | JGI IMG/M metagenome (GOLD analysis project Ga0335072, IMG submission 206725) | Soil microbial communities from Loxahatchee National Wildlife Refuge, Florida, United States - Lox_Sample_2.1 | ecosystem: Environmental > Terrestrial > Soil > Wetlands | place: USA...
CCGAGATATCTTAAAGGACTTTGAAACGTGGGCTCAAAAGGATTTTAAGATTGTGCAAAAGGCCGACTCTGAAGTGCCCGGATCTAAGGGTAATGTTGAGCGCTTTTATCTCTTACGCAAGCTCGCTTAAGTTGCTACAATCTGCTTATGTATTATTTTCCCAGCCGTAAAGTGGCTGGTGACCTGCTCGCAGATCAACTCATGAAGTATAGGTATGAGGACTGCGCTGTTATTGCGCTGAGTGATGGTGCGGTAGTTGCTGGTGCTGAAATTGCTGCACGTCTCCATTGCCCCCTTAACATGCTTCTTACTGATTCAATAAAGCTGCAAGGTGAATCTCAGCCACTTGCCGCAATTGATCATAACGGAGACATAACCTACGATGACATGTATTCAGTGGGTGAGCTCGAAGAAATTACGGCCGAGAACTTCAACTATATTGAACAACAGAAGATGGAAAAGATCTTTGACTTAAACAGACTACTCGGCCAGGGGGGTGTTATAAAGGTGGACCTGCTTAGGGGTCGAAACGTTATTATTGTCTCAGATGGTCTAGTTAACGGCTTGTCTATGCGCGTTGCTGCTGAGTATCTGAAGCCGATAAAGATTCAGAGCCTTATTATGGCGACTCCGTTCGCAAGCGTAGCGGCAGTTGACCAGATGCATATTTTGGCTGATGAGATAGTTTGCTTGAACGTACTTGAGGATATAATCTCAGTTGACCATTACTACGAGGATAATCACTTGCCCCCACATGACAAAGTCATACAGATAATCGAAGACATTATCTTAAAGTGGAAGTAGCCTTATAGCAGGTTATGGAGCCCTTCTTCGTCTACGATTGTTATGCACGATTGTTCGCTCACTATCTGACCTTTTCTCTCAAGCTCGGCTAATGCTCGAGAAGTTGTCTCCCTTGTCGCGCTGATACTGCTGGCAATGTCCTGATGCTTAAGTGGCACAGTAATCTTTATGCCGATGGATGTGGCTTCCCCAAATCTCTGAGCCGTGGTAAGGAGAAAAGATATAAGACGCTCTCTGACTGTACGATACTCAAGCGTCATGATGCGCTCACTATGAAGCTTATACATCTCTGTAATCATGTCGATAACTGGCAAGGCTGACACTGGATCGGTTCGTAGAAACTGAACGAACTTATCTCTTGGTATAAGCCAAACTGTCGTGGGCGCAAGGGCGGTATAGATGATGTGCCGATCTTCGCCTGTCACTGCCCATGTAAGTCCCATAACTTCTCCGGTCTTACGAATAATCAGGAGATTCTCGTCGCCATATTTAGTAATATCGTAGGCTTTTGCAAGCCCTTGTTCGATATAGAAAACGCCCCGTGGAGATTCACCGGGCCGAATGATAAATTCACCTTTCGAATAAGTCAGCCTTGTTCCTGTGTGAAATAGGTTGACTAGGGCGCGCATTTCGCTTGCGTTCGCCAGCATATTTTCATTATTCCATGAATCACTGGCTGCCGTCCAGTTTAATGTAGTACTGTGATAAATATCTTGCTGTAGCTGTGATGAAGCTAACTGTCGCAAGATAGGGCAACACCCATACTGTAATAGTACAGACGAGCCAACCAATAGGTTACGGCAGTCTCCTAAGGGAGGTTATACGATGGTAAGTTTGCGCGAGGTAGAAGATCAACTCAAACACGTTGGTTGCAATTTTAAACTGTGGGGGCGCTCTGAGATACGAGAGCTGTGTAACATCTTAATGCCAGACGAGAAGATTGCGCAGGCTGTGAATGGATCGTACGAGGGTGGTTTTGCGATGCTTGTAGTAACGAGCTACAGGGTACTGTTGGTGGATAGAAAGCCCATGCTGCTTACGATAGAGGATGTCCGATATGACATGATGGCGGAAGTAGACTTTCATAACCGACTCATGGGTGCGACGGTCCGGATCTGTACTCCCATGAGGGACTTAGTTTTTAGCAGCTGGAGTAATCTACGTCTGCGTAGATGTGTAAACTATGTCCAGCAACGCGTTGCAGAGATACGGCAGCACGGCATTACCATGCAGCAGATACAAGCGCAGCAGGTTGGTGTGCCGCAGCCGATGCCAGGACTTAACCCGCAACTTGCGGTACCCGGTCAACAGCAGGCTGTAGCTGCACCGTACGTACCTATGAATCCCTACACAAAAACACCGCTTCTAAGTCGAAGGCGGCGTTTCCCGAGCTTTTTCTAGCTTACATGCGAAATAGAAGTGGCCTACTTACTGACGTTGAAGCGAAACTCTACGATGTCGTCGGGCTGCATAACATATGCCTTCCCCTCAGTTCTAAGTTTCCCTGCTGAACGTGCAGCTGATATTGAACCGGCGCTCATGAGGTCGTTATAGTTAATTACTTCTGCTGCGATGAAACCACGTTCAAAGTCGCCGTGAATAACGCCTGCTGCTTGCGGAGCAGTCGCTCCCTTTGGAATTGTCCAGGCTCTAACTTCTTTGTCCCCGGCCGTAAGGTAGCTCTGTAGGCCGAGCATACTATAGGCGGTGTGAATAAGTTGATGTAATCCGGATTCAGACTGATCATAAGACTGAAGCAGCTCAGAGCGATCTTCTGTGTCGAGGCTACGTAATTCGTCTTCAAGTTTGGCGCAAAGAAAAAGAGCAGGGGAGGGTGCGACTAATTGTGAAAGTTTCTCGTGTAAGGCGGTGTCGACTAAGCCTTCCTCGTCAACATTAAATGCGTACATAATTGGTTTTGCTGTTAACAAGAAAAGATCCTGCAATATCTCGATATCGATGTCTCGTTGGCTCCATATAGGCTTTCCGTCATCAAGCAAATTATGTACCTTTTGCAATGCTTCGTACTGAGACTTTAGCTTGGGGTTTGCTCGTGACTCTTTTTCGAGACGAGGCAGACGCTTTGCTATTGTTTGCAGATCTGCAAGTATGAGCTCGGTATTTATTACTTCGATGTCCTTTGCTGGGTCGTACGCATTATCAACATGTGTCACATTGCTGTCATTAAAAGCTCGCACGACTTGCACGATAGCATTACAGGATCGAATATGGCTCAGGAATTGGTTACCCAGTCCTTCACCCTCGCTTGCTCCTTTTACCAGCCCAGCTATATCAACAAAGGTGACCGTTGCAGGTTTAATGGGCGCATTGCCATAGAGCCTACTGAGACTATCTAGGCGCGAATCTGGGACTGCTACGATACCTGTATTGGGTTCGATCGTTGCAAATGGATAGTTGGCGGCTAGTACGTTGCTATCAGTTAACGCATTGAAAAGCGTAGATTTTCCTACGTTTGGTAGTCCTACGATTGCTATAGATAAACTCATACAAGCAGTAATTATAACAGAGGTAGATCAATGAATAAATCATAAAGTCATAGTTGGATACTGTCTTTGCTCGTGCTAATAACTGTAGATTTATGGTACTAGCGCAAGCGCTTTGCTATACTCATGAGTAGTTATGAGTGAGCACGAACAGGCGCATGTTGTTGCCTCTGTCGATAAAGGCGTTATGGTGGGGACTAAGCGTAGTAGGCGCTACCGTACTCACCTAAAGGCTTTCTTTATTGGTGTATGTCTTGTCGCTGTCATTGGTATTGTCGGGATATGCGGGTATGAGTTACTGCATCACCATGCTAAAAAAGCGAATCAGAGCACTATGTATGTGCCGCCCCATTTCTCGAGCCTAGCAGCCGCTGAACAGGCTGCTACGAATGCATCAGCCAATGGTCAATTCAGCCATGCACTTGCAATGCTGCAGTCGGTTATTACTATGGCTGTAACGAATCAAGAAAAATCAAACCTCTATATTCAACTCGCGAGTACTGCACAGAACGCTGACAATATAGCGCTTGCTATTCAGTATTACCAGAAGCGTCATACAGTTGACCCAAGTACGGTCGGCATCGACTCTTACTCCCTTGCCGAACTTTATCAGCGTGCTGACGAGGACTCTCAGGCTATAGTGCAGTACCAGAACTATATTACTTATGTCCAGGCGAATCCATCTGCTGTTGCGCCATATAGTGTTAGCTCAGTAGTTACGCCAATAGATGCACAGATACAGTCACTGGAGAGTAAAAAATGAGATATTTATTAACGCACAAAGTATTCAGTCTGGGCTTGCTCAGCTTTCTCGTCGTACTTGTCGGTGCTCTTCTGTGGGTGACACCTGCGAAAGCTGCAGGGTCATGCTCTGGCACTGTTATCGAGTCTGGCCGAGTGCCCTTTTGTGGCTATTTTGATAATCAATATAACGATGAAGGTGACTTTGTTCTGAGCGACGGCCTGTATGATAGTACGAATGCGAATACGTTTATCGCGCAAATAAAATCGTACCTGAGCGGATCCTATGGAGAACAAGATAAGACAGGTGCTGAGTTCATCATCGATACTATGATCGGGCTGTCAGGGGGTGCTAGTAGAAACGTAGGTAGCACGACATGTAGCTCGACATCAACTAATGCGTACTGTGTGTGGCAGGATAGCGTTGAAGGGTATGCCAATGGAACTTTAGGTAGCGTTAACTGGCGTCAGTCTATAACGGTATCTGGTAATCAGTGTAACGGTTCTGCCTCTGCTAATATCAACACGTACTGGCAGCCCGCTCAAGATGATGATGCATATTTTAGGGATAATGACTGTACTGCGCATGGCGTGCCATCTATAACCACAAACTTTATTGTATTTAAGAATACGAATGGTAGCACTGCGTACATACTGCGTATAGAATGTGGCAACCCATACGGTACTCTCAATGGGCTGAAGCACAATACACCACCTACTGGCACTATTACTGCCAGTAGCTGCACGACGGTCTCGCTAAAGGTTTGGGACCCTGATAACCCTAGCTCTAAGATTAACTACTACTTATCAGTCAATGGTGGAACGCAACAAGGCCCCTTTCAGTTTAATGGCTCGGGAGCTGCAGCTGTCACGCGAACTGTGTCTAGCTACCCAGGCTTTGACTACTGGAAAGCAAACAATGTAGTGTTATCGGCGGTTGATGTTAATGACGGTTTGGAATACACGGTGACCAATGTCAGTCTTCCGATATGCGGAAAAATCACCTGCACTGGCAGTATGACTACATTGTCCGGTGATCTAGTTGCTGGTGAGCAGACGAGCTTCCAAGTATGGGTTCAAGTGACAGGAGCGCCCGCCGGTCCTCCAGGGGCTGATTTCACTTCGGTACAGATGACGAATCCTCAGAACCAGACCACTACGATTGCTAGTGGCGTTAGCTATACGGGCGCCTCAACACTGTACAGTCCATCTCTGACATATACTCCTGAAACGAGCGGTAATTATACGCTTAAGTGGGTATTCGGCGGTGGTGAGTCAAACCCAGCATCGGTAACATGTGCTCCTCCGGCTGGTACTCCAACTGCTCAAGCAGCCTTAGAACCTTATTTTACGGTTCTTGGTGGTGATGTTGCTGCAGGACCTGGTTTTGGTAGCGGCTGCACTGAGTCGTCTTCTAGTATCCTCGGGGAGAACCTTGGCTCTGGTGGCGGCTATTTTGGAGCTAGCGCACGAGAGGGGGCTCTAGCAACGAGTGGTCTTAGCCAGTTTGCAACGGTAACTACTAATGCGACAACTAATAACCTTGGAGGAAGTACGGCGGGTCTTGCGGGTACGCAGCCTAGTGCGCTTGCATTTGCGAATACAAGCCCTCCGGCGGGCGATTATGGTGGAAACTTCATGCAAGGTGCCTCGGCACAGTGGTGTGTCCAGGATTACACGACTGGAGAATCTACGGCAACACAGATCTCTTCCATGTCTCAAGTAGCTACTGGTACTAATAATTACGAAGAACCAGGTACGTATAGCTATGTGATAAATGGCGACCAGACTATTGGGGGCCTGACGCTTTCACCAGGTGTGCGCATAAACCTATACGTGAAGGGTAATGTATATATCAATGGCAATATACTGTACGGTAACTACGGCGGAAATCCACTCGGTGAATCGAGTGGGAATATGGCAGCGAACATACCACAGTTTAACCTGGTGTCTGATGGTGGCAATATATATATCTATAGCGCAGCTCCGGGGGTTACCCCTACTGCCGTTGAAGAATTACATGGATCATACATCGCGCAGCCAACTTCAGCGGGAGCGAACGGTGATATATATACGTGTGCAACGGGTATTGGTGCATCAACTGATGCATACAATACTTGCAACGAGCCGTTAACCTTCTACGGTGCTGTTGCGGCTAAGCAGATACTACTCGACCGTACTCGTGGCAATGTCGCGAAGACCACTTCGCCAACTGACCCTAACTATTCTGCGCAACAGTCTGATTATCCAGCTGAACAGTTTGTATTTACTCCCGAGGAATGGCTGGGTGGCACCTCCACTCCATCTACAACCTGTGATGCCAACCCATTGCAGCCATCTTGCCTCTATCAGTCCTACACTAGCTTACCCCCAGTATTGTAGTCGTATGCGTAAAGCGCTTGCGTTTTACCTTGGGGCTCATCTATAATTCAAAGTAATATGAGCTCCTTATTGCTAGCTTACGCATTGGAGCGAAAGGGTGTGGAAATAATCAAATGATTGTCAATACAAGCAAAAGAGGGAGGGCTTAGCTATGGGTCTTCTGAGCGGAGTGTCCTCTTTCTTTGGTCTTGATATTGGAACAACAGGGGTTCGGCTTGTTGAGCTTCGTGGAGCGGGCACTACAAAAGCTCTAATAAAGTATGCGTATGTACCTATTGATACAAAGCTCGCACAGAGTGATAGTAAAGCTGATCGCCAACGGATGGCACAGCTAATAGCGAACTTGGTTAGCGAAGCTAAGCTGTCGACGCGAAATGTTGCAGTTGGGTTACCAAGCAATCGAGTGTTTACGACGGTAGCTGATATTGAACGTCTACCTCAGTCCGAACTCGGTAAGGCGCTCATGTATCAAGCTGATGCCCTCATACCGACACCACCCGCTGAAAGTAAGATAGACTGGGCGTTATTGGGTGACTCTCCTAAAGATAAGACTAAGGTTGAGGTACTTTTAAGTAGCGTACCGAATAATTTTATTGAACAACGCCTTGATATGCTTGAAGGAATAGGCCTTAATGTCATTGCATTTGAACCGGATGGCTTAGCGCTCCCGAGAGCCGTAATACCACAGGGAACGACGCTTCCACAGCTGGTCATTGATATGGGAAATCTGAGTACAGATCTTGTGGTAACTATGGGTGAGACACCTCGACTAGTACGCTCTATACCTACAGGCACTGACGCAATAATACGCTCAGCACAGCAAAACCTTGGCATTGAAGACAAACAAGCACAGCAGTTTGTGTACAAGTTTGGAGTGAGTAAAGACAAACTGGAAGGCCAAGTATATCAAGCGATTATCGGAACCGTCGATGTTCTCGTGAGTGAGATAGACAAGTCTATTAAGTTTTTCCAAGAGCGATATTCAGAGAGCAAACTCGATAGGCTTATTGTTACAGGAGGGGCCTCGGTTATACCAGAATTTCCGCTATATATAGCAAATAAGTTTGGTATCAATGTTGAGATTGGCAATGCCTGGCGCAACGTTAGTTTTGCGGCAGACCGACAGAATGAGTTACTTGCAGTATCAAACCAGTTTTCTGTAGCAGTCGGTTTGGCGGAGAGGAGCGAGTAACGATGGTACAATTTAACCTCCTGCCAGATGTAAAGCTTGAGTACGTCAAAACCCAGCGCACAAAGAATCTACTTACGTTGGTCTCAATCGTTGCTAGCGTTGCTGGCATAGCAATCCTTCTCATATCTGTTGTGACTGTCGATGTGGTGCAGAAGAAGAGTCTAGATGATGAAAATAATGATATCTCACGCTACAGCTCACAGCTCAAAAGTATCCCAAACTTAAATAAAATACTAACCGTGCAGAACCAGCTCAGTACGCTGACGTCGCTACATGATCAAAAGCCTGTCGTAAGCCGTTTATTTGGTTATATCGCTGAAGTTACTCCAACACAGACTGACTTAAATGAATTGAATATTGATTTTACAGCCAACACAATAACGATCGGCGGAAGCGCTCCGTCACTAGCTGCTGTGAGTACGTATACCGATACGTTGAAAGCTACAACCTATACCATCAGTGGATCTTCAAGTAAGTCGAATGCGTTTTCTAATATTGTGCTAACTAGCTTCGGACAAAATCAGTCAGGGGCTACCTTTACAATTACTTGCAGTTTTGACCCTGCTATATTTAATACGAATGATGATGTGGCGCTTTCTGTCCCCCAAACGGCCAGCGCGACACAATCTGTATTCCAAGGGGGGAACTAGTATATGCCAAGTTTGACCGCTCCATCTACCAAGCGCCTACTAATTGATAAGGCCAATACTCGGATTGTTCTTTATGTGAGTATTGCGGCGTTTGTTGTTGTTTTCTCTCTTGTTGCTACTAAGACTCTTATTAGCCAGGCTGCATACCAAAATAGAGTCATTAGTGCCAAGCGTAAGACGGTCAATCAATTGAAGGTTGATATAGCCGCAACTAGTCAGCTCAAGGCTTCCTATAATGCATTCATAAGTACGCCGCAGAATGTCATTGGCGGAAACCCGAACGGTACGGGCAGCCAAGACGGTAATAACGCTAAGATTGTACTCGATGCGTTGCCAAGCACATATGACTTTCCCGGCCTAATGAGTAGTATGCAGAGCTTACTTACGTCTCAAAATGGCGTACAGGTCGATAGCTTAGGGGGGACAGACGCTGAAGCGACTGAAGGTAATAACCAATCAAGCTCTGTGCCTCAGCCGGTTGCTATGCCTTTCACTGCGTCGGTTTCCGGTAGCTACTCCGCATTACAGGGCGTTGTAAGCGCATTGGGCCACTCCATACGACCGATTCAGATTCAGACCCTGAACTTAAACGGAACGGACAGTAATATGACTATGACAATTACTGCTCAGACCTTCTACCAGCCTGCTAAGTCTCTAAACTTTAGTCAGGAGAGTGTTAAATGAAACAAAAAGACGTTGCTCTAATTATAGTTATAGCCGCTGTCAGCGCAGTCGTTTCCTTTATAGTCTCAAACAAACTTTTTGTGACGCCTGCTAATCGTCAACAGAAAGTCGAGGTTGTTGACGTTATTAATCCTACTTTTCAGACTCCAAGCACGAAGTATTTTAATAGTAGTAGTATTGATCCGGCACAGAACTCGCAAATCGGTAGCAATAATAACCAAACTCCATTTAACACAACCAATAATCAGTAAGGAGGACTATGAGCGTTCTTTCTGCTACCGCCCAGACACAGGTAGAGGGCAAGCTTGTTGAGGATAAAATTGTATCCCGTTCTGAGCTTACTTCTTTAAAGGCTGAAGCAAAAGAAAAGGGAATGCCACTTTTCGGCTTATTAGTGAACAGCGGCAAGGTTACTAACGAGCAGCTTACTAAGACCATTGCTCACGTAACACATGTTCCATACGTGAACTTGTCAGAAGCAAAGATCGACCCAAAAATACTCGAGTTACTTCCCGAGGACATAGCAGAACGCTATATGGCAGTACCTCTTGGTGAGATGCAACATCGCCTTGTCGTGGCTATGCTGGATGCAGACAATGTTCAGGCTGTTGATTTCTTGAGCAATCGCATCGGTCGACCACTAAAAGTTTACGCCGCAAGTGAAGAGGGGATTCGCCAGGTACTTCATCAATATCAGACGAGGTTGTCTGAAGATGTAGTGAATCAGATTGGTGATATTGATGGTGAGGGGAAGGGCGGTGGGTCTCCTCAGGGGAAAGACGGCCAGAAGCAACAGTCTACTATTGGAACAATCGTTCAGGACTCACCTATTAGTAAGGCGTTGAATACTATCTTGGAATACGCTGCAAGAAATCGTGCCAGTGATATACATATTGAGCCTCTTAAAGATGCGCTGAAGATCCGTTGTCGTGTTGACGGTATTCTGCGAGAGCTGATGAGGTTGCCTAAGAGTACTGAACCTCCACTTATCTCACGCATAAAGATACTTTCCAACCTTAAAATAGACGAGCACCGTGTGCCTCAAGATGGTGAGTTTAGCGTGGTGGTCGCGGGCAAAGAGATTGATCTACGTATCTCAGTTAGTCCTGTCGTATGGGGTGAGCAAGTCGTTATCCGTTTACTTGATAAAAGTGGTACTAGCTTAAGACTTGAGGACATGGGATATCGCGGCCGCGCGCTACGAACTATTAAAGCTGGCCTTGAGCGTACGAATGGTATGATTCTCACTTCGGGTCCGACTGGTTCAGGTAAGTCTACGAGCCTTTATGCCCTACTGCAGGAGGTGAAGAGTGACGGCGTAAATATAGTGACACTGGAGGACCCAGTTGAATACAAAATGGAAGGTGTCAACCAGATACAGGTAAATCCTGACGTTGGTTTGACGTTTGCTGCCGGTCTTCGCTCAATTCTTCGTCAGGACCCCGATATCGTCATGGTGGGGGAGATCCGTGACAAAGAGACTGCTGAATTGGCGGTCCAGGCAAGCCTGACTGGCCACCTTGTATTTTCAACCCTGCATACGAACTCAGCAGCAGGGATCCTACCGCGATTACTTGATATGGGAGTAGAGCCCTTTTTGATAGCGAGTACTGTGCACACGGTCATCGGGCAGCGTCTAGTTAGACACACGGGGAAGCACAAGGAAACCTATCAGTCTGATCCGGCTGAAACAACTGCAATCAGGGAGGCGTTGGGCCAATTGTTACCCGGCGCTAAGGAGCAGGTAGCGACTATAGCAAAAGATATGGGGTATCAAAGCTTGCCACTAAGTACTGATTCCGCTTATACTTTAACCAGAGGCGTTGATAGCCCAGATTCGCCTGGAGGTTACAAAGGCCGAATTGGGGTCTATGAAGTCTTTGATATCAGTGAGTCAATCCAGCAGCTCATTTTACAGCGAGCTACGAGTAACGATATCCAGACCCAAGCTCAGATGGAAGGCATGGTCACCATGCGCCAAGATGGGTATCTAAAGGCACTCGCAGGGGAGACGACTCTTAAGGAAGTGAATCGTGTTGCGTCCGCTGATAGTGCGTAACGTGAAATAGAAAGAAGAAATAGGGTGGCAGTGCAAGGACAACCAAGAATTGAAATCCTCCTTGAAGAGGTCGTAAAAAAGAAAGCTTCAGACCTGCATATTCAAGTGGGGTTGCCGCCAATGCTGCGCGTAGACGGCTCTTTGGTGCCGGTAAGTGGGGCTGATGTCCTAACAGAAGAAACTGTTGAAGTGCTTATCTTCGCTATTCTTGATGAAGACCAAAAGCAGATCCTACTGAAGGATAAAGAGTTTGACTTTAGTTTTGCATTTGGCGATCTAGGGCGTTTTCGTGTTAATGCATTCCATGAGCGTGGCAATCTCGCCGCCGCGCTACGTCTTATAACAAACGAGATCTTAACTGTCGAGCAGCTGGGGCTCCCGCCCGTAGTAACTAAGTTCGCTGAGTATCCCCGAGGCCTGGTTCTCGTAACGGGTCCGACTGGTTCAGGTAAGTCTACGAGCCTTGCTGCGCTTATCCACAAGATTAATGTTGAGCAAGCGAAGCACATTATTACGATAGAGGACCCGATTGAATATACTCACAAAAGCAAACGATCTGTTATCGTACAGCGTGAGGTCCACTACGACACATATAGCTTTAGTGCTGCATTACGTAGTGCGCTGCGTGAAGACCCCGATGTAGTGCTTATCGGCGAGATGCGCGATCTAGAGACTATAGCAAGTGCCATTACTATCGCCGAAACAGGTCACCTTGTGTTTGCAACATTGCACACGAACTCTGCTGCACAGAGCATTGACCGCATGGTCGATGTATTCCCGCCCCATCAGCAGCCGCAGATTCGTTCACAGCTTAGTAATATCCTAATGGCAATTTGTAGCCAGAGACTTGTGCCGTCAATCGGCGGAGGTCGTATTGCTGCCGCTGAGATACTAGTTGCGACACCGGCTGTCCGCAATATTATTCGAGAAGGTAAAACCCATCAGCTAGACGCAGTTATACAGACGGGAACTGAATTTGGCATGCAGAGCATGGATAAAACGCTTGTTAGCCTTATTCATGCAGGTACGATTAGCTATGATGAAGCTCGTAATTTTGCGGTTGATCAAGATGAACTAGACAGGCTAATGCGAGATTAGTAGATGCTAACATATCGGTATACGGCGCGTAATCCTCAGACTGGTCAGCAAGTTAAGGCTACAGTTGAAGCTGACAGTGAAGCGGCGGCCGCAAAACTTATAAGCAGCCAAGGGCTTGTGCCTACGGAGATACGGCTTAATGATAGTGGTGGCGTGTTATTAGGAAAAATTGGTGGTCGCGTTCGAGCAAAAGACAGGGTACTCTTTAGTCGCCAGCTTAGTACGCTCATTAATGCAGGACTGCCACTGCTACAGGCTCTTCGTAGTGTAAACGAGCAAACAGTCAGCAAACCGCTAAAAGTAGTTCTTACGCAAATAATAGGCGATGTTGAAGGAGGGACAACCCTCTCTGCAGCCATGGCCAAGCATACACAGGTTTTTAATCAGGTTTATCTTAGCCTAATAGCCGCAGGTGAAACTTCGGGGACACTGGATCAGGCTTTAGAACGTCTTGCTATACAGCAAGAGAAGGAAGCTGACCTTAATGGTAAGATACGGGGCGCTATGATATACCCAGTGATAGTCCTGTTGGTTATGGGTGGTGTTGTGGGATTTATGGTTGTGAAAGTAATGCCCCAAGTTAAGTCTCTCTACTCAAGTCTTCCCGGGGCAAATTTGCCGCTGATTACGCGCGCTCTTCTCTCGGTCTCGAATTTCGTTATTCATGACTGGTGGATCGTCTTACTCGTAATAGTCATCCTGGGCGTTGCGACTACTCGCTGGGTCCGTACTGAGCCAGGAAGAGAAGCTATCGATAAGGCCAAAATGAAAGCATGGCCCATAGGTCCACTCTTTATGAAATTATATATGGCGCGTTTTGCTCGAACTGGAGCCACGCTTATAGCAAGCGGTGTCCCTCTGCTGCAGATGCTGTCGATATCCTCAAACGCTGTAAATAATGTGCATATACAGAAGGCGATAGGGCGTGCGGCCGAAAAGGTGAGGGGTGGAAAAGGGCTTGCCGATAGTATTGAAAACGACCCCAATTTCTTAACGCTCGTGCCGAACATGCTCAAGATCGGCGAACAGTCGGGTGCAATGGAGCAGATGATGGCGAAAGTTGCCGACTACTATGAAAAGGAAGTCGACAACGAAGTAGCCAATATATCAGCAATCATTGAACCTGTGTTGATGGTTATTCTGGGAGTTGTGGCTTTCATTATTGTTGCTGCGGTACTTCTGCCTATATATGGTCTAGCTGGAAACAGTAGCTTTACGGGTGCTTAGCGTGTGGAAAAGTGCTTGTGTTATGAGGTAGTTACCGGTATTATCCATGCATAAACATTAAATGCTAACTAACTTTGCAAAGGGGCACCTGCAACATGTTAAATAGGTTCAAGTCGGGCAATAAAGAAGGGGGCTTTACGATCATAGAAGTCCTGATCGTGCTCGCGATCGCTGGTTTGATCATGGTGGTAGTCTTCTTGGCTGTACCGAACCTTCAACGTAGCCAACGTAATAACTCTCGTAAGACTGATGCAAACAATATTCTTTCATCGCTAAGTGATTACGTGAGCAATAACGGAGGCGCATTACCTGCGGCTGCTTGTGGAGGTGCTAATACCGTTTGTTCTTTTGTTAGTAGTATAAACTTAGGATACTTTACGGCAGCTAACGTGTCGTTTGCGACTTCGGTCCCTGCTAATCAACCGACACCAACCGATAATCAGGTATTCATATATGGTGATGCGGTTTGTACGTCTGCTGCGGGTACGCCTACTGCGACTGGTGCAAATAGCCGAAATATAGCTGTGTACTATGGTATAGAGGGCAGCGTTACTACCCAGTGTATATCTGAGTAAACAGACTCGAGCCATTTATAAAAGGAGGCTTTAAAGCCTCCTTTTATGTTACTATTACGATAATGGTTATCTTTGGAATGGCTGTTCTCGGTGCTATGTTTGGTAGCTTTGTAAATGCTCTTGTATGGCGCTTACACGAGCAGGCAGCACTTGTCGGAAAGAAAGGTAAGGCTGTCCTTAGACGGCGTCAGGAGCTGTCTATAGTTAAGGGTCGTAGCATGTGCCCTCACTGCGAACATACTTTGGCAGCAAAAGACCTGATACCTGTG
>Ga0335072_10009293_pt1 | contig 14184 bp, 12 predicted proteins | sample Lox_Sample_21_FD_206725 | JGI IMG/M metagenome (GOLD analysis project Ga0335072, IMG submission 206725) | Soil microbial communities from Loxahatchee National Wildlife Refuge, Florida, United States - Lox_Sample_2.1 | ecosystem: Environmental > Terrestrial > Soil > Wetlands | place: USA...
CGAACCGGAAGTTCCCGATCAGTTCGGCGATGGCATCCTTCTCTGCCCGGCTGCAGACGTTGACGCTCATCAGCGCCTGGGCCTGCTCGATCGCCGCCGCCTGGGTGAAGTGCACGATATAAACCGGCGCCTCATGGGTGTCAAGCAGTTCGGCCACGGTCTCATGCAAGGGCGACATCGCAAACGAAAATGACAGGGGAACGGGCCGCTGGGCGGAGCTCACTACGGCCGTTGGCCGCCCGGTCCGGCGGGTGAGGTCACGCTCGAACCGGCTGACATCACCAAGCGTCGCGGACATCAGCACGAACTGCGCCCGCGGCAGCTCGAGCAGTGGCACCTGCCAGGCCCAGCCGCGGTCCGGGTCGGCGTAGAAGTGGAACTCGTCCATTACCACCTGGCCGGCGTCGGCCTCGGCGCCGTCCCGCAGCGCGATGTTCGCCAGCACTTCGGCGGTGCAGCAGATGATCGGCGCGCCGGGGTTCACACTGCCGTCGCCGGTCATCATGCCGACCTCGTCAGGCCCGAAAATGTCGCAGAGCGCGAAGAACTTCTCCGACACCAGCGCCTTGATCGGGGCGGTGTAGAACGTCCGCTCGTCCCGTGCCAGGGCGGTGAAGTGCGCCCCTGTCGCCACGAGGCTCTTGCCCGAACCGGTCGGCGCGGAGAGTATGACGTTCGCGCCAGACACGATCTCGATCAGCGCGTCCTCCTGGTGCGGGTACAGGGTGAAGCCCTGATCCGCTGTCCAGTCGGCAAATGCGGCGAAAACGTCGTCAGGCGCTGCTTCTCCTGACGCTGGCAGGTCAGGGAGCCGGTCGGTAAGAGTCATGATGTTCCTATCGTGCCAGCCGGCCGGACTGGCCGGGTCGCCACGTCGGGCGCAGGCACTGTGAGTCCAACCGCTGCGCGCATAACGGATATTCCTGGCGCCAATCCAGGGTTACCGTCGTGCCGGTGGCATGACGAGCGCGTGTCTGGCGACGGCCGGATGCCGGAGGGTTCTCTGGGCACCCGGTAAAATCTGAGCATCCGGCGCCCTGTCGCCGCCGGCCGTCCGTCAGGCGGGTGAATGTCCAGTCCACGCGCGACCACGGTGCGGGATCTCCGCCGTAGTAACCGGTCACGGGCACTGTGGCAGGTGTTCTTGAATGGCCCGCTCAGCCGGCAGGAGGTCGGTAGCCGGGCGGGCCTCAGCGCAGCGACAGTGAGCAACCTGGTCGTGGCGCTCACCGCCGAGGGCGTGGTCGCCGAGGTCGGGCTGGAAGACTCGAATGGCGGTCGGCCGCGCGGCTTACTTCAGGTCAATCCGCACTTCGGCTATGTCATCGGGGTGGACGTCGGAGAGACGGCCGTACTGGTCGAACTCTTCGACTTCGGTCTCGGCCTGCGGGCAAGGCATTCCGCCGCCGGGGATGTGTCCGTGGCCGACCCGCAGCAAGCCGCCGCGCACATCGCCGAAGGTATTGAAGCCGTAATCGCGGACGCAGGCGTCAAGCAGGACTCAATTCTCGGCGTCGGCGTAGCGGTTCCCGGACTGGTCGAGCACTCCGACGGCGCGGTCGTGCACGGTCAGAGCGTTGGCTGGGACGCCGTGCCGCTGGAGGCGCTGCTACGGCGGCACACGAGCGTGCCGATCCTGGTCGACAACGGCGCCAAGGTGCTTGGCCAGGCAGAGAAGTGGTTCGGCGCGGCCCGCGCCACCGACAACGCCGTGATCGTGCTGCTTGGCATCGGCGTCGGGACCTGCATTGTCAGCAACGGTGAGGTGTACCGCGGCGCTACCAGCAGCGCCGGCGAGTGGGGGCACACCACTGTCATGGTCGGTGGCCGCGCCTGCCGGTGCGGTTCGGCCGGATGCCTCGAGGCCTACGTTGGCGCCCTCGCGATTGCCGGGCGGTTCGGCGAGCTTTCCCGCCGTCCGGTGGCGGCCTGCGCGGACACGCTCGAAGCCGAGATTGCCGCCATCATCGAGATGCGCGACGCCGATGAGCACGCCGCCCAGGTCCTGGAGGAGACGGCCACGTACCTCGGTGCCGGGATCGCGGGCCTGGTCAATCTCTTCAATCCGGAACGCGTCGTCATAGGCGGATGGCTCGGGCATGCGCTGACCGACACGCTGCTGCCTCGCATTCGAGATGCCGCGGCACGCCATGCGCTCCGGTTGCCGTTCAGCCGGGTTCAGATTGTCAAGGCCGACCTTGGCCAGGATGCCGTCGCGCTCGGCGGCGCAACCTTGCCGGTCGCCCGGCTGCTCGATGCCGGCGGGATGCGGCCCGAGCAGGCCGGGGCCAGACGGCGCACGCTCGTCCGGCCCCGGCCAGGCTTACCTCACGGGTAACTCACCACATCGCTGGGGCCGCCGAAGCTCGAGCTGACGGCGGCTCCGGTGCCGTTGATAACCGACTCAATGCCGCCTGACCCGTTAAGGAAGACGGTGAGCAAGTCGTGGAACTGCACGCCGGAGACATCCGGCGCCTGGAATGCCATCGCGTTCTCGATCGCCACTCCCTGGTCGAAGTAGCTGTAACTACCCATCCCGTAACCCTGGAACGAGGTCACGCTGCCCGGGAGGTAGAACGCCGGGTAGCCGTCCTGCGTCGAACTGGACATCCACGCGCTCTGGCTCGGCACCTCGTACGGGTTCTCGTTCTGGAAGAAGATGACCTCGCCGCCCTGACCGTTCCAGATGACCTCGTCCTGCTGGTAGTGCTCGACGGCGAGGCCATACGCCGTGACGTTGTTGCCATTCACGATCAGTCCGGTGTTGCCCTGGTCTGACGTCCAGGAGCCGGCGCCAGCGCCGTGATCCGCTCGCCAGGCCCAGACGTCATCGATGATCGAGTTGTTGCTGTTGTCGATGAAACTGGTTGCTGCGGTCCCGGCTTCCGCTCCGCCGACGCGGAAGAACACGTCGTCGATCGTCACCGGGTCGCTGGCGTGACTTACCGTCGAGCCCTGAGTGCCGACCTGCAGCAGCGCCGGCGAACTAGTGGGCCCGGCGTCGAAGATCATGCCGGAGATGTTCACGCCGCTCACGTCAGCGACGTTCATGGTGACGTTGCCGCCGGTCGGGATCAGCGTCGGGAAGCCCAGGCCGACGATCTTCGTGTCCGGATTCGTGACATTGATCGTCGAGCCGTAGCTGTAGACACCGGGCGTGAACAGCAGGTTGTCGCCTGCTGACAGCGCTGCGTTGATCTGCGCCACCGTGCTGGTGGAGTTGACAACGTAGAACGTGTTGAGCGACAGGGACGTGCCCGGCGTGTTGGTGGTACTCGTCCACGTCGTCCCTGATGACTTCGTCTGCAGCGACGGCACGAACACGTTGTACGCGCCTGCGGAATTCATGTACAGGTAGGGCTCCTGCTCGGTCACCGGGCAGGAGGCCAGCGTGGTGTAGGAGTTAGGCCCGCCGCTGTCACCGGAGTTGCTAGCGAAACTCTGCGCCGGGGCACCAGGGTCGCCACAGAAGACCTGGTTCCAGACGGCATTGCTCCAGCCGTCCAGGTCGCTGTTCTGAGTCATGAACTGCTGCTGCGAGCCGTTGGTGATGGTCCCGCCGGTGAAGTCGGAGTCGGCGATGAACCCGCCGCTGGCGTAGTCGGGGGAGCCGTTGCAGTAGTCCATCAGCGACAAGTTGCCGTTGATCTGGACGCGCCGGAGCGGCGCTGCCTGCGAGACCGCCCAGAAATCGTCGCCGGCCTCGCAGCCGGTCTGGCCCGTGACGTTGATCGTGAGGTTGGATATCGAGCGCCAGAAGTTATCTGTCGCGTTGCAGGTGGTACCTGAGCACTGGTTGTAGGCGTCGATCGTGCCGTTGATGACGACCTGACTCGGGTTCTGGCCCAGGCCCGCGACGCTGGTGTAGAAGCCGACCTGGAAGGTCAGCGGGTCCGCGGTGGTGCCGTACGTGCCCGGTTCGAACAGCAGCGCGTAGCGCGCCGTGCCGAACTGGTTGCCGACCTGGTCGCTGGCGATCGTGTTCAGCTCGCTCTGGATCGAACTCTGCGATTCGCTCGGCGTGAAGACGATCACGTTCGAGCCCAGGCTGCCGCCGGTCGGTGGCGGCGTTGTCCCCGAGCTGGACGTGGTGGCGCTGACCTGGCCGGACTGTGGGGAGGTGCCGCCGGAGTTGTAGGCGGCGACGTTGAACGTATAGGTGGTCGACGCGGCCAGGCCGGTCACCGTGTCGCTGGTGCCGGTGACGCTCGCGGCTTGGCTGCCGTTCTCGTACACGTAGTAGCCGGTGACGGTGCCGGACGGTGCGGCCCAGGACAGCGACACTGACGAGGACGTGGTGGCGGTGACCGTCAGGCCGGTCGGCGCGGCCGGCGGCTGCGTGCCGCCCCCGCTAGTCGCGGCATAGACGGTGAATTCGGCGATGGACCACCAGTTGGTGGTGACTCCGGTGGTGAGGACGACGCGGATGTACTGGGCGGTCTGGCTGGCGAAGGTGACGGTTTCGGGGGAGGAGGTGCCGGTGCCGGTGGCGACGCTGGTGAAGGTGGTGCCGTTGGTGGAGACTTCGACGTTGTAGCCGCGGGCGTAGTCGCCGGCTGAGCCGCCGGAGTTCATCTCGATCTGGTTGAAGGTCTGGGCTGAGCCGAGGTTGACCTGGAACCACATGCCTGATGCCTGGTCGGCGTCGGAGCTGTACCTGGTGTTGATGTTGCCGTCGATGGCGTTGGCGGGAACGTCCGCGCCGGTGGAGTTGGTGCTCGCGCTGGCAGTCCAGCCGGTCTCAGGCAGCTGCGTCTCGGGCACCGCCGTCCCGTTGTAGACGGTGAATTCGGCGATGGACCACCAGTTGGTGGTGACTCCGGTGGTGAGGACGACGCGGATGTACTGGGCGGTCTGGCTGGCGAAAGTGACGGTTTCGGGGGAGGAGGTGCCGGTGCCGGTGGCGACGCTGGTGAAGGTGGTGCCGTTGGTGGAGACTTCGACGTTGTAGCCGCGGGCGTAGTCGCCGGCTGAGCCGCCGGAGTTCATCTCGATCTGGTTGAAGGTCTGGGCTGAGCCGAGGTTGACCTGGAACCACATGCCTGATGCCTGGTCGGCGTCGGAGCTGTACCTGGTGTTGATGTTGCCGTCGATGGCGTTGGCGGGAACGTCCGCGCCGGTGGAGTTGGTGCTCGCGCTGGCAGTCCAGCCGGTCTCAGGTAACGGTGTCTCGGTGGCTGCCGACGCCGGTGAACTGACTGCCTGGATCGCGGCTGGGGCGACTGCGAGCGCGGTGGCTAACGCGAGAAGCGCGCAGCTCGCGAGCCGGGCCCGTGGTCCGGCTAAGCTTCTGATTCTCCTGGTCATGTCTGCTGGGCACTCCCTCCGGTGGGGACATTGCGGTGTTGGCCAAGGCGGTGCTGACCCGCGCGCAGAGCAGCGTCGGCGCAGTTTCGCCATGACTTAAACTAACTTTTGACTTTACGCTCGCCGAATGCACGTGCAAGGGGTGCAAGGTCGGCCAACTGCCGATGGGGCCTTGGGGGTGGCGAGGCGGGCGGCCCGCAGGATCCAGCCGCGGGTGCGCGACTACCAGTCGCGGGGTCCGGAGCCGGTGCCGTAGCCGGCCAGTCCGCCGCGACGCCGGCCGCGCTGCCGGCGCCAGATTCGATGGCCGATCAGGGCCACGATCACCGCAATGACGATGAACGGCCCGAATATGTGGATGTGCCACACGCTGAACAACAGGCGCCAGATCAGGTGCCAGATGAACAGGTGGATGATCAAGCCGCCGATCCCGGCGCCGCCGAGAGCCAGATGAGAAGCCACCGCCTTAGCAGCGGCTGCGCTGCCGAACGTGTTCATAGCGGTTACAGCATGCCACGTGCGCGGGCATGATCCGGCCGCAAGGTCATGAGAGTTTCGTTAGCGTCGCGCTCTCGCAGCACTCTCACTGTCTGCGGCTCCTTCTGGCGCGACACCCTGCTAATTTGCCGGGTTTTGCCGCCCGGAATAGGCAGTTTGTACCCGGCAAATTAGCAGGGTGTCGCGGGCTGTCCGTGCGGTCTGGCTGAAGTCAGCGCAGCTTGTTTCCGAAGAAAGCGAAGATCTTCTCCCAGCCGTCCATCGTCGCTTCCGGCCGGTACATCCCGGCGAAGTAGTAGAAGAAGCCGTGCGAGGCACCGTCGTACCGGTGGAACTCGTAGTCCTTGCCGTGCTGCTTGACTGCTGCCTCGAGCTGGTTGACCTGCTCTGGTGTCGGATACTTGTCGTCGTTGCCGAACAACCCGAGCAGCGGCGCGGACAGGTCCGCGATGTAGTCGATGGGCGCGACCGGGCGGGCAGGGCTGAGTTCTTCCTGGCTCATGAAGACGCCGCCGCCCCAGAGGTCGCCCACGGCGTTCCAGCCACTGGTCCGGCACGCGGTCAGCAGCGAGTGCCTGCCGCCCGAGCAGGTGCCGAGAATTCCGGTCTTGCCGTTGCTGGTCGGCTGAGCCAGCAGCCACTCCCTGGCCGCCGCGCAGTCGGCTACCACGATCTCGTCGTGCACGCCGCCCTCAGCCCTGACCTTCGCCGCAATATCGTCCGGCGTGCCGTGCCCGTACCGGCAGTACAGGTCCGGGCAGATCACGGTGTATCCGTGGCGGGCCAGCCGGTCGCAAAACTCACGGTAGAACTCATCCCAGCCCGGCATGTGGTGGACCGCCACGATGCCCGGCCCGGTCGCATCGCCAGTCGGCCTGGCCACGTAGGCGTGAATCTGATCGCCGTTCCCGGCCGGATAGGTGATTACTTCAGTGGAGATGCCCTGGCTGGAGTCGGTTGAGAACGAGTTCCATTCAGCCATCGCTTAGTTACCCCTTCGCGCTACATTTCGGATCTCGCGAACCTGTGTTCCGCAGACCTTCTTATCGCATGGGGCTGCGGTGCGCGCGGGCGGCCGGTGACTAGGCTGCTTGGGAACTGCTCGCTGCTAGAACCATGGTCGCTTGAACCACGCGCTGCTGGAAAACCTGGGGGCACGATGATCAGGGTGGGCGTGCTAGGCGCCAAAGGGCGCATGGGCTCGCAGGTGTGTCGCACTATCGAGTCCGCGGCGGACACCGAGCTCGCCGCACAGGTCGATGTCGGTGACCCGCTCGACCTGCTCTCCGGTGCCGGTGTTGTGGTGGACTTCACCCATCCCGGCGTGGTGATGGACAACCTGCGCTGGTGCGTGGACCACGGGCTGGATACCGTCGTCGGCACGTCCGGATTCGGCGACGACCGGCTCGCTGAGGTACGCGGCTGGCTTGACGCGCGGCCAGAGGCACGCGTGCTAGTGGTGCCCAACTTCTCGGTCGGCGCGGTGCTGATGATGCGGTTCGCCGCCATCGCGGCGCCGTTCTTCGAATCCGCGGAGGTCATCGAACTGCACCACGCAGGGAAGGCGGACGCGCCGTCCGGCACCGCAGGTCGCACCGCTGCCATGATCAGCGCAGCACGGGCTGAGGCAGGCGCCGGGCCGATGCCCGACGCGACAGTCACGGCCGCCGATGGCGCGCGGGGGGCGGAGGTCGATGGCGTTCATGTCCACTCGGTCCGGCTGGCCGGGCTGGTCGCACATCAGGAGGTCCTGCTCGGCGGGCACGGCGAGATACTCACGATCAGGCACGACTCGCTGGACCGTGCCTCGTTCATGCCCGGAGTACTGCTCGCCGTGCGCGGCATCGGCACGCTGCCGCCCGGCCTGACAGTCGGCCTGGATGGCATGCTCGGCCTTTCCTGACTGACGCGGGTCGTGGTGTTCTCCAGCTGCGAGGTGCCCAATTGAGTTGCCCGATCGCGGGCGTTCCCGGTCATAATCGCTCGTGGCAATTGACAGGACTTTCGCTGAACTGATTGCCGAAGGCGCGGCCGTCCCGACCGCAGGCTGGGACTTTTCCTGGTTCGACGGCAGAGCGACCGAGGAACGCCCGCGCTGGGGCTACTCGCGTTTGCTGGCCGAGCGAGTCGGGCGGGCTGAGTCCGCGCTCGACATCGAGACTGGCGGCGGCGAGGTGCTGGCCGGTGCGCTGGCCGCGGTCGGGCATCGCGCTCGCGGGCAACGTCCGGCCGTACTGGCGGCCACCGAGTCGTGGCCGCCTAACGTCGAGATCGCCAGGCGCAACCTTGCGCCATTTGGCGGGGTGGTGGCGGAGGTGGCTGACGACGCTGATCTGCCGTTCCCGGCTGGGCGCTTCGACCTGGTGGTAAGCCGGCACCCGGTGGAGGTGCTCTGGCCAGAGATCGCGCGCGTACTCAAGCCGGGCGGGACGTATCTGTCTCAGCAGGTCGGCGCCGGGTCGAACCGGGAGCTCACTGACTTCATGATGGGGCCGCAGCCAGTAGATCCGAGCCGGAGTCCTGAGGTGGCCGTGGCCGAAGCGGCCGAAGCCGGGCTCGATGTCGTCGACGTGCAAGCGCAGGAACTGCGCGTCGAGTTCTTCGATGTCGGCGCGGTCGTGCACTTCCTCAGGAAGGTGCTGTGGACTGTACCCGGCTTCAGCGTGGCGGGATACGGCGAGCCGCTGGCGCGGATGCACGAGCATATCCGGGCTAACGGCGCGTTCGTCTGCCACTCGCAGCGGTTTCTCATCGAAGCGCGCAAGCCGCCGGCGTAGGGTTCAGGCTGGACCGGGCGGGCTCGGTCAGGAGCAAATCTGCGCCCGGAATTGTTTGGCTTTCTTGTGCCGGACAGCAGGCCCGGCATCCGAGCAGCAGGAGGACGGCTATGCCTACCCGCAGAGCGCACACCACCTGGACCGGCGGCCTGGAGGACGGCACCGGAACGGTCACGCTTGTCAGTTCAGGACTCGGCAGCTACGAGATCAACTTCCCGAAGCGCGCCGCCGACGACGCGGGCGGGACCACCAGCCCGGAAGAGCTCATCGCGGCCGCGCACGCCGGGTGCTTTGCGATGCAGTTCTCGGCGCTGCTCGGGGCAGCCGGTGGCAGCGATCAGTCGCTGGACGTGAACGCGGACGTGACTCTTGGCCCCGATCCGGCGGGCGGGTTCCGGATCAGCGGCATCAAGCTGACCGTCAGCGGCTCGGCGCACGGGGTCAGCGCGGAGGATTTCGCCAAGATCGCCGCGGACGCCAAGGCCGCATGCCCGGTCAGCAAGGCGCTCGCGGGCACCACGATCACGCTGGACGTATCCGGGAGCTGACGGCGGGCGGGCGCAACCCGGCCGGACGTGCCTGCCGCCGGGGCGGCCGGTTGCCCGGCCGACGCGGCAACAGCTCACCAGCCGGGGCGGGAACTGCTGCCCGGCCGCCCAGGTTTGCGGTCGCGCTTGCTCGCGGTTGCCTGCTGTTGAACTAGCCTTCCGACCTGGCCCGGGCTTCCTCGATGGTCAGCTCGGCGGCCGGATCGGCTTCCAGGCGCCCGTCGGGTATGGGATCGCCACTGAGCACTGACTTGCCGTAAGTGCCTTCGTCGAGCCGCGCGAGCGCGCGGTCGATCGCGGCGATCCGGGCCCGGAAGCCCTCGGCGATCGCGTCGTCCATGCCCTGCGCGGTCAGTGGCTGGGCGGAGTCCGCGTAGTCGCCGGTCTCGTCGACCTCCACCTCGCGGTCCTGGTCACCGGCCGACACTGCGTCCTTGAGCAGTTGCGCAACCTCGGCGCGCTCGGCGGTGAGCCGCTCGCGCGCCACGCCCTGGTCCATCTGACCCACCTCGCATCGGATAATCGAACCGGCTTTCCCGACCCCAGACACCTTACGCACCGCGGCAGAAGCTGGCTGACCGACCCGGCTCTGCGACTGCTGCCCGGCTGTGCGAGCCGGCGGGCCCCGGCCCGCTCCTGGCGACCGGCCAGCCTTATCGCCCTGACCTTCCTGAGGAGTCTAGTTGATCTTCGAATACAAACCATCGATCGTCGGCCACCGCGGGTCTGGCGCAGGCCAGGCAGACGGCTACCAGGAGAACTCGCTGGAGGCGTTCCTGGCGGCAGCTGTCAGCGGCGTGCCCTGGGTTGAGCTGGACGCGCGCCGCAGCAGCGACGGCGAGCTGATGATCTGGCATGAGCCTGCCACCCCTGCCGGGGACTTGATCAGGACCCATACCGCTGCCGAGCTGGCGGCCGCCGGGATCGCGGCCCTGGACGAGGTGCTGTCGGTGCTGCCCGCCAGCGTCAGCGTGAATGTGGACGTGAAAACGGTGCTCGAGGATGCGACTGACCCCGAGCACCAGCGGACGCACGCGCTCATGGCCCGCGCACTGCGGCGTTACCGGGGAACGCGGCGCTTTCTGATCTCCTCGTTTGACCCTTCGCTGCCGGCTTACCTGAAGGAGCGGATGGCGCCGGACGGCGATCTCGCGCTGGGTCTGATCACCGAGCTGAGGTTCTCGGCCGGCCCGGCTGTCTCGGCTGCCGCGAACCTGGGGATGGACGCGCTCTGCCTGCACATCGACAGCCTCCGGACCGAGCCAGAGCGGGTCCTGGCGTTCGCGCACCGGTCCGGGCTGGAGGTCATGGCCTGGTCGCCGGACCCGGAACTGGCAGTGACGCTGGCGGACGCCGGAGTGGACGCTGTGTGCGTCGACGACATACCCGGCACGCAGGCGGCGCTGGCCGGCCTGCACTGAACCGTTCGGCCTCAGCGACTGCCGGGGGTCTTGCGGCTGTCAAGCCATAGCGACCACGGCTGGACCGAGCTGACCAGAAGCTTGCCTGCCAGTGCCCACGGATCAGCGGCCAGCCGGTCCCGCACGGCCTGCTCATCCGGGGCTTCAACGGCAATCAGCCGCCGGCCGGTGCCGATCGGGCCGCCAATGATGACGAATCCGTCATCGACGAGGGCGTCCATGAAGTCCGCGTGCGCTTGCCAGCCATCCTGGTCGCGGATCGCGCGAGTCGCGTCCCACCGCGGGCCATCCTCCATCGTTACCGCGAAGTTCGCCATGACGGCAGGCTAACCAGGACCACTGACAGTGGATCAATCGATGATTACGTAAATTCCGCCGTGTCATAGCCCGGAGGAATTTACGCCGCGACCGTTCCGGAGTCAGCCCCCGGGGGCCGTCAAGCGGTTTGCGTTTGGTTCGCGGTCTCCAAACCGAGCTCCGCGACCGATGTCTCGCGCATCTTGAACTTCTGCACCTTGCCGGTGACTGTCATCGGGAAGCTGTCGGTGACCCGGACATAGCGCGGGATCTTGTAGTGCGCGATCTTCCCGGTACAGAACTCCCGCACTTCCTCGGCGGTGAGCTCGTAACCGGGGCGCAGCTTTACCCAGGCGCACAGTTCCTCGCCGTACTTCACATCGGGCAGGCCGACGACCTGTACGTCCTCGATCGACGGATGGGTGTAGAGGAACTCCTCGACCTCGCGCGGGTAGATGTTCTCGCCGCCGCGGATCACCATGTCCTTGATGCGGCCCACGATGTTCAGGTAGCCAGCCTCGTCCATTACCGCCAGGTCCCCGGTATGCATCCAGCGAGCGGCGTCGATGGCCTCGGCGGTCCGCTCCGGGTCGTTCCAGTAGCCGAGCATGACCGAGTAGCCGCGGGTGCACAGCTCCCCGCGACTGCCGCGGGGGAGCACCACGCCGGTTTCCGGGTCGATGACCTTGACTTCAAGGTGCGGGTGAACCCGGCCGACAGTAGACACCCGCCGGTCGGTGTCGTCGTCGGCAGTCGTCTGGGTGGAGACCGGTGACGTCTCCGTCATCCCGTAGCAGATCGTCACCTCGGTCATGTGCATCTCGGTCAGGACGCGCTTCATGACCTCGACCGGGCAGGGCGAGCCCGCCATTATCCCGGTCCGCAGGCTGGACAAGTCGTAGCTGGCGAAGTCAGGCAGTGCAAGCTCGGCGATGAACATGGTTGGCACGCCGTACAGCGAAGTGCACTTTTCGGCTTGCACCGCAGCCAGCGTCGCGGCCGGCTCGAATCCCGGCGCCGGTATGACGATGCAGGCGCCGTGCGTGGTGCTGCCGAGGTTGCCCATCACCATGCCGAAGCAGTGGTAGAACGGCACCGGCACGCAGACCCGGTCGGCATTGGTGTAGCCGCAGCCCTCGCCCACGAAGTACGCGTTGTTCAGGATGTTGTGGTGCGACAGCGTCGCGCCCTTGGGGAATCCGGTGGTGCCGCTGGTGTACTGGATATTGATCGGGTCGTCGAAGGCCAGCGTGGCGGACCGTACGGCCAGTGCCTCCCGGTTCGCCGCGGCTCCGGCATCGAGGAGCTTGTCCCAGTCCGGAGTGCCGAGATAGATCACCGTCTCAAGCGCGTCCAGGCTGCCACGCGCCTCGTCAATCATCGCGCGGTAGTCGCTGGTCTTGAAGTTCTCCGCGCTCACCAGCAGCCTGACGCCGGACTGCCGCAGCACGTATGCGAGTTCGTGGCTGCGGTAGGCCGGGTTGATGTTGACCAGGACCGCGCCGATCTTCGCGGTGGCGTACTGGAGTACCACCCACTCCGGGCAGTTCGGCGCCCAGATCCCGACCCGGTCGCCGTTGTTGATGCCCAGGGCCAGCAGCCCCGCGCCCAGGGTGTCTGTATCGGAGTCGAGCTGCGAGTAGGTCCACCGGCGGCCGCTCGGTACGTCCACCAGTGCCTCGCTAGCCGGGTACGTGACCGCCATCCGGCGCAGGTTTGCGCCGATGGTCTCGCCAAGCAGTGGCTGAGCCGACGCTCCGTGGCTGTAGGACAGCGCGGGTACCGCTGCTGCCCCGGACGTCGCTGGAATTACCTCGGACATGACTGGCCCTTCAGACGGGGGTAGGTCAATATTCCACGTTCCCGTCGGCTCTGTGAAGCTGCACCCAGGCGACCGCGCTCGCACAAGATGCGCTAACAGCAGGACAGGTCTAGTGTCTTAACCGAGGGTCACTTCGCTTTCGGAGCGCCGCGATGAGTACCTGGGTCATCTGGTTGATTATCGCGGCAGTGCTGGGCACCGTCGAGGTGATGACCACAACGCTGGCGTTCGGGCTGGTCGGGATCGCCGCCCTGATCGCTGCCGGCTCGGGCTTCCTGGGTGCGCCAGCGGCTCTGCAGTTCGGCGTGTTCGTGCTCGCCTCCGGGGTCGGGCTCGGTGTCGCGCGACCGTTCGCCCTGCGCCACATCCGGCAGCCGCCGATGCTACGCACCGGCACGGCTGCGCTCGTCGGGCGGTCTGCCATCGTCCTCGAGGAGGTCGGCCCGCACAGCGGCCGGGTGCGGATCGGCGGCGAAGTCTGGTCGGCGCGTTCCTATGACGAAACCCAGGTCATTCCGGCCGGGTCAACCGTCGACGTCATGCATATCGAGGGCGCAACTGCCCTGGTATACCCGCGGGAGTAGCAATGGGCGATATCGCTGGCATAGTCGCTGCAGTCATCGGGGTCCTGGTTGTCCTAGTGGCACTCCGGTCGGTGCGGATCGTGCCCCAGGCGAAGGCGCGGAACGTGGAGCGGCTGGGCCGCTACACCAAGACGCTGCAGCCGGGCATGAACGTGATCGTGCCGTTCATCGACCGGGTGAAGCCCCTGATCGACTTGCGCGAGCAGGTCGTCTCGTTCACCGGTCAGCGGGTCATCACTGAGGACAACCTGGTCGTGAGCATTGACACCGTGCTCTTCTTCCAGGTGACCGACCCTCGAGCGGCCGACTACGAGATCGTCAACTACATCCAGGCGATAGAGCAGCTCACTGCCACGATGCTGCGGAGCGTTATCGGGTCGATGGACCTGGAGCAGACGCTGACCTCCCGCGACAAGATCAACACCCTGCTGCGCGGCGTGCTCGACGACGCGTCAGGGAAGTGGGGCATCCGGGTGACCAGGGTAGAGATCCGGGCGATCGACCCGCCGCAGTCGGTCAAGGACGCGATGGAGAAGCAGATGCGCGCCGAGCGGGAGAAGCGCGCCGCGATCCTGACCGCCGAGGGCGTCCGGCAGTCGCAGATCCTGACCGCCGAGGGCGACAAGCAGGGCACCGTCTTGCGGGCCGAAGGTGACAAGCAGAGCGCGATCTTGCGGGCCGAGGGCCAGGCGCAGGCCATTACCGCAGTGTTCCAGTCCATTCACGAGAACAACCCTGACCCGAAGCTGCTCGCTTACCAGTACCTTCAGGCGCTGCCGCAGATCGCGCAAGGACCCGGCAACACGGTCTGGATGGTGCCAAGTGAGCTGACCAGCGCGCTAAGGGCGTTCAGCGGCGCGTTCGGCGGGGGCGGCGACGCGGGAACAGGACCGGCAGAAACTTCAGGGCGGGAACGGGGTGATACGCCGC
>Ga0335072_10009294_pt1 | contig 14184 bp, 14 predicted proteins | sample Lox_Sample_21_FD_206725 | JGI IMG/M metagenome (GOLD analysis project Ga0335072, IMG submission 206725) | Soil microbial communities from Loxahatchee National Wildlife Refuge, Florida, United States - Lox_Sample_2.1 | ecosystem: Environmental > Terrestrial > Soil > Wetlands | place: USA...
GGTCGGCGGCAACAGCGCGTACGAGCAGATCGGCGAGGGCGGCCTGGAACGCGAAGGCAGGGGCCGGGGCCAAGGTGGGGTCCAAGGCCAAGGGGGAGGCCAAGGCGAGAGTGAGCACACAGGCGCACGCGGCCTCGCACCCGAGCCTGCGCTGGCACAGCCGTTCCCGCAGCGACCCAGCCCGCCCGAACACGTGCTGAGCAAGAGCCCGGAGGCGCTGCGGACCGAGCGCGAGACGGAGATCAGGCAGATGCTGCAGGCCCGCAGCGCCCGGCGGGTGGGCCGAGGCGAAGAGCCGCTGGACGTCGACGCGGAGGTCGCGGCACTCCTGGCCGAGCAGCCCGCCGCGCCGCCCCCGCACGACGCGGGCATCGCCGAAGAGGTGCTGCAGCTGGTCGTGGCGCGCAACGAACGGCGCGAACGCCAGGGCCTACAGCCGCTTGACATCGAGGCAGAGGTGGCCCGCACGCTCACCGAGCTGAGCCCCTGATCACAGACCGAACCCGAAGACGCTCGCTAGCGCCAGCATCCCGGTTTCGGCGGCACCCGAAACCGTCCAGCGCGCATCGTGCCGGCCGAGTCGGGTATAAACGCGCCATGGCCGACCACCGCACGTTCGAGCTCGACGAGCTGACGATCCGCCCGGGCACGTACTTCAACCCGCAGACCGAGGTGCTGATCGTCGTCGACGACTCACCCGAGCTGGATCACGAGATCTTCAACATGGAGGAGTTCGAGGGCGACGAATGGGTGCTGGTCTCCGACGAGACTCCCGTGGACGAGCACCGCCGTGACGAGCTGATCGAGCGCTTCCAGGTCGCCTATCACGCCGGCAACGAGCACTCGGTCGAGGGCGACGCCGACGAAGAGGAGAACGACGAACTGGAAGCCGACGACCAGGAGGTCGGTCGGGAGTAGGAAGAGCGGGAGAGGTCGGGCCCCCTCCCGACCACCCCCAGCCGCGCAGGGCTCGATCGTCGTGCCGGCAAAGCCGGCCCTTGTGGCAGAGAATCGAGGTGTGGGGCGTGCTGGCTGGAGGCGTGATGGGAGCTGCAAGCGCAACTGCAGGCTGAGCGGCGTGTCTGCATAGCATCCGCCCGATGCGTTCACGCCTCCGTGGGATCTTTGTGCTGACTGTGCTCTTAGGGGGCCTCGCCCTCGTCGCGACCCTCGGCACGGGACCGGCGGGCGCGGTCAAGACGGCCAGGCCGAGCGTGACGGCAGCGCTGGCGAGCCTGCGTTCGACCGGGGCGATTACGCCCAGCGCCTACGCCCGCTACGCGAGCGTGTACTCCGCGGCGCAGGCGTCGCTGCGCAAGCTCAGCGGTACCCGGCGCGCGGAACTGGGCGCAGTGATCGCAAATACGCAGCAGATGGCCGCGGCGAACGAGCTGACGCCCTCGCGGCTGCCGGTGGCGATGTTGACGCTCGAAAAGAACCGCCAGTGGTGGACGACCGAGCCGCTGATCGCCGCGCGCGAGCGGGTGAGCTTCCCCCCTAGCAAGATCGTGTGGGAGTACTACGCCGGGCAGGGCGTGCAGATCCAGTGGCTGGGCACGTTCGGCGAGGCCAACGGGTACTACCTGTCCGGCCACGAAAACGAAAACCTGCGCCAGCTGCTCGGCGAAGTGCTGCCGCTGGCCACCCAGCGCGCCGGGGGAATCGCGTGGGAGTACATGTTCAAGTTCGACGGAGGCGCGCCGCCGTGGACGAGCGGGCTCTCGCAGGGCACCGCGCTGCAGGTGCTCGCGCGCGCGTGGTCGCGCTTCAAAGAACCGGCCTACCGCACCGCGGCCCAGCAGGCGCTCGGCATCTTCGAGACTCCGCCGCCGCAGGGCGTGCAGGTCAAGACGCCCGCCGGGACGCAGTACGCCGAGTACACCTACGCGCCGAAGGATTTCATCCTCAACGGGTTCATCCAGGCCGAGGTGGGGCTGTACGACTACACGTCGATCACAAAAGATCCGCTCGGGTTGAAGCTGTTCGAAGAAGGCGACGCGCAGGCCCGCGTCGAGACCCCCAAGTACGACACGGGGGCGTGGTCGATGTACGACCAGTACGGCGAATCGGACCTGAACTACCACGAACTTTTGACCGAATTCCTCGTGCACCTGTGCGAACGCACGCGCCGCGGCGAGCCGATGCAGGCGACCGTGGCCCCGGCCCCGGCCCCGGCCCCGGCGCCCTCTCCACCGTCCTCGACATCGCCGTCCACCTCGCCACCGGCCACGGCCGGGGGCAGCGAAGCGGGTGGGAGCGCGGGCGCGGGCGCGGGCGCGAGTGGCAGCACCGGCGGGGCGAGCGCGGCGTCATACCGGACCCGTGCAGCGTCATACCGGGCCCGTGCAGCGTCGTATGGAGCGAGCGTCGCGTCCTATCGGGCGCCCGAACGGTTGGTGAGCGACGCACACGCTGCGCAGACGACACCGGCGCCGGCACCGATCCCGGGCGATGAAATCTACTGCACGACCGCGACCCACTTCACGTCCTATCTGCACACCCCGCCGGCGATCTCGCTCCTGACGAGCACGCTGCCGGTCAAGACGCGCGCGGGCGTGCAGGTGTCGCTGTCGAAGGTCTCCGACGTGCACATCACGATCCGGCGGGGCGGCACGACGGTGTGGAGCAACGGCGCGACCGTCGAACGGGGCAAGCCCAAGCTGCTGTGGACGACGCCCTCGCAGCCCGGCGTCTATACGATCGCAATCACCGCTACCGACCTGGCCGGCAACACGGCGAGCGCGAGCGGGACGATCCTGTTGACCAAAAGCTGAGCATAGACGGGCGCAAACGGATGTAAACGGATTGTAAAGGCGGGGAGGTGGACGTGCACTTTTTGAGTTTTGATAACCATGGTGCTCAAAAACCAAAAAGACAACACCACAACATCCTCCTTTACATTCTCTTTACATAGCCCCTTCTCTGGCAGCCCCGCCCACCGGGCTTAGACTGCAACGCATGAGCCGACTGGCACAGGATTGGCGCGCGCTCACGGGCGAGCAGCGCCTGGCAGGCGCGGCGGCGGTAGCGCTGTTCGCGACGATGCTGCTGCCGTGGTACCAGCAGAACGCCATCGTCAGCGCCCCGAAGACGACCCCTCTGCAGAGCCGCAACCTCAACGCGTTTCAAGCATTCTCGTTCATCGAGGCGGCCGTGCTGCTCGTGGCCCTCGCGGTTGTCTACCTCCTATACGCGCGCGCGGAGGGCCGCGAATTCCACCTCCCCGGCAGCGACGGCGCCGTCGTCATGGCGGCTGGCCTGTGGACCGCGCTGCTGCTCGTGATCAGACTCTTCGACAAGCCGACCGTCACCGCCCACGGGGTGGCCGCGAACGTGGGCATCCAATGGGGCATCTTCTTCGCGCTGGGAGCCGCCGGCCTACTGACCTACTCCGGCTCCCGCATGCGCGCCGCGCGCCACCCCGAACCCCCGCTGCGCCGCCAGGCGCGTGAACAGCCCCCGCACAACTTTCCATCCCCCCAATCACAACCAACCGCCCCCCGCGTACGCCCCCGTTATCCACCTCCGCCGCCCGCACCAACGATCAAGGCGGCCCGGCCGGCGAAACCCCGCCCCGTCCCCGCACACCAGACGACCGAGCAGCTGTCCTTCGAAGACCACCCGTCTCAACCGCCGGATACGGACTGACGCCGGCTGGCGCCCGTCCGACTCTGGCGCCCGTCCGACTGACACCTATCATTGCCCGGGCGATGTCAAGTCCGACCCAAGCGCCGCCCCCAGAGACGTCCGAGTCGTCGATCTCCACCACGGAGAAGCACTCCAACTCCGAGCCGGCCGCCGTCTCCCCCACTTCCGTGCAAGCCCTCCGCGAAGGCCTGCGTGGGGTCGGGTATCTGCCGGGCGAGTCCACCGCGCTCGTGGCCTACCTGGCGACGAAGCTCGGCAAGCCAGTCCTGGTCGAGGGCCCGGCGGGCGTCGGCAAGACCGAGCTCGCGAAGGCGCTCGCGTCCTACCTCGATCGCGAGCTGGTCCGCCTGCAGTGCTACGAGGGCCTGGACGAGGCCAAGGCGCTGTACGAGTGGAACTACCGCAAGCAACTGCTGCGCATCCAGGCCGAGGCCGACGGGGCCGGATGGGAGGCCGTGCAGGAGGACATCTTCGGCGAGGAGTTCCTGCTCGCGCGGCCTTTGATGAGCGCGATCGCCTCCGAGCAGCCCGTCGTTCTGCTGATCGACGAGATCGACAAGACCGATCAAGAGTTCGAGGCGATGCTGCTCGAGGTCCTCTCGGACTTCCAGATCTCGATCCCCGAGCTCGGACGGGTGGAGTCCCGCACGCACCCGGTCGTGCTGCTGACATCCAACAATTCGCGCGAGCTGACCGAGGCGCTCAAGCGCCGCTGCCTCTACCTGTGGCTGGACTACCCCGAGCTCGAGCACGAGCTAGCCATCGTCAGGCTGCACGCGCCCGAGCTGGACGAGACGGTCGCGCGGCGGCTGGTGCAGATCGTGGGCATGGTGCGCGAGCTCGACCTCAAGAAGCCGCCCTCGATCGCCGAGTCGATCGACTGGGCGCGCGCGCTGCTCTTATTGGGCGCGCAAGACATCGACGAGGAGACGTTCCGCGCAACCATGTCGGTGATCGTCAAGCACCGCACCGACATGGACCTCGTCGCCGAGCGCGTGGGCCTGCGGCTGCGCCCGCCTGCCGATGGCGCCTGACGGGCGCGCGCGTACGCACGGCGGGTTCGCCGCCAAGCTGCTCGAGCTGGGCGAGGAGCTGCGCCGTGAAGGCGTGGCCGTCGGCACCTCGGAGATGCTCGACGCGCTGCAGGTGATCGGCGAGATCGACTGGACCGAGCCCGAGGACTTTCGCGAGGCCCTCGCCGCGACCCTCGCCAAGAGCCAGCAGGACCGGCGCACGTTCGAGCTCGTCTTCGAGCGGTTCATGTTCCGCGCGGTCGAGCTGGCGGCGCTCGAGCACGGCGCGGAAGGCGAGGATGAGGATGAGGGCGAGGGCGAGGGCGCCGTCAGCGAGCGGGATGCCCGCGCGGACGCACACGACGCGGAGGGCGAGCCCGGCGACGGGGACCTGGACCTCGACGAGCTGACCGACGAACAGCTACAGGCGTTGCGCGCGCGGATCGCGGCGGCGCTCAGAGACGGCTCGGAGGGGGCGATGCGCGACCTCGCGCGGCTGGCGATCGCGACGCTCGGCCGCCGCCAGGAAGGCTCGGGGGTAATCGGCGTGGACGTGCAGCGCATCCGCCGCGCGCTCGGGCTGAGAACAGAACCCCAGCCCGACCTGCCCGAGTCCGACCCCCGCCGCGAGGGGCTGCCGCGGGAGACGCTCAGGCGCTTCGAAGCGCTGCTGCGCCGCGAGCTGGAACGCGAGCAGATCGAGCGCACTGGACACCTGCCGCCGTCGCGGCCGTTGGGCGAGCTCGACCGTGCGCTGCCCTCGGGCCCGTCGCAGGACCTGGCCGCCGTGCACCGCGTGGTCGCCCAGCTGCGCCGGCGGCTGGCCACGCAGGGCCGCCAGGCGCGCGGGCACCGCCGCCACGCCCACGTCGACGTACGGCGCACGATGCGCGCCTCTTTGCAGACCGGCGGGGTGCCGATCGTGCTCAAGTACCGCCCCCGCCGCCCGCGCCGGCCGGAGATCTACGTGCTGTGCGACGTCTCCACGAGCGTGACCTCCGCCTCGGTCTTCTTCCTGTCGGTCCTTCACGCCCTGCACGACTCGTTCCGGCGGATGCGCTCCTTCGTCTTCATCGAGCGGATCAGCGAGGTGACCGACGTCTTCGCGCACGAGCGCGACTTTGGCGCGGTCAGCGCGCGCATCTCCGAGGACGCGGGCGTGGCCGACATCTCCGGCTACACCGACTACGGCCGCGTGTGGTCTGAGTTTCTGGTGCAGGTCGAGGACGATCTGCACCCGCGCGCGACGGTGATCGTGCTGGGCGACGCCCGCACCAACGGCCGCGACCCCCGCGCGGACATCTTCGCCCAGATCGCCGCCCGCGCCGGGCGCACCTACTGGCTGAACCCCGAGCCGCGCCTCTACTGGAACTACGGCGACTCGGTCATCTCCGCCTACGAGCAGTACTGCACCGCCTTCGAGTGCTGGACCACCGCGCAGCTGGAGGAGTTCGTGCGGGCGCTCGCGCGGCCGGGCGTGACAGACGCTGCCTACCGGTAGCATCAAGCGGAGCAGACCCGAAAACCTGGGGAGCTGGCGGACAGGCCGGCTGAGATGGCGTCCCATCCATGCGCGCGAGCGCGATGCGAACCCGGCGCCGACCCGTCGAACCTGTGGGGTAATGCCCGCGAAGGGAGCAGCGCAGTGCAGGCACAGCTGAAGACCAGGCCCGAACCGCGGAGCCGGTCCCAACCCGGCGGCACGCGAGAGCGTCGCCAGGCCGTGAGCGTGCGCGAGGTCAGCCGCACCTACGCCTCCCGGGACCGCGCCGGGGCGAGCGTGCAGGCGCTGGACGGGGTGTCGCTGCACGCCGCCGAGCACGAGGTGCTGGCCGTGGTCGGTCCGAGCGGGTGCGGCAAGACGACGCTGCTCGAGCTGATCTGTGGGCTGCAGGCGCCCGACTCAGGTTCGATCGAATGCGCGCCCGCGGCGCTGATGCCCCAGCGGGACCTGCTGATGCCGTGGCTGAGCGCGCTGGACAACGCCGCGCTGGCGCTGCGCATCGCTCACGTTAGACGCGCGGACGCGCGCGCGCGCGCGAGGGAGCTGTTCGCCGAGCTGGGACTGGCCGGATGGGAAGAGGCCCGCCCGCACGAGCTGTCAGGCGGCATGCGCCAGCGAGTCGCGTTCGTGCGCACACTCTTGGCGGGCAAGGACATCCTGTGCCTGGACGAGCCGTTCGGCGCGCTGGACGCGATCACCCGGGCGGACATGCACGCGTGGCTGAGCGATGCGCTCGCGCAAGAGCCGCGTACGGTCGTGCTGGTGACGCACGACGTCGAGGAGGCCATCGTGCTGGCCGACCGCGTCGCGATCATGGCGCCGCGGCCGGGCCGGGTACTCAGCGAGCTGGACGTATCGCTGCCCCGCCCACGCGGGCGCACCGATCCGCGGGTGGTGGCACTGCGCGAGCGAGCGCTGGGAGCGCTGGGATCGCCGCACGAAAGGCTCGCCCGATGACCCGCCGCGCCCGCAACGCTCTGCCCGCGATCGCGCTCGCGCTCGTGCTGGTGGGCGCGTGGGAGGTGTACGTGGACAGCGGGGGCGTGCAACCGCTGGTGCTGCCCGCTCCCCACGAAGTAGCGACGGCGGCCTGGGAAAACGCGGGCCTCTTGGCGCACAACCTGCGCCCGACGGCCGAGGAGGTCGTGCTGGGAGTGGCGCTCGCGCTGGCGGCCGGTCTGGCGTTGGCGATCGCAATCCACATGTCAGGGCCGCTGCGCCGGGCCGTGTACCCGCTGGCGGTCGGCTCCCAGGCGGTGCCGATCGCGGTGATCGCCGCGCTCTTGATCTACTGGTGGGGATTCGGGATCGTGCCCAAGCTGGCGGTGGTGACGCTGATCTGCTTCTTTCCGGTCCTGGTCACGACCGTCGACGGGCTGGCGAGCGTCGACGAGGAGCAGCTGAAGCTGCTGCGCACGATGGACGCTTCGCGCTGGCAGACGCTCAGGTTCGCCGAGCTGCCCGCGGCGCTGCCGGCGGCGATCAGCGGCGCGCGGATCGCGCTGACCGTGGCGGTGATCGGCGCGTACATCGCCGAGTCCCAGACCGCGACGACCGGCCCCTACCCCGGCCTCGGCCACGAGATCAACGCCGACCTGACCGCCCTGCAGACCCCGCGCGCGTATGCGGCGGCGGCGGTGCTGTTCGCGCTGGCGATCGCCTGCTTCTATACCCTCGCCCTGCTCGAGCGCCGCGTGGCGCCGTGGGCACACCGACCAAGAGGAGAGCACCGTTGAGAACCAGGCTCGTAGCGATCGCGTTCGCTTGCGCGTTGACGTTGTCCGCCTGCGGAACCGCCCAGAACGTCACCACGGCCCCGGCGGTCAAGCCGTTCAGCGTGATGCTCGACTGGTTTCCCAACGCCGACCATGCGCCGCTGTATGAGGCGATCGCGCAGGGGGACTTCAGGGCGGTCGGCCTGTCAGTGCACCCGGTCGTGCCGCCAGAAACGGCCGAACCGCTGAAGGAGCTCGCGGCCGGCAAGGTCGACATGGCGATCTCCTATGAGCCCGAGCTGTTGCTAGCGCGCGATCAGGGGCTGAAATTGGTGTCGATCGCGGCGCTCGTACAGCGGCCGCTGACCTCGATCATCGCGCTGCCCGGTCAGCACGTGCACAGCGTCGCCCAGCTGGCCGGCAAGCGCGTTGGGACGGCCGGCCTCGACTACCAGGCGGTCGAGCTGCGTGCCGCGCTGAGCGCCGCGGGGGTGAATCCGGACAGCGTGCAAGAAGTCAACGTCGGGTTCAACCTCGTGCCGGCGATGCTGTCGGGCAAAGTGGCTGCGACGCTGGGCGGGTTCTGGAACTACGAGGGAATCCAGCTGGAACTGATGAACAAGCACCCCACGGTGATCCCGATCGACCACGCGGGGGTGCCTACGTACAACGAGCTAGTGCTGGTCGTGCGCGAAGCGCAGGCGCGCCACGACGGGGAAGAGTTGCGCGCGTTTTTGCAGGCGCTCAGTCGCGGCCAGCGCCAGGTCCGCGCCAACCCAGCGCAGGCGGCGGCGCTGATCGTCAAGGCCAACCCGTCCGCCGAACCCAAGCTGCAGCTGGAATCGATCCGCCGCACGCTGCCCGCGGCCACGCCGTCCAATCCGAGCCGGCCGTACGGCTGGCAGGAACCGTCGGCGTGGGCGAACTTCGGCCAATGGATGTTCGCGCACGGTCTGCTGGCGCACAATCCCAACGCGGCCGGTCTGCCACCATTCACCAACGAGTTCCTGCCCGGGCAGGGCATCTAGGCCCCGGCTCGGCGCGCCACTTCGATTACTATAGTATCGCCCTTAACGTCCCATGAGACACCCCTATCCCCGGCCTCATGAGCCATTCCTATCCCGAGCCTCCACATCCCCCTATCCCCAGCCTCCACATTTTGCATCCCCCACCCCCACATTTTGCCATTTTGAATACCATAGTATTGCACCCAGATACCCTAGTATACAGTTTATAATACTATAGTATCGACCCTTGATGTCGTTATAGAGAGAGCACACAAGCCCAACCCCCCAAGAGGAGACCAAGAGATGTTCGACAACGTGATCGTGGGAGTGGACGGGCGGCCGAACGGGCGCGACGCGATCGCCCTGGCCTCGCGGCTGGTGAGCGACGGAGGGAAGATGACGCTGGTCAACGTGCACGGTGGCGCGCTGAACCCCATGCATGCCGTCACGCCGGGGCGACAGGCCGAGGAGGACGAGACGTCCCAAAAGCTGCTGGTCCGCGAGCGGACCGAGACCCAGGCAGAGAAAGCGGAGCTGCTCAGCTACGTGGCGAGCAGCCCCGGCCGGGGGCTGCACGACGTGGCCGAGGAACAAAGCGCCGACCTGCTGGTCGTGGGCTCGTGCAGCCGCGGTCCGTTCGGGAGAGTGCTGATCGGCGACGATACGCGGACCTCGCTGAACGGGGCGCCGTGCGCGGTGGCGATCGCCACACGCGGATACAACGATCATCCGCTGCCGATCTCAACGATCGGAGTCGGGTATGACGGCTCGCCCGAGAGCGAGATCGCGCTCGAAAACGCACGCGAGCTGGCCGGGCGCGACCGGGCGCTGGTGCGTGCGCTGGAAGTCGTGGCGATCCCAAACTACGCGTTCACGGGGTTCGGAGCGCCGGCGCTGGGCGAGAGCATCGAGGCGATGCTCAAGGAAGCCAACGAGCGCATGGAGAAGTTGCAGGGCGTGGAGGGCAAGGCGGTATACGGGCTGGCCGGCGAGGAGCTCGCGGCGTTCGGCGACGAACTGCAGCTGCTGGTGGTCGGCTCGCGCGGATACGGGCCGATGAAGCGCCTGATTCTGGGCAGCACATCCGACTATCTGCAACGACATGCACGATGCTCGCTACTGGTGCTGCCGCGTTCGTCCTCCCCCTCGGCCTGACGTCCCATCCCTCAACCTAACATCCCATCCCCTACCCGACGTCCCATCCCCCCGACCTGGACTTCCCATCCCCTACCCGACATCCCATCCCTCGGCCTGACACATCCGTACCGACCCGCTGCAATGACCGTAATTTTCCCGTAGGTGCCAAACCCCGATACGCGGTAGGTTCACAACGTCGATGTCGCTCGAGCAAACTCAGCCAGAGCAGCGGGGCGCCGAAGCGGGGGAGGAGACCGCGGTGCAGCCGATCAGGATCGTACTGGCCGACGACCATGCGGTCGTGCGCAGCGGCCTGAGGTTGCTGCTGGACGGCGAGAGCGGACTTGAGGTCGTGGCAGAGGCGGGCGATCTGGACAGCGCCAGGAGGTACGTGCGCGGGCACAACCCGGACGTGCTGGTGCTCGACCTGAACATGCCGGGCGGATCGAGCCTCGAGGCGATACCCGACATCCGCGCCGAATCGCCGGGAACGCAGATCGTCGTGCTGACGATGCAACAGGAGCCCGCGTTCGCGCGCCACGCGCTGGGCGCGGGGGCGATCGGCTACGTGCTCAAGGAGGCCGCCGACGACGAGCTGGTGGAGGCCGTTCGCCGCGCGGCGGCGGGCGAAAGCTACCTCAATCCACGGCTTGGAGCGCACATGGCCTCCGAGCCTCCGCCCGGCCCCCCGGACGACCTGTCCGAACGTGAGATCGAAGTGCTGCGGCTGATCGCGCTGGGACACACCAACGCGGAGATCGCCGAGCAGCTGTACCTGTCGGTGCGCACGGTCGAGACTCATCGCGCGCACATCCAGCAGAAGCTGAGCCTGTCCTCGCGGGCCGAGCTCGTCGGCTATGCGCTGAAGCGCGGCCTGGTCAACGCCTGAGCGGTGCCCCGCGTCGGCCTGCTCACCGGCGGCGGCGACTGTCCGGGGTTGAACGCTGTCATCAGGGCGGTCGTGCGCAGCGGGCTGGCGCGAGACGAGCAGGATGGCGCCCCGGGCGAGCACAGCTTCGTAGGGTTTCGCCACGGATGGGCAGGGGTGCTGGGCGACGAGGCGGTCGAGCTGGACCTGCAGAGCACCGCGGGGCTGCTGCCCCGGGGAGGGACAATCTTGGGGACCTCGCGCACGAACCCGTTTGCGGCCGACGCCCCCACCCCGGACGGATCGGGCCACGGCGAATCCAGTCACGGCAAGTCGGGCGAGGGCCAGGGCGAGGATGAGGGCAAAGGCCAGGGCCAGGGCGAGGGCGAGAACGAGGAAAAGGGCCAGGGCAAAGGCGAGTCTGGCCTGCGGCGAATCCGCAACACGCTGGCCGCAAGGGGGGTGGATGCGCTGATACCGATCGGTGGCGAGGACACGTTGGGGGTGGCGCTGCGGTTGCACAAGGAAGGCGTGCCGATCGTGGGAGTGCCGAAGACGATCGACAACGACCTGGGCGGCACGGATGTGACGTTCGGGTTTCAGACGGCCGTGCAGATCGTGACCGATGCGATCGACCGGCTGCATACGACGGCCGAGTCCCACAACCGGGTGATGGTCGTGGAGGTGATGGGCCGTCACGCCGGCTGGATCGCAACCCATGCCGGTATCGCGGGGGGCGCCGACGCGATCCTGGTGCCCGAGAAAGAGTTCGATGTCGAGGAGGTGTGCGCGCACCTGCGCCGCCGCCACGAGCGCGGGCGCAGCTTCTCGATCGTGGTCGTCGCCGAGGGCGCGATGCCGCTGCGGGGCACAATGCAGACCCGCGAAGACGCGCCGACGGACGCGTTCGGCCATGTCCGGCTGGGCGGGATCGGCGTGACGCTCGAGCGTGAGATCGAGCGGCGGACGGGGTATGAGACGAGGGTGACGATCCTGGGTCATGTCCAGCGGGGCGGCACCCCGACGGCCTACGATCGCGTGCTGGCGACGAGGTTCGGAGTCGCCGCGATGGACGCCGTCGACGCCGGACGCTACGGGACGATGGTGGCGCTGCGAGGGACTCGGATCGTGGAGGTCGAGCTGCAGGACGCGCTGCGCGAGCCCAAGCTGCTGGACCCGAAGCTGTACGAGACGGCGGAGCTGTTTTTTGGCTGAGCCCGCCCAGCAAACCATGCGCGCGATGGTGTTCGAGGCGGTCGGACAGCCGCTGCGCGCGGTCGAGATGCCGGTAGCGCAGCCGGACCCGGGACAGCTGCTGATCAAGGTGAGCGCGTGCGGGGTGTGCCGCACCGACCTGCACCTGCTCGACGGCGAGGTGACGATCGCCCAGCCCCCGCGCGTGCTGGGCCATCAGATCGTGGGGACGGTGCGGTCCGGCGAGCACAGAGGCCGTCGCGTGGGCGTGCCGTGGCTGGGATGGACGTGCGGGCAGTGCGAGTACTGCACGTCCGGCCGCGAGAACCTGTGTCCGCGGGCGAGGTTCACCGGCAGGGACATCGATGGCGGGATGGCGGAGTACGCGGTGGCGGACGCGCGGTACTGCTTCGAGCTGCCGGACGGATACCCCGACGAGCAGGCCGCGCCGCTGCTGTGCGCCGGGTTGATCGGATACCGCTGCCTGCGCATGTGCGGGGATGCGGCCCAGGCGAAGAGGCTGGGGTTGTACGGGTTCGGGGCGGCGGCGCACATCATCGCCCAGGTCGCGTGCAAGCAGGGACGCGAGGTGTACGCGTTCACGCGCGAGGGAGACGAGGCGGCCCAGGAGTTCGCGCGCGGGCTGGGAGCGGTATGGGCCGGTTCCTCCGCGCAATCGCCCCCGCAAGAGCTGCACGCCGCGATCGTGTTCGCGCCCGTGGGCGCGCTCGTACCGGCCGCGTTGCGCGCGCTGGCGCCCGGCGGGACGGTCGTGTGCGGCGGGATTCACATGAGCGACATCCCGTCGATCCCATACGACATCCTGTGGCAGGAGCGCGGCATCAGATCGGTCGCCAACCTGACCCGCCGCGACGCCGAGGAGTTTTTGGCGCTGGCGCCGCGGGTGCCGGTCAAGACGACCGTCACCCGCTACCCGCTGGAGCGGGCCAACGAAGCGCTCGAAGACCTGCGCGCCGGACGCTTCACCGGCGCGGCTGTGATCGTGCCCTAGCCCCGCCCTAGCGCCCGCCCTAGCGCGGTACCCGTGCCGTAGCGCCCGCCCTAGCGCGGTACCCGGGCCGTAGCGCCCGCCCTAGCGCGGTACCGCATCCTCACGGCACGGATGCCGAGGGCGCGGAGAGCCGCTGAGGCGGCCTCGCCAGAGCCACTGCGGCCCCTCGCACCCGGAGCCGCGCTGACCCACGCGTCAGCGTTCATACACGGCAAAGAAGTCGCGATCGTCCGGTTCCAGATAGCGGGTGTCAGATCGTTCCATGCCCGGCAGCAGATTGCTCGGTTCGCCCGCGCCCGGCGCGCCGTAGGTGATGAAGCTAACCCAGTAGGAGTTGATGTCGAGCTCCATCGCCCTGACCGCCCCCGCGCGCTGCAGCACGCGCGCCAGGCTGGCCACGGTCTGGTCTTCGCCGGCCGCGTATATGAGGTTCCCGTAGCGATCGACGCCGATCCCCGAACGCCAGACGAGCACCGCGTTTTCCACGGTCGCGCCCCATTCGGCGGTGTTGTCGATCTGCGGATTCAGCCGGCCTTCGTTGACGAGCAGGGGCAGGTTCTGGCGCGCGAAGGACACGCCCGGCGGAGCTTTGGCGCCGTAGCGCCAGTCGATCACGTCAACGCGGCCGTCGCTGTAGCCGACCAGCGTGCCCTGGCCGTCGTGCATTTCCGCGTATGTGCTGCCGTGCAGCACGAACCCGCCGTGATCGTCGCTCAGCTTGAACCCGCTGTTGAACGTCGCCAGCAGCCCTTGGCGGCTCGCTCCTGGCGGCACCTCCATCGGGCCTCGCGGCAATTCGACAGAGGGCTCCAGCCTGCCCGGATTCAGCGTCAGCTTCGTTGCGCTCGTCCTGATCCACGCCAGCCCGGCCACCACTCGCGGATATTCGGGCTGATCGCGCACCGTCGTGACCAGTACCGGCGGATGCGCGCTCAGACTCGTCCTGGTCGCATGCCATACGCCCTCTCCAGGCAGCGCCGGCGCCAGCATCGGCGGCACGTCCGGCGGGCGATATTCGGCCTGCGCGGGCTGGCCTGTCGCGAGGGTCGAGGATCCCGGGCCCGAGCCTGAGCCTGATCCAGCCGA
>Ga0335072_10009295_pt1 | contig 14183 bp, 14 predicted proteins | sample Lox_Sample_21_FD_206725 | JGI IMG/M metagenome (GOLD analysis project Ga0335072, IMG submission 206725) | Soil microbial communities from Loxahatchee National Wildlife Refuge, Florida, United States - Lox_Sample_2.1 | ecosystem: Environmental > Terrestrial > Soil > Wetlands | place: USA...
TGGTCGCCGGGCCCTCGGCCCGGCGACCCGCGCGGTGGGTAAATCCTCTCGCGAAGCTCACGCAACGGCCTTTCGATGAGAGTTACGGGTTGACTGCCACTGCCACTTGAGCTCGAGCCGCCCGGAAAGAGGCTCGCGCCGCCACACTGCCACGAGCCGGTTGCGGGACCGTGTCACCGGCCGCGGGAGCCGCCCGGCCCGGGCGGCCGCCCGGGCGCGGTCGAAAGCGTATTTTGCGAACATGATCCACCTGCCTCGGGCGTTGCGGCGCCCGCGCGAACCTCGACGAAAAGGCGGGTGATGACGGGAAGGGCGCTCAGCAGGCTGCCGCGGCATTCCCCGGGAACAGCTCTGCCGAGCGCGGGATCACGCGGACCACCCGCGACCCGCCACCACTCGTACTGTTACTGCCCAATGGGGAAAACCTCGTGACCTCGAAGACGGCGCGTACGGTACTCTCGCGGGCGGACGCAGTAAAGGGGGAAGGCGTTAAAATATGGTATACCCCCCCATGGTATATAGCCGCGGCCGCCCGGGGGCCGCCGAGGTCAGCACGATGAGTCATGCCGTACACGAGAGACAGAAACTGCTCAACCGCATCCGCCGCATCCGCGGCCAGGTGGAGGCGGCGGAGCAGGCGATCGACTCCGACCAGGGATGCGCCGCGGTCATGCATCAGCTGGTCGCCGTCCGCGGCGCGATCAACAGCCTGCTTGCGGAAGTGCTCGAGGACCATGTCCGCGAGCACCTGATCGGCGCCACGCGCTCGAAGGCGCAGGTGCAGGCTGCGGACGAGCTGATCGACATCGCCCACGCCTACTTCCGATGAAGCGCTGGATCCGGCCATCCTGGCCGGCCCAGCGCGTCTCGGGCAAAAAGCGTGGTTTTTGCCCGAGGCTCCGCCAGCTGCGGCGGCGGGGCACCTCCCTGTGCCTGGGCAACCCGCTACTGGACGACGATCACGCCGCGCATGTAAGGGTGCACGGAGCAGGTGTAATGATAGGTTCCCGGCTGGTTGAACGTGAATTCGAAGCGGTTGCCGCTGTCCAGCGCCGGCGAGCCGAACGCGGCGGGACCGTCGGTGCTCTTGATGGTATGCACGTCGCCGTCGCTGTTGAGCCAGGTCACCGTGGAGCCCTTCTTCACCGTCAACGTGCCGGGCTGGAACGAATAGTTGCTGATGGTCACGGCCGGCGTCGCCGCCGCCGGTGCCGTGGAAGCCGCTGCTGCAAGAGTCATGTCCGTGAAGGACACCCGATCCGCCATGACGTCCAGCCGGCGGATGCCCAGTAGCGTCTTCAGCTGGTCGGGCGGCACCTGCAGCGGGCCAGGCCCGGGTCCGACGCCTGGCGCCGGCTGCGGAAATGCCGTCGAATCGGCCGTGTGGTAGGTCATGTTGCCCTCGACCTTCTGGATGACCTGATGAATGTGTCCGTTGAGAATGGTCACCGAGCCGAACCGCCGCAGCGCGGCGAGGGCGGCAGCGGAATCCTCCGTGCCCCAGCCCCACTGCGGGTAGATCGACCACATCGGCATATGGGTGAAGACCACGATGGGCGTGCTCGCGGTGCGCTGGCCGAGGTCCTCGTGCAGCCATCGCAGCTGCTCGGGCCCGAAGTAGCCGAGCCCGGATGGCGTCAGCTTTACGACGTTGACCAGCCCTACGAAGTGCACGCCGTGGGCATCGAAGCTGTACCAGCCGCCCGTGCCGCGGCCGCGTCCGAAGCGTTGGAAGTAGAGCTTCCCCTGGTCTCCGATGGTGTCATGCTCGCCGGGAACGTAATACACCTCCCGCTTCACGCCCTGCATGATGTCGGCCGCGGTGGCGAACTGGTCGGCCCGCGACAGATGGCTGACGTCGCCGGTGTGGATGACGAAATCCGGCCGCACCGCGGCCATCCTCCCGACGGCGTCCGCCAGAGTGTCTTCCGCCGACGGATGAGTGCCCGCCTTGTAGCCGATGTGCGAGTCGCTGATCTGGCCGAAGGTGAAGCCGCGCATCTCGCCGGCCTGCGCCGTGCCTCCCAGGCGCAACGGGCGGGGTACCCCGCCTGCCAACGTCCAGATCATGCCCGCACCGCCCCACAGCAGGTGCTTCATGGCCTCGCGGCGGCCCACGCCCGGCCCGACAGGTTTGCTCATGTGATCGATCTCCCGAAGTGACTTGGAGGGAGATCCGCCGGCGAGGCGGATATTCCCGTCCGGCGCGAAAAGTTTCCGGGAATAAAACGCCCCCGTGCGCGATCTATAATGATTCGATGGGTTCGGATAACGCCTTCGCCGCCGTGGCGCTGCCGCATCTCGATGCGGCGTTCAATCTCGCCCGCTGGCTCACCGGCAGCCGCGCGGACGCGGAGGATGTCGTGCAGGAGGCGATGGTGCGTGCGCTGACTTATTTTCCGAGCTTTCGGGGCGGCAGCAGCCGGGCCTGGATACTGCAGATCGTGCGCAACACGGCCTATGCGGCGCTCAAAGCGCGCCGCGGCGAGCGCGCCTCGGCCTACGGACCCGACGAGGCGGCGGCGATCGAGGAAATCCCGGATCCCGCCGACGATCCCGAGAAGTCGGTGATCCTGTCCGACGACCTGGCCCGGATCGATGCCCTGATCGAGGGGCTTCCCGTGGAGTTGCGTGAGACCCTGGTGCTGCGGGAGCTGGAGGATCTCCCGTACCGCGACATCGCGCAGATCACCTCGGTGCCGATCGGTACGGTGATGTCCCGCCTGTGGCGGGCGCGCAGGATGTTGGCGCGGGCGGCCGCGGCAGGAGACAGGCGATGACCCAATCGTCCGGGCCGGTCGACGCGGGGGATTGCGGCAAGCTGCTGCTGCTGCAGGCCGACCTCGATGGGGAGCTGGATGCGGCGGCGGCGGCCGCGCTGGCGGAGCATCGTGCCGACTGTCCGGTGTGCCGGCGGAACGCGTCCCCCCTCATGGCCGCGCGGCAGGCATCGCGGCGCGCCACCTACCATCAGGCCGGCCCGGAGCTCCTCCGAGCGGTTGCAGGCAGGTTGGGGATCGCAGAGCCGCAACCTGCCCGCCGGACGTCCTTCCCCTGGCGCGGCCTGACGACCTTCGGCGCGGGCGCCGCGCTCGCGGCCGCGATCATCCTGACCGTGCTTCCGGTGGGACGTCCCGACATCGTCGCGGCGCTCGTCGACGACCATGTCAGGGCGCTGCAACCGGGACACCTGTTGGACGTCGTATCGACCAATCGGCACACGGTCAAGCCATGGTTCGACGGCAGGCTGGATTTTGCGCCGCCGGTGAAGGATCTGGCCGCCGGGGGATTCCCGCTGGTCGGCGGCCGGCTCGACTATCTCCATGGAAGAAGCGTTGCGGTGCTCGTCTATTCACACGGCAAGCACGTCATCGAGGTGTTTGTCTGGCCGGATTCCGACCACATCGGCGTGCCGGCGAGCGCCGGACGCGATGGATACAACGTGACGCACTGGGAGGCGAACGCCATGTCGTTCTCCGCGGTGTCGGACGTCGATCCGGCCGCGCTGCAGCAATTCGTTCGCGACTGGAGGCAGACGCCCTGAGCCTTCAGCGGTACCTCGCGGCCAGCGCCGCCGCCAGCTCGCTTCGTCCGGTCGCCCGCAGGCGCTCGAGATAGCGCGGCAACTCCCCGCGCACATGGAAGGGCCCGCCCTCCAGCACCACATTCTCGAGCGGATCACGTCCCCGCGCCGCGTTGCGGACCATCGCGGCATGCCACTGTGACAACAACGTGAGTCCTCGCGCCGCGGCGTCCGGCCGCTCGACGGCGACATTGTGCTGCTCGAAGGGATCGCTCGCCAGGTCGAACAGCATGACGTCATCGAACAGGTGATATCCGCCGTGCAGGGTGTTGATCAGCATCCAGTTCTCGAAGCGCACACCGCGCTGACACTTCCAGGCGCCCTGAGACACGATGAGGTGGTCGCGGCCCTCGTCGGCTCCGCCCTGCAGGCTGGCGGCGAACGATTGCCCGTCCCAGCTCTCCGGCACCTTGTCGCCCAGCAGCTCGAGCAGTGTCGCCGTGACATCGATCTGATAGTGCAGTGCCCGCCGCCTGCCGGATCCGAGTCCGGGCCAGCGGAGAACCAGCGGAACGTGCGCGACGTGCTCGTCCGCCGTCTGATGATCGCAGTAGATGTTGAGCTCGCCGAGTGTCTCGCCGTGATCGGCGGACACCATGACGGCCGTGTCGCTCTCGACCTCGAGCTCCGCGAGCAACTCCAACAGCCTGCCCACGCAGCGGTCCGCGGCCAGCACGCCCACGTCATAGCCGTCGAACATCGCGCGGACCGCCGCCATGTCGGCGATCTCCTGCGGCTGCCGCGGGTAATGAGCGCGGTCATACTCGTTCGGGCGAAAGCCGCGGCCCTCGCGTGCGCTGTGCGGTCCGCACCCCTGCCAGTGCCGGGCGCGCACCTCCTCCGTCAGCCACGCGGGAATGGGCGAGTCGCGGAAGGGCTCGCCGTACGAGGCCGCCGCGCGATAAGGCGTATGCGGGTCCCAGAGATGCACGTGCAGGAACCAGTCGTCCTCACGGCCGCGCCGCCGCAGCCAGTCCGAAGCGACGGCGTAGACGTCCTCTCCGGTTTCCATTCCCCACTTGCCGACGTTGTAGGCCTCATCGAACCCGGCATGCCAGTGGAACGCGGAATGGCGGTGCGCGAACGAGCTCACCGTGACTGTCCGCAAGCCCTTTTCCCGCAGGCGGTTGGGGAGGGAGTCGAGGTGCAGGCGGGAGAAAAAACCTCTCTGCGGACCGTCGATTGCCGGGTCCGCGTCAGTGCCGCCGTGGTTGACCACTCCATTGTGGATTCCGAAGCGGCCCGTCAGGAGTGCCGTGCGGCTGGGAAGGCATGGCACGTCGGAAGCATAGACGTTCTCGAAGACGATGCCGGCCGCGGCGATCCGGTCGATGTTGGGACTCGTCTCCCGGTGATAACCGTAACAGCCGAGGTGATCGGACCGCAGCGTATCGACGTCGATGTAGAGCAGTCGCATGCGATACGCCTCTAGCTTGAGCTTCGGCAGCGAGCCCTCAATCGTGAGTCCAGCCTCCGGACACCAGTCAATAGCTCACCTTGAAGGTCGGCGAATCCTCCGGCCGGCTCTTGCGCCGGTCGTAAAGGCGGGTGGTCGCGATATTGGCGTGCCCGAGCCACTCCTGCACCTTCGCGATATCCGCCTCGTGCTCGAGAGCGTTGGTTGCCGCGGTGGCCCGCAAGGTATGCACTCCGATCACGACACCGAGCTTCTTCGCGTAGCCGCGGACGAGCTTGTAGATCCCATCGCCGGAAAGCGTGCGATCGAGCGCGCGCGTGCGGTTATTGCGGATCGGACGGAAAAGGGCGGCTGATTTGTCGTGGGCATGGCCGGAGGCCTCCAGATACTCGGTGAGCAGCTCCTGGGTACCCGGGTGCAGCGGAATATGGCGCATCTTGCCACCTTTGCCATGCACCTGCAGGTGCGGCAGGCCGCGCCGTGTGTGGATATCCTGCACGCTGAGCCTTGAGAGCTCCTCGCGCCGTAATCCGTGATAGAGCAGCAGGGAAAGGAGAGCGCGATCGCGCCGGCTCTTCAGGTCCTCACCCGCCGGAAGCTTGAGGAGCTGCCGCGCTTGGGTATCCCCCAACGCCGGTGTCTTGCCCCCGTAGCTTTCGACTTTTGGGCGCCGTACGCACTTCACCGGGTTGTGCGTGACTGCGTTCGCGTCGGAGAGGTATTCGAAGAGAGAGGAGAGGGCGGCGAGCTTGCGGCGGATCGTGCCGCCAGCGAGCTCGCGGCTCTCAAAGTCTTTGCGCCAGGCGAGGACGTGCGCACGGGTAACGAGCCGCAGTTCCTCGGGTGAGGAGATTCCGACGAAGGTCATGAACTCCTCGAGATCGTTGCGGTAGGCGCGCCGGGTGTTGGGGTTGTCAATGTTCGCAAACCATTCCGTCGCCGGCGGCACTTGGGTGAGCTGGTGAAATTCTGGCGCGGTGAATATCCGGTTCGGCGCCGGCGTCGTACTCCCCGCAGTGACGAGCGCCTCCGCCCTGGCAGGGGTTGAGCTCATTGTTTCGGCGACGAGCCTGCGTCTGTGGATTTCAGCAGGGACTCGATCTGTTTCAATAGCGGCGGCAGGTCTTGTTTGACGGTGTCCCAGACAACATCCCAGGCCACATCGAAATAGTCGTGGACGACCTTGTTCCGGATGCCGCGCATTTGGCTCCATGGCAGCTCAGGATGAGCGGCCACAAACTCAGGCGCTTCCTTCTGGATCCTCACCGCCGCCTCGCCGATGACCGTGATGGTTCTCACCACCGCATCCTGTGCTCTCTCGTCTTGCTCCAGGGCGGCTAGGTCGGCGAGACCCCCGATGTAGCGCATCGCCCGCTCGATCGCGTCGGCGATGTGCTCCAGGTAATCCTCGACTCGCTCCGGGTGGCTCACAATGGCTCGGCCTGTTGCAACACCTTGTCCCGAAACTTGGGCGACAGGAATCCCGGCGTCAGCACGGATACACGCACACCCGTCAGTTTCCGAGCCTCATCCTCGAGGCCCACAAGGGTGAAAAGCGTCGTACCGCGCAGGGGCTCGACGAGCACGTCGAGATCGCTCTCTTCGGTATCCGTCCGGGTCAGGACCGACCCAAAGACGCGCGGCTGCCTGAAGCCATAGCGGTTCAGGAGCTGCCGCAGCGCCGCGCGGTGGAGAGTCAAGGCATCGGACGGTCTCATGGACCGGAGGTTATCACAATCTGTATCCCGATAAAATATATTATCAATAGTAAGCTTTGGAGCGCACCGAGGCCGGGAAGGAGACTCGCGGCGTGGGAGTCGGCTCCTCCTCCTCTCCGCGCCCCTATGACCTGCGCTTCCCGGGACAAATCGCGCATGGAGCTCGTGAGTGGCGCCATAATCGAGGATACCCGTGGAGCGGCCCCCCGTTTGAACCGGACATAGCTGCGTGGAGTAACGACTAGGCTTGCGCCTCTAGGGCGCCCCGGCTGCCACCTCACCGCCCGATGTGCCGCTCGGCTGCGGAACGGCCGCGCTCTGCTCCGGCGGCCCGGGCATGGGCGCGGCGGGGCGGCCTGGCACGACCCGGCCGCCGTGTTGCGCCAAAGCCGAATCGATCAGACCCAACAGCCTGTCGACCACTGCCGGCTGCTGCGAGGCCAGATCGTGGCGCTCATCGGGGTCCGAGACGACATCGTATAGCTCATCGTGCAGCGCCGGCATGAAAGGATAATGCAGCTTGCCGATATAGTGAATGAGCTTCCAGCGGCCCTGGATGACCGCGACCGAGCCCGTCTTAAGCGGCGCGAAGCGCGGGTTCTGCTCGAAGTTCATGCTGAAGATCGTGCGCTCGGGTGCGGCGCCCGACTGCGAGTCGGCGCAGGCGTCGACCAGCGAGCGTCCTTCCCAATCGGCCGGCGCGGTCACCCCGGCCAGCGCCGCCAATGTCGGCGCGATATCCGCCTGCTGCACGGGCTCATCGCACCGCCGCCCGGCAGTCTCGCCCGGCAGCTTGACGATCAGCGGCACGTGGATGATCTCGTCGTAGAGGCCGGGTCCGGTGTGCGCCCCATAGCCGTGCGCGAAGCTCTCGCCGTGATCCGCCGAGACTACGATGGCGGTGTTGGGGCCGAGGATGGCGAGCGCCTGCTGCAGGAAGGGTCCCGCGTAGGCGTCGGCGTAGGCGACGGCCTCGTCATAGCGGGCCTGCAGGACCTGCACCTGGGAATCCGTGAGCTGCGATTGGATCCAGCCCCAGTAGGGCTCCGTGCTCGCCACGGTCCGGTCCTGCCGCGACGGATCGAAGCGGCCGAGCCATGGGGCGGGGACGGCATAGGGCGAATGCGGCGGGAAGAGGTGCACCCAGAGGAACACGGGTTTGCTGTGATCGGCGCCGTGCAGCCACTGCAGGGCCGGATCGATCGCCAGACGCGGATCGTGCTCCAGATTGTGCGGTGGACCGTGGAGCCGCGCCGCCAGGTCGTCCATCTCCTGCAGGGGCGACAGTTCGGAGGCCGCGCACACGTATTTCAGGTATCGCGACAGGCCGTCGGCGCACAGCGTCACGTGACCGACCCGGTCCGTGCTCGCGAACTCGAAGTATTGGCCGAAGCCCTGCTTGGCGGCGCCCGCGATCGCGTTGGTGGAGACGTAGCCGGTCCGGTAGCCGGCGCGTTCCAACACGGCCGGCAGGGACGTGCGCCGGGTGTAGGTCAGCGGCCACACGGGCAGTTGCAGCGCGCGATGCGTCCACGGCAGTGTGCCGGTCAGGATCGTCGCGATGCCCGGCGTCGTGAAGTTGCCGTTCGCGTAGGCGCGATCGAAGGTCACTGCGCCCTGGGCAAACTGCGCCAGCGCCGGTGTCGTGGGCCGCCGGTACCCGTAGAGCGACATGTGCGGCGCCGAAAGGGCATCGATCGTGAGCAGCACGATGTTGGGACGGGCGCTGCCCGGGTCGAGCGCTAGAGACGTTGCGGTTGCCGAGGGCAGCGGCTGGCCGGGATCGGCGGGCGGCGATGTCGACAGCGCGGCGGTGGCGGCGGGCGCCGGGCTCTCGCTGCCGCCGTGCTGCCAGCCGTAGAGGGGCAGGCTCGCGAGCGAAAGGAAGCCGGCGCAGGTGCAGACCGCGGCCACCGGCATCAGCGCCCGCAGGGCGGCGCGGCCCTGGCGCGTGGCTGCGGCGAGCGCGCCGATCAACACCGCTACACCTGAAGCAGCGTCCGCCGACAGCGGCAGCGAGCCGTGGAATGTATTCAGCCAGATGCGCAGGCAGCCGATCAGGGTGGCGACGACGATGACGGCGGCCAAGCCGAAGAGGATCGCCCGCGTCGCGGCCGCGAGGACCGCGCCGGCCGGCCGGCGCACCGCCTCGAGCCCCATCAGCGCCCCAGTCAGGATGAGCCAGGAGGGTACGACGATGGCCGCCAGGACGAGCCACGCGGTCGCGTAGAGCGGCAGCAGATCGCCGGCGCGGAAGTCGTAGAGATACTGGTTGCAGTGACTCGCGAACGCCAGTGGCAGTGCGATTCCCAGGACCGCGGCCGCGGGCAGAGCCGCTACCCGCCAGGCGCGCAGCTCATTCGGCATGTCCGCTCGGACGCCTTCGCTCCTGAGGTCCCTTGCCGCGGTCACCGCGAACTATCGACACCACCGCATGTGCCAGCTTCGTGCACGCACGCGCGATCGTGCGCCGCAGAAAGGCGAAAGCGGAGCCGATCGCGATGATCAGCGGGAAGAGGAACTGGTAGAGGGCGCCCGCCGAGTTCGGATCGATGTAGGCGTAGGCACTCCGGAGCGGTAGGCAGGCGAGCACCGCGACGACAGCAACCATGCCGATGAGGGTCGTGCGCTTCATAGCCGCCCATTTTGAGCAAGGGTTGTACCCGTCACCCTTCGCCCTCCCCAAAGCGCTCCCGGGCAGCCCGCATCACCTTTTCGAGCTGCAGCACGGACTCATCGTCGGGCATCGCAGCGCGTTCGCCGCGGTGGATCGGGACGGACGCGAGGGCCGCTTCGATGTCGGCGGTCAGCGACCGCGGGCCGCGGCCGGGGCGGTCGCCTGCAAATTGCAGGATTTGCCGCAACACCCGTTGCGGGTCCGTCTGCAGCGCCTCGAAGTCGACCCACAGCATTTGCTCGCGCGTCATCTCCGCGATACAGCGCTCGAGCACGCCGGCGCAGGCCCGCAGGGCCTCCTGCAGGAATCGCCCCAGAGCCGCCTCCGATCGATGCCAGAGGGCATACACGTCGGTCATCGCGGTCCACATTCTGACGTTCGACGCCAGGACCTCGCCGGGATGACGGCCGATCCAGATGAAGCGGGCGCGCGGGAAGAGCCGGCGCAGTGTCGGAATGCGAAACGTGTGGCCGGGTGATTTCAGCAGCAGCCGCGCGCCGGTGCCGCGGGCGACGCCTGCCACGAACGACTGCCAGCGCGCGACACTGCCTTCATCGGCTGCAGCCGCCGACCAGGCCGCGGCGCCACATTCCGGCAGCCGCCGCGGATCGATCAGCCCGCGGTATATCGACTGCTCGCCGAGGAGGAGCAGGGCGAACTCATCTTCCTGCGGACCTTCGGTGGCGATCACACCGCGGTCCATCGGGCGCTTCGCGGCAGCCGCATGGGCGGGCGGCCCCGTGAGGAAGCAGGTCGACGGGTTGAAACACTGCCAGGTCTGCGGGGTGACCCAGCCGCCGCAGGCGTTCACCAGCTCGTGCAGCACGGTCGTCCCGGAGCGCCAGAGGCCGAGGATGAAGAGCGGGTCGGCCGGTAGAGCGGCGGGCGGCGAGCGCTCGAGTTGCGTCCGCCAGTTGAGCTCGAACCAGAGCGCCTGCCAGCGCAACCGCGGGCCATAGCCGAACGGTGCGCGGGCGGGCCTGCCGCCCGCGCGGATCCAGTCCGCGAGCGCGCGCGCGCCGAACAAGGGCTGAAAAGCGCCGCCTGGAGAAGCCGTCATCCCACGATAACTGCCCGGGCCACCTCTCCGTTCCCGAACCCCCACCTTCGCCCCGGCAGCTGCGCCGTTGTCCGCGCAGCCGCGGGATGCTAAAAAGCGGCGATGAGCAAAATCGAGATCAGGACCCGGGACGGGCTCTGCCCGAGCTACATCTACCGCCCCGCGGGCTCCGGTCCCTGGCCCGCGGTGCTCGTCTTCATGGATGGTCCCGGGATCCGGCCGGCCATGCTGCAACTCGGCGAGCGATTGGCGGCCCACGGTTATTTCGTGCTCCTGCCCGACCTTTTCTATCGCGCCGGTCCGTACGAGCCGATGGACCCGAAGACCCTGTTCTCGGATCCGGAGAAGCGCAAGGTCGTCATGGAGAAGTTCTTTCCGACCGCCTCGTCAGCCAACATCATGGCCGACATGCCGGCTTTCCTGGACTACCTGGCCGCGCAGCCGGACGTGAAGCCCGGCGGCATCGGCGTCACCGGCTATTGCATGGGCGGCCGGCTGGCGCTGATCGCAGCCGGAACCTACCCGGAGCGCATCGCGGCGGCGGCTTCCTACCATGGCGGCCGCCTCGCCAACGATGATCCTGACAGCCCGCATCGGCTGGCGCCGCGGATGAAGGCGCGGGTGTACGTCGCCGGCGCCACCGAGGATCAATCCTTTCCGGACGACATGAAAGCGCGGCTCGAGAATGCGCTCACGGATGCCGGAGTCGATCACCGGATCGAGACCTATCCGGCCAGACATGGCTGGGTCTTTCCCGACTTCCCCGTGTACGACGCCGCCGCCTCGGAGCGCCACTGGCAGACGATGCTCGCGCTCTTCGATGCGAAGCTGAAGCGCTGATCGCGAGGGCGGCGCGGCACCGGGACGGTGCGTCACCCGCGGTGAAGCGCCCTCTTGGTGCGCGGCGGCGTCCCATGGGACCGGGCGGGCGAATTCGGGCCGGCCTCAACCGCTTGAGTCTCAGATAGTTACCCGCCCCCCGCGTTCGCCGTTCCTGTCATGCACGGAATTTGCAGCCTCCGGGACCGCGGGGGTCTTGCATCCATGAGCGTACGCGTCCTCAACCTGCCGATGGTGCCTCGACTCGAGGACGAGCGGCTCCTCAGCCGTGAAGCCATCAAGCAGGCGTTTCTCGACAATCTCTTCTGCGTGCAGGGCAAGACCCCGGCGCTCGCCACGCGTCACGATTACTTCATGGCCCTGGCCTATACCGTCCGCGATTGGATGATGCACCGCTGGACCAGCACGGCCGAGGCCTATACCTCCCAGGGCTCCCGTACCGTGTGCTACTTCTCGGCGGAGTTTCTCATCGGGCCGCAGCTCGGCAACAACCTGGCGAGCCTCGGGATGCTCGAGCACGTGCGCGGCTCGCTGGCGGAGCTCGGCTTCGATCTCGACGACCTGCTCGAGTGCGAGGACGAGCCCGGACTCGGCAACGGCGGTCTCGGGCGCCTCGCCGCCTGCTTTCTCGATTCCATGGCAACTCTGGAAATTCCCTCGCTCGGCTACGGCATCCGCTATGAATTCGGCATCTTCGACCAGGAGATTGCCGACGGCTGGCAGGTCGAGCGCACCGACAAGTGGCTGCGCTTCGGCAATCCGTGGGAGATCGCCCGGCCCGAGTGGGCCGTGGAAGTGAAGCTCGGCGGACGCACCGAGCACTATGCCGACCACGAGGGGCGCCTGCGCGTGCGCTGGATACCGCACCGGACCGTCAACGGAGTGCCCTATGACACACCGATCCCCGGCTACCGCGTCAACACGGCCAATACCCTGCGTCTGTGGCGCGCCGAGGCGCCGGAATCCTTCGACTTCGCGGTCTTCAACCGCGGCGACTACTACGGCGCCGTCAATCAGAAGGTCGTCTCCGAGAACCTGAGCAAGGTCCTGTATCCCAACGACGAGGTGATCCAGGGCAAGGAGCTCAGGCTGGAGCAGCAATATTTCTTCGTCTCCTGCTCGTTGCAGGACATGCTGCGGATCCTGCGTGTGCAGCGCATCCCGCTCACACGCTTTCACGAGAAGTTCGCCGTGCAGCTGAATGATACGCATCCGGCGATCGCGGTCGCGGAACTGATGCGGCTGCTCGTCGACGAGCACGCGATGGAGTGGGACGACGCGTGGTCCATCACCCGCAGCACCTTCGGCTACACCAACCACACGCTGCTGCCGGAGGCGCTCGAGAACTGGCCGATTCCGGTCTTCGCCAAAGTGCTGCCCCGGCACCTCGAGATCGTCTACGAGATCAATGCGCGCTTCCTCGACGAGGTGCGGATCCGGTTCTTCGGCGACGAGGGTCGCGTCGGCCGCCTGTCCTTGATCGACGAGCGCGGTCCCCGTTACGTGCGCATGGCTCACCTGGCCTGCGTCGGCAGCCACGCCGTGAACGGCGTGGCGGCCCTCCACACCCGGCTGCTGGAGGAGAGCGTCCTCGGCGACTTCCACGACCTCTGGCCCCGCAAGTTCAGCAACAAGACCAATGGGGTGACGCCGCGCCGCTTTCTCGCGCTCGCCAATCCGGCGCTCGCGGGTCTCATCAGCGAGGCCATCGGCGACGCCTGGATACGGGATCTCGAGCGGCTCCGCGATCTGGAAGGATTCGCCGACGATCCGGCTTTCCAGCGGCAGTGGCGGCGGGTCAAGCGCGCCAACAAGGAGGGCCTTGCCGCCTACGCGCGCGAGCGCACCGGCGTCACGCTCGATCCGGAGTCGCTGTTCGATGTGCACGTGAAGCGCATCCACGAGTACAAACGCCAACACCTGAACATCCTTCATGTCATCTCGCTCTATCATCGGTTGAAGTGCGACCCCGGCGCCGAGGTGCAGGCGCGCAGCGTCATCTTCGGCGGCAAGGCCGCTCCCGGCTACCACGCCGCCAAGCTGATCATCAAGCTCATCCACGCGGTGGGCGACGTCGTCAACCGCGATCCCGCCATGCGCGACCGGCTCAAAGTCGTCTTCCTGCCGAACTTCAACGTCAAGAACGGGCAACGGGTTTATCCGGCCGCGGACCTCTCCGAGCAGATTTCGACCGCGGGCAAGGAAGCCTCCGGCACCGGCAACATGAAGTTCTGCATGAACGGCGCTCTCACGATCGGTACCCAGGACGGAGCCAATATCGAGATCGCCCGCGAGGTCGGCGCCGAGAACTTCTTCATGTTCGGCCTCACCGCGGCGGAGGTCGCGTCGCGGCGTGCCGGCGGCTACCGTCCGGCCGAGGTATATGAGGGCAACGCGCAGCTGCGCCAGGTGCTCGACCTGATCCGCGACGGCTTCTTTTCCCGGGGAGATCCCGGACAGTTCCGCTCCCTCGTGGACGGATTGCTCACTTGGGACACCTTCATGCTGCTCGCCGACTTCCAGTTGTACGTCGACTGTCAGGCGCAGGTCGGCCGCGTGTATGAGGATGCGCAGCGCTGGACCCGGATGTCCATTCTCAACGTTGCCCGCTCGGGTCTCTTTTCCTCGGACCGCACCATCCGCGAATACGCGGATGAGATATGGCACGTGCCCGGGGTGCCCATCAGCCTTTAGCAGGCCGGCCGCTGCAGGCTACGGCGGCGGATTGCGCAGCCAGTCGGGCTCCGGGAGGCGGGCGAACGCCTCGCGCAGCGCCTCGCTCCACAGGCTGCGCAGATTACGGAAGTAGCCGTTGTCGGAATCGATGCTGGCGTGGCGGGCCACGGTGAACTGGTCGCGCTTCACGAGGACGAGATCGAGCGGCAGGC
>Ga0335072_10009296_pt1 | contig 14183 bp, 13 predicted proteins | sample Lox_Sample_21_FD_206725 | JGI IMG/M metagenome (GOLD analysis project Ga0335072, IMG submission 206725) | Soil microbial communities from Loxahatchee National Wildlife Refuge, Florida, United States - Lox_Sample_2.1 | ecosystem: Environmental > Terrestrial > Soil > Wetlands | place: USA...
CGGTTCGCCGGGTCGGGGCCCCCCCGCACCCCCCCGGTGGGGGGCTTTTTGCCGGGCCCCGCCGGGGCCGGCCCCCCCGGGCCGCTGACTTCGGCTGGCCTGCCGGAGCTGCCGGTCCGCGGGCTGGATGACGAGAGTGCCCGCCGCCTGCTCGCCGCGCATGCGAGCGACCTCGGGGCGGCGGACAAGGAGCGGGTCCTTACCGCAGCGCAGGGCAACCCGCTGGCTCTCATTGAGCTGCCGGCCGCGCTCCGGCGCGCGCTCGCCAGGGGAGATGAGCGCGCACAGTCGTCTCTGCCGCTCAGCGCGAGACTGGAGCGTGCCTTCGGCGCCCGCCTGCCCGAGCTGCCGCAGCCGGCCAGGGACGCACTGCTCGTCGCTGCCCTGAGCTTTGCAGACGACCCGCACGAGATCCTGGCCGCGGCCTCGCTGCTCAGCCGGCAGCCGATGAGCCTGGCCGCCTTCGAGTCGGCAGCTGCCATCGGTGTCGTGAGCTTCGATGACCGCCACATTCAGTTCCGCAACTCGATGCTTCGTTCGGCCGTCATCGCTGCCGAGACACCCGCCCGTCGTAACGCCGCTCACATCGCCCTGGCTGACGCGGTCGGCGATGATCCGGTCCGCCGTTCCTGGCACCGGGCCGAGGCGGCCACGGGTGCCGACGATGACCTCGCGGGCGAGATCGAAGCGGGCCACCTGACACATCGCGAGCCCGGCTCGTCAACCGACGCCATCAGGGCGCTCGATCGGGCGGCCCAGCTGACAACCGACCTCGGCGCGCGCGCCCGGAGGCTGATCAGGACGGCCGAGTACGCCGCCGATGCCGGCCGAGCTGACCTTGCCCGCGACCTGCTCGGCCGGGCTTCCGGCCTGCCACTTTCCGAGCTGGACCTGGCCGGGATGGCATCTCTGCAGGAGACCTTTGAGACGGCCGGAACTGCACAGCAGCCTGGGCCCGGTGTCGCCAGGCTGTGCGACGTGGCCGGTCGCTCCTCGCGCGGAGCGGACCCGGATCTTCCCCTGAACCTGCTCCTTCGCGTCGCCCAGCAGTGCTGGTGGTCCGATCCCGGAGCAGAATCCCGGACGCAGCTCCTCCAGGCCATCGGCGAGACCGCAGGCCCGCAAGACGACCTGCGACGCCTTGCCGCTCTCGGGCTGGCCGGGCCCTGGCGCCAGGGGGACCACATCGCTACCTGCCTGGAGGCCGCGTCTCACAGCATCAACCATCCGAGAGGTTTGTGGCTGGCCGGCCTGGCCTGGCACGCTGTTGGCCGGCCGGTCCAGGCAGCAGACTGCCTCGCCCGGGCCGAGCCGGGGTTGCGCACTGATGGCTGGCTCGGCGTGCTGGCACGTGGACTGATCCTGCAGGTACTGGCCAACCTGGAGCTGGGTGACTGGGCCAGGGCCGGAAGAGTCTTGCAGGACGGCCGGGGCCTCGCACGGCTGACAGGCCAGGCCGACTGGGCGGCCGGCGCTACGGCGCTGACGGCTTTGATGGCTGCCGTGCGCAGCGATAGCGCAACTGCTCAGGCCGCCGCGACGGAGGGGGAACGGGCAGCGCTCGGGCGCCGATTGAACGCTGTGCTGAGCTGGGTTCAGCTGGCCAGGGGCGTAGACCTGCTAACAGCGGGCAAGCACAGCGAGGCCTACGAGGAGTTGCGACGCCTGTTCGATCCGGACGATGCCGCCTTCCACGAAACTGAGCGTTTCCGTGGCTTGACGTTGCTGGCCGACGCTGCGCTCCGGGCGGGACGAGCTGGCGAGGCGCGAGAGATCATGGCTGTTTTCGATGTTGATCCAGGAGCCGCGGCCCCGGCGATCCTGCACCGGCAGCTGTCTTACGCACGCGCTGTGCTTGCTCACGACGACGAGGCAGAAGACCTCTACCGAGAGGCGCTGGCAGGACAAAATCTCTTCGAGTGGCCCTGGTTGCGCGCGAGGTTCGAGCTGGCCTTTGGCACCTGGTTGCGCCGCCAGCGCAGAGATGCGGAGTCGCGCAGGTACCTGCGCCACGCTCAGGCCACCTTCGACCGGATTGGTGCGTCCAGCTGGGCCGAGCAGGCCCGCGCCGGGCTTCGCGCGTCGGGTGAGCGGGCGGCGGGCGCAGGGTCGGTCGCGCTCGGCACGCTATCCGCGCAGGAGCTGGAGATTGCGAAACTGGCCGCCCGGGGCCTTTCCAACAGGGAGATCGGCCAGCAGCTCTATCTCTCGCCGCGAACCATCGGGTCGTACCTGTACCGCATCTTTCCCCGGCTGGGCATCACCTCGCGCTCGGAGCTGGGCGCACGCCTGGAAGCCCTGCAGGAATCGGCCGTGCCGACGGCCGTACAGTCACCTGACTGAAGCGCCGCGGCTGCCCGCCTGCGCACGATGACAAGAGTCACATGTCGCAGCACGGGAGGCGAAAGTAATGACCAGTCCCGGGACCCCTGTCCTCTTCATTCACGGCCTCTGGCTGCACGCCTCCTCATGGCAGCCGTGGCTGGATCTCTTCGCCGAGGCCGGATACGACCCGGCTGCGCCGGGCTGGCCCGGCATTCCGGACACGGTCGAGGCCGCGCGCGCAAATCCCGAGAGCATCGCCGGTCATGGCATCGACGACGTGACGAATCACTACATGAAGATCATCGAAGGGCTCAGGGCCAGGCCTATCGTGATCGGGCACTCATTCGGTGGCATGATCGCCGAGAAGCTGCTCGGACTCGACTACTGCGCGGGCGCGATCGGCATCGACGCTGCTCAGATCAAGGGCGTCCTGCCTCTGCCCTTGTCGTCCCTGCGCTCTACTCTGCCCGTGTTCAAGAACCCGGCCAACATCAACCGCGCCGTCTCGCTAACCGCCAAGCAGTTCCACTACAGCTTCGGCAACGCGCTGACCGCGGAAGAGTCAGACGCCCTGTACGAACGCTGGTCCATCCCGGCTCCCGGCAAGCCCTTGTTCGAGGCTGCCGAGGCCAACTTCAGCCTGCACTCTCCGGCCAAGGTCAACACCGCCAACGCGAACCGTGGCCCGCTGCTGCTGATCATGGGCGGACAGGACCATACCGTGCCTGAAGCCATCACGAAGGCCACGGCCAGGCAGTACCGAGCTTCCCCCGCGCTGACGGCTCTGGTCGAGTTCGGCGACCGCGGCCATTCCCTGACCATCGACGGCGGCTGGCGCGAGGTTGCTGATGAGTGTCTGCGCTGGCTGAGCAGCGAGGATCTCTAGAGTGCACTCCCGATCGCTCCGGGCTCTTCAGCGATGGCGATCCTCCGGTGCCGGGCTGGGCGCCGGGTTCGGCAGCGACGGCCGGCCGCCGATGAAGTCCTCCCAGTCCGCCTGCACCGGCTTCCAGCGGCGGTCGAAGTCGGCGGCCCGGCGGGCGGCGCGCTGGAGCCGCTCGCCGTGGTAGCGGTGCCGTGCCCAGATCGAATTCGGCCGGGCCAGCCGCACCGCGCCAATGAACCCGGCCGGCGGCAGGAACAACCCGAACAGCCCTGACCGGTACTTGCCCTTCAGCACGCAGACCAGCGCCAGGCAGCCGTCCAAGACCAGAACGCCGGTCGCGCTGAACCGCAGGGAGAGTTCGGCGCTATCGACGTCCGCCACGCGCACCGGGCTGAACCCGACCAGCGCTAGCCCGAGGCACGCAGCGACCAGGCTGACCGCTTCGACAGAGAGCTGGCCCTCGCCGCTCCAGTAGACGTCCTGCAAGTGCAGGATCAGCGCGAATTCGTCCAGCACCAGCGATGTCCCTATGCCGATCGCAACCGCGGAGAACGATAGCCAGCCCAGTGTGCCGGGTCCGCCGATGGCCGTGAAGGCGCCGATCATCAGCAGAATGATGCCCGGTACAGAGTGATGGACGTGGGTCCCGCCGGCCGAGATATTGCGGAACGGGCCTCGCCCGTCGCGGATCATCCGGGTGATCGCCCGCGTCAGCACAAACGTAACGACGAAGGAAACGAAGCAGAGCATAAGCGGCAGCTTTCCGGCTGCGATCACGTCGCGGTGCCACCACGAGAGCATGACGCTTACCTTAGGTGCCCGGCATAGCTCAGTTCGCGCTGCGCGTGCCGAGCCGCTCGACCGGTACGTTTGTAAGTCGGCCAGGTCGGAGCGTGCCTTGTGCCGAAGGGTAGATCGACCGGATGCGAGGAGGTCACCGCGACCAGGGAAACGGGCCGCAGCGTCATCGCCTCGAACAGGCGAGCTCGGCACGAATACACGATCCTCAAGACCTACGAGGCCGGGATAGTCCTGGTCGGTTCTGAGGTGAAGTCGCTGCGGGCGGGTCACGCGTCGCTGGCCGAGGCGTTCGTGCAGGAGGCCGACGGCGAGCTCATGCTCCACGGCCTGCACATCCCCGAGCACGCGGACGGCCGCCACGACACGCGCGCTCTCTACCAGCCTCGGCGTACTCGCAAGCTGCTCATGCACCGCAGCGAGATCGACAAAATCCTGGGGAGGCTGGGCGACGCTGGCGTCACCCTCGTACCGCTGTCGATGTACTTCCGGGACGGCTGGGTGAAGGTGGAGATCGCCCTTGCGCGCGGCCGGCGGTCCTTTGACAAGCGGCAGGCAATCGCCGAGCGGGACGCCGGCCGGGAGATTGCCCGCGAGCTCAGCGATCGGCTGCGTGGCCGGCGGCGACGGGCCCGCGGGTCGAGCTGAGTGGCGGAGCCGACCTAGACCTGCATGCCTCGGCGGCGTGAACCTCACCCCACCACGCGGTGGGCAAATTTTGTACCGCCGTGGGGTATCTCGGGATGATCCGGCACGGAATGCCGCGTTACACACGTTGCCACCAGGGTCGACCGAGGAACAGCTTTGTTTTCACAGATACATCTCCGGACGCGGATCATGGCCGCGGGAGGCGCCGTAGTGCTCCTCCTGGTCGCCGGAATCTGGACCGCAGTCGCCAGTACCAGTGCCCGAACGGTCGCGCGCCCCGCGCGTGCCTACTCGACGACCCGGCTCGACGAACTGCTCGCACAGCTCGGCTACCTGCCGCTGACCTGGACGCCGTCAGCCGGGCAGACGGTCCCTGCCGCCACTGATGCGGCCGGCCAGCTGGCCGCTGCCTACCGGGCGCCGCGGGGCCGCTTCACCTGGAAGGCCGGCTACCCGAGCGACCTGCGGCGCTTCTGGCGGGACGGTACTACCGATGGCCTGATGCTCCAGGGCGCAGTCATGGCATTCGAGCAGCAGCACGGCCTGAAAATCAACGGCATCGCCGGGCCTAAGGTCTGGGATGCCCTGCTCACGGCCGTGGCCGGTCATGACGCAAACAAGAACGGTTATACCTACGCCGTCGCCAGCGAGGGCAACCCGGAGACGCTGACGATCTGGCACAACGGCCACCAGGTGCTGCAGGCGGACGCCGACACCGGCATCCCGGCCTCGCCGACCACAATCGGCACCTCGCCGGTCTACCTGAAGCACTATTACCAGGACATGAAAGGGACTAATCCCAACGGAACCCGTTACTCGAGCCCGGTGTACTACATCTCCTACTTCCGCGGCAACTTGGCGGTGCACTGGTATCCGCGGGCATCGTATGGTTTCCCGCAAAGCCTGGGCTGCGTCGAGTTGCCCTGGAACGCGGCCAAGACCGCCTGGGAGTACCTGTCCTATGGCACCCTCGTGACGGTGCAGCCAGGCGCGCAGACGCCCAGTACGAGCCCGGTCGACCCGACCACCTAGTGATCATGTCCGCCAGGCGCATACCCCGACCCGCTGGGATTTCTTCACCGCGTTTCGCGTTCGTCTTGTCAGCGAAGACTCCTTAGACCAGTGCGGATTTCGCGAACCAGGATCTCGGGCTGCTCGAGAGCCGCAAAGTGTCCGCCTTTGTCGGCTTCGCCGTAGTGAATCAAGTTGGTGTAGGTGTCTTCGATCCAGGTTCGTGGCAGGCGTGGGATGTCGCGTGGAAACACTGTCACCGCGACTGGTGAGGTCAGCTTTGGGCCGGCAAAGCTGCCCGATTTGTTCTCCCAGTAAATGCGGCCGGAGGATGCGGCACTGTTGGTGTACCAGTAGAGCGATATTGCGTCGAGCATGGTATCGGTGCTGAGAGCGTCCTCGGCGAGGCCGTGATTGTCGGTCTTGGATTGAAACTTGTCGTAGATCCAGGCTGCCTGGCCTGCCGGAGAGTCGGCCAGAGCGATTCCCACGGTCTCTGGCTTTGTTGCCTGAATGTGGTTCGCGCCGCCGAGGTCGCCGTTGTACAGCGCGAGGGTGTCCACGGCGTAACGCTCTTCGTCCGACAGCGTGTCGGGTATTTCCGCCGGGAAAGCATATTGAGTGTTCAGGTGAATCCCGAGAAGACCCTCCGGCTGCATGGCCCCGAGGGCAGTGGTTACGACGGCGCCCCAATCACCGCCTTGAGCTGACCAGCTCTTATAGCCAAGACGCTTCATGAGTTCCACCCATGCGGCTGCAATCCGTGAAACAGTCCACCCGGGAAGGGCCGGCTTTTGGGAGAAACCGAATCCGGGCAGCGATGGGACGACGACGTCAAATGAGTCTTCGACGCTCCCCCCGAACGCAACGGGATCAGTTAGCGGGTCAATCAGTTTCAGGAATTCGACGATCGAGCCGGGCCATCCATGCGTCAAGATGAGGGGCATCGCATTCGGATTCTTGGACGTGACATGGATGAAGTGGATATCCAGCCCATCGATCGTGGTCAGGAACTGCGGGAAACGATTGAGCTCCGACTCGAACCGGCGCCAGTCGTACTCTCGCTGCCAATAGTTGATGAGCGATTTTGCGTTGTCCAAACGAACACCCTGCGACCAATCAGAGACAGTCTCCTGATTCGGCCATCGAGTTCTGGCCAGTCGCTGCTTCAAGTCCGCAATTTCGGAGTCCGGGACTGCGACGGTGAATGGGCGGATGAGGGTTGAGGGCGTTGACGTCGGTGTCATTGACGTGTTCTCCTGACACTCGATTCACTCGAAGCGAGGCGCAGTCCAGACCGGCTGCGAGAGCCGGTCGTCTTTCTGGGCGGCTGGCAGTATGGTCAGCGTCAGTGCCTCCCGGCGAAGGCGGCGGCGTAGTCGCGAGCGAACTGGTCGACACTGTGAGGCGCCGCGCCGGTGATGTCCTGGACAGCTGGCGATACCGCTGCTGCTTCGCCGCGCCGGTAGTGGGCATAGTCCTCGAGCAGGCCGTCCACCTGCCACGGCGGCAGCAGGTTCTGGATGCTCGCAGCGAATGCTTCCGGCGGTACGTCAGTGAACGTGACCTCACGGTGGAGAGCGGCCGTCAGCGCTGCGGCAATCTGCGCGTGCGTGATGGATTCCGGTCCGGTCAGCGTATACGTGGCACCCTCGTGGCCGGACTCAGTAAGTACCGGTGCAGCTACCGCGGCAATGTCCCGCACGTCCACAGCGCTCACCGGGGCATCGCCGATTGGCGCGTAGAACGTGCCTTCCGCGGATATTGAGCGGGCGAATGTGAGCAGCCCCTGGAAAAAGAGGTTAGGCCGCAGGAACGTGTAGCCGATGCCGAGCTCGCGAATGTGCTGCTCGACCGCGCCGTGGTATCGCAGGAATCGGTCTGGGGAATGCTCCTCGGCACCGAGTTGCGACAACACGACCAAGTGCTGTGTGCCGGCTTCCGTGGCCAGCTCTGCGAACCGCTTCTGCTGCTCTTCCACGTACTCAGAGGACGGCGTGACGAGATACGCGCGTTCGGCACCATCGAGCGCCGCAGTGATCGCCGCTGAGTCATCAAAGTCGGCAACCACGCCGTCGACCCCAGGCCTGAGCTTGCCGCGGTCGGCCTCCGTGCGCACCATGGCTCGTACTGGCGCTGCCCGCTCGACCAGCGCGTCCACGATAGCCTGGCCGGTGTTGCCGGTCGCGCCGGTAACCAGGATCGGGGCTGCTTGCTGCGTCATGCGCTTCCCGCCCTATTGTCCACTTGATCGCGGCAAGTGGCCTTGTTCAGGTCCGGCCGGCCGGCGCGTTGTGACCTCCTGACCCAGCCAGACGTTGCCGTCCGGATCGCTGAAGGAGCAGAAGGATCCGTAGCTCACGTGCTTGGGGTCACGACCTGGTATCCGCGCCTCCACGGGGGACGGCGGGCCGTGCCACACCTCGGTGGCGCCGATGCCGCGGTCGACAATTTCGTCATGGGCCGTGACGATGTCGGCGACGGTCAGGGTGGCCTCGTTCGAGCCTGGCGTGGCGGTCGTGATGCCCTTGCCCCCTTTGCCGGTCAGTGGAGAGACGCGTACCGGGGCCTACCCAGGGTCGACAGGTTGACACAGAGCCTGGTCAGCATGCACATTCGCTGTCGGCAATCTCATCGGAGGAGGCGGCCGAGCGCTTGGCCCAATCCTGAGGCGGCCTCCCGGTCGACTCGGTGCCGGTTGCAGGTGGTGGTGGCATGGCGGTTGAGCGGCCTAGACCAACCGGTCATTTGCCGGGCGGCGCACCCTGGGCCGAATCGCTCGGGTCCGCTGACGTAACGTCGTCAGGGTCACCCTTTCGACCCTGAGGAGAACCCATGCCTGGCCCCACCGTCGTCCTCGTCCACGGCGCATTCGCCGACGCGTCCGGGTTCGCGGGAGTGATCCGGGAACTCGAGAGCGCCGGCCACGCCGTGCTTGCCCCGCCGAACCCGTTGCGAGGCGTCGCGTTCGACGCGAGCGTCGTCAGCGACGTGGTCAAGGCCATCGACGGCCCGGTTGTGCTGGTCGGGCATTCCTACGGAGGTGCCGTGATCACGCAGGCGTCCGCCGGCCTGGAGAACGTGACCAGCCTGGTCTTTCTCGCAGCGTTCGGGCTGGAGGTGGGCGAGAGCTGCGCGACCGTGCAGCAGCCGTTCCCGCCGCCATTGCTCGCCAAGACGGCCGCCCCGACTCCCTACGACGCGCCCGGCGCCGCGGGCGGTCCCGACCTGTACGTCCAGAAGGAGCGTTTCCGGGAGACGTTCTGCGCCGACGTGCCGGTGGATATGGCCGATGTCATGTTCGCGACTCAGCGCCCGCTCGCGGCCGCGGCGCTCAACGAGAACGCGACCGCGGCGGGCTGGAAGAGCAAGCCGTCCTGGTTCCTGGTCTCCGAGCACGACAACGCGATCTCACCGGACGCGGAACGGTTCATGGCGCAGCGGATGGGCGCCACGACCGACACGATTGACGGCTCGCACACCGCGTTCATCGCAAAGCCGGTCGCTGTGGCCACGTTTATCCGGCAGGCGCTGCGGTGACCTCGGAGACCAAGGTGTGGTCCTGGCTGTCCTCGGGCACCGCTACAGAATCGCTGGGCTCGAGCTTGGGCCTACCTAACTAGCTCGTGGCGGTCTCCCGGTCCGGGAACACTTCGCTGAGCCGCCCGGTGTTTTCGTCGAAGACGAACCCGCGGACGGGAACGTCGGGCGAGATCCAGGGATGTGACCTGGTCTTTCGGATCTGCTCCTTGGTGTTCGCCTCGGCGTCGGTGAAGCTGTAGAACTTGGCTGGCGCAATCGGCGCCGTCCCTGTCTGCTTGCGCAGCCGGTCCTCCATCTCGCCGTCGGTGAACTTCAGCATGCCGCAGTCATCGTGGTTGATGATCATTATCTCTTTAAGTGGCTGCAGGCCGCGGCCGATGCGGGCCGGTACTGCGACCCTCACGGCTGCGTAGAGGTCCTGCTCGCGGATGATCCTGGTGGTTATCTGGCTGGTCTCGTAGCTGACGCCGTCACCTGCCTGGAGAGCCGCGATCTCGCTGACCAGCGCGGCGACTGCCGCGGGCTCGTTGGGGGTGGCCTTGGCCAGCAGGTCGATGTCGCGGGTGGGGCGGCGCTGACCGAACGCGGACAGCAGCATGCCGCCCTTGAGGATCAGGTGGTCGCGGTGTGCCGAGACCGACAGCCGGTACAGGAAGCGTTCCAGCACGTACAGGGTGAGCAGTTCGTCGCATGGACGGCTCTCGCGCCGGGCGCGCCAGCAGGTCCAGGTAGACGCGGCCGGAGGCGGTCGCTCGGGTTGGCCTGGTCACGACTGTAGTATCCGCAGTGCCTCCGACAGCGCTCCCCAGGCGCGGAGCGGGCGGGCCACCTCGGCCAGCCGGGCCAGGCTGGGCCGCGCCTGAAGGTAGCGGCGCAGTGCGGCGTAGGCCAGGTCCTCGCCGGTCAGGTGCCGCAGCCGGACAGCGTCGGCAATAGTGCGCTCACGGTCGCTGATCCAGAACCGCTCGCCGGCCTCTTCGGTCACCTCAAGACGGCCGATGGCGAAGGTGGCTGAGTGGAACACGTGCACCTGGGTTGGGGGGTAGTCGATGACCGGCCGGTGCGACCCGGACGGTACCGCCAGATGCACCACGGCCGGAATCTCGTCGCTGAGGTCCCAGTAAGCCAGCGCCGAGTTCAGGCAGATCGTCCCCCGGGGTGCCCGGCCGCAGACCGCGACGAAGTCGGCACTGGCGACGCCACCGGCACCGGCAACCTGGTACAGGCCCCGCGACAATTCCAGGATCTCGCCCCGGTCCCGCAGCGCGTACAGGTCACGCCAGGAGACGCCCGCCGCGACGGCGTCCTTCGACCGGAACACCGGGCCGATCTTCCGGAGTCTGCCGAGTGCGCACAGTCCTGCGGCCATGTATGAAATACTACTACGATCGTCACCATCTATGCAGCTATTCATACACGCCTGTCCGCGGCCTGGCGGCCTCGGCCAGAAAGCTCCTGCCGGCCGGGTGCGCGGCCGACGAGGGTGGCGGCCAGCACGCCGGTGCGGGCGTCCTGGTAGTCGTGGACTTCTGCGGTCTGCAGGCCTGGATACGGGCGCAGGATCCGCCCGGCGTACTGGATCAAGCGTCCCTTCCCCCGCCGGCCACGGCCAACCACCGGCCACACCAGCGAGCGCATGCATGCGCCGGAACAAGGGAAAGACGAGGTCAGAACGGGTGCGCCGCCAGGGACTTGAACCCCGAACCCGCGGATTAAGAGTCCGCTGCTCTGCCAATTGAGCTAGCGGCGCATGAAACCTTGGTGATCGTAGCGCAACTTGCGAACTGGTGCGAATCTCGCCACCGCCCACGGCACCGGCCCTTATCCGCCCACCAAGTCTCCGCCTCAGCGTACTAGAGCGCCATGCACAGCTCGGTCACTCGCCCAGGAACCGGCCCATGAACGCGGCCGCCTTCGACGGGCGCCCGGTGCGGTCTTCGTGCCGGTCAGCCACGCTCATCACCCGCAGGCCGGCGTTCAGTCCCAGCCAGCGCAGCGGCTCAGGCTCCCAGTCGGGGGACTTGTGACCGACCCACGGCAGCCGGGTGATCTCGCTGTCGGTGCCGGTGATGAGGTCGGCCAGCGTCCGCCCGGCAAGGTTCGTGGTGGAAACGCCGTCGCCGACGTACCCGCCCGCCCAGCCGATCCCGGTCTCGGGGTCCAGGCCTACCGAAGCGCACCAGTCCCGCGGCACGCCGATCGGCCCGCCCCAGTGGTGGCTGACCTCGACTTCACCGAGCACTGGGAACAGCTCGGCCAGCGTCCGCCGCAGCGCCTCGAACACGGCGGGAACCTGGTCGTAGGACGGCCGTACAGAGGAGCCGAGGTGGTACGGCGCGCCACGGCCGCCGAACGCGAACCGGCCGTCTGCGGTCCGCTGCCCGTAGATGATGAGGTGCCGCAGGTCGCCGAACGTGGGCCGGGTGCCGAGGCCGATCTCCTCCCACACCGCAGGCTCGAGCGGCTGCGTCGCGATCATCAGCGAGTAGACCGGTGCGACGGCGCGGCGGTAGCCGGGCAGCGCGGCCGTGTAGCCCTCGGTGGCCCGCACGATGTGCCGGGCGCGCACCGTGCCGGAGGCCGTCGCCACCTGGCCGGCCGACAGCTTGAGCACGGGCGTCTGCTCGTAAACCGCCACCCCGGCCCGCCGGACAGCGGCGAGCAGCCCCCTCGCCAGCCGCGCCGGGTGAATGGCGGCACAGTGCGGCGTATACGTACCGCCGAGTACCTTCGTCGCTGCCGCGTGGGAACGGGCCTCGTTCCCGGAAAGCAGTCGCAGGTCCTCCTCGCCGAAGCCGAATTCCCGTGCCTCCTGCACCTCGGCTCTGGCCCGGTCGAGCTGCAGCGGCGAGCGGGCCAGCATGACGGTGCCGCCTTTGGCCCAGTGGCAGTCGATGTCCTCCGCTGCCGCGACAGCGCCGACTTCGTCCACGGTGGCCTGCATGGCCCGCTGCATCGCGGTGGCGGTGTCGTGGCCGGCCATGCGGGCGAGCTTGCCGAGCGAGGCGGGGAACAGCGCCGAGCACCACCCGCCGTTGCGCCCGGAAGCGCCGAATCCGGCAATCTCCCGCTCGCAGACGACGATCCGCAGGCCGGGGTCGCGCCGCGCCAGGTAGTAGGCGGTCCACAGACCGGTGAACCCGCCGCCGACGATCGCGACGTCGGCCTCGGTGTCGCCGGGCAGCGGACCGCCGGGCGTGAGCGTGCCAGGCACGGTGTCGTGCCAGAACGACAGGGACCGGTACGGATCGGGTCGCGTCACCGGTCCATCGTGGCAGGTGACGGGCCCGCGCGGGCAATCGGGCATGCTGGTGTCATGTCCGCTCACGTCTCCGCTGCCGGCGTGGTTCCCGAGCCGCGGAATCCCGGCCGTCCGTACCGGATCTGCGTGGTCTGCCTCGGCAATATCTGCCGGTCCCCGATAGCCGAGGTTGTGCTGCGCGCGGAGCTTGACGAGGCTGGTCTAGGCGGCAAGGTCGCCGTGGAGAGCGCCGGCACGGGCGACTGGCATGCCGGCGAGCCGATGGACTCGCGGGCCAGGGCCGTGCTCTCCGGCCGGGGGTTCGACGGATCCCGGCACGAGGCACGCCAGATTCGCGCGTCCTGGCTCGACGACTACGACCTGGTGCTGGCCATGGACGCCGGGAACCTCGCCGATCTGCTCGAGATGGCCGCCGGGGACGACGAACTAGCGGGCCGGATCCAGCTCATCCGCTCGTTCGACCCTGCCGCACCCGCGGACGCTGAGGTCCCCGATCCGTACTACGGCAGCGCCGAGAACTACGAGGAGGTCTTCGAGCTGGTCGATGCGGCCGCTCGCAGCCTTGCCCGCCAGCTCGCAGCCGAGCTCTGAGCGCTGGCCCGGCCGTGACCTCGCCCGCGCAGCAGCCCGGCGCGCTGTCCCCGGATGATGTGGCCAGGCTGACCCGCTTGCTGGGCGCCGCTCCGACGGCAGCGAAGAACCTCGGGGATCAGCACGGCGCTGGGCACTTCCGGCTCATGCTCGCAGACGGCCGGGAGGCCTTCGCCAAAATCCAGACCAATGCCAGAAACGAGGCCGGCCGGCTCTCCGCAGCCCGCCTGGCTGCGGCCGCGGGCGTAACTGCGGACCAGGCGGCCGCTTTCGCCGCCGATCCGGGCGGGTACGCGGCCCAGGCGGCGAGCCTGCGGTGGCTGGCTGAGGCTGAAGCCGTTCCCGTGCCGGCGGTTCTCGCGTCCGACGAGGGGTGCGTGGTGATCGAGTGGCTGGACAGTGAGCAGCCGAGCCGTGCGGCTGCCTCGGTGTTCGGACGTGAACTTGCCCGGCTGCATTCGTTCGGCGCGGGCCGGTTCGGTGCCGCGTGGCCCGGCGTGATCGCGGGCCTGCCGCTGCCGAACGGACAGGCGAACACGCAGCCCGGCGCGAAGGCGGACACCTGGCCGGAGTGGTACGCGGCGAACCGGGTGCTTCCCTACGTCCGCATCGCCCGCGACTCGGGAGCGCTCGACGCCGATCAGAGTCAGCTGATCGAGTCGGCGGCTGCGCGGACGCCGGAGGTCGCGGGGCCGCCCGAGCCGCCGAGCCGGATCCACGGTGACTGCTGGGCCGGGAACGTGCTGTGGTCCCGCAGCCGTGGCTGGCTTATCGATCCGGCTGCGCACGGCGGTCACCGGGAGACGGACCTGGCGATGCTCGCCTTGTTCGGGGCGCCGCACCAGCCGGAGATCATGGCCGCCTACCAGGATGCGTCACCGCTCGCAGACGGCTGGCGCGGCCGGGTCCCGCTGCATCAGCTGCATCCGTTGCTGGTGCACGTGTGCCTGTTCGGCAGCTCGTACACGGGCGCGGCGCTGGATGCGGCGCGTGCGGTACTGGCTCTCTAGCCGGTGCTTGCTCTCTGGCAGGTGCTGCTGGCGTGCTGGCTCAGCAAGATTCGCCGGCGGATGCCCAGGTGGCGGCGTCGGTCGGGCTGGCGGCCCGGTGTGCCCACTG
>Ga0335072_10009297_pt1 | contig 14181 bp, 15 predicted proteins | sample Lox_Sample_21_FD_206725 | JGI IMG/M metagenome (GOLD analysis project Ga0335072, IMG submission 206725) | Soil microbial communities from Loxahatchee National Wildlife Refuge, Florida, United States - Lox_Sample_2.1 | ecosystem: Environmental > Terrestrial > Soil > Wetlands | place: USA...
CGGCCGAATAGACGGCCTCGCCGGACGATCCCACCCGGCCGGCGTCCGAGCCCAGGTTCACCACGGCCCCGCTGCCCTGCGCCGCCATGATCGGCAGAACCGCCTTGCAGGTGTGCAGCACGCCGTACAGGTTGACGGCGATCGCCCGGTCCCAGTCGGCCGGCTCGGATTCGGTGAACGGGCTGGCCTTGTCCCAGCCGGCGTTGTTGACGAGGACGTCGACGCGCCCGAACAGCTGCGCAACCTGGTCCGCCATGGCCTGCACGCCCTGGCGGTCCGTGACGTCAACGCCGAGCGCGACGGCCCCGGGCAGTTCCTCCGCGGTCTGGATGGCGCTGCGCTCGACCAGGTCGGTGACCACCACGGTCGCCCCCTCCGCGGCCAGCTTCCCGGCGATCGCCCTGCCGATGCCCTGGCCGCCGCCCGTCACGATCGCGATCTTGTCGCTGAGCCCTGCCATGGATGCTTCCTATCACCGACTCGGAGCGGGACTTCGCGGCGCTGATCGCGTTCGCCCGGAGCTAGGCCTACCCCGCCGGGTGACCGCTGTCCACGGGCGGCAGGCCTTTCACCTGGTGCTTGGTGAGGCCGAGATGGATGAGAATGGTCCCGATCTTGGTCACGGCGCCGATCGGGACAGCTACTTCCTTGTGGCCCCATCCGTGTCCCTCCTGGAGGAGCACGTGGGTCACATAGTGGCCCCCGGGTTCGACGATCAGTCCCTGGACCTGCCCTATCTCGCCGTCGGTCGCGCAGACGGTCAGGTCACGGCGTATCTCTAGCTCGCCGGACGGGATCGAGTCGACGGTGACCTCCTGCGGTGCTTCCGGCCGGTCGGGGCCGCGGACGGGCCCGGCCCCGAACGCGCCTAAAACGCCGGGCGCCCCAACGGCGAAGTTGCCACCGCGAGGGGAATCCTGCTGGGGGGCACGGTGGCCGCTGGGGTCGAGGTCGGGCACGACCTCGGTCTCCTGGGGGGGCTGGAGCGCCTGGAACTCTGCCAGGCTGCAGCGAAGCCGCAGCCGGCCCGCTGTAGCGTCCACAAGATCAACAGGAACAAGCCGGGCTGTGTCATTGCCGCGCTTCTGGCCGATGACGACATGGGTGACCTCCCGGGCCACCGGGTTCACGATGATGCGGCTCAGCTGACCGCAGGCTCCATCGCTGCAACTGGCGTCGGCCCCGATCCGCAGCGCCATAGCCGCCCTCCTCGTTTCCTTGGACCCTAACAAGCCCGCTGCCGGGAGCGCTGCCGCGCAGCGTCGCGCAAGCCGGGTCAAGAGGGCCGGAGTGCAGCCTCGATGGCCTGGCAGGTCTGCTCGACGGTCAGCCGCTCACAGTCAATAACTGCGTGCGGCTGCCTGTCCGCAGAGAACTGAGTGACCTGTGCGTGGAGCATCCGCACGAAGTCCGGGCCGCCTTTTTCGTAGATGACCTTGCTGACGACATCCTGTGGGTCACCGGCCTTCGCCCGTTCCATGCAGCGATCGACCGAGGGCTCGACATTCGCCGTCAGCAGTACCTGGAAGTACTCGGCTTTGGCCGCCGCCGCGGCCCACTCGAAGTCCGCCAGTTCCGCAGCGTTAATGTGCGTCATCATTTGCGGCAAGATCACGTCGTGGCCACTGGCGAGGTGGACCCGCGCCATTGCTGCGGCCAGAACCCTCCCGGCCTCGAACGCGTCGCTGAAGTTGTCGCCGCAGCCGCCGATCATGGCGGTTACCCGGTCGATATCCAGATTGAGGACACCGGGATGCCGGTCAGCGAAGGCGCTCGCGATCGTCGATTTTCCGATGCCAGGCGGCCCGTTCAAGTGGATCAGTCGTGCCACCTGAGAGAGGCTACATTCACCAGCTCTCCCGTACTCACGGCGCGAGCGCCGTCTCGCCGGGCAACGCCGGCCCTGCCGCGGCGAGGCGAATGCGGACCGTCGGCGGCCGGCGCGGCTGTCAGCCCGTGTTCGGGTCGGCGTGCCCGCGGATGACCGGAGCACCACGCGCGAGGCCATGCCGCTCCCGGTGATGCACCTCGTGGTGGGCGACCATTTGGCTCCCCCCAGGCCCCGGAAGATCAGAAAGGGACTCCGGAGTGATCTCCGAAATCCCTCTGACCTGCGAGTTGCTAGTTGACTTCTGGTCGGGGTGGCCGGATTTGAACCGGCGGCCTCTTCGTCCCGAACGAAGCGCGCTGCCAAGCTGCGCTACACCCCGCCGACCGCTCCCAGAGTCTAGCGGACGCTGGGCGGTCGTGCGCTCAGCTGATCCGCGGAACCAGCGTCAGCAGCGAGGCTTCCGGACGGCAGAAGAACCGGAACGGCGCCCACGGTGAGGTGCCGAGGCCGGCCGAGACCTCCAGCCAGGGCTGCTCCGGGTCGGTGGCGTCCGCCGGGTGCCGGTGCAGGCCCCGCGCCCGCTCTGGGTCGATGCCGCAGTTGGTCACGATCGTGCCGTACCAGGGCAAGCAGACCTGGCCGCCGTGGGTGTGGCCCGCCAGCAGGAGTTCGTAGCCGTCGTCGGCGAACCTGTCCAGGACCGAGGGCTCGGGCGAGTGCATCACGCCGAGGCGCAGGTCGGCCGTTGGGTCGGCCGGGCCGGAGATGTCGTCGTAACGGTCGTGGTCGATGTGGGAGTCATGCACGCCGGCCACCGCGATGTTCAGGTCGCCCGCCTTGATCATGCCGCGCCGGTTGTTCGCGTTCATCCAGCCGGCTGCCTCCATGCCCGCGCCGAGCTCGGGCCACGGCAGGTCTGGCAGGTCGCGCGCCCGCACCGAGCTGTCGCGCCACAGGTAGCGTGCGGGGTTTCGTGGCTTCGGCGTGTAGAGGTCATTGGAGCCGTAGACGAACACGCCCGGGCGGTCGAGCAGCGGGCCGAGCGCCTCCATGAGCGGCTCGATGGCGTCCGGGTGGGCTATCGAGTCACCCGTGTTGACCACGAGGTCCGGCTGGAGGGCGTCCAGGGACCTGATGAACGAGAGCAGCCGGTGCCGGCCGGGGGTCAGATGAATGTCGGATATGTGCAGAAGCCGAAGCGGACGGGCGCCTGCGGGGAGCACCGGGACGTCGTAGCGGCGCAGCGCAAACCAGTTGCGCTCGATGACCGAGGCGTAGCCGAGAACGCCAGCCCCTGCCGCTGCGGTGCCGATGAGGACTTGTCGTCGCATGCACACATGGTGTCATGCCGCGGGTCTATGGGGCGCCCTGGCCGAGCCGGGGAGCGCGCGGCACCGGTAGCGGGACACCGGGCGCTCCCGGCCAAGACACGGCAGGATGTCCTCATGGCTGGACTCAAGGATCGGCTCCGAACGGACCTCACCGCGGCGATGAAGGCACGCGACGAGGTGCGGACCAGAACGCTGCGCATGGCCCTCACCTCGGTCACCAACGAGGAGGTGTCCGGGAACACGGCGCACGAGCTCAGCGACGACGACGTGCTCCGGCTGCTCGCCAGGGAGGCCAAACGGCGCCGCGAGGCGGCCGAGGCGTTCGAGGCGGCCGGGCGGGCCGACCAGGCGGCCGCCGAGCGTGCCGAGGACCAGGTCCTGGCCGAGTACCTTCCGGCTCAGCTCAGCGACGACGAGCTGGCCTCGATCGTCGCCGGCGTGATCAGCGAGACCGGCGCGTCCGGCATGGGCGCGATGGGTCAGGTGATGAAGGCGGTCACGCCGCGCGTGGCAGGCCGCGCCGAGGGTGGCCGGGTGGCCGCCGAGGTCCGTCGCGCCCTGGCGGGCTAGACCTCCCGGCCGGCGGCGCCTGGCGGGCCGCCGGCCGCCAGATCAGCCGTCGAGCGTCAGCAGGTTGGTCAGCGGGTCGTCTGCCAGCGGGCCGGCTGTTGGCGGGGTACCGCCGCCCAGGCCGCCGCCGTTGCCGCCGCCGTTGCCGCCACCCTTGCCACCACCCTTGCCCTTCTTGGGCGGCTTCGGCGAGTTGATGCCGGTGCCCATGGAGAAGAACGGGCTGTCCTGTGGCAGCCCGACGAACGCCGCCGGGCTGCCCAGGTTGGCGCCGCTGGAGAAGCTCATCTGCCAGGTCGCGGCCGGGGCGTTGTCGCCGAACATCTGGCCCGGGTCGGCCAGGCCCCCGCCGAAAGCGGGGTCCTCGCGGTAGATCGAATTCTGGCCGAGCATCGCGCCGCGGGTGGTGGGGTCGACGGGGTTGAACACCGAGACGTAGCCGGCCAGGTGCGGCGTGTACCCGGCGAACGCGGCGTAGTAGCCGCTGTTCGCGGTGCCGGTTTTGGCCGCGGCCGGGACGCCGATCCCGCGGCCCGCGGCTGTGCCCGGTGAGACCAGGACGCCCTGCAAGATGTAGTTAGCCGCCTCGGCGACCGAGGCCGAGAGCACCCGGTGGCAGCTGCCGCCCATCACCGGCAGGCTCTGGTTGCTGGAGGTCAGGATCTGCTGGATCGCCGTCGGAGTGCAGTAGATCCCGTTGGCCGCCACGGTCGCGTACGCGTTGGCCATGCTCAGCGGCGACACGGGCGCGAAGCCGAGGGTGAACGCGGGGTCGTTGTCGGCGGAGTAGTTCTGGCCCAGTGCCCGGTCCGGGCGGAGCAGCGAGACGCCGTTGGCCCAGGTCAGCCCCAGGTTTGCGGCGGTCTTGACCACGTTGCACAGCCCGACCTTCTGCTCCAGGTGGGCGTAGAACACGTTGATCGACTGGGTGGTCCCGTTGTACAGCGTGAACGTCCCTTTGCCGGCGCCTTCGGCGTTGCTCAGCGTGTACGGGGTAACGATGGGCTGGCCCGCGCAGTTGCTGTACCCGGTGATTGAGGCCGGGGACACGATCGCCTGGCTGAACCCGAACGGAACGCCCTGGTTGAGCGCGGTGATCAGAGTGAAGATCTTGCTCGATGAGCCGGTCTGCACGCCGGTGCCGCCGTCGTACTGGGTGGGCACCGCGTAGTCGACCGTGGTCTGGCCGGGACCGGTGCCGTAGGGGCGGTCCACGGCGATGGCCCGGATCTTGCCGGTGCCCGGCTGGATCATGACCTCGGTGTCGACGTCGTTGTTGGGGTTGTAGAACCCGTTGTGCGCCGGGAGGACCCAGTTGACCGCGCGGTCCGCCGCGTTCTGGTCGGCCGGCTGCAGCGTGGTGTAGATCTTCAGGCCGCCGACCGAGTTCAGGTCCTTGTAGGCCGTGGCGTAGGCGCTGTTGCTCTTCATCTCGGACATCACGTAGTCGCAGAAGAACGCGTCGTTCGCCGCGGACGGGCTGACACATCCCTCCTCCAGCGGCGCGGACGAGAGCTTCAGGCCGAGCGGCATCTTCTCGGTGGCTTTGGCCGTCGCCTGCGAGATGTAGCCAACCTGCGCCATGCGGGCCAGCACGATGTTGCGGCGGCCGATGGCCTGGCTCGGGTTCGTGATCGGGTCGTAGAGCGTGGGGTTGCGCACGAGGCCGGCCAGCAGGGCCGCCTCCGGAAGCGTCAGATTCGCCGCGCTGGTGCTGAAGTAGCGTTCCGCGGCCACCTGGATGCCGACGGCGCTGTTCTCGAAGTACGCGGCGTTGAGGTACGCAGCGAGCAGCTCTGGCTTGGTCAGCTCGTGCTCGACCTGGGCGGCCATGCGCAGCTCGCGGATCTTGCGCGTGAGCGTCTGCGCGGCCGCGGCGGCGGCCTCCTGCTTATTCGTCGCCGTCAGGATCAGCGCGTTCTTGACGTACTCCTGCGCGATCGTGGAACCACCCTGGGTGGACCCGCCGCCCAGGTCGGTGGCCAGCGCCCGCAGGGTGCCCCGCAGGTCGAACGCGCCGGTCTGCCAGTACGTGTCGTCCTCGATCGCGACGGCCGCCCGCCGCATCACCGGTGCGATCTGGTTGTACGAGACCGGGATCCGGTAGATGTTGTTGGGGTAGTAGTACGCGATCAGCTTGCCGTTGGCGGTCAGGATCTCCGATCGCGAGGGCAACTGCCCCAGGCCTGCCACCTTGAGCGTATTGAAGTCATTCGCCACATTTCGGGTCGCGACCCCGGCGAGGCCGACCAGTGGTACCGCCACGGCAGCTACCAGCAGCCCGGCACCGACGGAGACGGCCAGCAGCCTGCCTACCGCGCTGACGCCTGCGGCGCCGGCGCGGCGCTCTGAGTTCAGCACGCAAACAGGTTACGCTGACGCCCGTAATGCAGGCACCAGGAAGCTGGATCCCGTGTTGGGACGCCTCAGTGGGGGGAGGTGGGCAGGTCACCGGCGCCGCGCGCGACCCTCGGCGCGGTCCCAGCGAGTGGCCACCGGAGCGGGGAACATGGCCGTGACTAGTCACTTCCGTTCGCATAGTCCAGGAGAGCTATTTGAGAAATGGGCCCGGCGGGGTCTAGCGCTGCGTGGCGGTTTTCCGTAAGTTACTTTTCCGCGACCATCGCTACGGGGCCGGCGTACCGCCGTGTCCCGGACCGCAACTAGACGCCATCCGGCGTGACGACCCAACATGGGCGTGACGATCAGGAGGAGTGGGCCACATGTGGATCACGGACTGGACCGCCCGTGCCGCGTGCAAGGGAACTGATCCCGACGAGCTCTTCGTTCAGGGCGCGGCGCAGAACCGGGCCAAGCTGATCTGCCGGGGCTGCCCAGTACGGACCGAGTGCCTCGCCGACGCTCTCGACAACCGCATCGAGTTCGGCGTGTGGGGTGGCATGACCGAGCGCGAGCGGCGTGCGCTGCTTCGCCGCCGCCCGGACGTGACCTCATGGCGCGACCTGCTCGAGAGCGCACGCAACCAGTACGAGCAGGCCAGCGACGAGCTCGTCGCCAGCTGAGCACACAACCCTGATCACAGCGTCGTGATCCCCTGCCCGCCGTGGGCGTCAGAGCCGCGGCGGCTTGTCATTGGGTGAAGAAACTGTCCCCGACCGCGGCAAGCCCGGCGAGGTCGTGCACGTCGTCGGGCTGTGCTGGCACCTCGGCCACGGGCACATGCGGGTGGGCCGTGGTGAAGTGCTCGGCCACCCGGTGCTCCACCGCTGACTGCTGCATCCGATCGGCGTGCAGGCGCAGCGTCGCGACCGTCAGCGCGCGGTAGTTCCCGTCCTCGCCGTCAGCGGCCTGCAGGGTCTCGGCCGCGGCCAGGCTGCGCGGCGCCGACAGGCGCGCGGCCGGGGAGCGATGCACCCGGTTGAGGACCAGGCCGGCCAGGGGCATTCCCTCCTGGGCCAGGCGCTCCACAAAGTACGAGGCCTCGCGCAGCGCGTCCGGCTCTGGCGCCGCGATCACCAGGAACGCCGTGCCCGGCGCGCGCAGCAGGCGGTAGGTATAGTCGGCCCGCTCGCGGAAGCCGCCGAACATCGTGTCCAGGGCCGAGACGAACGTCTGCACGTCCTTGAGCACCTGGGCGCCGAGCACCTTGGTCAGCACGCCGGTGACTATGCCGAAGCCGGCGTTCAGCACCTTCACGTACGCGCGCCCGCCCACCTTCGCCGGGACCACGAGCAGCCGGATGAGCCGGCCATCGAGGAACCTGCCAAGCCGCTGCGGCGCGTCGAGGAAGTCGAGCGCGGACCGGCTCGGCGGCGTGTCCACGACGATCAGGTCCCACTCCTCGGCCCGGCGCAGCTGGCCGAGCTTCTCCATCGCCATGTACTCCTGCGTCCCCGAGAACCCGGACGAGAGCGACTGGTAGAACGGGTTCGCCAGGATCTGGGCCGCACGATCCGGATCTGCGTGGGCCTCGACGATCTCGTCGAAGGTCCGCTTCATGTCCAGCATCATCGCGTGCAGGCTTCCGCCCGACGTTCCGTCAGAATCAGTGCCCGCAGCGCTGACGCCCGCCTGAACCCGCTCCGGAAACGGGACCGGGCGCGGGGTGTTGTCCAGCTTGGACAGCCCCATCGACTGGGCCAGCCTGCGCGCCGGGTCGACGGTGAGAACGACGACGTGCCGGCCGCGCTCGGCGGCGCGCAGGCCGATGGCGGCGGCGGTCGTGGTCTTGCCGACCCCGCCGGAACCGCAGCAGACGATCACGCGGGTGCGCCGGTCGTCGATCAGCCGGTCGACGTCGAGCCGCGGCGGTACCCGCCCGCCTCCCCAAGCCCCTTCATTGCTCATCAGGCCGCCCCCTGCTCGCGCAGCGCCGTAGCCAGCCGGTACAGCCCGGCCAGGTCGATGCCGTCGGTGATCATGGGCAGGTCGTAGCGCGGCTGGCCGGCCTCCGCGAGCCTGCGCCGCTGCTCCTCCTGGCCGACGGCCGCCACCGCGTGCTCGGTGAGCTCGGCAGCGAGGTCCCCGGCGAGGCGCACGCTGTCATCGAGGCCGGCGGCCTTGAGGCCCATCGCGAGCTCGTTCTCGTCGAGCGACCCGGCCGCCACCTCCTCGAGCTGCGCCAGCGGCAGCACCATCGGCCGGACCATGTTGATCAGGATGCCGCCGACCTGTATCCCGCCGCCGGGCAGCTCGCGCAGCTCGGCTACGCCGTCCAGCACCTCCTGGACCGGCATCTCCTCCAGCGTGGTGACGAAGTGGACGGCGGTCTCCGGAGAGTGGATCACCTTCTGCACGGTGTCGGCGTGATTGCGGATCGGCCCCACCCGGGCCAGCCCGGACACCTCGGAGGTGACGTTGAGGAACCGGCCGATCCGGCCGGTCGGCGGCGCGTCCATCACGACCGCGTCGTACACGAGCTTGCCCGCCTTCTTCCTGCGGACGGCCTCGGCCGCCTTCCCGGTCAGCAGCACGTCGCGCAGCCCCGGAGCGATCGTGGTCGCGAAGTCCATCACGCCGAGCCTGGTCAGCGCCTTGCCCGCGTGCCGCAGGTTGTAGAACATCTCGAGGTACTCCAGCAGCGCCGACTCCGGGTCGGCGACGAGCGCGTTCACGTCACCGCCGGGCTGCGTGCCGGTGGCCGGCGCCACCGCGATCTTGCGCTCCTCGTAGGGGAGCGGCGGGCAGTCGAAGACCTGGGCGATCCCCTGCCGGCCCTCGACCTCGATCAGCAGCACCCGCTTCCCGCCGGACGCGAGCGCGAGCGCCAGGGCGCTGGCGACCGTGGTCTTGCCGGCCCCGCCTTTCCCGGTCACGACGTGCAGCCGCACGCCCTCCCAGTCCGTGTCCCTTGTGCTCACCCCTTGGAGGCTATCCGGGCCGGCGCACCGCGAATCCCCCTGGCGGCGCGTGTCATCGTCCCTCGTGCCCCGCTGGCCTCCGCCGGCACCCGAGTGCCAGGCCGGCGCGCGCCGTACGGTCTCTGCCGCCCCACTGAAATAGCACTAGGCTGGGGCGAAAGTACGGGCCTTGTCCGTGACCGGAGAAGAGGTGTGGTCATGGAAGTCGCTATAGCCGTCATCGTCGTGATTCTCGTCGTAGCCGCGATAGCTTTCGGGCGCTCGGTCAGAGTCGTGCAGCAGTACGAGCAGGGCATCATCTTCAGGTTCGGCCGGGTGCTGCCCGGCACCCGCGGTCCGGGGCTGACCATCATCCGGCCGTTCGGCGACCGGATGCAGAAGGTCAACATGCAGATCGTCGCGATGGCGGTTCCCGCGCAGGAGGGCATCACCAGGGACAACGTGAGCGTCCGGGTGGACGCGGTGGTCTACTTCCGGGTGGTGGACCCGATCAAGGCCACGATCAACGTGCAGAACTACATGTTCGCGATCTCCCAGCAGGCCCAGACCTCGCTGCGCTCGATCATCGGCCAGTCCGAGATGGACCAGCTGCTCGCCGAGCGCGACAGCGTGAACCGGGAGCTGCGCCGGATCATCGACGAGCCGACCGAGGGCCCGTGGGGCATCCGGGTCGAGCGGGTCGAGATCAAGGACGTCTCCCTCCCCGAGGGCATGAAGCGGTCGATGTCGCGGCAGGCCGAGGCGGAGCGGGAGCGGCGGGCGCGGATCATCACCGCCGACGGCGAGTACCAGGCCTCCAAGCGCCTGGCCGCCGCGGCCAACGTCATGGCGCGTGACCCGGCCGCGCTGCAGCTGCGGCTGCTGCAGACCGTGGTCGAGGTCGCCGCGGAGCGCAACAGCACGCTGGTCATGCCCGTTCCGGTCGAGCTGCTGCGGTTCTTCGACAAGTTCACGCCCACCACGCCCGGAGGCGGCGCTCAGCCCGGCTCCCTGGCTGACTTCGGCGGCGAGGACGTGGAAAAGGCCGAGGCCGAGATCGAGAGCGGCGCGCCGCTCTCGATCCCGGAGGTGCCGGACATCCCGGAGCTGCCCGGGGCCGACACGGGCCTGGACAAGGTGGCCACCGACGCGGCGCCCGAGGCCACCACGATGTCGGCCGACGGCCACGCCGCGGACGCCCGGGCATCGGCCAACGGCGACGCATCGGCCGCTGCCGAGGAAGCCCCGACAGACCCGGGCGCGTAACGCGCGGCGGCGGTGAGCCGCCTGGCATGGCGGGGAGACGCACGGCGATCGGCGCCTCCCCGCTATGGTTCGGTCATGGCGAAGTGGGAGTACGTAACGGTTCCGCTGCTTGTGCATGCGACCAAGGAGATCCTGGACAACTGGGGTAACGACGGCTGGGAACTCGTGGCGGTCGTTCCCGGGCCGAACCCCGAGCAGCTCGTTGCCTACATGAAGCGGGAGCGGTCATGAATCCCGAGGAAAATGACGGCTCGCCCGAAGCCAGGCTCGCCGCGCTCGGGCTGACCCTGCCGAACGTGACGCGCCCGCTTGCCGCGTACGTCCCGGCGGTCCGCACCGGCAGCTACGTGTACACGTCCGGGCAGATCCCGGTCGTCGACGGGCAGCTGCTGGCCACCGGCAAGGTCGGCGCCGACGTGGGTGTGGCCGAGGCCGCCGCGCTGGCCAGGACCTGCGCGCTGAACGCGCTGGCCGCGGTGGCCTCGCTGACCGGCGGGCTCGACGGGATCCGGCGCATCGTGAAGGTCGTCGGCTTCGTGTCCAGCGCCCCGCATTTCACCGAGCAGGCTCAGGTCATCAACGGCGCGAGCGAGCTGCTGATCGAGGTGTTCGGCGACGCGGGCAGGCACGCCAGGAGCGCGGTCGGGATGGCGGTGCTCCCGCTGGACGCACCCGTCGAGGTCGAGCTGATCGCAGAGGTACGGGATTAGGTGAGCGGGGGCCCGATCAGGGTTGGCGGTCAGCTCGGCCAGCGGGCCCTCGACATCCTCGCCGGGAAGCTGCCCCCAGCCCAGCCCCGCGACGCGGCCACCGTGATGCTGCTGCGCCCCGCCGCCGCAGGCCGCGACAGCGGGGTGCCGCTCGAGGTCTACATGCTGCGCCGCAAACCCTCGATGGCGTTCGCTCCCGGTGCCTACGTGTTTCCCGGCGGGTCGGTCGACGCCAGGGACGCCGACGAGCATGTGGCGTGGGCCGGGCCCGCTCCCGCGGAGTGGGGCCGGGTCTTCGACGCACCGCCGCAACTGGCGGCCGCCCTGGTCTGCGCCGCCGTGCGGGAAACCTTCGAGGAGTCCGGTGTGCTGCTGGCCGGCCCGTCCGCCGGCTCGGTGGTGGCCGACACGACCGGCGCGGACTGGGAGGCCGACCGCCTGGCGCTGCTCGACCGCTCGCTGTCGCTGGCCGAGCTGCTCGCCCGCCGCGGCCTCGTGCTGCGGTCCGACCTGCTCAGGCCGTGGTCCCGGTGGATCACGCCGGTGATCGAGGAGCGCCGCTTCGACGCCAGGTTCTTCGCCGCAGCCCTGCCGCCGCAGCAGCGCACCAGGGACGTCGGCGGCGAGGCAGCCGAGGTGGCCTGGGTCAGCCCGGCCGACGCGATCGCGATGGGGCGCCGGAGGGAGATCTTGCTGTGGCCGCCGACCGCGGTGAGCCTGGCCGAGCTCGCGGCGTGCGGCGACGTGGCGGCGGCGCTGCGGCCCCGCAAGATCAGGCCGGTGCTGCCGGAGGCAAGCGTCGCCGAGGGCGCGGTCTGGCTGACCATCCCCGCTGATTTGGAGTACCCGCTATGACCGCCGTTGACGGAGCCGGAACGACCCGCGCACGTTGCGTTCTGGCCCCTAATCCGTCCCTGATGACGCTGGACGGGACGAACACCTGGATCATCGCGGAGCCCGGGGCGGAGGCGGCCATCGTCGTGGACCCCGGGCCGCCGGACGACGAGGGCCACCTGAGCCGGGTCCAGCGGGCCGCCGCCGGCGCGGGCCAGCGCATCGAGAAGATCGTGCTCACCCACCGCCACGTGGACCATTCCGGCGGGGCGCGGCGGCTCGCCGAGCTCACCGGGGCCCCCGTTCTGGCGGTGGACCCGGAGCACCGGGTCGGGGCCGGCACCGCGCTCGGCCCCGGGGACACCGTGCAGGCCGGAGGCGTGGAACTACGGGTAATCGAGACCCCGGGGCACACGGACGACTCGGTGAGCCTGCTGCTGGAGGCGGACGGCGCGGTGCTCACCGGGGACACGGTGCTCGGCCGCGGCACCACCGTGATCGCCGGCGATGGCAACCTGGGCGACTACCTGCGGTCCCTCGACCGGCTGCGGGCGCTGGCCGACGATCCGGGCCTGCGGGTGCTGCTGCCCGGGCACGGGCCACTGCTCAGCGAGCCCGCACAGGCCCTGGATTACTACATCGCGCACCGCGCGGAGCGGCTCGCCGCGATCGAGGCCGCGCTCGCCGCCGGGTGCCGGACCCTGGCCGACATCGTGGCCAGGGTCTACGTGGACGTCGACCGGGCGCTGTGGCCGTTCGCCGAGTGGTCGGTGCGGGCGCAGCTCGCCTACCTGGCCGAGCGCGGCGCGCTGCCGCCCGGCATGCGGGTGCCTGACTAGCTACTTCGACCTGAAAAGGTCTTAAGCCCACCCCTACCGGGCCCGCCTGCGCATCCGCTCCGGGTCGATCAGCAGCACCGACTTGGGGTGCAGCTGGATCCAGCCGCGGGCGACGAAGTCGGCGAGCGCCTTGTTGACCGTCTCCCGTGAGGCCCCGACGAGCTGGGCGAGTTCTTCCTGGGTCAGGTCGTGATTGACCTGCAGGCCGTCCTCCTGCCGGGTACCGAAGCGCGCCGCGAGGTCGAGCAGTGCCTTCGCGACCCGGCCCGGCACGTCGGTGAAGACCAGGTCGGACATGACCTCGTTGGTCCGCCGGAGTCTGCGGGCCAGCGCCGCGAGCAGATGCATGGCCACGTCGGGCCGTCCGTTGAGCCAGCTCCGGAGGTCGTCGTGGGCCAGGGCGGCGAGCCGGACGTCGGTGACGGCCGACGCGCCCATCGTGCGCGGCCGCGGGTCGAACAGCGAGAGCTCGCCGAACATCTCGCCCGGCCCGATGAGGCTGATCAGGTTCTCCCTGCCGTCGGCCGACGTCCTGGTCAGCTTGACCTTGCCGTCGAGCACCACGTACAGCGCGTCGCCCGCGTCGCCCTCATCGAACAGCCGCTCGCCCCTGGCCAGCGCGACCTCGGTCACCCCGGCCCGGAGCGCGGTCGTCCCCTCATCGTCCAGTGCCTCGAACAGCGGCGCCCGCCGCAGCATGTCCTCGGCGTTCTCCACGGCACCTCCTCGCCCGCTTGCTCGCCCGCCTCCAGGAGTTACTACTCAGTGTGGCCCATTCATCCACAGGACGCGACTTGCGCACCTTCAGGTCGCACTCGGCGGATGTTCAGTGATGTCCGCCTTCGGACTCGGCAAGGCGCTTGCGGCAGTCCTCGATCTCGGCTTCCGCGTCGGTGGCGCCCACCCACCGGGCCGCCTCGACCACCTTGCCCGGCTCCAGTTCCTTGTAGACCTCGAAGAAGTGCTGGATCTCCAGCAGTTCGAACTCCGAGACGTCCGCGATGTCGTTCAGGTGCGCCATCCGCGGGTCCGTCGCGACGACCGCCAGAATCTTGTCGTCGGGACCGTTCTCGTCTCTCATCCGGAACATGCCGATCGCCCGGCACTGGATCAGGCAGCCGGGGAACGTAGGCTCGTCCAGCAGCACGAGCGCATCGAGCGGATCCCCGTCCAGGGCCAGCGTGCCTTCGACGAACCCGTAGTCAGCTGGGTACCGAGTGGAGGTGAACAGCATCCTGTCGAGCCGGATTCGCCCGGTATCATGATCCATTTCGTACTTATTCCGCTGGCCCTTGGGTATTTCAATCGTCACGTCGAAGTTCACGTCTCCGCCTCTGCGCCACGTGGATGATTGACTCCGTTGCTTCGATGTCTACCCGGTCCGGGTGGGCCGGCGTCAGGCGGGATCCAGCATTTCCGAGAGGAGGCAGCCGGTGCGTCGGTTCCGCCGTGCTGCCACGGCGTTGCTGGCCCTGCTCATCGTGTTCACGATCACCGCGG
>Ga0335072_10009298_pt1 | contig 14181 bp, 12 predicted proteins | sample Lox_Sample_21_FD_206725 | JGI IMG/M metagenome (GOLD analysis project Ga0335072, IMG submission 206725) | Soil microbial communities from Loxahatchee National Wildlife Refuge, Florida, United States - Lox_Sample_2.1 | ecosystem: Environmental > Terrestrial > Soil > Wetlands | place: USA...
GAATCCTCATGTTGATGTAAACCGGCACGCTGGAACGTCCGTTGAATCGTCAGCGAACCTCGACACCCGATTCGACTCGCAATCAGAAAAAACCAGGGAGCGCTCTGTGGCTGATCTTTGGAATGACGTGAAGCATGCCCTGCACTTCTTTATCAAGAGCCCGGGATTCACGATCGCGGCGGTTTCGGCACTGGCGCTGGGCATTGGCGCGAATACGGCGATTTTCACGGTCGTCAACGCGGTGCTGCTGAAGCCGCTTGGATATCCCAATGCGGACCGGATCGTGGAGATCGAGCTGAGTGGTCCGAACGGCACCGGACCGGGCGCCTCGATTCCCAAGTTTCACGAGTACGAGCGGCAGACAAGCATCTTCAAGGACGTGGCGGCCTACGATTTTGAGGGCCCGGGATTCAACATTACGGGCGGGCGGCCGGAACTGGTGCACGGGATTCATGTTTCGGAGGGCTATTTTCGCGTGTTTGGCGCTCCGGTGCTGCTGGGGCGAACGTTTACGAAGCAGGAAGACGCGCCCAATGGCGGCAACGTGGTGGTGTTGAGCTACGGCCTTTGGGAACGGCGATTCGGTGGCGACAAGAACGTGGTGGGCAAGACGCTGTCGCTGGGCAATCAGCCTTACACGATCATCGGCGTGCTCGGCCGGGATTTCCGATCCGATCCCGAAGCGGAGCTTTATGTGCCGTTTCAATTTGAGCCGAACAGCACCAACCAGGGGCACTTCTTTGAGACGGCGGGAATGCTGAAACCCGGCGTGACGCTGACGCAGGCCAATGCGCAGATGAAGCTGGCGGCGGCCGAGTTTCACCGGCTCTATCCGCAATCCGATCCCAAGGGCGGGTTTGCGGTGGAGCGACTGCGCGACTCGATCGTGAGGGATGTGCGCACTTCGCTGCTGGTGCTGCTGGGCGCGGTGGGTATGGTGCTGCTGATTGCGTGCGCGAACGTGGCCAACCTGCTGCTGGTGCGGGCCACGGGCAGGAAGCGTGAGTTCGCGATCCGCTCGGCGCTGGGCGCAAGCCGGGCGCGGATTGTGCGTCAACTGCTGACGGAAAGTGTGCTGCTGGCGGTGGCCGGCGGTTTGCTGGGATTGCTGCTCGGATTCCTGGGAGTGCGCGCGCTGCTGGCGATCAGCCCGGCGGGATTGCCGCGCATCGGCGAGAATGGCGCGGCGGTAGGCCTGGATTGGCGCGTGCTGGCATTTACGCTGGGCATTTCGCTGGTGACGGGGATCGTGTTCGGGCTGTTCCCGGCATTTGCGGCGTCGCGCACCGATCTGAACTCGTCGTTGAAGGAAAGCAGCAACCGGTCGGGCACGGGATTCCGGCAGGGCAAGGCACGGGCCACGCTGGTGGTGAGCGAGGTTTCGCTGGCGCTGGTGCTGCTGATCGGCGCGGCGCTGCTGATCAGGACGTTTGTCGCGCTGCACGAAGTGAATCCGGGATTTGATGCGCACAACGTGCTGACCATGGAGATGTCGCTGACCGGCGAGCGATTTGACAAGACTGCCGGTGTGGCGCAGCTTTCGCACGATGGGCGCGAACGGCTGGATGCGATTCCCGGCGTGGAGGAATCGGCAACCACGTGCTGCCTGCCGATCGAGGGGCAGTTCGGATTGCCGTTCACGATCGTGGGGCGGCCGGTGGATCCGTCGAAGGGAGAGGCGGGTGCGGGCTGGATGAGCGCGTCGCCGGATTACTACAAGTTGTTTCGGATCCCGGTGCTTCGCGGCCGCGAATTCGACGAGCACGATACGGGGGCGTCGACCAAGGTGCTCATCATCAACGAGACGCTGGCGAAGAAGTATTTCCCGAAGCAGAACCCACTTGGGCAGCAAATTCAGATTGGCAAGGGAGTGGGGCCGGAGTTTGAAGAACCGCCGCGCACGATTGTAGGCGTGGTGGGCGACACGCATGAAGGCGGACTGGGCCGCGATCCGGGACCGATGCTGACGGTTCCTGAAGCGCAGGTGACGGATGGATTGACGAAGCTGAATGCAGGGATCCTGCCGATGGTGTGGGCGGTGAAGACGCATGGCGATCCGCGGCAGCTTGAGACGCAGATTGTCGAGCAGCTGCGGCAGGCCAGCGGAGGATTTCCCGTGGCGCATATCAGGACGATGGAGGAAGTGGTGGGCCGGTCGACGGCGCGGGAGAGCTTCAACATGACGCTGCTGTCGATCTTTGGCGGAGTGGCGCTGGTGCTGGCGGCGATCGGCATTTACGGGTTGATGGCCTACTCCGTTGAGCAGCGGACGCAGGAGATGGGCGTGCGCATGGCGCTGGGCGCGGATCGTGGCGCGATTCGCAGGCTGGTGGTGTGGCACGGTATGCGGCTGGCGCTGGCGGGGGTGGCGCTCGGAATCGGCGCGGCCTTCGGGCTTACACGCTTCCTGGCGCGGTTTTTGTTTGGCGTGAAGAGCTGGGATCCGATGGTGTTTATGGCTGTGCCGGTGATTCTGAGCGCGGTGGCGCTGATGGCGGTATGGTTGCCTGCGATGCGGGCCTCGAAGCTGAACCCGATGCAGGCGCTACGCGTGGAGTAGCGCATGAGTTATGCGGGCAGGATCGCGTTGCAGGTCCGGTAGACTGAGAGGCAATGGGTACACGAGAGCGCTGGGTTGCCATGGTGCCGGCTGCACTGCTGGCCACGCTGCTTGCGGGCTGCGGAACGCCCGGCGCGCCCCTGCCTCCCTCGCTGAATTTGCCCAACCCTGTGACGAACCTGACGGCGGTCCGCACCGGCGAACACGTGGCGCTGACGTGGACGATGCCCCGGCGCAATACCGACAAGCTGCTGCTGAAGGGTGAAATCGACGTGAGTGTGTGCCGCAAGGAGGGCGCAGGTGCGTGCGAGCCGGCCGGCCATCTGACGGAAACGCCGGAAAAGGTGGCGACCTTCGACGAGAAACTGCCGGCGGCTCTGAGCACAGGCGAGCCGCGGGTGCTGCGCTATTTTGTCGAACTGAAGAATGCGAAGGGGCGTTCTGCCGGCTTGTCGAATGGCGCGGGGGTGCTGGCGGGCGAAGCTCCGGGCGCAGTTCAGGGATTTTCGGCCGAGGTGCGCAAGGCGGGCGTGGTGCTGCATTGGACCGCGGATGAGGAGCGCGCCGCGGTGCGGCTGCAAAGAACGTTGCTCAATCCGCCGCCGGCGAAACCGAAGGGTAGCGGGCCGCTGGGGGCCGCGCCGGAACCGGTTGAGCTGAACCTGCTGGTCGAAGGCGGGTCGCAGTCGGGCGGAGCACTGGATAAGAGCGTGCACTTCGGGAATATCTACGCTTATCGAGCGCAGCGCGTGACGCGCGTCGAGACCGATGGGCAGACGCTGGAACTGGATGGAGCGCTGACGGAGCCGGTGCGCGTGGAAGTGAAGGACGTGTTTCCGCCGGCGACGCCGCGCGGACTGGCCGCCGTTGCGAGCATTGCCGCAGATGGGACCCCGGCAATTGATTTAAGCTGGCAGCCGAACACCGAGCCTGACCTGGCCGGCTACCTGGTGTACCGGCGCGAAGGCGATGGGCCGTGGCAGAGGATTTCGCCGGAGCAGCCCGTAGTGGGACCAGGATTTCATGATGCGCAGGTGCAGATCGGGCATACCTATCGTTACGCCGTGAGCGCGATCGACCAGGGCGGGCACGAGAGCGCGCGCTCCGCGGAGACAGAAGAGACGGTGCCAAGTTCGTAGGCGTGTTTTGGGGTTACCGAAATGAGATATTGCCGATTCGTATTTGAGGACGAGCCGTTCTACGGGAAGGTGGAACAGCGGGGCGGCGAGTCGTGGATCGTGGACCTGGCACCGGTTCCGGAGGAGGATGTGGCATTTCGATTGGCACGCCTCCACGCCGAAGCGGTGAAAGCTGTAGTGACCGAACTGGCCGCGTTCGACTTTGAGCCGATGCCGCTGAGCGCGGCGAAACTGCTTGCTCCGGTGACGCCTTCGAAGATTGTTTGCGTGGGGCGGAACTATCGCGACCACGCGAAGGAACTGGGCAACGAAGTTCCGGCGGAGCCGCTGCTGTTTTTCAAGCCGCCGTCGAGCCTGCTGGCGCCGGGCGCCACGGTACGCATGCCGAAGGCGTCGGAGCGCGTGGACTTTGAAGGCGAGCTGGCGCTGGTGATCGGCAAGCGAGCGAGCAAGCTGGCGGCTGGCGCGAATTGGCGCTCGTATGTGCGTGGCTACACGATTGCCAACGATGTGACGGCGCGGGATCTCCAGAAAAAAGATGGGCAGTGGACGCGGGCCAAGGGTTTCGATACGTTCTGCCCCGTTGGCCCGGTGGTGAGCGATGAAGTGGATCCAGCGGCAGGCGTGACGGTGGAGACGCGCGTGAACGGCGAGGTGCGGCAGAGCGGGTCGACGACGGACTTCATCTTTGCGATTCCGGAGCTGCTCAGCTACATCACGGCGGCAATTACCCTTGAGGCCGGCGACCTGCTGCTGACGGGAACGCCGGCGGGTGTGGGTCCGTTGAAGACCGGGGATCGGGTGGACGTGTCGATCACGGGATTGGGCGTGCTGAGCAACGAGTTTGCGGCAGATGCCGGATGACGCGGGATTTAACGCGTCTGCAACCGAGCCATGGCCGGGCGAATCATACAAGAGGGGTACACTAAATCGAGACGCGCGGTCTGCCCGCACGCAGTGCCTTCCCCAGGAGGAATCATGCCGCAGAGTTTGCTGGAACAGTTGCGCAAGATGACGACCGTTGTCGCCGATACCGGGGACATCGAGGCGATGGAGAAGTTTCGCCCCCAGGACGCCACCACCAATCCTTCGCTGATCACGACGGCGTCGCAGATGCCGCAATATCAGCCGATTGTGGACGGGGTGCTGATGGAGGCCAAGAAGGAGCTGGGCGACGGCGCGAGCGACAAGAGCGTCGCCAACCTGGCATTCAAGCGGCTGGCGGTCGCCTTTGGAAAGAAAATCCTGGCCATCGTGCCGGGGCGCGTGTCGACCGAGGTGGATGCGCGGCTCTCGTATGACACGCAGGCCACCATTGCGCAGGCGCGCGAACTGATCAAGCAGTATGAGGATTCGGGCGTAAAGCGCAACCACATCCTGATCAAGATTGCGTCAACGTGGGAAGGCATTCGCGCGGCCGAGGTGCTGGAAAAGGAAGGCATCCACTGCAACCTGACTCTGCTTTTCGGGATTCACCAGGCCATCGCGGCCGCCGATGCGGGCGTGACGCTGATTTCGCCCTTCGTGGGCCGCATTCTCGACTGGTACAAGAAGGACACCGGCAAGGATTTTCATGGCGCCGACGATCCGGGGGTGCAGTCAGTAACGCGTATCTACAACTACTTCAAGAAGTATGGATACAAGACGGTGGTGATGGGCGCGAGCTTCCGCAACATCGGCGAAATTGAGGAGCTGGCCGGGTGCGACCTGCTGACCATCTCGCCGCAGTTGCTGGGTGAACTCGAGTCGACGCAGGGAGACCTGCCGCGCAAGCTCGATCCTGTCAAGGCCAAAGACATGCAGATCGAAAAGATCAACATGGACAAGGCGACGTTCGACAAGATGCACGTCGCCGACCGCATGGCCAACGACAAGCTGAAGGAAGGCATCCAGGGATTTTCGGATGCGCTGGTGAAGCTGGAGGGGCTGCTGGCCAAGCGCCTGGCAGAGCTGGAGTCGCGCGCGCCGGCGGCGGTGTAAAGGCAGGTCAGTTGTCAGGGTTCGGCTTGACCTCACTCCCTGACTTAACCGCATGCGAGAAGAGAATCGTACTTGAGGGGCAGCGTAACGGCTGCCCCTTTACTTTGTCCGGGTAATGGGTATGCTGAGTCCCGTCCGTCGAAACTTCAGAACAAGGAGACTCAAATGGAGAACGCGAATCGGCGTCTGATGTGGCACGGAATGTTTCTATTCTTCCTGGGGCTCATCACCGGCTTCGCTGAGCAACACTTTGCCAACGTACGCATGGGACTTGCCGCGCACCTGGAAGGCGTGATGAACGGTATTCTCCTGCTTGCCCTGGGCGCAGCCTGGAACCAGGTGAAACTTCAGGGAGCGGCAAAGACCATTGCCTTCTGGATGGCACTCTACGGCACCTACATGAACTGGCTGATTACGACGCTCGCCGCGGGTTTCGGCACGGGCGCATTATCTCCCATCACAGCACCCGGGTTTAAAGCTCAGGCCTGGCAAGAGAGCCTAGTGACGATCGGGTTCATGAGCGTGGGCGTGGTGATCACCTTGTTTGCGTTGCTCGTGCTTTGGGGGCTGCGGGCAAGGCATTGCAGGAGTAGCGACATGACGATCTGAATCAGCGCATCAAACAGGGTTCAGTGATGTTGGACCACAGCATCGGCGGCGGGCAGTTCTGCTGCCACTAACATGAAAGTAATGCTGTGGGATGGGGCAGCGTAACCGCTGCCCCTTTACTTTTGGCGGCCATCGCCGAGATTAGACCTTGATTCCCACCGATCGAGTGATTTAAATCACGCACAATCGCGACAATTTCTGTACACTCGGTGTTACAGCGAGCAAGTGAAGCGATGACCGGGCATAAGCTCCCGGGCTGCGCAAGTTGCACCAGGGGCTTAAGCCACAACCCCGGCTATGTGCGCGGTCAGTGGAGGTGTATATGCAGACTGAGGCTCATCCGCTCGAATCGTTCTTTTACCAGGCTGTGAGGAACAGCTACGAAGGCAAGCTCGGCCTGAACGATCCCGAGATGACGCTCTACGTGGCGCGCATGCTCTGCGAGTTTTCAGAACCTGAAAACCTGCGCAAACTTCGCGCGATGGGGTTCTCGCTGGAAGCCATTCAAGTGATGGTGCAGGATTCCGATCCGGTACACGGCACAGCGCCGTCCTTCGAGGCGGAACGCACGATGCGGAAATACATCGGCGATGCAACGCTGTTCATTGCCGGCATGTATGTGGACACGGTGGATGCGGAATCGACCAACGAAAACGAACATGATCGCGCCCTGCTCGACGAACTGATTCGGATCGGCAAGGAGAGCTACGACGTAGTGAGCCAGTTCAATGTTTTCGAGTACGAGAAGGATGCGGCGCTGTTCGGGCGCATGGCCGAGCACTTCGAGCGCTGTGTGCTGGGCCTCTCGCTGATTCGCAAGGAACTGGGCGAATTCAAAGCCCTACCTCCGGCTGAAGTTTGATCGCAAGCGGGGAAGGTTGCCCAAGCCTTCGCCGCTGCGCGTTGCCTGCTGGTTCTCGATCGTGTTTGCACTCATGTGACCCCAGTGCCAGAAAAATGGCGTACCCCTCTTGGCAAACACAACATTTCAAGTACGCTCATTGTCAAAGCAATGTGAATAGGCAGCGGCTGAGTTTGATAGCTGACTTTCCGCGAATGGATATTCTTCGCGGCTGCATGCAGTGACCGGCCATGCCTGTGGGCAGACTGGCTGCGCTCGCGCGCAGTTCATGGAGGTTCAATGGCATCGCAGGCTCATCCGCTGGAACCGTTCTTTCAGCAGGCAGTGCGCAACAGCTATGAAGGAAAGCTGGGGCTGCACGATCCCGATGTGACAGGCTATGTCGCGCATCTGCTTTGCGAATTCTCTGAAGCAAAGAATCTATATAAGATCCGCGACTTCGAAGGCCGGCCGATCGAGGAACTGGCGTCGATGGTGGCCGCGTCGGACCCGGTGCACGGCAGCGCCACCTCGTTCGATGCGGAACGATCGGTGCGCAAATACATCGGCGACTATGCGCTCTTTGTCGGCGGCATGTATCCGGAGGCGATGGTTCCCGGACGTCGGCGGCGCAGTCCGCACCCCAGCCTGCCGGAACTGATTCGCGCGGGCAAGGAGAGCTACTTCATTGTGAGCCAGTTCAACCTGTTCGAGTATGAACTGGAAGCGCCGCTCTTTGCGCGGCTCTCCGACTGGTTTGAGCGCTGCATCCTGGGCCTGGCGCTGGTGCGGGAAGAACTCGAGAAGCGCAAATCGCTGCCGCCGCTGGTGAATTGAGAACAGCGAAGCTAGCGGGTTCGGGGAGGCAGCGGAGCTAGCCGATCCGCTCAGCAAATCCGTGAGCGCTGGTCCGGGTCCCAGAAATCGAGACCCGGAGCACGCGGCGGCCGCGAAGCAGCTGTTCCCCTTGCGATCAGGTTGACGATCGCCAGACATTGACCTCACCTCCGGCCACTGACCCTGACACCTGAATACCGCTTACCGATTCACTCACTCTGACCAGACGGCGAGCACGTTGCCTGCGCCATCGCTGAAGTGGAAGCGGCGGCCGCCGGGAAATTCAAACGTCGGTACAACCACTTCGCCTCCGGCTTTGAGAATCGCGGCCTCGGTGGCTTTGAGGTTCTGCGAGTAGAGAACGATGAGTGGCGCGGTTTTTGCCTGTGCGGGCGCGGACTTGACCGCGTAGAAGCCGCCATCGATGCCCGCCGAGGCGGCGGTGAAGCTGGCATACTCCGGGCCATAGTCGACAAAGCTCCAGCCGAAAACCGATGCGTAGAATCGCTTGGACGCTTCGAGGTTGGAGGATGCGAACTCGATGTAACTGATGTGGTGATGCGCAGACTGGCTCATGGCTCTCTCCTTGGCGTTGGGATGCGGGTGGTTTCAGGAAGGGAACTGCGTGCGACGATTGCGAGGCGCAGGCACACCCTGCCCGGGTGCTCCGATTACGCCTCCATCCGCAATCCCTCAGAGGCAGGAGAGTGCAGGTAGAGCCCGCTTGGGGCGGGCTGCCGAGGTACGAAATGAAGGTAGCAAATGGCGGGAGGGCGCGCAACGGATTTCTGCGGTGATAGGCCGGCATTGCCGTCGCTCGCACCCGGTCGGATAGAATTGTCGAATTCAATTCCCGGAGGTCACGGCTGATGCTGTCCACGATGATGGACTATCCGCTGACGATTGGGTCGATGCTCGAATTTGGGCTGAAGGTGCACGCGGAGAGCGAGATTGCGACCTGGACAGGCGATGGGCTAAAGCGCGCAACCCTACGCGAGGTGGGTGCGCGGGCCAAGCGGCTGGCGCGGGCGCTGGAGCGGCTTGGGATCAGGCAGGGCGACCGGGTGGGCACGCTGTGCTGGAATACGCAAGAGCACCTGGAGGCGTATTTCGCCGTTTCGTCGATGGGGGCCGTGGTACACACGCTGAACCTGCGCGTGTTCCCCGAGCAGCTGGCGCACATCATCAACCACGGCGGCGACCGCATCATCCTGGTCGATGCGACGCTCGCGCCCCTGCTGCTGCGGATCCGAAGCGAGTTGCGCACCCTGGAGCAGGTGATCGTGGTGGGCGACGCGCCGGGACTGCCGGGCGAGTTTTTGCGCTACGAAGAACTGCTGGCGCGTGAAGAGCCCGAGTATGCATGGCCGGAGATCGACGAACGCGCGGCGGCGGCGATGTGCTATACCACCGGCACGACGGGCGATCCAAAGGGAGTGGTCTACAGCCATCGGTCGATTTACCTGCACACGCTGTCGATTTGCGCGCCATGGTGCGTGGGCGTGACCCCCAGCGACCGGGCGCTGGTGATTGTGCCGATGTTCCATGCCAACGCCTGGGGATTTCCCTACGCGGTTGCGCTGGCGGGATGCGACATCCTGATGCCGGGACAGTTTTTGCAACCGGAGCCGTTGTGCCGCATGATCGCGGCGTACCGGCCCACGCTGGCGTCGGCGATTCCGACCATTCTCGGCGGCATGTTCCATTACGCGAAGACGAAGGGCGTGGATCTCTCGATGTTTCGCGTCCTGTTCAGCGGTGGCGCGGCGCTGCCGCGAAGCCTGGCCGAGGGGTTCAAGGAACACTTTGGGGTGAAGGTGATTCAGGGCTGGGGCTTGACGGAGACGAGCCCGGTGGCCGCCACGGCGCAGCCACCGCGCGACTGCAAGGAAGAAGAGGAGATCGAGTGGACGACCAAGACGGGCCGGGTGATCCCCGGCGTGGACCTGCGCATTTGCGATGGGGACACGGTGCTGCCCTGGGATGGCGAGGCGGTGGGAGAGATTGAAGTGCGCGGTCCGTGGATCACGGGCTCGTACTATGAGAACCCGGCGCCGGAACGATTTCATGATGGCTGGCTGCGCACCGGCGACGTGGGCACGGTAGACCGTCGCGGCTATATCCGCATCACCGATCGCTCGAAGGATGTGATCAAGTCGGGCGGCGAATGGATTTCGTCGATCGACCTGGAGAACGCGATCATCGACCACCCTGATGTGCTGGAGGCGGCGGTGATCGGCGTGCCCGATGAGAAGTGGGACGAGCGGCCGCTGGCCTGCGTGGTTCCACGGCCGGGCACGCAGGTGACGATCGAAGCGCTGCGGGCGCACCTGGCGGGCCGCGTAGCGAAGTGGTGGATTCCGGAGCGGTGGGCGTTTATCGCCGAGGTGCCGAAGACGAGCGTGGGCAAATTCGACAAGAAGGTGCTGCGGGCGCGGTATGCAGCAAAGGAGATCGAGGAAGTGGTGGTGCATCCGAATCGCGAGGCCTTCCGGCGCATTTTGAACCGGGAGGGCGGCGAGGCTCCGCGACCGGAGGACACTCTCGAGGACATCCAGCACGAGAGGATCTAGCGCGAGTACAGAATGCTCCGGTCGCCGCGGCGACCGGAGCTCAGGATGACATCTGGAGGACAGCGGATTACAGGATGTAGCGGCTGAGGTCCTGGTCCTTCACGATGGTGGCGACCATCTGCTTCACGTACTCCGGCGTGATCGTAAAAACCTTCTCCGGACCGGAAGCGGTCATGCGCTCCGCATAGGGCAATGGCGTGGTGGATTCGTTCTGGATCACTTCATTGAGCACGGCGCCCTTTTCGCTGTCTGCGGCGCGGCGAACCACATCGGGCGCGAGGAAACTGACGTCTTCCAAGACGCGCTCCATGATGGTATGCAGGCGGCGCGCACCGATGTTCTCAGTGGATTCGTTCACCTTGAAGGCAAACTCGGCCATCTCGCGCAGGGCTTCGGGCACGAATTCGAGGCGCACGCCCTCGGTTTCAAGCAGCGCCGTGTACTGCTTGGTGAGTGAGGACTTGGGCTCGGTGAGGATGCGCAAAAAATCCTCGACGGTGAGCGACTTCAGCTCGACGCGCAGCGGGAAGCGGCCCTGGAGTTCGGGAATAAGGTCGCTCGGCTTGGAGACATGGAACGCGCCCGCGGCGATGAAGAGGATGTGGTCGGTGCGGACCATGCCGTAGCGCGTGTTCACGGTGGTGCCTTCCACGATGGGCAAGATGTCGCGCTGCACACCCTCGCGCGAGACGTCGGGGCCGTGACCGCCTTCGCGGCCGGCGATCTTGTCGATTTCGTCGAGGAAGATGATGCCGCTCGATTCGACGCGCTCGACGGCTACGCGGTTCACCTGGTCCATGTCGATGAGGCGGCCTTCTTCTTCCTGCACGAGGTAGTCGAAGGCATCGGCGACTTTCATTTTGCGTTTCTTGGTGCCGCCGCCAAAGATATTGGGCAGCATGTCCTTTAGGTTCATCTCGATGTCCTCAAGGTTCTGGTTCGAGATGATGCCGAACTGAGGTGTGCCGCGCTCGCGCACATCGAGCTCGACCATGCGGTCGTCGAGTTTGCCTTCGCGAAACTGCTGGCGAAGTTTTTCGCGGGAGCGCTGCGTGCTGGTGTCGGGGCCGGGCAGAGTGGGGTGGAAGTCCTGGCCCTGCGGAGCCGGTGGAGGCGAAGGCAGCAGCAGATCGAGAAGGCGCTCTTCGGCGTTCATCTCGGCGCGGTCTTCCACTTCTTCGAGCCGCTCTTCGCGCACCATGTCGATGGCGATCTCGACGAGGTCGCGGATCATGGATTCGACGTCGCGGCCGACGTAGCCGACCTCGGTGAACTTGGACGCCTCGACCTTAAGGAAGGGCGAGTTGGTGAGCTTGGCAAGGCGACGGGCAATCTCGGTCTTGCCCACGCCGGTGGGCCCGATCATGATGATGTTCTTGGGCATGATGTCGTCGGCGAGATCGGGCGGCAGCTTCTGGCGGCGCTGGCGGTTGCGTAGAGCAATCGCGACCGCGCGCTTGGCGGCGCGCTGACCAACGACGTGCTTGTCGAGCTCGGCGACGATTTCGCGCGGGGTCAGCTCGTCGAGCGAAAGTTCCTGTTCTTCGGCAGATGCGGGAAGGTAGATGGCCATGTCGGGTCAAATCTCCGGGGCGAACAAAGTGTCCAAGATTTCGCGAGTGATTGGCAGTGAGCGCTTCCTTCTTTCGAGCGATGCGTGTATAAACTTTCGATTACCGTGCACCGCCTCGTTTCTGAGGCGCATCACCTCTTCCGCGGCATTTGCCGCCGTTTCTGAGAAGAGGGCCGCGTTCCTTGCAGCTTCGATTGCCTTGTAAAGTCCGTCGAAGCCATCGTGATTCAATTTGATTCGGATCGCCTCCTGCAGGATCGCTCCACAGAGCGAAGCGCAGGCCGCGTCGAAGCCGTACAAATCGCAGCGATACGCTTCATGCAAGAAGCGCCCGAGATGATCAGGGATAGAACTACTGTAAGAGAACTCATCGAGCTTTTCGGCCTTGGCTACTGCAAGATCCAGCCAGTCAGCGAATTCGTTTGCGAAGAACAATTCGAATTTCGGCTCGCTATCCTTTGCAAACCGGTGCTTCCTCTCGATCTCCTTTAGCTCAGGAAGCTGTCTGAGAGAATGAAGGCGGTCTCCGGTGATTCCGTTACTTGCGAGGAACTCGTTAAGCTCCGTCTTTGTTATTCCCCATTCTTTCGCAAGGATGTCCAAGAATTGGTCTAAGAGTTCCTGCTGGAACTCGTCCCATGTTTCCGCTGGCGGCTTTCGGTTCGACGAATCGGGATCCAAGCCACTAGCCTGGCCTTCAAGAGCGCTTCTGCTAAAGTCAGGCATCGCAAGGAGTCGCTTCTTGAGGGCTTGCTTTGTACGTTTCCTACTGATCTTCTGAGCTTTGGACTCCCCTTCGTACCCGGTCTCATTCTGAATCGCTTCGATTCCCTCTTCGGCCTGGAGAAGGCCTACATCCAGAGAATTCGGATCCCTCTCATAACAACTGATAAATCTTCTAAAGAGCGCGGTGAAGTTGCTGTCCAATCGGAACCCCCTAACTTGCAAGCTCCTCGATGGTGACGTGGTCGTTGGTATAGATGCAGATGTCGCCGGCGATCTTCATGGCTTTCTCGGCGATTTCGCGGGCGCCAAGCTCCGTGTTGTCCAGCAAAGCGCGGGCTGCGGCCGTGGCATAGCTTCCGCCGGAACCGATGGCAGCAATGGACTCATCGGGATCGATGACGTCGCCTGAACCGGAGATCAGGAAGGTCTGACCAGTGTCGGCGACAAGGAGCAGAGCCTCGAGGTTGCGCAGCATTTTGTCGGTGCGCCAGTCTTTGGCCAGTTCGACGGCAGCGCGGTTGAGGTTGCCGGCATACTGCTCGAGCTTCGACTCGAAGCGGGTGAACAGGTTGAATGCGTCGGCGGTAGAGCCGGCAAAACCGGCCAGAATCTTGTCCTGATAGAGGCGGCGGATCTTGCGCGCGGAGTGCTTGATGACGTGATCGCCGAGCGTAACCTGTCCGTCGGCAGCCATCACCACCAGCCCGTTGCGGCGCACGCAAATCACGGTCGTAGAGCGGATGCGGGACGCGTTTCGAGCCTTTGAATCCCTTTCCAAAGCCAAGCGAAATTCCCTCCAACCTGCGCCTGCCTTGAGCACAAAAACCGCGCAAGACGCAGTTCTCAGTATAGGACAGCATGACGGGAACCCGTGGCGGGCGCGATGGGGGATGGAATGCGGCCAGTTTGAGGCAAATCGAAGCAGATGAGTGCGGTTTGACTCGACCCGAGCGGCGCAATAGCTTGGAGAATGTTGGCAGCGAAAAGGAGACCGAATCGTGAGCAAGGAACGGAGCAGCCAGAAGGACACGCCCGGAGCCAGGCCGGCGGTAGTGATCCTGGCTGCGGGAAAGGGCACGCGCCTGAAGTCGCGCCGCCCCAAGGTGCTGCATGAGATCGGCGGGAAGCCGCTGGTCGCGCACGTCATCGCCGCAGCCAGCCGGTTTGTCGAGCCGGATCGGATCTTTGTCGTGATCGGCCATCAGGCCGAACAGGTCCGCGAAGCGGTCGCGGCAACAGGCGTGCGCTTTGTTGAGCAGGCCGAGCAGCGCGGGACGGGACACGCCATTCAATGCGCGCGGGAAGCGATTGCGGGCTTCGCCGATGTTCTCGTGCTGTCAGGC
>Ga0335072_10009299_pt1 | contig 14180 bp, 11 predicted proteins | sample Lox_Sample_21_FD_206725 | JGI IMG/M metagenome (GOLD analysis project Ga0335072, IMG submission 206725) | Soil microbial communities from Loxahatchee National Wildlife Refuge, Florida, United States - Lox_Sample_2.1 | ecosystem: Environmental > Terrestrial > Soil > Wetlands | place: USA...
CTCACCGAGATGATCTTCGATATCTCCTACCTCATCGCTGACCTCGCGCGCACGATGACGCTTCTCCCCGGCGATCTGATCCTGACCGGAACCCCCGCCAACTCGAGACCGGTCGAGCCGGGTGACCGGGTGAGCGTCGAGGTGGAGGGACTCGGATGCCTCGAATGCCGGATCGACGAGAGTGAGACACCGCTCGGGACGGAATGCGGCTGGCCCCCTTCGGCGAGCGAGAAGGTGCTGGGCGTCGCCCTCGGAGAGGCGCTGCGCGAGTAGCGCACCGGCAGCCGAGGCAGGGGCGCCTCAGCGCACGATCGCGGGGTACAGGCGCGAGCACAGCGCGACCAAGCCGATGAGCGTTGCGGCGAGCACGGAGAAATCGACACCGAGCCCCAGATGGGCGACGGATCCGCCGGGCAGCAGGCACGCACGCAGACCGTCGATCTGATAAGTGAGGGGATTCACGCGCGCGACGGCGCGCAACCAGTCCGGCATCAGGCTCGTCGGATAGATCGCATTGCTCGCGAAGAACAGCGGCATCGTGAGCACTTGACCGACGCCCATGAACCGCTCGCGCGTCTTTACGATGCACGCGACCGAGAGCGAGAAGGACGAGAACACCATCGCCCCCAGGATCACGAGCAGGGCCGCGCCGATGAGGTCGATCGGGCTCAGATTCAAGCGCACCCCGAGCACGATCCCGAGCACGAGCACGACGAGCGCTTGGATCAACGCACGCGCGCCGCCGCCGAGCGCCTTGCCGAGCACGAGCGCGGCCCGCGGCGTCGGGCTCGCCAGAAACTTGTGCACGATGCCAAGATCGCGCTCCCAGATGACCGAGATGCCGTTGAAGATGGCGATGAACAGTACGCTCTGCGCGAGCACCCCGGGTACGAGGAAATCGATGTACGGCGTGCGGCCCGTGTCGATCATCCGGGCGCGCGCCATCACTTGACCGAAGACGGTGAGCCAGAGTATCGGTTGAATCGCGCGCGTGGCGAGCTCGGTGGGATCGCGCGCGAGCTTGCGCAGATCCATCTCGGCCACGGCGATTGCCTTGGGTACGAGCGCCGCGGCGGCCGACAACGGCGCGCCGTTCGCTCGCTCAGCCGAGACGCTGGGCGACGCGACGGGTCCGGGAGGTCTCATCGTAAGCTTCCGCGGTCTCGGGCTCGGACTCGGTGTAGTGCGCGAAGACGCCCTCGAGCGTAGCGCTGGCACCGATGGAGCGCTCGAGCTCGGTGGGTGATCCAAGCGCCGCAAGTCTACCCCGGTGCAGGATCGCAATCCGGTCGCACAGCCGCTCCGCCTCGTCCATGTAGTGGGTGGTGACGAGGATGGTGCAGCGCGCGCTCGCCTTGAGCTCGTCGATGTGATCCCAGACCATCTTGCGCGCGAGCGGATCGAGTCCCACGGTTGGCTCGTCGAGAAACAGCACGCGCGGCTCATGCAACGTCGATTGCGCGATCTCGAGGCTGCGGATCATCCCGCCGGAGTAGGTACGGACCAACCGCGCGGAGGCGTGCTCGAGTCCGCCGCGCCGCAGCGCTTCACGGATGCGCACCGCCCGCTGCTTGCGCGGCACGTCGTAGAGCTTCGCCATCACGAGCAGGTTCTCGTATCCGGTGAGCTCCGCATCGGCCGAGAGAGCCTGCGGCACGTAGCCGATCGCGCGCCGCACCCGCATCGGCTCTCGTTCTACGTCGTGACCGCACACCCGCGCCGAGCCGCTCGTCGCGGGCAGCAGCGTCGTGAGGATCTTGATCACGGTGGACTTGCCCGCACCGTTTCGCCCGATCAGTCCGCACACCGACCCTGCCGCGACCTCGAAGCTCAGATGGTCCACCGCCGTGATGGCGCCGAAGCACCGCACGAGATCCTCAATGACGATGACGGCATCACTCACGAGCGAGCATCCGCCATCGGCATGAGTCGCTGCATTTCTCTAAGGTGCCCCGGCCGCGCTCGGGGTGGCGTTCCACCAGCCCCCTCCGAGGGCAACATAGAGCGCCACGGTGTCCTGATAGCGCACCGCTACGGCCTGAAGGTCGTTGACGACCGCCTGGTGATATTGGCTGTCGGCATTGAGCACATCTAGATAGGTCGCGATGCCGGCCTCGTAGTTCACCTGGATCAGGCGCAGCGCCTCTCTTGCGGTCCGCAGCGCCTCGTCCTCGGCGCGCAGCGTGGCGGCATCGTGATCGAGCGCACGCAGCGCGTCGGCGACCTGCTCGAATGCCGTGAGCACGGTCTGGCGATAGAGCAGCACGGACTGCTGGTAGGTCTGCACGGCCGCCTTGCGACGGTACCACAGCGTCCCGCCCTCGAAGAGCGGCGCCGTCACGTCTGCGCCCGCGCTCCAGGTTCGCCCGCGGCCGGCGAGGAGCGTGCTCGTCTGCGTGCCGTTGGCGGAGTAGCTGCCATCGAGGGTGAGGCTCGGCAGCATCTGGGCTGTCGCCACCCCGACGCTGGCGCTCGCGGCATGAGCCGTCGCCTCGGCGAGGAGAATGTCGGGGCGCTGCCGTACCAGCTCCGAGGGCAGGCTCACCGGCAGCTCGCTCGGCAATTTGAGCTCCTGGAGCGTGATCTCGGGGGGATTCCAGTCGGCGGGAACGCGCCCGACGAGGGTCGCGAGCAGGTCGTCGGCCTGCGTGAGCTTCTGCTCGAGCTGCGGAATACTTGCCTCGGAGGCGGCGAGTCCGCTCTGCAGACTGAGCAGGTTCGAGTACGGCTGAGTTCCCGCCTGGTACTGCACCTGCGCGATCTTCACCTGTGCGCGCTCAAGCTCGATCAGTTGCTGTGTCGCGTCGACCTCGGCGCGATAGGCGGCACGCGCGACGACCGTGTTCACGATGTTGGCGAGGAGCGTGAGGTAGGTCGCCCGCTCGGTCGCGCGCTGCTCGTCGGCCTGCGCTCCGAGTGCCTCGAGTGCTCGGCGCTCGCCTCCGAAGATATCGAGCGCGTAGCTCGCGGACGCGGAGAGCGTGAACAGGTTGAAAATGCTCGCCGGCACGTTCTCGCCGAGTTGCAGCGCGGTGAAGCGCTCGCGCGTCGCCTGTGCATTCGCCTCGGCCTGCGGGAAGAAGATCCCGTAGCCCGAGCGCAGACTCGCCTCGCTCGCACGCAGGCTCGCCTGCGCCGCCGCAAGTCCGGGATTGGCGGTAAGCGCCTCGGCCACGATTTGCGCGAGCTTCGGTGAGCCGAACAGCCGCCACCAGTCGCCTGCGACCGGCTCGCCCGGCGCGAAGCGCTGCGCAACGCCCTGGGCCTCGGCGGTGCTGCGCGGGTCGCCGCCATGCGCGTAGTGCGTGACGCGCGGTGCATCGGGACGGATGAAATTCGGACCGACGGCGCAGCCCGCGAGCAGGGCGCAGATCACACTGGCGCTCGCACCCGCGCTCACGAGGCTGCGGACCGCACTCACCTCAGCGGGCCCGCACATAGACATCGACCAGCTGCCCGGGGTAGAGGTGCAGCGCCGCCGGATTGTCGAGGCGGAAGATGACGGGCAGCACGCGCACATCGACGAGCTCCTGACGCTCATCGGAAAGCTCGATCTTGGGGGAGATGTAGGGCTGGTAGCGCACGAACGTGAGGGGCACATGCTGGTTGGTGCCGCGAATGAACATTTCCGCCTGCATCTGCGAGGTGTCGGGCAGCTCGTGAATGAGGATCTCGTCGATGTAAGCGCGCACCTCGAGTTGGCTCTGCGGTGTGCCCATCACGATGAGCGGATCGTAGCCTTGGGTGTAGGAGTCGTAGGCGCCCTGCGTCGAGACGTAGCTGCCGCGCGTCGCCTGCACCGTGAGTACCACCCCGTCGCTCGGGGCACGGACGGTGTACTTCGCGAGCAACGCGGCCGCCGAGCGGTAGGACTGCTCGAGCGCCGTGTAGGTCCTCTCCTGGTTCTCGATGTCGTAGATCCACGCGCCCGCCTTGGTGAGCTCGAGCTGCTTCTCGACGACCTCGAGGTTCGTGGCGGCAATGCGCTCGGCATTGATCGCGTTGTCGAGGTCGTTCTTGCTGACCGACCTCGGTTCCATCGCATAGGAGCGCTGCTCCTTGTCGAGCTGGTCGCGCGCGTTCTTGAGGGTGGCGCGGGCGTTGTCGACTTGCGCGACCGAGACCGCGAGGGTCTCGGGGCGCGGCTCCGCCTTGAGCTCGCTCAACATCGCGAGTGCGGCGGCGGCCTGAGCCCGCAGCTGATCGGTGGTGGCGCGCTGCACCGAATCGTCGATCGTGAGGAGCGGGTCGCCCGTGCGGACCTTCTGGCCCTCCCCGACCAGCACCGCCGTGATCGGTCCCGGCACCTCCGGGTAGATGTTGATGTTCTCACCCTCGCGCTGCGAGCTCTCGATCATGCCTTCGGAGTAGATGCCATGCGCGTAAGGGTCGGCCGTGGGACTGAAGAGCGGCCCCTGTGCCTTCGGCTGCTCATTGAAGATGAGGGCGCTCACGGCTGCCAGGGCGAGTCCGATGCCCGAAGCGACGAAGACGGCTCTATTGTGCATCGAGTTCGCTCCTGATCGCCGCCGTGACCGCGCCGTCCTCCATCTTCATCACGCGGTCGGCGAATTCGTAGATGCGGCTGTCGTGCGTCACGATCACGATGCAGCGCTTGTCCGAGAGGAGATGCTCGCGCACGAAGCGCACGATGTTGCGTCCGGTGTCGCCATCGAGGGAGGCGGTCGGCTCATCGAAGATCATGAGATCGGGGCGGCTGATGATGGCGCGTGCGATCGCGACGCGCTGCTGCTCGCCGCCGCTCAGCTTGACTGGAGGAAGATCGGCGCGACTCTTGAGGCCCACCACCTCGAGATTCTTCTCGGCCTCCGCGATCGCATCCGACCAATCACGGTTCTGCAGGATGAGCGGGATCGCGACGTTCTCGGCCGTCGTGAGGCGCGGGAAGAGGTGGTAATCCTGGAACACGAAGCCGATCTTGTGCAGGCGAAACTCGGCGAGCTCATCGGGCGGCAGGCTCCAGATGTCGGTGCCCTCGATGCGCACGCTCCCCGAGCTCGGGCGCAGGATCCCCGAGATCATGCTGAGGAGAGTCGTCTTGCCGCTGCCGGAGGGCCCGACGACGTAGACCATCTCCCCGAAGCTCGCCTGGAAGTCGGCGTCCTTCACCGCCCGGGTGCGTGCCTCGCCCTCGCCGAACCACTTGTTGATCCCCGCTGCCTCGATCGCGACGTTCGCCATGGTCAACCCCGGAAGATGTCGAACGGCTCGATGAGCAGCACGCGGCGAACGCCGAAGTAGCTGGAGATCGCCGCGATGATCACCACCATGACGAAGGCGAGCCCGAGATTCGCGAAGGTCACGATGGCGGCGTAGTCGGGCAGGTGTGCGCGTGCGAGCCAGATGATGGCCGAGCACAGGCCGACGCCGAAACCGTAGCCGGTGAGGGCGACGAAGCTCGCCTGGAACAGGATCATCGCGACCAGCTCGCGCGACTTCGCGCCGATTGCCTTCAATGCTCCGAAGCGATCGAGATTCTCGAGGATGAATGAGTAGAACGTCTGGCCCGAGATCGAGAGCCCGACGACGAAGGCGATCACGGTCATGAGGAGGAGGTTCGTGCCGATGCCCGTCTGGTACATGTAGAAATCGGAGATCTTGTCCATGAACTCGCCCTTGGTGAGGGCGAGGTAGCCGTCGGCCGCCACCCGTGCCTTGATGACGGGGATGTCGGCAGGTGTCTTGGGCTCGACGAGCAGATACGAGATCGTGAAGCGTGTGTTGGGGATGTACTGCAGCGCCCGGTTATAGGTCGTATAGAGCGTCGGCACGCCGAACAGCGAGCTCGAGGAGACGTGCCCGATCGCGACGATCTTGCCGCGGTGATCGTTGAGCTCGAACTCGGTGCCGATGGCGGGATTCTCGAGCTTGCGGAACTCGGAGTCCTTGATCGCGACGAACGCGTTCTCGGCGAAGATGTCCTGGATGTCACCGTTCAGGATCTGCGGCCGCCCGACGAGGCTGGTGTCGTCGAGCCCGACGATGTTCGCCGACTGGTAGCTGCCGTCGCGCAGCTTGAGCAGCGCCCCGCCCGAGTAGAGCGGCACCGCGTACTTGACGCCGGGGATGCTGCGAACCTCGTCGAGCACGTAGTTGGGCAGTGGAATCGTGTTGGCGACCGTCTGCACGGACGGATCCATCACCCAGATCGAGGAGCCGATGTTGATGACCGTGGCGGAGGAGCGCAGTAGGATCCCCGCGAAAAGCGACGTCATCTCCACCATCAGGAACACGGCGAAGGTAATGCCGACGAGGAGTGCGGCGAACTTCGCGCGGTCGTTCACGAGCAGCTTGTAAGCGATCTTGAAGATGCCGGGCATGGCGTACGGGGACAGAGTGAAACCGTCGCCATGCTGCCAGCGCGCGCTGCGGTGCGGGATACGAGGTTGTGCGTAGCGCGCCGCGGAGAATGCGGAATAGGGAGATTCTCTTATTCGCAAGCCTCCCGCGCTCTGAAAGCATGCTCGGCGTGTCCCAACCGCTTCCGCAGCGCTCGCGCGCCACCGCCAATCGAACGCCGGGCGCACTCGTCGGCGCCTTGCTCGTCGCGGGCTGCCTTCTCGCTGCGACGAGCGTTGCGCAACCGGTCGCGCCCGTGCCGCCCCCGCTGAGCGCCGCGGCGCCGGGCAGCCCCGAGGTCCTCTCGGCCGGGCAACTCGATCAGCTGACTGCGCCCATCGCGCTCTACCCCGACCCGCTCCTCGGGCAGATCCTGGCCGCGGCGACCTATCCGCTCGAGGTCGTGGAAGCGGCGCGGTGGCTGAGCGACCCGGCAAATGCCGCGCTCCGCGGGAACGATCTGCTCGCGGCGCTCGATGCCGAGCCCTGGGACCCGAGCGTGAAGGCGCTCGTCGCCTTTCCGGATGTCTTGCGCCGCATGGACAGCGAGCTCGAGTGGACCGAGGCGATCGGCAACGCCTTTCTCGCACAGCAAGCGGACGTGATGGACTCGGTGCAGAGGCTGCGCGCACGCGCGGCGGCTGCCCATGCCCTTGCGAGCACACCGCAGGAGACCATTGGCTCGCAGGGCTCGGATATCACGATCGAGCCGGCCAATCCGGACGTGGTGTACGTTCCGTATTACGTGCCGGCGATCGTCTTCGCGCCCTGGCCGTGGCCGGACTACGACCCCTATTTCTTCTCACCGCCCGACGAGGTGGTCTATGGCGCCGCCCTCATCGGCTTCGGCATCGGGATCCCGATCGTAGGACCGCTGTGGGGTGCGTACGGGTGGAACTGGCCCCAGCACGGTCTCATCGTCTCACCGCGCCACCCGCCGGGCGGACGACCCTGGCGCAGCGGCGAGCCGCACGGGGCGCTGAGCGCGGGCGCGTCCGTCGGGCGCGCGCAGCCCTGGACGCATGATCCGGCCCACCGGGAAGGTGTGCCGTATCGCACCGCGGCCGTTGCCGCTCGCTTTGGCGGAGCCCAGTCGGCGGCGCGCAGCGCCTACCGCGGATTTCCGGCCCGGACGCTGTCCCCACCCGCACCCGCAGCAGCATTCCCGGGCGGCTGGACCGAGCCGCGGCGTTCGGCCGCCCCCGCCTTTGAATCGTTCGGGCGCGGCGCGCAGGTGCGCAGCGACGCGGCGCGCGGATTTTCGAGCCGCACCGCGCCGCCTCCGCGGCCAGCGGCGGCCCCTGCTCGCGGCCCATCCGGCCGCGGCCGCTGAGGCACGACTCGCGCAATGACAGCCGATCGAGGAGCAAAGCGATGAGGAGTCGGGCGCGGGCGGGAGGCAATGCGGGCGGATGCGTGCGAGTCGGGGCGCAAGTGCGGCTGCTCGGCTGCGTCGCCGCGCTCGCGCTCGCGAGCGCGCCAGCCGTCGCGAGCGCCGCACAGCGCACGTTCGCGACGCCTGAGGCAGCGGTCACCGCGCTCGTTGCCGCGACTCGCGACGGACGACTCGAGACGCTGCGGCGCATTCTCGGCCCCGAGGGCGCGCAGCTGTTGCATTCGGGCGATTCCGTGGCGGACCGCGACGGCCGCGCGCGCTTCGTGGCCGCCTACGACCAGGCGCATCAGATCGAGCATCCGGGATCGGACAAGGCGGTGCTGGTGGTCGGACCGCAGCGCTGGCCGCTCCCCATCCCGATCGCACGCGCGGCGGGCCGCTGGCATTTCGATACCACAGCCGGTGCAAGCGAGATCCTCGACCGGCGCATCGGTCGCAACGAGCTGAACGCGATCGAGGTGTGCCGCGCGTACGTCGCGGCACAGCGCGAGTACGCGCGGTTGCAGGCGGGAATGGGCGTGCGTCCGCAGTACGCGCAGCATTTCATGAGTCGCCCCGGCAAGCGCGACGGACTGTACTGGGTGAGCGAGCCCGGCGAGGCCTCGAGTCCGCTCGGTCCCCTCGTCGCGCAGGCCCGTGCCGCAGGCTACGGCGCCGGGGACCGAGCTCCCGTGCGCCGGCCTTACGAGGGATATCTCTTCCGCATCGTGACGCGCCAGGGCGCGCACGCCGCCGGGGGCGGCCGGGATTTCATCGTCGATGGACACATGACGCGCGGATTCGCGCTCATCGCGTATCCCGCACGCTACCGCGACTCGGGCGTGATGACCTTTATCGTCAACCAGGACGGCATCGTATTCGAGAAGGATCTCGGACCGCGGACGCGCGCACTGGCGGATCGCATCCGCTCCTACGATCCGGACTCGACCTGGCGCATCCCGTAGCGCCGCCCGGCGCACGCAGTCGCGCTCAGCGTCGCCAGTCGGCGAGCAACGCAAGCTCGCGCTCCGGACGCTCCGTGGTCACCGCAAGGCGCCCGGCGTAGATCTCCCCGGAGGCCCCATCGAGGGTAATCTCATCGCCCTCGGCCAGGCGCGTCTCGCCGAGCTGGCAGCTCGAGCCGTCCGGGGCGATGCGCAGGGCTTCGCAGCCGACCACGCACACCTTGCCGAGCTGGCGCGCGACCACCGCAGCATGCGAGGTCCTGCCGCCGCGTGCGGTGAGGATGCCGTCGGCGGCGGCGATACCCTCGATATCCCCGGTATGAATGTCGGCCCGCGCGAGCACGACGTGCCGGCCGACCGCGGAAAGCTCAGCCGCGCGGTGCGGATCGAAGACGACCGCGCCTGAGACCACACCGATGCTCGCGGGAATGCCGCTCGCGAGCGGTGGGGCGGCATCGCGGGCGCTGAGCCGCGTGCGCTCGATGCGCTCGATCGGCACCCCATTCAGCTGCGCGAGCGCCTCCGCCGGGGTAATGAGCCCCTCGCGTACCAGATCGACCGCGATGCGCAGTGCCGCCCACGAGGTGCGCTTGCCTGCGCGCGTCTGCAGCAGATACAGCCGGCCGTTCTCGAGCGTGAACTCAAAATCCTGCATGTCGCGGAACTCCGCCTCGATCACCGTCTTGATTCGCTGCAGCTCGCCGAGGACGCGCGGCAGCTCGTGTGCGAGGCGCGCCGTGCCGTTCGCGATGTGGTGGCCGCTCACCACGTCTTCGCCCTGGGCGTTGAATTCGAAGTCGATGTACAGTTGGTTGTCGCCGGTCGCCGGATCGCGCGTGAACCCCACGCCGGCGCCGGAGGTGGCCCCGGCGTTGCCGAACACCATGGCCTGCACGGTGACCGCCGTACCGTGCGCATCGTCGATGCCGTTCAGGCGCCGGTAATGGCGCGCCCGCTCCGAGTTCCAGGAGCGCATGACCGCCTCGACGGCCCCGAGAAGCTGCTGCATCGGATCCTGCGGAAAGGGCTCCGGTCCCAGGGCGGCGGCGAGGTCCTGCGACTCCCGTGCGATCTGCTCGAGTGCGACGCTGTCGAGTTCGCGCGGGCTCGCGAGCCCCTGCGAGGCACACTGGCGCTCGAGGATCGCATCGAACGGTGCGCCCGCAACGCCGTGCACCGTCTCCATGTAGCCCGCGACGAGCCTGCGATAGCAGTCCTGCACCTGGCGCGGGTTTCCCGTCGTGCGCAGCAGCCCCGCGAGGTTGGCCCGATCGAGGCCCACGTTGAGCACGGTTTCCATCATGCCCGGCATCGACACGGGCGCTCCCGAGCGGACCGATACCAGCAGGGGGCGCCGCGCGTTGCCGAAGCCCCGGCCGGTGGCCTCCTCGAGTCGCGCCAGGCCGGCTGACAGCGCGGCGCGCACACGATCGGGCAGGCGGCCGCCGCGCGCGAAGTACTCCCGGCAGTAGGCGGTGCCGAGAACGAACGCCGGAGGCACGGGCAGGCCGAGCTGAACGAGCCGCAGCAGGCCGTACGCCTTCGCCCCGAGGGTCTGCGGGGTCGCATCCGCAGGTGCTGCGGAGCGCGGCAGGATGAAGAAGAGGGATTCGGGAGTCTCGCCCACGGGTCGATCAGCTGCGCATCACTTCATTGAGCAGATGGTCACGCAGCTTGAGCGCGCCCAGTGCGAGGCCGTCGGCCGCGCCCTCGAGCGACTGCGTGAGCCGCGCGAGCAGATGCAGGGTCCGCGCATCGGCTTCGCTCCACAGGAGCGTGCTCGTGACGGCTCGCTCAGCCGTATCCGTCCGATGCTCGATCGCGATGATGCGATCGACGGCCGCGAAGAAATCCTGCAGATCCTCACGTTCCCCGCCGCGGGTCACGTGGCTCGCCGCTTCGAACATCTTCACCCCTTCCTGGGCGCCGGCCACGAGGAGCTCGGCGAGCGTCTGGAGCGGCTCCATGAGCTTGGCGGGCGGTGCGAGACGGGAGAGGTGCGTCATCAGGAAGGCGGCTTCCTCGAGGCCGTCCGCGGCCTCGTCCGCGTCGTGCAGAATCTCCCCATAAACCGCGGGGTTCGACGTGCGGCGGGCGAGCGCGCGGACGCGGCTCACGATCGCATCGCTCTCCTGCTCCCAGGTGCGCGCCCGGCGTGCGGTACGCTCGAGGAGCGGCGCCGCGCCGGGCTCGGCGTACGCGAGCAATCCGTCGCGAACCGCATAGGCGAGATCGAACACGCGCTCGGCGTGGCCGAGCGCGATCGCGAGCAGGCTCGCATGCACGGAGCGGAAGCGCCGCGCGAGCTCGGCCTTGATCTCATCGCGTATGAAGCGCTCCGAGCGTCCTTGGAGCAGCCCCGTCGTCGTTTCCCGGAATACGAACTGCAGGTACTCGTTGGTCGCCTCGTCCCCGAGCGTCTCGTGAAGCGACTCTCCGGCGCGAAGCGGCGTGGGCTGCGCGAACTCGATCGCCTCGTTCACCAAGCGCTCCCCGCCGAGCTGCAGGAAGCCGCGATGTCCGACATTCTCGTCCGCCGCCCACTTGAGCAGCCGCAACGCATCCTCCTTGCGAGCGAAGGGGCGCAGCTGCTTGCGCGCTCGGTTCCAATCGATGAGGAAGACGATGCGCGAGCCGAGAAAGGTGAGATAGCGCTCGAGCGCGCCGCGGTCCTGGGCCTCGAAGCGCCCGATGCTGAGACGATACTCGGGCTCCTCGCGCAGCTGCTCGCTCCGATACGTCCCGGCATCGCTCCAGTGCACGGCGAGTGCTGTGAACAGGCTCTTGAAGAAGGCGATCCGCTGGGCGTGCACGTCCGTGTACGTGAGGCTCGCGGTGAGTCCCTCGACGTGCACGACGAGCACGTGCGCGTCGGTGGTGCCGATGTCGTTCTGAATCACGAGGCGGGCGCCGGTGTGGGTCGCCGTGGTCGCGAGCCCGGGATGGTCGAACTTGAGCGCCGCGGTCTGGTGGACGCCGAGCATGAAGGCTCGCACGAGCGCGCGGTCGGGCTCCTCGATGCGCCAGACCCGCGCCCCCTCGAGGCTCTCTACCGCAAGGCTCTCCTGCAGGGCATTGAGTGCCCGATGCGTGTCCATCACGAGCCGGTGGACGCTGTCGGCGGGCGAGTCGGGGCGGTGCGCGATGCGGGTGAGCGCGTCGGTCAATCCCGGCGGAATGTGATCGGTGGGAAACTCGGGGACCCCGCGCTCGAGGGCTTGCGCGCGCTGAGCAAGCTCCTCGGCCTCGGCCGTGTGGGCGAGCGCGAGCGGCTCGAGCATCGCGCGGACATCCCCGAGCAAGAGCTCGCGCAGCCGCGTCGCACCCGGCAGGTAGAGCGCCCCGTCGGGCTCGCGGCGACTGCGGGCCGCGGCTTCATCGAAATCGGCGTCGAGTCCGGCCGCGCGTTGCTCGGCGGCAAGGTTCTGGGGAGTCTCCTCGGGATGATCGGCGTGCTGCTCGGCTGACTGCAGCAGACTGAAGACGAGTTTCACCCGATCGTTCGAGGCGAGCGCTCGTTCGAGCCTCTGGGGGAGCAGGAGCGCCGGCTCGCGCAGCTCATCGAGAATCACGCTCTTTGCGGGCATCGTGCCGGCAGTCTGCGCCCGACCCATGACCGCGACGCTACGGAGAGCTACGTATCGACTCGTGCGGCGCGGACCGCGATGCTGTCTCGAGTGCCCGCGCGCGCAAGGGGAAGGGTGTGAGAATCACCGTCACGGGTGCCACGGCGAGCGCTATGGGCCGATCGACAGTGAGATCGTGGGCATTGAATGTCACAGCGAGCCGGTGTGCGCGCTGGTCGCGGCGGTCTTCTGCAGCCGCGGCTCGCCGTGATGCGAGGGATTCTTCGACCTCATCGGGGCGGCGGTCGGCCGCGGCACGGGGTGTGAAGGCGCGGGGACTCAATCATTTTGTGCGGTGCAATAAGCCGCTTGCCAGGCCGTCGGCGAGGCGCCGGCTTGCATCCCCGGCGTGGCCGGATTGAGCGGCGCGTCGCGCTCGCGGGCGAAAATCTCGGGCAAGCTTGGCCATCGCGACCGCGTATGGCCAAACTTCCGCTCCATGAGTTCCGCCGACTGACACTGCCGATCGAGACGGCGGTGGACGTGGTGCTGGAGCTCGATAGCGAGCAGGGTGGCTCGCTCGCCCACGGCACACTCGTCGAGGCGCAGATCGAGACTGAGCCGGAGGCCGGGCTCGTGGTGGTGGCCCGGCGGCGAGGCTCGGAGACCCCGGAGCGGCGCAAGTTCACGCTGCCTGCAATCGCCGCGGCGCTGATCCGCTACTGCTGGAAGTGCCGCATTCCGCTGCCGCGGGCGGGCTCGAAGCGCATCGACATCACTCCCGAGGGATTCGTCTTCACGATCGAGGGCACGGTGGAGGTGGTGCGCCGGCACGGGGCGTTGCCGCAGCCGCGGCCGGCGATCGCAGCGGTGCCCACACCGGCAACCGAGCCTGGCGCGGTAACCGAGCCTGCCGAGGCAACCGAGTCCGCTGCGGCAACCGAGCCCGATACCCCCGACGCACCGGCGCGGGCCGATTCTCCCGAAGCCGGCGCCGACCCCGCGGGCGCGCCTCCGCTCGTCGCGCGCGCAGAGGCCCTCGCCGTCGCAGAGCCGGCCTGAGCCGCAGGCGGCGCACGGCCCGGCGCGCCCGTTCACCGCACAGCACTGCTTGGCCGTGCACCCGCCGCTATTTGCGTCGGGGTAGCTCCCCCAGTCGGGCGCAGCGCTCGGTATGATCCCGCGGTGGCCGCCCGGCCACTCCCTCGGAGTCGAGCTTGATCGCGCACGAAGGGTCGGTGATGGTGCGGCTTGGGGCCGTGCGGCGGATTCGCGCGGTGCCCGCGGCGCTGCTCGTGGCGATCGCTGCGACGGTGAACTTCCTGGGCGGCCTCGGCGAGCCCGCGCATCCGATCTGGGACGAGAGCTATTACTTGACCGCGGTCGAGCGCTACGAGGAGGGTATCGCTCAGTTCGCGAGCCATCCGCCACTCGCCCTGATGCTGATTGCCGGCGGAGATGCCTTGCTCCATCCCAACCGCGGGCTGCACCTGCATCCGATCGGCGTCGACAAGAAGGTGAGCGGTGAGGACCTTCCCAAGGGCTATTCGTTCGCCGGGGTCCGACTGGCCTCGGGGGTGTTCTCGGTCGTGGGCTCGGTGCTGTTCTTCGCATTGATGCTCGCTCTCACGGGCTCACCACTCGCTGCCCTGGTATTGAGCAACCTTTTTGTCTTCCAGAATGCCTTTGTCGTGCACTTCCGCGCCGCGCAGCTCGACGGCTTCCAGGTCGCCTTCTCCATCGCAGCGATTCTCGCCTTCGTGAAGGCGGCACAGCGCGGCGCGCGGAGCGCGCCATGGCTCGACCTGGCCTACGGGGCCTCGTGCGGGCTCGCGCTGATGGTAAAGCTCAATGCGGCCGCCCTCGGCATGCTCGGCGTGCTGGTGATCGCACAGCGCATCGCGCTCGGCTGGC
>Ga0335072_10009300_pt1 | contig 14180 bp, 10 predicted proteins | sample Lox_Sample_21_FD_206725 | JGI IMG/M metagenome (GOLD analysis project Ga0335072, IMG submission 206725) | Soil microbial communities from Loxahatchee National Wildlife Refuge, Florida, United States - Lox_Sample_2.1 | ecosystem: Environmental > Terrestrial > Soil > Wetlands | place: USA...
CGGCCCCGGCGACCGACCCGGTGTTCGTCACGGTGGCCGTGACGGTGGCCGCGCCGCCTGCGGGCAGGGCACCCACCTTGAGGTTGCTGAACGAGAAGGTCGTGTACGAGAGGCCGTAGCCGAACGGGTACAGCGGGGTCTGATTCTGCGCGTTGTACCAGCGGTAGCCGACGTCGACTCCCTCGGAGTACTGCACGGTCCCGTTCACGCCCGGCCACTGCGCGGCGGTGGACGCCGGGACCTGGGACAGCGACGTGGGGAAGGTGACGGTGAGGTGCCCGGACGGGTCGGCCGTGCCGAACAGCAGGTTGGCGATCGCGGTGCCGTCCTCCTGACCCGGGTACCAGGCCTCAAGGACGCCCTTGACGCTCGACAGCCACGGCATGACCACCGCCGAGCCGGTGTTGAGCACGACGATCGTGTTCGGGTTGGCGGCGGCGACCGCCGAGATCAGGTTGTCTTGCGTGCTGCCGAGGTCGATGCTGGTCAGGTCGCTGCCCTCGGACTCGTTGAGGTTGGCGAACACGACCGCGACGCCGGCCGCCGCGGCCGCCGACGCCGCCGAGCTGTCGGAGGAGCCGTTGTTGTAGCTGACCGTGACCCCGCTCGGCGCGGCGGTGGTGATGCCCTGCAGCGGGGTGACGGTGCCGCTCGAGGTGACCGAGGCGCTGCCGCCGCCTGCGGTCTGCGGGCTGGTGGAGGCGTCGGCGCCGATCACCGCGATCGAGCTGTCCTTGCTGGCGCTCAGCGGGAGCACGTTGCCGCTGTTCTTCAGCAGCACGGTGCCCTCCTCGGCGATCTGCAGCGCGTCGGCCTGGTCGGCCGCACTGGTGGCGGTCTGCGCCGGGGATCCGGCCGGGGGCTTGTCGAACAGGCCGAACGCGAACATCTCGGTCAGGATCTCGGAGACGGCCGAGTTGAGCGTGGCCTGGCTGACCGCGCCGCTGGAGATCGCGCTGGCCAGGGCGCTGCCGTAGTACCCGTCGTTGCCCGGCATGTCCATGTCGAGGCCGGCGTTGGCGGAGGCGGCGGTGGAGTGGGTGGCGCCCCAGTCGGAGGTCACGAACCCGCTGAACCCGAACTGCTGCCGCAGCACCGTGGACAGCAGGTACGGATTCTGGCAGGCGGCGGTGCCGTTGACGTAGCTGTAGGAGCACATCACCGAGGACGCGGCGCCCTGCTGCACGGCGTCCTGGAAGGCCGGCAGGTAGATCTCCTGCTCCGCCTCGGTGCTGACCACGGCGTTGTCGGCCGAGGTGTTCCTGTTGGTCTCCTGGTTGTAGACCGCGAAGTGCTTGACCTGGGCCATCGTCCCGGTCGACTGGACGCCCTGGATCTCGGCCGCGCCGAGCGTGCCGTTCAGGTACGGGTCTTCGCCAATCGACTCGAAGGCGCGCCCCCAGCGCGGGTCGCGGACGATGTTGATCGTCGGGCCGAGATCGATCGCGGCGCCCTTGGCCGCCTGCTCGGTCCCGATCACCTGGCCGTACAGCTTCTCGGCCGACGGGTCCCAGGTGGCCGCCGCGTCCACCGGCGCGGGCAGCTGGGTGACGTTGGTCATCCCGTCGCCGACCCCGGCCGGGCCGTCCTCCAGGTTCAGGGCCGGGATGCAGAGCGACCCGATGGCGGTGGTGAACCCGACGTAGCTGGAGCCGCTGGCCCCGGTGACCAGGTCGATCTCCTGGGCCTGGGTGATCTTCGACATCACCTCGGCGACCCGGGTCGGGATCGGGGCGCTCGACCCCACCCACGGGCACGCGGTCGAGACGGCGGCGGCAGGCTGGGCGGCGGCCACCGCCAGCAGCGACGCCGACGACGTCGCCAGGGCCAATGCGATGATCAGCGGTCTTTTTCTCGACATGATTCCTCCGGCCTATGAGCTTTGCCCTGAAGTTAAATGGACCGGAAAGATCGGTCAACGTTAATAATTGTTAATAATATTCGTTCCATTGTTACTGAAACAGCGACCGGCTGCGGGCGAGCAAACCCCATTCAAAACCATGATGATTCCGAACGGACCGTTGCTCCACCCGCACCGCGCCGCCGCGCCTGGGTCGGGCAGCGGCGTCAGGCGCCTGCTTCGAGCCGGCGGAGGGCGAGCTCGGCGTAGAGGGTGATGCCATCGGCGATCACGACGTCGTCGAAGGTCGCGCCGGCCGAGTGGTTGGAGGGCGCGGTCAGCGGGTCGGTGCCGGACGGGCAGGCCCCGAGGTTAACGAACGCACCCGGAACCTGCTCGAGCACGTAGGAGAAGTCCTCGGCGCCGGTCAGCGGCTGGGCCGGCGTGATCGCCCGGTCGACGCCGAACAGGTCCGCCGCGGTGGACCGGGCGAACTCGGCCTCGGCCGCGTCGTTGACCGTGACCGGGTAGCTGTCCACGTACTCCGCCTCAACGGTCAGGCCGTGGGCCTGGCCGATGCTCTCCACCAGGCGCACGGTCTCGTGGTGGAGCCGTCGCTGCGACTCGTGGCTGAAGGAGCGCAGGGTGGCCTCGAAGGTGGCCTCGTCGGGGATCACGTTGTTCACGGTCCCGGCGTGGAAGCTGCCGACCGTGATCACGACCGGGTCGAACACGTCGAACCGGCGCGTCGCCAGCGTCTGCAGCGCGGTCACCATCTCGCAGGCGGCCGGGATCGGGTCCAGGCTGTGCTGCGGGGCGGAGGCGTGCCCGCCGCGGCCGCGCACGGTCACGTAGAGAATGTCGGCCGCGGCCAGGGCGGGACCCGGGCGGACCGCGAACACTCCGCCCTCGGTCAGGTGCGAGAAGACGTGCAGCGCGTAGGCGGCGGCCGGCCGCTCGCCGGCCGCGTCGAGCACGCCCTCGTCGATCATCTGCTTGGCCCCGCCGAGGCCCTCCTCCCCCGGCTGGAACATGAAAATCACGGTGCCCGGGAGGTCCTGCTGCCGGGCGGAAAGCACCCGGGCGGCCCCGGTCAGCATCGCCGTGTGCAGGTCGTGGCCGCAGGCGTGCATCGCGCCGTCGATCTCGGACGCGAAGGGAAGCCCGGTCGTCTCGGTCACCGGCAGCGCGTCCATGTCGGCCCGCAGCAGCACCACCGGTCCCGGCCGGCCGCCGCGCAGCACCGCGGTCACCGAGCTGAGCTCCTTGCCCAGCGTGATCTCGAGCGGGAGGCCGTCCAGCGCGGCCAGCACCTTCACCTGCGTTCTGGGCAGGTCGAGGCCGATCTCGGGCTCACGGTGGATGGCATGCCGGAGCTCCGCGACAGCACCGGAAATCGCGCTCGCCTCTTCAAAAACCGTCATCGCTGACCTCCCTCATACGCCCACCCGATGCCGACTACGGCCGTGGGCAGCGACCCTTGCTCACCGCTCGTCTCAGTGTGCGATCTTGACGGTATCGTCACAACATGCCGGAGTTGATCCCGCCTACCGCCCGGCTGCACGTTCCGTTGACCGAGACGCGAGGCTGCAGGCGGTGCGTGACGGCAGGTACATATGTAAAGCGCGTTCTTATTCGGCGGAGGTTGCGACGTGCGGTGGCCGAGCGGCCGACCGGGTTAGGCGCAGTTACCGGTAGACCGACGGTGCAGCACCTACCGTGATCGAATCCTTCAGGAAGGTGAAATGACAACCACCAAAGTGGCGCTCGTTACCGGCGCAGCGGCAGGCATCGGAGCGGCCTGCTCGAAGCGGCTCGCGCAGGACGGCGTCGCCGTGGGCGTGCTTGACCTCGATGAGGCGCGGTGCGCCGCCACGGTCGCGGCGATCGACGCGGAAGGCGGCGAGGCCATCGCTCTCGGCGCCGACGTGTCCGACCGCGGCCAGGTGCAGGCCGCGCTGGGCAAGCTGCGCGCCGCGTTCGGCCCGGTCACCATCGTCGTCAACAACGCCGGCGTCACCGAATTCACCCCCTTCGAGGAGGTCACCGAGGAACTCTTCGACTTCATTTACAAGGTCAACGTCCTCGGCCCCATTATCGTGACGCAGGAGGCCCTGCCCGACATGAAAGCGGCGCAGTGGGGCCGGGTGGTGAACATCTCCTCCTCCAGCGCGCAGACCGGGGCGAGGAAGATGGCGGTCTACTCCTCGTCCAAAGGCGCGGTTATCAGCCTGACCCGCACATTGGCCCAGGAGCTAGGCCCGCACGGCATCACGGTGAACACCATCCCGCCGGGCTCGGTCATGGGCACGATCATGGCGGACGCGAATGTCAGCGAGGCGAACGTCGAGCGGCTCGCCGCGGCATTGCCGGTTCGCCGCGTCGGCCGCCCCGAGGACATCGCCAACGCCTGCGCATTCCTGTGCACCGAGGCATCAAGCTATGTGACCGGCCAGATTATCGGCGTGAACGGCGGCCGCGTCGTCACCTGACGCCCCGTACCCGTGGAAAGCTGGGGGCATGGCCGCGACTCCGCCTGATCTATCAGTCGCAGACCAGGGGTCTGCGCGGCGTGCGGCGATGCTGCTGATCGTGACCGAAGACGGCGGCCTGCTGCTCCACCACCGTGACGACAAGCCGGGAATCCCGAACCCTGATTGCTGGGCCGGGTTCGGCGGCGCGGTCGAGGACGGCGAGACCGTGGAGGAGGCCGTGCGCCGCGAGGTACGCGAGGAGACCGGCCTGCACATCCCCCACCCGATCTTCCTGACCGAGGCCGTGGACCATGAGGGCGACGGCCGCGCGGTCTCCCTGTTCTACACGGTCGGCGGCGTGCGCCCCGAGGACATCGACCTCCACGAGGGCGCCGGGATCGGGGTGCACGCGATCGAGGATCTGGCGGGCCTGAAGATGACGCCTTTCGTCCGACGGGCGATCCACTCGCACCTGCTCCCGGTGATCGCCGCCGCCGAGCGGACTACGTTCATGGCGGGGTACGAGCGGGCCGCCGACGGTCACACTGACCGCTGAGCACGCTCAGATAGGGCTCATATCGTAGTCGGCATCTGACTAGCATGATGCGCATGGCGAGGCTGGAGGTCAGTGTCAGGCCCGCGAGCGCTGCCGACGTCCGGCCGCTGGCCGAGGTGCTGGGTCGGGCGTTTGAGGATGATCCGCCGTTCGTGTGGATGCTGCCGGACGCGCGGACGCGCGTGGCGCGGAATCAGCGTTTCTTTGAGACGCTGGTGCGCACCGAGGCGCTCGGCCATGGCGGGGTGGAGGTCGCCTGCCTCGGCGGCGTCATCGTTGGCGGGGCGGTCTGGTACCCGCCCGGGCGGTGGACGTCGGCCACGTCGCTGCGGACGGCGCTCGGCTTCGCCCGCGCCTTCGGCCGCCGGCTCGGGCGGGCCTCCGCCCTGTCCACCGCGATGGCCCGCGCGCATCCGCACCAGCCGCTCTGGTATCTCTACGCCATCGGGGTGGACCCGGCCCGCCAGGGCAGCGGGGTGGCCGGGGCGCTGCTGCGATCGCGGCTCGTCCGCTGCGATCAGGCCGGCCAGCCGGCCTACCTTGAATCGAGCAAGCCCGCCAACGTCCCGCTCTATCAGCACTTCGGGTTCGAGCCGACCGGGCCGATGGAGCTGCCCGCGGGCGCGCCCGCCCTTACTCCGATGTGGCGCGGGCCGACGACCCAAGCCGGCGGCTGACCGGCATCTGGACCCGGTCACAGCAGCTCGTACCAGTGATCGAACTCCTGCTGGGTGGTGAAGCGCACGGTCCGGCAGTGCGGGGACCTCGCGGTGCGGTCGAAGAGGTAGTCCCGGCGTTGGCGGAAGGTGGACGCGGCCGACCAGACCGGGTGCTCGGGGCGTAGCCACTCGCGGAGCGTCTCGCGGTTGCCGCCGAACAGCTCGGCGTTGGTGGCTGTCCTGACCACCGAGCGCCGGATGAGGCGGGGCAGCACCACCAGGGCCGGGTAGTCCAGCCAGAGGATCGTGTCGGCCGACTGCCACATGAGGTCGCGGACGGCGGGATAGCCCCAGGAGTCGAAGATCCAGGCAGGCTCGGCGGTGATCCGCTTGACCTCGTCGACCAGGCCGGGCGGCTGCGACCAGTTCGGCCCGAGGGCGAGCGCGTCCATCTCGTGGAACGGCAGGCCGAGCCTGTCGCCGACGCGGCGGGCGGCCGTTGTCTTGCCTGATCCGGACATGCCAACCACCAGGACCCGCCGCATCCGCTCAGTATGTCAGCCGGCGGACATTCTGCAGGGACGTGCTGGTGGCTGGCCGGCCGATGGCTCATGTGAGGATGGCGTCATGCAACGCGGCGAGGTTTGGTGGGTGGAGTTCGACCGGCGGCGGCCGGTCGTGCTGCTGTCGGGAGACGAGACGGCGGGGTTCGAGGCGGTTCAGGTCGTCGCGGCGGCGGACGTCAGCATCGAGGGCCTCGGGGTCGAAGTCGCGCTGGGCGCCGCCGAAGGGCTGACGTTCGAGGGCGTTGTGCGCTTCGCCTTTCCCCGCCCCGGCTACACCCCGTGCACCTGGCTGACATCGCTGTCCGGTGACGACCTGATCGAGCGGGCGGGGACGCTGCCCGATGCGAAGGTGGCCGAGATCGAGGACGCCATCCGCATGTGCGAGCAGCCGCGAGAGTGGACGCCCGCCACCGCCGCCCAGTTCGGCGAGATCAGGAACGCGCTCAGAACCCCGCCTGCTCGGTTAGGCGACCCGAGGTCGATCGGGCGACAGCCTATGACTCCGTGGGGCGGCGGCGGGGAGGCGGCGATTGGGAAGTTACTGAACGGGGTAGCAAGATCACATTCAGTGATATCGGCGCGGGTGGGGTATGGGCTGCGCAGGTGGTGCGCTGGAGCCCGGGGACGGGCGGCTCACCGGGAGTCGGGCGGGGCACGGGGAGAGGTATTCACGATGAAGGCCTTCGTCATGAAGGAAATCGGCTATGTCGGGTTCATGGACAAGCCGGTGCCGCGTCCGGGTCCGAACGATGCCGTCGTGCGTACCACCAGGGCCCTCATCTGCACCTCGGACTCGCACACCGTGCACGGCGGCATCGGGCCCCGGCAGGATCTGACCCTCGGTCATGAGGCGGTCGGCGTCGTGCACGAGGTCGGCAGCGAGGTCAAGGTGTTCAAACCCGGCGACCGGGTTGTGGTCGGCGCGATCACGCCCGACTGGGGTCACCCGGCCGCCCAGGACGGGTACGCGTCGCAGTCGGGGGCGCCGCTCGGCGGGTGGAAGTTCTCTAACACCAAGGACGGCGTGTTCGCCGAGTACTTCCACGTCAACGAGGCCGACGCGAACATGGCCAAGATCCCCGACTCGGTGCCGGACGATACGGCGGTGTACTGCTGCGACATGCTCTCGACCGGCTTCATGGGGGCGGAGAACGGCAGCATCCCGATCGGAGGCACGGTGGCCGTCATCGCCCAGGGCCCGGTCGGGCTGATGGCGACCGCGGGCGCCAGGCTGCGAGGCGCGGGCCTGGTCATCGGGGTCGAGTCGGTGCCTCGGCGGCAGCATCTCGCGCGCGCTTACGGGGCCGACGAGATCGTCGACTTCACCCAGGAGGACGTAATCGAGCGGATCCTCGAGCTGACCGACGGCGAGGGGGTCGACACCGCGATCGAGGCGCTCGGCGCGGACCGGACCTTCCAGACCGCGGTCAAGATCACCAAGCCCGGCGGCACGATCTCCAACACCGGGTACTTCGGCGACGGGGAGTTCGTGCGGATCCCGCGGGTCGACTGGGGCGTCGGCATGGCCGACAAGACGATCGCGACCGGTCTGTGCCCCGGCGGCCGACTGCGGATGGAGCGGCTACTGCGGGTGCTCGAGGCCAACCGGGTCAACCCGACGCTGATGACGACCCACACGTTCGACTTCGGCGACATGGAACGGGCCTTCGAAGTGTCTGACCGCAAGCTTGACGACGTCGTCAAGCCGCTGATCAAGTTCTGACGCACCGACGAAACGGGGCCGCAGGCAATGACCACATCCCGTCCCTTGCTGCGGAGCCAGCGGCTTCGCTTCGTCAACCATCAGGGAGACGCGCTCCGCCTCGGCATGAACTGGACCGAGGAAGACCTGGCCAAGCCGCAGGTGCTGGTGGACAGCGCCTATGGCATGGGCCATCCGGGCACGTTCCACTTCCGCGAGCTGGTCGAGGAGGTCAGCAACGGCGTCTACGAGGCCGGCGGCAAGCCCGCCGTGTTCGCCGTCAGCGACATCTGCGACGGCGTGGTGCAGGCCACCAGCGGGATGAGCTACTCGCTGGTCTCCCGCGACATCATGGCGGCGATGGTCGAGATCCACGCGCTCGGCCACCCGCACGACGGGATGGTGCTGATCTCGGGCAACGACAAGTCGGTGCCCGCGCACCTGCAGGCCATCGCCCGCTGCGACCTGCCGGCGATCCACCTGCCGGGCGGCACCCAGCTCAACGCGCCCGACTACGTCACCTCGAACAAGATGTGGCCGATGGGGGCCGAGGTCGAGCGGGGCGACCTGCCCCGGGAGGAGCTGGAGATCGCGCAGCGGGGCGCGTGCCCGACCTGCGGGGCGTGCCAGTTCATGGGCAGCGCCAGCACCGGCCAGGTGCTGGCGGAGGCGCTCGGCCTGGCGCTGCCGGGCTCGGCGCTGACCCCGGCCCCGCTGACCAGGCTGCTGCGCTACGCCCGGGCGACCGGCAAGCGGCTGCTCGGGCTGATCGAGGAGAACCTGACCGCGCGCCGCATCCTGACCCGCGAGGCGTTCGAGAACGCGATCATCCTGCACGCGGCGATCGGCGGGTCGACCAACGCGCTGCTGCACCTGCCGGTCATCGCCCGCGAGGCCGGGGTCGACGTCAGCGTCGACGACTTCGACCGCATCCACCGGAAGGTGCCGGTGCTGGCCAACGTCAAGACGACCGGCAAGTACCCGGTGGAGTACTTCTGGTACGCCGGCGGCGTCCCCGCGGTCATGATCGAGCTGCGGGACATGCTGCACCTGGACGTGCTGACCGTCACCGGCAAGACGCTGGGCGAGAACCTGGACGAGATCGCCGCCAGCCCCGCCTACCTGGCCGAGCGGCTCGGCTACCTCAAGAACGTCAAGATCGAGGCCGACGAGATCATCCGGCCGCGCAGCGACCCGTTCGGCACCGACGGCGGCGTCGCGATCCTCTACGGCAACCTGGCGCCGGCCGGGGCGATGATCAAGACGTTCTCGGTCCCGCCGGAGATGCACGTGCACACCGGGCCCGCGCGGGTCTTCGACTTCGAGGACGAGGCGGTGCACGCGCTGGTCAGCCGGAAGGTGACGCCGGGCGACGTGCTCGTCATCCGCTACGAGGGGCCGCGCGCCAACGGGATGCCGGAGATGTACTACGCCGCCGCCATCTTGTCGGCCGACCCGGTGCTCAACGTCACCACCGCGATCGTCACCGACGGCCGCTACTCGGGCGCGATGCGCGGCCCGTGCATCGGGCACGTCGCCCCGGAGGCCCTTGACGGCGGCCCCATCGCGCTGGTCGAGGAGGACGACCTGATCGAGATCAACGCGCCCGAGCGGCGGCTGGCGATCGTCGGCACCGGCGGCGAGCACCGCTCCCCCGAGGAGATCGGGGAGATCCTGGCCGACCGCAGGCGCATCTGGAAGGCGCCGCTGCCGCGGCATGACAGCGGGATCCTCGCGCTGTACTCGCGGGTCGCCCGCAGCGCCACCGAGGGCGCGTCCATCACCTGACCGCCGGCCACCGGCCTTCCGGCTGAAGATAGGAGCCATCGCATGAGCGGCAATCGGGAGCAGACCGTCGTCATCGCCGACTACGACTACGGCGACGTGGACATCGAGCGGGCGATCATCGAGGCAGCCGGCCTGCGGCTGATCGCCGCCCAGTGCAAGACCGAGGACGAGGTCATCGAGGCCGCCCGCGACGCCGACGCGATCATCGCCCAGTACGCGACCGTGGGGGCCCGGGCCATCGACGCGCTGACCCGCTGCCGGGTGATCGCCCGCTACGGCACCGGCGTCGACATCGTCGACGTCGACGCCGCCACCCGGCGCGGCATCCTGGTCACCAACGTCCCCAACGACTGGTGCGAGAACGAGGTCGCCGACCACGCGATGGCGCTGCTGCTGGCCGTCGCCCGCAAGATCTGCGTCTACGACCGGGCCACCCGCGCGGGCAGCTGGCAGTGGCAGACCGGGCAGCCCATCCACCGGCTCCGCGGCAGCGTGGTCGGGCTGCTGTCCTTCGGCTCGATCGCGCAGGCGATCGCCGGCCGGGCGAGCGGGTTCGGCCTGCGCGTGATCGCTCATGACCCGTACCATCCGGCCGAGCGCATCGCCGCCCAGGGCGCGACGCCGGTGTCCCTCGACGACCTCATCGAGCAGTCCGACTACCTGGTCATCCAGGCGCCGCTGACCAAGGAGACGCACCACCTGATCGGCGAGGACGAACTCCTGCGGATGAAGCCGACCGCGTTCCTCATCAACACCGCGCGCGGGCCGATCGTCAGCGACGAGGCTCTGCACCGGGCGCTGGTGGAGGGCTGGATCGCCGGAGCCGGCCTGGACGACCTCGAGGAAGAGCCGGCCAAGCGGCAGAACTGGAAGCCCGTCAACCCGCTGTTCGCGCTGCCCAATGTGGTCATCACGCCGCACGCCGCCTACTACTCGCAGGAGGCGATCCGCACCGTCAGGGACTTCGCCGCCCGCGAGGTGGTGCGGGTGCTGACCGGGCAGCAGCCCGTCTCGCCCGTCAACTCGGTCGAGGGCTTCACGTCGGGGCAGGCGTAGGGCCAGGGTCCCCGCCTCGTCTTATCGCCAGCAGCCGAGCGGGGGTCCGGCCGGCCGGGCGGCTCCGCCGTCCTCGGCCCGCTGGTCACGGCCGGCCGTGTTCGGCCCGGCGACGCTGGACACGGCCGGCTCGGCCACGGCGAGCGAGGTGGCGGCGAGCGCGTCGGCGAGCTCGGCCCCGCGCAGGTCAGGGACGACGGCGGCGAAGGCGAACATCGACGCGGCGTGCAGGAGATCGACGACCACGCCGACCGCGACTACCTCCGGTCCGGGGCTGAGCGCGGTGACGACGGCCTGGGCCAGGTGCCTGACGCCGAGGATCCGGGCGACCCGGCGGGCGCGTCTGCTCGGCGGCTGTCCGGTGACGACGCCGATCATCGGACCGGGCGCGCAGAGCAGGGCCGTCCCGTAGCCGGCCCGCGCCAGCGGGATCAGCAGCCGCAATCGGCTGGCGGCGGGCGGCACGGTGCTCCTTGTCACCAGGTGCCCCAGGTCAGGGCGGGCTTGGGCAGGAGCGGGGGCTCGAGGAAGGCGGGCGGTCCGGTGAGGTCGAGCGCGCCGAGGGGCGACGCCGCGGCGGCGTCCCTGGCGGTCAGCGGGGGCAGGTTCCACTTCTGCTCGACCAGCTTGAGGATCGAGGTGTGGTCAAGCACTTCGCGGCAGACGTAATCGGGGCGGGCGTAAGGCGATACCACGACGGCCGGCACCCGGAACCCGTAACGGTCGTAGCGGCGCGGGCCGGCATCGAGGTTGCCCGCGACCTCGACCTTCTTCGGGAAGACTATCCGCAGCGCGGACTGCAGCCTGCTCGGGGTGCCGGTCAGGCTCCGACCCTCGATGTCGTCGGGCGGCACCGCCGGCGGGGGCGGGACGTGGTCGTAGTAGCCCCCGTGCTCGTCGTACACCCAGATCAGCAGGGTGCCGGGCCAGCCCTGGCCGTGCAGGCAGTGGCTGATCACCTCGGCCGCGAAGCTCTCGCCCTTGCTGATGTCCTGCGGGTTCTCCTCGGAGTAGTCCTGGAAGTCGGGGTCGACGATGCTGAACGCGGGCAGCGTGCCATTGTCGGCGTCGGCGAAGAACTGGTCGGTGCTGTGCACGTGCCGCAGGTAGCGCCGGATCCCGATCGGGAAGATGTCGGCGGTGAACTGCAGGTCCTTCTGCACGCCGCGGTTGACCGAGGGGAAGGACCGCCCGGCCGACAGCAGCCGGCGGCGGGCCATCCGCCGCTCGTGGCGCGCGTACCGCCTGAGCTTGGACTGGCCGGCCGCCACCGGGTGATAGTTCGCCCACGATATGCCGTACCGGTCGAGCAGGTCGAAGATCGTCCCTCCGGGCGGGTAGTCGAGCAGGTCGCTCGGCGCGTCGTCGATGAGGCCGTGCGCCGTTCCCGCGATGAGGAAGCGGCGGTTGGGGAAGGTGGGTCCGAGGCACGAGCTGAACCAGCGGTCGGCGACCGGGAACGTGCGGGCCAGGCCGTAGTAGAACGGCAGGTCGTCCTCGGTCCAGTAGCCCATGCCGACCGCCGCGCCCGGACCCTCGCACGCGGCCTGGTCGACGTCGCCGGCCGCCGGGACCACGACCTGGGTGGCGGTGACGAAACCGTCGTGCTTCCCGTGACCCCACTGGTGATGGGTGGCGTGCCAGCTCTGCGACGGGACCTGGGGCCGCTGGACGGTCGACGTCAGGTGATGCGCCCGGATGGGCTCGCCGTTGGCGTCCCGGTTGGCCGCCTCGGGCTCGCCGTCGTCGCCGAGCGGGAAACCGTCGCCGCGGCCTTTGAGCATGCCCAGGTAGTTGTCGTAGGAGTGGTTCTCCATCATCAGCACGACGATGTGCTTGATCTGCGGCAGCAGGTCGGTCCCGGCCGGGCGGGCGGGGTCCGGCGGCGGCCCGGCCGACGGGCCGCCGCCTCGTCTCGCCCGGTGTCTGCGCCCGGGCCGTTCGGGTTTCTCGGTCACGTTAGCTGTCCTTACCAGGGATGACTTCCCTGACCTTGGTCATGACGCCTTCCTTGATGATGCCCCAGCCGTTCGGATCGCCCTTCAGCAGCGCCATCGCCGCGTCCTTGGCCTGCTCGTAGGTGGCGTGCGGCGGAATCGGCGGGACGTCGGGGTCGGTCCTGAAGTCGAGCACGGTCGGCCGGTCGGCGGCCAGCGCCTGGTCCCATGCCGCCGCGACCTGCCCCGGCTTGTCGACCGCGATGCCGCCCAGGCCGAGGCTGCGGGCGAACCCCTCGTAGGAGACGTCGGGGAGCCGCTGCGACTCGGTGAACTTCGGCGCCCCCTCCATTGCCCGCATCTCCCAGGTGACCTGGTTGAGGTCGTTGTTGTGGAGCACCGCGATGATCAGCCGCGCGTCGGACCACTGCTCCCAGTAGTGCTTGACCGTGATCAGCTCGGCCAGACCGTTCATCTGCATCGCCCCGTCCCCGGCGAAGACGATGACCGGCCGGTCGGGGTGGCCGAACTTCGCGCCGATGCCGTAAGGGACGCCGGGGCCCATGGTGGCCAGGTTGCCGGAGAGCGAGCCGCGCATGTCGCCGCGGAACTTGAGCTGCCGGGCGTACCAGTTGGCGGACGAGCCGGAATCGGCGGTGACGATCGCGTCGGCCGGCAGCCGGGAGGACAGCTCGCGGAAGACGAGCATCGGGTTGATCGGGTCGGCCGGCACGTCAGCCTCGGCGTCCATCGACCGCCACCACCGGGCGACGTTGTCCTCGATGCCGTCGCGCCAGGCGCGGTCCTGCTTGCGCCGCAGGTGCGGGATGAGCGCCCGCAAGGTGGCGGCGGAGTCCCCGACAAGGTTCAGCTCGTTCGGGTAGCGCATGCCGATCATCTTGCCGTCGATGTCGATCTGCACGCCGCGGGCCTGGTCGAAGGCGGGCAGAAACTGCGTGTAGGGGAAACTCGAGCCGACGGTGAGCAGCGTGTCGCAGTTCATCATCATCTCGTAGCTGGGCCGGGTGCCGAGCAGTCCGATCGAGCCGGTCACGTAGGGCAGCTCGTCGGAGAGCACGTCCTTGCCGAGCAGCGGCTTGGCCACCCCCGCGCCGAGCAGGTCGGCGACCTGCTCGAGCTCCTTGCGGGCGCCGCGCGCCCCCTGGCCGGCCAGGATCGCGACCTTGCTCCCGGCGTTGAGGATCTCGGCTGCCTTGGCGATCCCCCGGTCGTCGGCGGCGGTGGTCGACCAGTCGACGCCGATCGAGGAGGGGACCATCTTGAACGCGTGGGTCGGCGCCGAGTAGGCGAGCTCCTGGACGTCGGACGGGATAATGATCGCGGTCGGCGCGCGCTCCGACAGCGCGACCCGAATCGCCCGGTCGAGGACGTTGGGCAGCTGCTCGGGGACCGTGACCATCTGCACGTAGTCGCTGGCGACGTCCTTGAACAGCGTCAGCAGGTCGACTTCCTGCTGGTACGAGCCGCCCATGGCGCTGCGGCTGGTCTGCCCGACGATCGCGACGACCGGGACGTGATCGAGCTTGGCGTCGTACAGGCCGTTGAGCAGGTGAATCGCCCCCGGCCCTGACGTCGCCATGC
>Ga0335072_10009301_pt1 | contig 14179 bp, 13 predicted proteins | sample Lox_Sample_21_FD_206725 | JGI IMG/M metagenome (GOLD analysis project Ga0335072, IMG submission 206725) | Soil microbial communities from Loxahatchee National Wildlife Refuge, Florida, United States - Lox_Sample_2.1 | ecosystem: Environmental > Terrestrial > Soil > Wetlands | place: USA...
GCCGCCGCCACCAGCTTGGCGACGATGGGCTTGCGCGCGGCCTCGAAGGCGGCGAGCGCGGCCGGGATGTCGCCCTCGTGCGTCTCGAGCGCGCGGGCGAGCGCGATCGCGTCCTCGAGCGCAAGGCGCGTCCCCGAGCCGATCGAGAAATGGGCGGTGTGCAGCGCGTCCCCCAACAGCACGCGGCGCCCGACCGACCAGCGGGCGTTCGCGATCTTCGGAAAGCGGCGCCAGATCGATTTGTTCGCGATGAGCTTGGCACCCCCGAGCGTGCGCTCGAACACGCGCTCGCACACGCGTTGCGCCTCCTCCTGCGGCATTTTATCGAAGCCCGCGCGGAAATAGGTCGCCTGGTCCACCTCGACCACGAAGGTGCTGCTGGTCGCGTTCTGGCGGTGATGGTGCGCGTTGAAGTGCCCCCACTCGGTCTCGAGGAAAGTGTGGGTGAGCGCCTCGTAACGCACCGGGGCGCCGTACCAGGCGAAGCGGTTGGTGAGCTCGGAGATCGTGGTGCCGAACGCGCGCTCGTGTCCGCGCCGCACGGCGGAATTGGCGCCGTCCGTGCCGACGATCAGATCGGCGCCGAATTCGTCGGCGAGGGCGTCCACGTCCGCGACCGCGTGCTCGTAACGGGGCTCGACGCCCACGGCGCGCGCGCGGTCCTGCAGGATCTCGAGCAGCTTCAGGCGCGCGATGCCCGAATAGGTCATGCCGTCGATACGCACCTCGCGGCCGCGATGGACGATGACGCTGTCGGACCAGAGCTCGAGCGCGGGCTCGAGGGCGGCGTAAGTGTCGCGGTCGTCGCGCGCCAGGAACTCGAGGGCGCGCGCCGAGAAGGCGAGGCCGAAGCCGAAGGTCGCCCCCTTCGGATTCTGCTCGTGGAGCTCGAGCTCGACCTTGAGCCGGCTGCGCTTCAGGAGATAGGCGAGATAGAGCCCGGCCGGGCCGGCGCCGACGATCAGGATGCGCATTCTTCTCTCCAGTTCCGGGGCCGTGCCCCCGGGCATCGTTCTCTGGGGCCCTCATCCTTCGAGACACCCCGCCGTCTCGTCCCGAGGCGCTTGCGGAGCAAGCGTCTCGAAGGATGGCGGCGGGGTTCCTCAGGATGAGGACGGGCGCGGGAGCGCACGGCACCGCTCAAATGCGAGATTAGCGCATCGGATCAGCGCATTCGAGGGGGGCCGCGCGCGCGGCCGATTCCCCTTGCATCGGGCGTCCCCAATTGGAAACATAAGCGTCAAGGAACGCTGCCGCCGCGTGCGTGCGGCCCTCACTCGGCTCGGCATCGCGAGCCCGCGCCCGCAGGCGGCGACCAGACGGCGTCCAGGCAAAACGACTTCAGGGAGTTGAGCCCGTGACCCAGCACGCGCCCCGCTGCGCCGCCCTCGTCGGACCCTTCTCGGGCGGCAAAACCACGCTCCTCGAAAGCCTCCTGTTCGTGACCGGCGCCATCGCGCGCAAGGGCAGCGTCAAGGAGCGCAACATGGTGGGCGACAGCGCCGCCGAGGCGCGCGCGCACCAGATGTCGACCGAGGTCAACATCGCGACCACGAGCTTCCTCGGCGACAAATGGACCTTCCTCGATTGCCCGGGCTCGATCGAGTTCCTGCAGGACACCGTGAACGCCCTCCTGGTGGCGGACGTCGCGGTCGTGGTGTGCGAGCCCGTGGTCGAGCGTGCGCTCGCGGTCGCCCCCATCCTCAAATTCCTCGACGACCAACGCATCCCCCACATGGTGTTCGTCAACAAGCTCGACCATGCCTCGCATCGGGTGCGCGACACGCTCGCGGCATTGCAGGCGGTCTCCGAGCGGCCCTTGGTGCTGCGCCAGGTGCCGACGCGCGACGGCGAGACGGTCACCGGCTATGTCGACCTCGTGAGCGAGCGCGCCTACAAGTACCAGCCGGGGAAGGCGTCGGACCTGATCCCCTTGCCCGAGGCGGAGGCCGCGCGCGAGCGCCAAAGCCGCCAGGAGCTTCTCGAGACGCTCGCCGATTTCGACGACAAGCTGCTCGAGCAGCTCCTCGAGGACACGGTCCCCGACAAGACGGAGATCTACGGCTATCTCACGCGCACGGTGCAGGAGGACAAGCTCGTGCCCGTGCTGCTGGGGGCGGCCGAGCGCGACCATGGCGTGCGGCGCTTGCTCAAGGCGCTGCGCCACGAGGCGCCCGAGCCGGCCGCGACCCTCGCGCGCCGCGGCATCCCGGGCACGGGGGAAGCCTGCGCGCGCGTGTTCAAGACCTATCAGATGCCTCATTCCGGCAAGCTTTCGGTGGTGCGCGTCTGGCGCGGCGAGATCGCGGACGGCGAGACGCTGTCGGGCGAGCGCGTGAGCGGGCTCTTTTCGCTCACGGGCCATCAGACGGCGAAGCAGGCGAAGGCGGGGGTGGGCGAGGTGGTGGCGCTCGGGCGCATGGAGAAGACGCAGACCGGGCAGCTCTTGACCCCGTCCGGGAAGCCGGTCGCGGGTGCCGCTCCATGGCCGGCACCCCTGAAGCCGCTGTTCGCCGTGGCGCTCCAGGCCGAGAACCGCAACGACGAGGTGAAGCTCACCGCCGCGATCCAGAAGCTCGCCGAGGAGGACCCGTCGCTTTCCTTCGAGCAGACGCAAGACACCCACGAGCTTCTTTTGTGGGGCCAGGGCGAGGTGCATTTGCGCATCGCGACCGAGCGCCTCAAGGAGCGCAACAAGCTCCAGGTCAAGTCGCGCGCGCCCCAAATCCCCTACAAGGAGACCATCCGCCGCTCGACCGAGCAGCATGCGCGCCACAAGAAGCAGTCGGGCGGCCACGGCCAGTTCGGCGACGTGACCATCGAGATCCGGCCCAAGCCGCGCGGCGACGGGTTCGAGTTCATCGACCGGATCGTGGGCGGTGCGGTGCCGCGCCAATTCATCCCGTCGGTCGAGCGGGGGGTGAGCGAATATCTGAGCCGCGGCCCGCTCGGGTTTCAGGTGGTCGACCTCGCCGTGGCGCTCACCGACGGGCAATTTCATTCGGTCGACAGCTCCGACATGGCGTTCCGCACCGCGGCGCGTATGGCGATGAGCGAGGGCATGCCGAAATGCGACCCGGTGCTGCTCGAGCCCATCCTCGAGGTCAAGATCGCCGCACCCACCGACTTCACCGCCAACGTGCAGCGCCTGGTGACCGGCCGGCGCGGCCAGATTCTCGGCTTCAGCCCGCGCGAGGGCTGGAAGGGCTGGGACGAGACGCTCGCGCACATCCCGCAGTCGGAAATCCGCGACATGATCATCGAGCTGCGCTCCCTGACCTACGGCGTCGGCACCTACGAATGGCGCTTCGACCATCTCCAGGAGCTCACGGGGCGCGAGGCGGAGAACGTGGTCAAGAGCCGGAGCGAGCTCGAGAAGGTGGGGTAGGGGTCTCGAGTGCCGAGCCAATTTGCCGCTTCCGCCCTCATCCTTCGAGACGCTGCGCCCCTCAGGATGAGGGCTTGGGCACCATCTTCCTCGTCCTGAGGAGCCGCCGAAGGCGGCGTCTCGAAGGACGATTTCGAACTGGTCACCGTCGGCTCGTGCCGGCGATCGATTTCGAGAAGGGCATCGTCTGGATCAAATGGCTCGGCAGCCACAGGGACTACGGCCGGATCGACGCGGCGGAGGTGACGTATGAGCGCTGAGGTCAAGCCCATTCGCACGTGCGTGCCGGAGGTGCTCGACCGCAAGCGCGGCCTGTCGATCGCGATGATCCGGCGCCTCCACAAACGCCTGGGCATCTCGGCCGAGGTGCTGATCCGCCCGTCGCGCGCCGGCAAGGCGGCGTAGGGCAACGCTATTTCTTGGACTGACCCCTCGCCAACTTCGCCCCCTTGGCCAACGCGTGGAGCTTCTGGACCGCGACCTCGCGTTTGAGCGGCGCCATGCCGCAATTGGTGCAGGGGATGATGCGCTCGAGCGGCATATATTTGGCCGCGGCGCCGATCAGGTCGCGCACCTCCTCGGGCGTCTCGACCCGCTCGCTCGCCACGTCGATCACGCCCACCATCACTTCCTTCTCCGCGAGCATCGACAGCACCGAAAGCGGCACGTGCGAGTTGGCGCATTCGAGCGAGACCTGGCCGATGGGCGACTTCGCGAGGGCGGGGAAGAAATGCTCGTACTGGCGCCATTCGCCGCCGAGGGTCTTCTTCCACTCGATGTTCTCCTTGATCCCGTAGCCGTAGCAGATATGCACCGCGGTCTTGATCTTGAGCCCCTCGACCGCGCGCGCCATCGTCTCGACCCCCCACTCCACCGTCGCGTCGGGATAGGCGTTGAAGGCGGGCTCGTCGAGCTGCAGCACGTCGAGACCCAGCGCCTCGAGCTCGCGCGCTTCCTCGTTGATGAGCTTCGCGAACGCCATGGCGAGCTTGGGCCGGTCGTTGTAGTGCGCGTCGGCGAGCGTGTCGACGATGGTCATGGGCCCGGGGATCGCGAGTTTGATCTTGTGGCTCGTGTAGGGCCTGAGGAACGCCATCTCGGCGCCGTGCACCGGGCCGCGGCGCTTCACCGGTCCCACCACCACCGGGCAGTTCGCCTCGTAGCGGTTGTCGCGGATGCCGATGCGCCGCTTGTGCTCGAAATCGATGCCGTCGATCTTCTCGAGAAAGCCGTGGACGAAATGCTGGCGGAACATCTCGCCGTCGCCGACGATGTCGATGCCCGCACTTTCCTGCTCCTTGAGCCACAGGAGGGCTGCGTCGCGCTTCGCGCGCTCGAGCTCTGCTCCTTGCCAGCGCCATTGCGGCCACAGTTTCTCGGTCTCGGCGAGCCAATGGGGCTTCGGCAGGCTTCCGGCGATCGCGGTCTCGAGCATTCTCCCCTCCTCAAGCGGGCCGTCTTGAGCGCGGCCTCGCCATATTCATAGCCCGGCACTCTTCATAGCACGCCACCCTTTATAGCGTGATACCCGCCCGCGCGCGCAAGGGCCGCGCTCGCGCCCAATCCCACGGCGCGCCGTCCCACGGTGGGACGAGGGGCGCCAGGCAGCGGGTCCGGTTTGCCTCATCCTTCGAGACGCGCCCGATGGGCGCCCTCAGGATGAGGCGAACCCGTCAATCGGGCCGAACCCTCATCTTGAGGAGCGGCCTGCAACGTCGGAGGGCGCTTCGGTTTGTAAGGACGCGGCGCGTAGCGCCGCGGGGCCGCGTCTCGAAAGACGAGGGTTCGGCCGAGCGCCTACTCGGTCACCCAGGAAATCCGCAGGAGGTTGGTCGCACCCGGCGTGCCGAAGGGCATGCCCGCGGTGATCACGATGCGCTCGCCCGGCTTCGCGATGCCTTCCTTGAGCGCCATCACGCCCGCGCGCTCGACCATCTCGGCCGCGTTCTTCACGTCCTCGGTGTGGACGCAGTGCACGCCCCAGACGAGCACCAGGCGCCGCGCGGTCTGGAGATTGGGCGTCAGGCACAGGATGGGCGAGGCGGGCCGCTCGCGCGCGGCGCGTAGCGTGGTCGAGCCCGAGGTCGTGTAGGTGACGATCGCGGCGGCCGAGACCGTCGCCGCCACCTGGCGCGCGGCGGCGGTGATCGCGTCGGCGGGTGTCGCCTCGGGGTCCGGGTGCTCGACGTCCATGATGCGCCGATAGACCGGATCGCGCTCGACCCGGTGCACGATGCGCTCCATCATCTCGACCGCCTCGACCGGATAGGCGCCCGCCGCGGTCTCGGCCGAGAGCATCACCGCGTCCGCCCCCTCGTAGACCGCGGTCGCGACGTCCGACGCCTCGGCGCGCGTGGGCGTGGGCGCCGAGATCATCGATTCGAGCATCTGGGTCGCGATGATCACGGGCTTCCCCGTGAGGCGGCAGGCGCGCACGATGCGGCGCTGAAGCGGGGGCACGTCCTCGGGCGGCATCTCGACGCCGAGATCGCCGCGCGCGACCATGACCGCGTCGACCAGATCGACGATCTCCTCGAGCCGGTCGATCGCGGCCGGCTTCTCGAGCTTCGCCATGACGCCCGCGCGGCCCGCAATCAGCTTCCGGGCCTCGGCGATGTCCTCGGGGCGCTGGACGAAGCTCAGGCCGACCCAGTCGACGCCGTGGTCGAGCCCGAACTGGAGATCGGCGCGGTCCTTCTCGGTGAGCGACGAGATGGGCAGCACCGTGCCCGGCACGTTGACGCCCTTCCGGTCCTTGAGCTCGCCGCCGACCTCGACGCGGCATTGGGCGAAGTCCGGCCCGCAGCTCTCGACCGCGAGGCGCAGCTTGCCGTCGTCGAGCAGGAGCGTCGCCCCCGGCTCGAGGGCCGCGAAAATCTCCGGATGGGGCAGGGGTGCGCGCGTTTGATCGCCGGGCGTCTTATCGAGGTCGAGGCGGAACCTGGCCCCCTCGACGAGCTTCACGGCGCCACCCTTGAGCGCGCCCACGCGCAGCTTCGGCCCCTGGAGATCCATGAGCACGCCGATGGGGCGCCCGGTCGCGCGCTCGAGCTCGCGGATCGTCTCCAGGCGCGCCGCGTGGTCGGCCTGCGTGCCGTGGCTGAAGTTGAGGCGGAACACGTCGACCCCCGCCTCGAACAGCGCGCGGATACGCGCCTCGCTCGAGGTCGAGGGGCCGAGGGTCGCGACGATCTTGGCCTTGCGTTGACGGCGCATGGGCGGAGCTTAGCCGCTCGACCGCGCGCCGTCGATCAGCTTCGGATCGACCAGGAGGGCGCGGAAATCGTCGACGTTGGTTTGTGTCGGTCCGGTGACGACCAGGTCGCCGAGCGCTTGGAAAAAGCTATAGGCGTCGTTGTCGGCGAGCAACGCGCGCGGGTCGAGGCCGAGACGATTGGCGCGCGCCAAGGTGTCGGGCAGCACGATGGCGCCCGCATTCTCCTCGGTGCCGTCGATGCCGTCGGTGCCGCAGGCAAGGGCGGCGATGCGCGGCTCGCCCTCGAGTGCGAGCGCGAGCGCCAAGAGAAACTCGCTGTTGCGCCCGCCTTTCCCCTTGCCGCGCACGGTGACCGTCGCCTCGCCGCCCGAGAGCAGCACGATGGGCGCCGCGCGCGCGGACTTTTCGATTTCTCGCGCGACGTCGCGCGCGATGTGCGCCATCTCGAGCGCGACCGCGCGCGCCTCGCCCTCGATCGCGTCGCCCAGGATACGCGGCTCGAGGCCGAGCGCGCGTGCGCGCGTTGCCGCCGCCTCGAGCGATTTCATGGGTGTGGCGATGAGCGCGTAGCGCGCGCGAGAGAGGCGCGGGTCGCCGGGCTTGGGCGTCTCGGCCTCGGGACCTTGCGCGAGACAATGCGCGACCGCGGGCGCGGGCGCTATGCGGTATTTGGCCAGGATCGCGCGCGCGTCGGCGAAGCGCGTCGGGTCGGCGACGGTGGGGCCCGAGCCGATCACGCTCGGATCGTCGCCGGGCACGTCGGAAATCGCGAGGGTGAGCATCGCCGCCGGCACCGACGCGGCGGCAAGGCGCCCGCCCTTGATCGCCGAGAGATGCTTCCTCACGCAATTCATTTCGTGGATCGAGGCGCCCGAGGCGAGGAGCGCCTTGTTGACCTGCTGCTTGTCGGCGAGCGTCAGGCCCGGGGCCGGGAGGGCGAGGAGCGCCGAGGCGCCGCCCGAGACGAGGCACAGCACGAGATCGTCGGGTGCGAGGCCCTGGACGCGCGCGAGCATGCGTCGCGCCGCGTCCTCGCTCGCCCGGTCCGGCACCGGGTGCGAGGATTCGACGATCTCGATGCGCCGCGTCGGCAAGCGCTGTCCGTGGCGCGTCGCGACCAGCCCCTCGAGGGGCGCCGTTTCGGGCCAATGGGCCTCGACCGCGCGCGCCATCGCGGACGCCGCCTTGCCGGCGCCCACGACGATGGTGCGGCCCTCGGGCGGCTGCGGGAGATAAGGCGGCAAACACCGCTCGGGCAGCGCCGCGGCGACCGCTTCGTCGAACAGGGCGCGTAGCGTCGCGCGCGGGTCTTTGTCGCCAGCGCTCATGACGTCGAGCGGCGGGGCATTCCCCCCTCACCCCCGGCCCTACGGGCCGCCCCCTCTCCCACGAGGGGCGAGGGGGTGATGCGCTCTTGATCTGATCCTCTCCCCGTGCGGGAGAGGGGCAAGGGCGCGACCACCTTCACCCTCTCCCGAAATCGGGAGAGGGAGGGGCCCGTCGCGAAGCGATGGGAGGGTGAGGGGACGCGGTCATGCGCTCGTTCGCTCACGCCTTCTTCGCGACCTCGTGCGCCGCGAGCGCCTCGAGGGCGCGCACCATGGCCGAATGGTCCCACGCCTTCCCGCCCATGGCGCCGCAGGCGTTGAACAGCTCCTGCGCGGTCGCGGTATTGGGCAACGCGACCCCGAGCTGGCGCGCCGACTGGAGGGCGAGGTTCAAATCCTTCTGGTGCAGCTCGATGCGGAAGCCGGGATTGAAGCTGCGCTCGATCATGCGTTGGCCGTGCACCTCGAGGATGCGCGACGCCGCGAAGCCGCCGAGCAACGCCTGGCGCACCTTGGCCGGGTCGGCGCCCGCCTTGGACGCGAACAGAAGCGCCTCGGCCACCGCCTCGATGGTGAGCGCCACCACGATCTGGTTCGCGACCTTGCAGGTCTGGCCCGCGCCGTTCGAGGTGCCGACGAGGGTGATGTTCTTGCCCATGAGCTCGAAGAGCGGCTTCGCGCGCTCGAACGCCTTTTCGGGCCCGCCCACCATGATGGTGAGGGCCGCGTTCTTCGCCCCCACCTCGCCGCCCGAGACGGGTGCGTCGAGATAGTCGGCTCCCTTGGCGTTGACGCGCTTCGCGAACTCGACCGTCGCGGTGGGCGAGATCGAGCTCATGTCGATCACGAGCTTTCCCTTCGCGAGCCCCTCGGCGGCGCCGCCCGCGCCGAACAGCACGCGCTCCACGTCGGGCGTGTCGGGCACCATGACGATCACGATCTCCGAGCGCTCGGCGACCTCCTTGGCGGACGCGCAGGCGACGGCACCGCCGGCGACCAGCTCGGGCGCAAGCGGGCTCTTGTGCTTGAGCAACGCCAATTTGTGCCCCGCCTTCTGGAGATGGCCCGCCATGGGCCGTCCCATGATGCCGGTGCCGATGAATCCGATGTCGGTCATGCTCGCCTCCCTTCGCTCGTTCGTCTCAGGCCCGCGCCCCGCGCCGCCCGGCCGCTCAGTGGGCGCCGAGATAGGGCTTGGCCCAGCCGAGCCCTTCCACGGTGCCGTTCGCCGGCCGGTACTCGCAGCCGACCCAGCCGCGATAGCCGAGCCGGTCGAGATGGCCGAGGAGATAATCGTAGTTGATCTCGCCGGTGCCCGGCTCGTGCCGGCCCGGGAGATCCGAGATCTGGATATGGCCGATGGTCGGCAACAGCCGCTCAATGCGGTGGCTGAGATCGCCCTCCATCACCTGGGCGTGGTAGATGTCGTATTGAAGCCTGAGATTGGGGGCCGCGACCGCGCCGATCACCGCGAGCGCCTGGGTCGAGGTGCAGAGATAGTAGCCCGGAATGTCGCGCGTGTTGCACGGCTCGATGAGCAGCGTGAGCCCGCGCTCGGCGGCCTTGGCGGCGGCGAATTTGAGATTCGCGACGTAGGTCTCGCGGAGCCGCGCCGGATGCACGCCCGAGGGCGCCACCCCCGCCATGGCGTGGACCATCTTGCAGCCGAGCGCCTCGGCATAGTCGATTCCCTTCACGACCGCCACGCGGAACTCCTCGACCCGGTCGGGCAGGATCGCGAGCCCGCGCTCGCCCGCGTCCCAGTTCCCGGGCGGAAAATTGAACATCACCTGCTTCAAGCCGAAGCGCTCGAGCCGCCCCGCCACCTCGCCCTTCGAATGGGCGTAGGGGAACAGGAACTCGACCGCCTTGAATCCCGCGCGCGCCGCGGCCTCGAAGCGGTCGAGGAACGGCACCTCGTTGAACATGGTGGTGAGGTTCGCGGCGAGCTTGGGCATGGGCGGACGATCCTCGGGTCTCGGCTCGGATGGGGTGGCAGTTGGCGTCAGGCCGGCGCCGACGGGATTGCGCCGACGGGATTGCGCCGGCAGGACCGGCCGGCGGCGGCCATTGTGGCGAGGCGCGCGCCCGATGTCACGCGTCGCGCGCGGTTGCTTTTGCTCAACGCGCGCGGGTCGGCTCGGACGCGGGATCGGGCTTGGTTGCAGGGCTTGCTTCGGATGCGGGACCCGCTTCGGATGCGGGGCCCGCTTCCGATGCAGGACTCGCTTCCGATGCAGGACCGGGGCTCTTGTCGCGCGCATCGTCGTAGCGCGAGAGCACCCAGTCGAGGTGATCGTGCATCGCGCGCGCCGCCCCCTCGCGATCGCCGCGCGCGATCGCCTCGACCACGGCGCGGTGCTGGGCGTTGACCGCGCGGTCGTCCTCGGCGCTCGAGAACAACGCGTAGCGGTGATATTCGAGCATCGAGGTCAGGATGTCGCGGATCACGCTCAGGAGATGGAGATAGACGGCGCTGTGGCTCGCGCGCGCGACCGCCATGTGGAAGCGCACGTCGTCCTCGGCCTTGTAGCGCTGCGCGCGCTCGGAATCGTCCATCGCGGCGAGCAGGCCCTTGAGCTCGGCGAGGTCCGCCGGCGTGCCGCGCTCGGCCGCGCGCCGCGCCGCCCACACCTCGAGGATGGCGCGGATTTCGGCGAGGTCGTGGAGGTTCGCGCGGTCGAGGCGCAAGAGCTCGCTCAAGGGCCGGTCGAGCTCGACGGCGGAGGATTTGACGCGCGTGCCCCCGCCCTGGACCGCGCTCACCAGCCCTTGCGCCTTGAGCTGCTGCAAGGCCGCGCGGATCGAGACCCGGCTCACCCCCATACGCACCGCAAGATCGCGCTCACCCGGGAGCCGCTGACCGGGGATCAGGCGCCCGGTCGCGATCAAACGCGCGATTTCGTCCGCCACCCGGTCCGAAATGCGTTGGGGGGCTATGCGCCGGAACGAGGGGTCGGGCGCGGGCCGCGCCGGGCCCGTCGGGGTCTCGGTCATCGCACGTCGCTCATCGTTGTGTGTCCTTGGGCGCCGAATTCCTTGGGCTTTCTTGCATCTGGTCTTATCTCCAGACCAGGGACCTTAGGCGTCTCCCCGGGTACGCGTCAAGAAGACGCGGCCCGCGCGCCAAAGCGCTCGCCCCGGCAGAGACCGGTATTAGTATCAGGGCCATCGGACCCGAACGGAGGAGTGCCCCATGAAAGCGATCGTGAGCGGCCACGTGGTCGCCGAGAGCGACGACATCGTCGACTGCGACGGCTATCCCTATTTCCCGAACGCGTCGGTCAAGACCGGCTGGCTCGAGAAGGCGCCCAAGACCGAGAGCGACCTGGAATGCCCCCACGGCGTCCAGTTCTACGACGTGGTGGTCGAGGGCGAGCGCCATACGCGCGCGGCCTGGCGCTACGAGAAGCCGCGCCCCGAGATGCGCAAGGTCGCGGACCGCTTCAGCTTCTGGGAGGATGTGGAGATTCGGTGAGGCGCTGCGCCGCCTTGACCACGCCGCGATTGCGGTCGCGGCGCGCGAGCGCGATGCCGCACAGGATCGCGGCGCCGCCCAGGATCTGCACCAGGGTCGGCGTCTCGCCCACGATGGGCCAGGCGACGAGCATGCCGTAGATCGGCTGCACCAGGAGCCCGATCGCGGTGAAGCTCGCGGGGAGCTGCGCCATCGAGAAGGCGATCAAGCCCTGGCCCGCGACCTGGGAGATGAAGGCGAGGCTCAGGACCGCGGCCCAGCCGGCCGCCGTGTGGGGCAAAAGCGGCTCGCCCGCGAGCGCCGCCGCGGCCAAGAGCAGCACGCTCGCGACGATTGCGGTCCAGGTCATGATGGTCGCCGTCGTGAAGCGTCCGCGCAGGCGCTGCAGCGTGAGAAGATAGGCGCTCCAGAAAACGCATGAGCCGATCGCGAGCGCGTCGCCCAGCACGTGGTCGCCGCCGAAGCTCACGCTCTCCGCGACCAGCGCCGCGGCGCCGAGGATCGTCATCCCCATGCCCGCGAGGAAGGCGCGGTTGAAGCGCTCGCGCAGGAAGAAATAGGCGGCGCAGGCGACGAAAAGCGGCGTGAGATTCGAGATCAGGAGCCCGTTCGTCGCCGTCGTGTAGCGCATCGCCCAGCACCAGAAGGCGGTGTTGATCGAGAAGTACACGCCGCAGAGTGCGAGGTCGCGTCGATCGCGCCAGTCGCGTGGGCCCCGATAGGCGACGCGACGCGGCTGCTCCCAGCGCAGCCAGAGATAAAGAAGCGGCGCCGAAAGAGCGACGCGATAGAACCCGGTCGCGGTCGGCGGCACTTCCGAGAGCTTGATGAAGATCGCCGAGAGCGAGGTGCAGAAGGCCCCCGACAGCAGGGCCGCGACCGCGATGCGGAACGAGCGGCGCGCGGCCCTTGCGTCCTCGGAGCCGGGCTCCACGGCCGGGGCGGCGTCGGTCATGGCGCCCTTATAGGCCGCGGCACCGGGCGCCCGAAACGGGGAATCGGCATGGCACGCCTGCTCCAAAGCCGCATTAGGTTCCGTTATAGTGCGGGAATGAGCGGTTCAGCCAGCCCCGCGTCCAAGGAGCCGGATCGTCCCCAAGCGGCATCGCCGCTCGGCGCCGGCGATCCGCCCGCCTTCGAGATCGTCAATCCCGAGGGGCGCGCGCCGTTTCTCCTGATTTGCGACCATGCGAGCAAAACGCTGCCGCGCGCGCTCGGGACCCTCGGGCTCGAGGCGCGGCTCCTCGAGCAGCACATCGCTTGGGACATCGGCGCGAGCGACGCGGCGCGTTGGCTGAGCCGCCGGTTCGACGCCCCCCTCGTGCGCGCCGGCTATTCGCGTCTCGCGATCGACCTCAACCGCGCCCTCGACGATCCGACCTCGATCGCCCAGGAAAGCGACGGCGTCGACATTCCCGGGAACCGGAAACTCACCGCCGCGGCGCGCGCGGCGCGCGCGGACGCGCTGTTCCGTCCCTATCACGGCGCGATCGACGCCGCGCTCGGGCGCTTCCGCGCGCGAGGAGCGGTGCCGGCGCTGATCTCGATCCACAGCTTCACGCCGGTCATGAACGGCTTCGCGCGCCCCTGGCACTTCGGCGTGTTGTGGGACCGCGATCCGCGCATCGCGGTGCCGCTCATCGAGAATCTCCGGCGCGAGCCCGGTGCCGTGATCGGCGACAACGAGCCCTATTCGGCGCGCGACCCGCACGGCTTCAGCGCCGCCCATCACGCGGGATCCCACGGCTATCCTCATATCGAGATCGAAATCCGCCAGGACTTGATCGACACGCCGGCGCGCGCAGCGGTTTGGGCCGAGCGCCTCGCGCGCGCGCTCGGGCCGATTCTCGCGGACCCTGAGCTCTACCGGGTCGAGCGCTTCGAGGGCTCGGCCGCCATTTGACGCGGCCGCGCGCGCGGCCCCATATAAGAGGCGAGGAACCTCAAGGAGACGAGCATGAGCGACCAGACCAAGACCGAGCTCGAGGCCGCGGCGTTCCGGCGTCTGGTGCAGCATTTGCGCGAGCGCACCGACGTCCAGAACATCGACCTCATGAATTTGGCTGGCTTCTGCCGTAATTGCCTCTCGCGCTGGTACCGCGAGGAGGCGGCGGCGCAGGGCGTCACGGTCACCGACGAGGCCGCGCGCGAGATCGTCTATGGCATGCCCTATGCCGAATGGAAGAAGAAGTACCAGAAGGACGCCTCGGGCGACCAGAAGGCCGCCTTCGCGAAGGCCGAGCCCGGGCACAAGCATTAGGTGGCTCCCTCATCCCGAGGAACCCGCCGCCATCCTTCGAGACGCTTGGCTCTCGCAAGCGCCTCGGGATGAGGGCGGCGGGTGTCTCGAAGGATGATGGCGATCGCCCGCCCGCCCCCTGAATTTTATCCACACCTATGTATAGCGGGGATAAACGCGGGCACTCGCTTGCGCCGCCGCGGCCGCGCCGCTATGAGGGACGCGAGCGGCCGACCCCGGGTGCTCGCCCGGCGCGGTCCCATCCTGCGCGGAGGAGAAGTGAGATGCCCGACGTCGGCGGAATCGCGGCCGATCAGTTGCGCTCGTTCGTCGAGCGCATCGAGAAGCTCGAGGAGGAGAAGCAGGCGCTCGGTGCCGACATCCGCGACGTCTATGCCCAGGCCAAGGGCTCGGGCTTCGACCTCAAGGTCATGCGCCAGGTGGTGCGCTTGCGCAAGATGAACAGCGCCGACCGCCAGGAGCAGGAGACGCTGCTCGACATCTATAAGCGCGCCCTCGGGCTCTAGCG
>Ga0335072_10009302_pt1 | contig 14179 bp, 14 predicted proteins | sample Lox_Sample_21_FD_206725 | JGI IMG/M metagenome (GOLD analysis project Ga0335072, IMG submission 206725) | Soil microbial communities from Loxahatchee National Wildlife Refuge, Florida, United States - Lox_Sample_2.1 | ecosystem: Environmental > Terrestrial > Soil > Wetlands | place: USA...
AGTCGGCCTCGTTCATCTGACATCCGAACGTTTCGATATATATTCCGGGCACGGAACCACCTAGGTTCGCCCCGCGCGGCATCTCCCTTGCAAGCTAATGCGCCCGCAGCGGCACGGCTCCGATTCGCACGAAGAGATCGAGCGGCAAGAATAGCTTCCCCCCGATCATCGCGGGCGGCGTGTCGAACGTCGTCGATTCGCCGTCGATCCGCATGGTCGCGTCGCCGAGCGCCCCGTAGACCGTATGGCCGTTGTGGTGGATCTCGATGCGCTTCCCGTCGACGTTGACGTCCGTCACCGGAAGGTAGGCCGCCGCCGGTGCAACGACGATGGCGTGATTTGCGCTCTGGCTTCCGATCCGAACGACCACGTTCGTCGTCGTGTCGGGATAGATGTCGACTTGACGGTCGAAGCGCCCGCTCGGCGTGTCGACGCTGATCGCGTGTTGGCCGGGCGCGACGTCGATTTTTCCGGACGGCGAAAGGCGCACTGCGGTCCCGTCAACCGTGACGCTGCGAATCGGAATCCCGGCATGAAGTGCCAAGGTTCCGTTGACGCTCGCCGCGTTGGGATCCGGTTGGAGCTGAAGATCGACGAACTGAACGGGATTTTCGTCGTTGACCGCAACGTGCAGCTCGCGACTCGCCCAACCGGTCTTTGCGGCAGTGATCGTGTGTTTCCCGAAACCGAGCGCGTCGACCAGCACCGGTGAACGCCCGACGTAGGCGCCGTCGACCCACGTATCGGCGCCGCTCGGGAGCGTCGTCAAATAGATCGCGCCGCCTCCGGGATCCGCTTTGACTGCGACCGCGCTCGAGAGAACCACTGCGACGAAAGCGATCAGGATGGCACGGCGCACGATCACAGGTGGCGGACTTCGCCCCCGGCGCGCCGTAGGCTGCCTGCCGAGATGTCAGCTCCCTCGGTCTCAGCTTCTATCCGCCCTTCGACGGTCGCGCTCGTCGGGCGCCCGAACGTCGGCAAGAGCTCGCTGTTCAATCGCTTGATCGGCCAGCGCCTTGCCATCGTCGATGAGGCCCCGGGCGTGACGCGCGACCGTTTGTATGCGCTGGCGGAATGGCGCGGCCGTATTTTCACACTCGTCGACACGGCCGGCATCGATACGGGCGCAGCGAGCGATGCGATCGAAGCCAAAACGCGCGACCAAGCGGAAGCGGCTGCGGCCGACGCCGACGTGATTCTTTTCGTCGTCGATGCGGCCGAGGGGCGCAATCCGCTCGACGAAGACGTGGTCGCGATCATGCGCCGCACCCGCCGTCCGGTCGTGCTGGTCGCAAACAAAGCCGAATCGACCCGCGCTCGCGACGCCGTCCACGCCGAGTTTTCGCGCCTCGGACTCGGAGAGCCGATCGCCGTCTCTGCGATCCACGGGGAGGGCACCGGCGATTTGCTCGATGCGATCGTTGCGCGGCTCCCGCCCCAAGCCGAACGGATCGATACGCCGGGGGAAGAACTCTCGATCGCGATCATCGGCCAACCCAACGTCGGGAAGAGCTCGCTCCTGAACGCCGTGCTCGGAACCGAACGTGCATTGGTCTCAGAAGTACCCGGAACGACGCGCGACGCACTCGATTCCATCTTCCCGTATCGCGGCCGAACGATACGGCTGATCGATACCGCGGGCGTGCGCAAGAAGCCGACCACACGCGGCTCGATCGAATATTACGCGTCGTTGCGTTCGCTCGCGGCGATTGCCCGCGCCGACATCACGCTGCTGGTCATCGATTCGATGCAAGGACCGCTGGCTCAAGACCGCAGGCTCGCGGGCCTCGCGATCGAGGAGCGCAAAGGCCTCATCATCGTCTCCAACAAGTGGGATTTGGCGCGCGCACAGGGTGAGTATTCGCAAGCCGAGCTCAGCGAAGCGATCTATGGGCAGATTCCATTCGCGCGCTTTGCGCCCGTCGTCTTTCTCTCCGCGCTGACCCACCGCCGTTTGGGGTCGCTGATGCCGGCCGTGATGGAGGTCGCCGACAATCTCGAGCGGCGCGTCGCGACGGCGCGTCTGAACGCGATCGTGCGCGATGCGACGCTCGCGCATCCGCCACCGATGATGGGCGGAAAGATACTGAAGATTTTCTATTGTTCGCAAGTCGCAACAAGGCCGCCGCTCTTCATCTTTCATTGCAACGACCCCGACCTCGTGCGGCCTTCGTATCAACGCTTTTTGGAAAACGTCCTGCGCGCCTCCGACGATTGGACGGGTGTTCCGCTGACGTTCGAATTTCGCCGGCGTTCGGGGCCCGAAGAATGATCGAAGAAGCCGGCGTGCTCGTCTTCGCGTTTTTGCTCGGATCGCTTCCCTTCGGCTTGATCGTTGCGCGCGTCTTGTTCAAGACGGACATTCGCACGCAAGGCAGCGGCAACATCGGCGCCGCAAACGCGGCACGAACGCTCGGGAAGGGCGCGGGAGCGCTGGTCTTGGTGTTCGACGCGCTCAAAGGTTTCGTTCCGACGATCCTTGCGCAGTCTGTGGGAGGATTGCCGCTCGCGCTATTTGCGGGATTCGCGGCAATTCTCGGACACTGTTACTCGCCGTGGATGCGATTCCGAGGGGGAAAGGGCGTGGCAACCGAGCTCGGCGTGCTCTTCGGTCTAGCCTGGCAAGCAGCGCTGATCTTCATTGCCGTCTGGATCCTGGTCGTGGCCGCCAGCGGATTCGCGAGCTTGGGTTCGTTGCTCGCAAGTCTCTCGACGACCGCAACACTATGGCTTTTTCTCGATGCGCGTGCTGCGATTTACGCTGCGTGCACTCTCGCCGTTATCGCGTGGCGCCATCGCGAGAATATCCGCCGCCTGATCGAAGGGCGCGAGAATCGCTTGATAGGAGCTTCCAGGTCGGCGTCCAACCCGGGTGGCGCTCCATGATATCAAGTAACGACTTTCGCAACGGAATAACCATCGTCATCGATGGCCAGCTCTGGACGGTAATCGAATTTTTGCACGTCAAGCCGGGCAAAGGTTCGGCGTTCGTGCGCACGCGCCTGAAAAACGTCAAGACGGGCGCGACGGTCGAACGAACGTTTCGGGCCGGCGAGAAGCTCGAGCGCGCAATCGTCGACAACCGCGACATGCAGATGCTTTACAACGACGCCGAGGGCTTCCACTTCATGGATTCGGAGTCGTATGAAAACGTCACGATCCAGCGCGATCTGATCGGCGATCCGGCCGACTTCCTCAAAGACGGGATGAAGGTCGCGGTGCAGTTCTACGAGGGAAACCCCATCGGGGTCGACGTTCCCGCACACGTCGAGCTCGCGGTCACCGAAACCGATCCCGGATTCAAGGGCGACACCGCGACCGGGACGACCAAGCCGGCGAAGCTCGAGACCGGAACGACCGTGCAAGTGCCGCTGTTCGTCAATCCGGGCGACGTGGTCCGGATCGACACGCGCGACCGCCGCTACATCAGCCGCGTGTAAAGGCCTGCCTGCCCAACGGGGAGGCAGGGGGCGTGCGTCTAAGGCCACCGGAACGCTCGTCGGGAGTCTTCAGATGCGTCGTCTTCGCACGTTAACGATCGCTATCGCGTTGTCGCTCGTCGCCGCAGGTATCGGCATAGCGCTGTACCTGGCGCCGGCCCAGACATTCTCCAATGCGAACCGCGTCATGGATTACGTCGTCGTCAACGAGGCGATGTTGGCCGCCGACGATTGGAACTGGCTGCACAGGCTCGGCGTCCATTTCCCCGACCGGCACGAGGTCAACCCGCATCTCAAGCTGCTGACCATGGACGAAGAATCGTACGCAAAGCTTGGACCGTTCCCGTGGCCGCGCTCCATCTACGGAACGTTGCTCCAGAAGCTCGGCAAGGCCGGCGCAAAAGCAGTCGCTTTCGACGTATTGTTCATCGATCCGGCCAAAGACGCGAAGCAAGACGCAGCCTTCGCAAAGGGCCTGCGTTCGGTTCCGACGATCTTGGGCTTCGACATCAACACGACGAGCGCAGGGAATCTCGGCGTCGAGGAAGTCGCACCCTCGCTGCTGCCTTTCACGGCGGGCACCGGCTACACCACGGTCGACAATCCCGGCGGCTGGACTCTTTCGCAGCCGTTTCCGCTGGTCACGACCGACGCAGACGGGAAACAAGCGACGTACCTTTCGCTCGCGGGCGCGACGGTGCAGCAATTCACCGGAAAGAAATTCTCCGGGATCAACGGCTGGAGCGCGCGCTTCGGCAATCGCACGATTCCCCTGGACGGCGAAAACAAGATCCTGAACCTGCCGTTCCGCACCTACGAGCTGCAAGACATCAGCGGACGTCAAGGCGCGCCGACCGAGCACATCTCCTTCGCCGAGCAGATGTCGTTCTGGGATGCCCTCACGGCGAATCCGGCTGACCTGCGGACGTTTGCGAACGGCAACATCGTCGTGGTCGGAAGCACGGCGCAAGGTTCGGGCGACTTCGTCCTGACACCGAACGGCCGCTATCCGGGAGTTTTCTCGAACCTGCGGTTCATGGATCAATTCCTCACGAACACGTACATCACGCGCTCGCGGCCATGGATCAACGTCATCCTCTTGCTTCTCCTCCCGGTCGGCGTCGGCGTGATCGTGACGTTCCTGGCACCGCTCGTCGGCGTCGTTTCGTCGATCGCGCTCATCTTCGCCTATTCGGCGATCGTGGTTCTCACGTACGGGTTCTCGCTCTATTGGCTCGACTTGATTCACGTCGACGGCGCGATGCTCACGACCGCGCTTTTCGTCGCGCTGTACCGGGTCATCACCGAAGGCGCCGACAAGCGCGCGATTCGCGACATGTTCGGCAAACACGTCAGTCCCGAGCTGGTCAGCGAAATGCTCAAGCACGACGATCCGAAGGCGGCGCTCAACCTGCAAGGGAAGCGCGTCAAGGTCACGATCTTCTACTCGGATATTCGCGGCTTCACCGCGATGTCCGAGAAGATGACGCCGGAGCAAATCTACGGACAGCTCAACGAGTACTTTGAGGACATGTGCCAGATCGTGTTCAAGTACGGCGGTTACGTCGACAAATTCATCGGCGACTGCCTCATGGCGGTCTTCAGCGCACCGAATCCCAAACCGGACGATGCAAAAAGCGCGGTGTTCGCCGCAATCGAACAGCAAGAGAAGATCTTGCAGATTGCCGAGGAGTGGAAAGCCAAGGGCCGCCAGATCTTCACGGTCGGCATGGGCCTGAACACCGGCGAAGTCGTCATGGGCAATCTTGGATCGTCCGACCGCTTGAATTACACCGTCATCGGCGACAACGTGAATACTGCGGCACGTCTTTACAACGTTGCAAAAGGCGGCCAGACCATCATCAGCGAGACGACCTGGAATGAGGTCAAGGATCTCGTGGTCGTGAACGAGCTCGACCCCGTCATGGTCAAAGGCAAAGAAAAGCCGTTGCGCATCTTCGAAGTGATCCGCAAGCTCAGCCCCGGTGAAGAAAATCCTTCGAAGCTCCGCGATCCGAACGAGCCCGTCGTGGCGCAGATGGCAGCGGCGCACTAACGAACGAGTCACTTCTTCTCTCGCTCGCGCTCTTTTCCGTGGGGGCGACGGCTGCCGTCTTCGGCTCTCTCGCAGGCCTCGGCGGCGGCTTCTTGGTCGTTCCCGTTCTGCGGTTGTTCTTCAGCGTTGAACCGGCTATGGCCGCCGCAGACTCGCTGTTCTTCGTCTTTGCGAACACGCTGGCGGCGTCACTCACCTTCATGCGGCGCCGCGCCGTCGATTTCGCACGGGGTCTGACGATCGCCGGCGCAGGCATCCCCGCGTCGATCCTCGGTGCTTACGTCGTGCGGCTCATGAGCGGACGCAGCTTCGACCTTATCTACGGCGTCTTCTTGATCGCGACCGGAATCACGATCGTGATCCGGCGCAATAGACCGCCCGAGCCCCCGAATCTCACCTCGCGGCAAAGGCTGGTCGCCGAGATCTTCATCGGGCTGGTCGTCGGTTTTGCCTCGAGTCTGTTCGGAATCGGCGGCGGAATCGTGCTCGTGCCGGTGATGCTGCTCCTGTTCCGTGAAGACGTGCACGCCACGGCTGCGACATCCGCGTTCGTCGTGATGTTGACGTCGCCGGCCGGCATCATCGCGCACGGACTGTACGGCGATATCGAAGCCTGGGCGGCGATCCCGCTCGTTGCGGGCGGATTCGCGGGCGGCGCCGTCGGCGCGCAGGTCGCGCGCCACCTGCGCGCAGCGCATCTCTCGACGGTGATGGCGGGGATGCTCTTTGCAGCAGCACTAGCATTAGCCGTTAAACACGTGCACATGGGTCATGCTTAGGCTCATCGCATGTGCGGCGATCGCGCTGACCCTCTTCGCTCTGCCGGCGCGCAGCGCGGACGACAACATTTTGCGGCGCGACAAAGGAACGGTGACCTTCACGCTACCCGGCGACGATCCGCTGCCGCTCGAAGGAGAAGTCGCCGTTAGCGATGCCGTCGTCGCAACGACGGCGATCGCAACCCTTGCGACGCTGCAGCTCACCGACTCGAGCGAGATTCGTATCGGAGACCGCACGACGGTTCGGATCGGCGATCTGCATGCCGCAGAGGCCGCCGGGCCGGCAAGCGGCACCATCTTTCTCGAACGCGGCGCGGTGCGTTTCAACGTCGTACATCCGAAGGGCGCCAAAGCCAACTACCGGTTCGTTACGCCAACGACGCAGGTCGCGGTCCGCGGCACGGTCGGATACTTCGTGGCCGGGCCGACCGGCGATCAGGTCTATTGCGTCAAATGCCAGCAAGGCGACGTCGTGATCACGACGGCGTCGCAAACGATCGAGATTCATAGCGGCCAGTCGCTGAACGTTCACCTCGAGAACGGCGCGGTCGCGAGCAGCGAGGTGGTCGGAAATCGGACGATCAACAATCCTGCGATCGATCAGTTCCTCAACGGGTTCAGTCCGTTCGGCAAGCCGGCGCAGAACGGCTCCGACATGACCGGATCGGGGAGCGGTCAGCGCCTATAGCGCGCCGCGTGCCGCGCGAACGCCGCCTTCGTCGAGCTGCCGCATCTCGACGATTTCGAAAACGAGTATCCGGCGCCGGCAGTGCGCGCAGCGGGCGCCGAGCGGCGGACGCCGTTTTCGCAAGAGCTCGCGCCGGCAGTGGTCGCAGCGCAAGACGTAGCGCTTGGGATTCTCGTTGAGCGGCGGCGCCGTGCCGAGATCGTGGTAGATCGATTTCAGTCCGACCTCGCGCATCTTCCTTTTGAACGCGGGCGTGTGACCCGGATTCTGCTTGCGGGCAAAGAGCCACGCGTGAATCATCTCGTGCAGCAAGGTCTCCCTCAGCTGGTCCGGCTTCCCGCGCAGGTGCTTGGGCGAGAGCTCGATCTTCGGCGGCTTGTACGTAATGCGACCGGCGACGTTGGAGAAGCGATTGTTGTACGAGATCTCGTGCGTCGGAATCTCGCCGTCGAAGTACGTGTAGTTGAACTGAGCAAACATGAGCTGCAGTTCAGCCACGTCCGGTAGCACGGAGAAGGGATTGCAGTCATGCGGGCGCGAGTCCTTCGCGTGAACCAGCCGCCGGCGCGCGGCTTACCCCCGCGCATCTACCTCCCCATTCTTGCCGTTGTCGCGATTCTGTTTCTCGGCGTGATGTTCTATCTGCTCAGCATCGGCTTTCGCGTGACCGGTTCTGCGTTCGGAACGAGCGTCGCGACGCCGATACCATCGCAAGGTCCGCGCTCGACGAAATGAGCGAAATTCACACGATCGGCTTTCAAGGCGAGCCCGGGGCGTTCAGCGAGGAAGCCGCCAACAATCTCGTCCCCGGCGCGCAGCCGCGCGGGTACCGGACATTCACCATGTTGATCCACGCGATCGACGCCGGTGAAGTCGACGCAGCGCTCCTGCCGATCGAGAACTCGATTTCCGGACAAATCGCCGCTAACTACGACCTTCTATGGTCGCATCCGCGTTTGGGAATCGTCGATGAGACCGTTCACCGCGTCGTCCAATCGCTGCTCGGCATAAAGGGTGCGACCATCGAGAACATCCGCGAAGTCCGCTCGCATCCGGTCGCGCTCGAGCAGTGCGGGCGCCTTTTCGCCGCGCATCCCCAGTGGACGCGTACCGTCGTCGACGACACGGCCGGCGCGGTGCGCGAAATCGTCGCGCAAAACGATGCGGGCGTCGCCGCGATCGGTTCACGAACTGCGGCAGACCGCTACGGGGCTGCAATTCTCGCTGAAGGCGTGCAAGATAACCCCGAAAACTTCACCCGTTTCTTTCTCGTGCGGCGTGAAGACGCCGCCGGCCGCGGCGGCGGGCGCGCCTGCGTCGCACTCGCCCTGGCCGATCGCCCGGGCTCCCTGCGCGATGCGCTCTCGGCCTTTGCGGACCAAGAGCTCAACCTGCGCTCGCTCGTCTCGCGCCCTGCGCCCGACGCAGGCCCGTTCAAATACCGCTTCTATTGTGAGATCGATCGCGCCGAGCCGGACGCACTGATGCGCGCGCTCGCCGAAATCGACGGCGAAAGCCGCATCCTCGGCGCGTATTAACGATTGCCGGGCGCACGTACGATCACCGCGGTGCAAACGATTGCGCGCAAAGGGCCGCCGCAAAGCGCGATTACGCGCGATTGCCGGGCGCACGTACGATCACCGCGGTGCAAACGATTGCGCGCAAAGGGCCGCCGCAAAGCGCGATTACGCCCTTTATTGTCATCCCGAGCGTAGCGTTCCGCAGGAACGCGTAGTCGAGGGACAGCCGAAACGCTCCGGGTCGCGCGACGATCGTCGCGATCGTAGGGCGCGATCTTGCCCTCGGCCTTGTTGCACGGTTTCGCTACCCGCCACATCGGAACGGTCCCTCGACTCCGCAACGCTGCGCGTTGCTACGCTCGGGATGACAGCGAAGTGATTCGTCCCTTGAAGCGGCCCTTTGCGCACAATCGTTTGCTCGCGGTGATCGTACGTGCGCCCAGCAATCGCCCCGAACATCGTATGTGCGCCCAGCAATCGCCCCGAACATCGTACGTGCGCCCAGCAATCGCCCCGAACATCGTACGTGCGCCCGATAGGCGAGCGGTCAGTCGTAGAGGCCCCGGCCTTTGAGGATATCCGGCGTGCATTTTTCGATGCGCGCTTCGCGGGTCTTCGCTTGCTTCGCAGCTGCGAAATAAATGAGATAGCCGCGTTGCCGCCCCGGGGTCAACGCCTCGAATGCCTTCTTGAGCGCGGGCGTTTTTGCCAGCTTCGCCTTGAGCTCGTCGGGCACCGGATACTCCGACGTTTCCTTATATTTAATTTCGATGCCGGCCTTTTGATTCTTGATCGCCTCGCGAATATATGCTTCTACGACCGGTTTGAGTTTGTCGACGGCTTCGGCACTATCGAATTTGAGCCAGCGCTGCGCCTGCGCCTGTCCGACTTTTTCGAGCAGATGGCGCGGGTCTTTTAGGAGCGAGCCCTTGCAAAACATCATTGCAAGGTGTTCCTTGAGCGGCACCAAGATGACGACGTTGCTTCCGTCGTGCGTGTACGTGGGCTTACCCCACTTCACTTCTTCTTTCAAGCCGCAGCCCAGGATGATCGGACGAAGCTTCTTAAGCTCTTTCTGCCACGTTTTGGCTTTGGCAAAATACGCATCGGCCGTTATCTTCGTGTTCATCGTGACCCTGTTGCCTTTCGAATCGCTTCGAAGATCTTGTCGGCAGTGACCCGGTACGTGTTTTCCAAGATAGGCGCATAACCGACGGGAATGCGCGGCGCTCCGATGCGCGCGACCGGGACGCCGGTCTCTTCCGTGATCGTTGCGGCGATCTCGGCTCCGAATCCACCGACCAGCACGGCCTCGTGCGCGATCAGCGCACGCTTCGTGCGTGCAGCCGAGGTAAGGACGCAGGCTCGATCCCATGGCCAGAGGCTGCGCAGATCGATTACCTCGACCGAGATTCCGGCCTCGGCGGCCTGCTCGGAAGCATCGAGCACCGCCGGCAGCAGCGACGACCACGTCACGAGCGTCAGATCGTTGCCTTGGCGCGCAATCCGCGCCTCTCCGATCGGCGTCGTGTAATCGCCCGCCGGAACCTCGCCGCTCGCAGCGAACAACGATTTCGGATCGAGCATCACGACCGGATCGTCGCTGCGAATCGCGGCTTTCAAGAGCCCTTTTTCGTCGGCCGCCGTCGCCGGCGCAAGCACGACGAGCCCCGGCGTGTGCACCAGCCAAGCCTCGAGCGACTGCGAGTGTTGCGCGGCCTGAAATCCGCGCCCGATCCCCTGCGGCAAACGCACGACGAGTGGGACGCTGGTTTGCCCGCCGAACATGAAGCGCGCTTTCGCGATCTGATTGATCAGCTCGTCCCATGCGCACAGCGCGAAGTCGAGGATGCGCATCTCGATGACGGGGCGCGTACCCGCAATCGCGGCCCCGAATCCGACGTTCATGATCATGCTCTCGGAGATGGGCGTGCTGACGATGCGCTGCGGTCCGAATTCGTCGAGAAGTCCCTTGTACGTTCCGAAGATTCCGCCCGCAGCCAAATCTTCGCCCAGCGCCCAAACCGTCGGATCGCGCCGCATCTCCTCGGCGAGCGCATCGCGCGCCGCCTCGGCGATCGTCACGGTCGTAGTTTTTACCGTGCTCTCGACGCTCACGCCGGCGCTCCGATATTCTGCACGTCCGAAAACGCGTCGGCTTCCGTCGGCAACGGCGCACGGCGCGCCGCTTCCATCGCGCGCACCATCTCCTCGCGCGCCTCGAGGTGAATCTCCTCGATCGACTCTTGTGCGACGCCCGACCGGTGCAGATACGACTCGAGCTCCGCGATCGGATCGTGTTCGCGCTTACGTTCGAGCTCTTCACTCGTACGGTATGGTGCCTTATCGAAGACCGTGTGACCGTCGAGCCGATAGGTCGGTGCGTACAGGAACGCGGGACCCTGTCCGGCCCGGACTCGCCCGAGGAGCTCGCGCGCGGCATCGTACACGGCAAAGACGTCATTGCCGTCGACGGCACGCGTTTCGACGCCGATCGCTTCCGCCCGTGCGCTCGCGCCTTTCCCGGCGGTGGTCGAGCTGGCGCGCGTAAACGCGGAAAACGCATTGTCCTCGCACACGAACAAAACGGGAAGCGTGAAGACCGCGGCCCAGTTCAACCCCTCCAGAAACGGTCCGCGATTGACCGCACCGTCACCGAAGAAACACACGCTGATGCTGTTCTTGCCGAGCAGACGCGAGGCTTGCGCAGCGCCGACCGCAATCCCGATACCGCCCCCGACGACACCGTTCGCGCCCAGCATGCCCACCGAGAAATCGGCGATGTGCATCGAGCCGCCCTTGCCTTTGTTCGTGCCCGTCGTCTTTCCGAACAATTCCGCCATCATCGCGGTCACCTTCGCGCCTTTGGCGATGCAGTGGCCGTGCCCGCGATGCGTGCTCGCGACGAAATCTTCACGCTCCAGATTCGCGCAGACGCCGGCCGCGACGGCTTCCTGTCCTATCGAAAGATGCACGACGCCCGGTATCTCTCCGCCGTCGTAACCGATGCGCGCGTGCCGCTCGAATTCGCGAATCCGCGTCATCGTACGGAGAAATGAAAGACCGAGTTCGGTGCGAGTGGGCGATGGTTCAGACATGCAGCCGGACTTCCGCTGTCCCTCGGCTTCGCGCCTTCACTCCGTTCGGCGCGACGCTCGGGATGACAACGGGGGGTCGTACCGAAGGCAGCGGCATGATCGCAGAGCCCACTCAAACGAAGCTTCCGAAGCAAACGAACGTGCCGAAGGAAACGGAGCTCCCCAAAGGCAGGATGACGGGCGGGCGCGCGCTTGCCGAAAGCCTTCGGCTCGCCGGAATCGGTCCGCTGTTCGGAATGGCCGGATTCCAATTGTTGCCGTTTTACGAAGCGGTCCGCGAACTCGGGCTGCGGCATTTTCTGATCAACGACGAACGGACCGGCGCTTTCGCGGCAGATGCCTTCGCTCGCGTGGCAGGACGCCCCGCCGGTGCCGACGCGACACTCGGGCCCGGCGTCACCAATCTCGTTACCGCGCTCGTCGAGTCGTACAACGCGGGCGTGCCGATGATCGCGATCGCCGGCGATGCAAATCGCACGCATGCTTGGAAAAACATGACGCAGGAGACGCGTCAGATCGATATCGTGCGTCCGGCCGTCAAGGAATTGCTGCGCGTCGAGTCCGTGCAGCGCGTCCCCGAATTCGTCGCCCGTGCGTTCGCGGTTGCGACCTCCGGGCGGCCGGGCCCGGTCGTCGTCGACGTCCCCGAAGACGTCGCGCACGGCGAACATGAGTTCAGCGAAACCGACTTTCGCATGGATTCAAAGACATTTGCGATACCCGCGCGCCGCATGCGCCCCGCGCACGAAGACGTCGAAGCTGCGGCCGCCTTGCTCGCGAAGGCCAAGCGTCCGATCGTCCTGGCCGGCGGCGGCGTGCATCTTTCAGGCGCCTACGACGCGCTCGCGCGCCTTGCGAACGAGCAATCGATTCCGGTCGCCCACACGATGAGCGGCAAAGGCTCGATCGCATGCACCGATTCGCTTTCGGCCGGAGAGTTCGGCCGTTATTCGCGTATCGCCAACGACCTGATCGCTGAGTCGGATTGCATCCTCGTCGTCGGATGCAAGCTCGGCGAGATCGCGACCAAACGCTACGCGCTCATCCCGAAGAACGTCCCTCTCATTCATCTCGAGCTCGTCGCGGAAGAGATCGGGCGCACGACGTTTGCGGACGTTGCGATGTGGGGGGACGCCCGCGAAGGGCTCACCGATCTTGCCGACGCGCTTTCCGGAGGAAGCAAGGCGCGTCAGAGCGAGCGGCGCGATTACACCACCGAGGTCGTTGCGCGCATGAACAAGTGGCGGATCGACGCCATGCCGCGTTACACCTCGGCAGAGATTCCGATCAACATGGGTCGCTTGATCGGCGAGCTTCAACGCATCTTGCCGCCGGAGGGCATCGTCGTCGCCGACGGCGGCTTTGCCGCACACTGGACCGGATTGCTCTACGACACGAAAGTCGCCGGCCGTACCTATGTCGCCGATCGAGGCCTCGCGTCGATCGGATATGGGCTGCCGGGCGCAATCGGCGCGCAGCTTGCGGCTCCGGATGCGCCGGTCGTGGCGATCACGGGCGACGGCGGCTTCAATATGACGCTCGGCGATCTCGAAACCGCCAAGCGCGCGCAGACTCCGGTTATCATCGTCGTCGTCAACAACGCCGCGAGCGGTTACGTCAAGGCTCTGCAGCACGCGATGTACGGCAAAGGCAACTATCAGTCGAGCGATCTCGTCGAGATGGATTATGCTGCGATCGCGCGCGCGATGGGTTGCCGCGGGATTCGCGTCGAGCGCCCGGACGATCTTGCCGCCGCGTTTCGGACGGCGATCGACGAACGCAGCACACCCATCGTCCTGGACGTCGTCGTGACACGCGACCCGGGTGCGATGCTGCCGGCCGCAGACAACCGGACGCTCGTCGTAAAATCCGGCGACCGTCCCGTTTGATCCGCATCCACGACAGCATCACGCATCTCGATCGACAGGATACCGGTAACGTCGTCGTCGCCGCATCGCACGGCGGCCGTTACTGCGGCTATTGCGCAGCCAAAGGTTGCGTGCTCGGCGCGATCTTCTCGGATGCGGGCGTCGGTCTCGAAAACGCGGGCATCGCCGCGCTCGACTATCTGGATTTGCTCGGCGTCCCGGCAGCGACCGTCGATTATCGCTCGGCGAGGATCGGAGACGGCCGCGATCTCGCCGCACGCGGACGCATCAGCTTCTGCAATGCGAAGGCCGGCGAGCTCGGATGCGCGCCGGGCCAGCGTACGCTCGACGCCGCCGAGATGATGGAACGTGCGCAGGCGTCACATGCGCCAGCGCCGGTCTACGCGGAAGCGCGTACGCTGCTGCTCGAGCGCCCGGGCCGCCGGCCGGTGTGGGGACTCGACTCGAACTCGCTCGTCACACCGAGCGACGCCGGCTCGATCATCGTGACCGGATCGCACGGCGGAATTCTGGGCGGAAAGCCTGAGACCGCACTGCGCATCGACGCGCTCGCAGCCGTCTACAACGACGCCGGCGTGGGGATCGACGAGGCGGGCATCTCGCGCTTACCCGCGCTCGACGCACGCGGCATTGCCGCTGCCACGGTCGACGCGCGAAGCGCGCGGATCGGCGATGCCCGCTCGACATGGGAGAGCGGCAAGATTTC
>Ga0335072_10009303_pt1 | contig 14177 bp, 8 predicted proteins | sample Lox_Sample_21_FD_206725 | JGI IMG/M metagenome (GOLD analysis project Ga0335072, IMG submission 206725) | Soil microbial communities from Loxahatchee National Wildlife Refuge, Florida, United States - Lox_Sample_2.1 | ecosystem: Environmental > Terrestrial > Soil > Wetlands | place: USA: Florida...
GCGGCGCCGAGCAATGTGCCGAGCATCCGATCGAACGCCCCCGGAGCGCCTCCCCGCTGGATATGTCCGAGTCTCGTCACGCGCAGCTCGAAGCCCAGACGCTCATGGTGCGCATCGAAGTAGCTCATGAGCGCATCCGCGTCATACCTGGCGCCCTCGGAGATCACGCCGATGGCGTGGCTCTTCCCCCGATCGTAGGCCGCGGACAATTCCTGGGCAATCTGCTCGGGCGCCAGATTCTGCTCGGGCAGCGCGATCACTTCGGCGCCGCCCGCGATGCCGGCCATCAATGCAAGGTGGCCGCAATGCCGCCCCATGACCTCCACCAGAAATGCCCTCCTCATGGCCGATGCCGTCACCCGCAGCCGGTCCATCGCCTCGAGGGCGACATCGACGGCGGTGGTCGCACCGATGCTGACGTCCGTGCCGCACAGGTCGTTGTCGATGGTCGATGCGACGCCGATCACCGGCGCACCTTGCGCATGGAGCGCATGGGCGCCGCTCTGTGATCCGTTGCCGCCGATCACGATGAGCGCGCTGATCTCGTGCCTGCGCAGAGATCGCAGGGCGCCCTCGCGGCTCGCCTTCATCGGCTCGTAGCGCGAGGTGCCGAGCTTGGTGCCGCCCAGCTGGATGATCCCGCCCACATCGCGCCTGCCCATGGGAAAGAGCTCCCCCTGCACGAGTCCTTTGTAGCCGTTGCGCACCCCGACGACCTCGAATCCCTGCGAGACGCCGCAGCGGACCACCGCGCGGATCGCCGCGTTCATCCCGGGCGCATCGCCGCCGCTGGTCAACAATGCGAGCCTCACCCTCGCTCCTCGCCCGCGATCGCGACCTGCCTCACGTCCGCGCCTTCTCCTTCGCGGCGACGAACTGGGTCGTCGCGACGAAGCTGTCCGGATTGAGGGAGATGGAATCGATGCCGCACTCCACCAGAAAGGCGGCGAAGTCCGGGTAGTTGCTCGGCGCCTGACCGCAAATGCCCACCTTCGTCCCGCTGCGGTGCGCACGCTCGATGACGTCGGCAATCATCCGCTTGACGGCGGCGTCGCGCTCATCGAACAGGCCCGCAAGCTCCGCGGAGTCCCGATCCACACCGAGTATCAGCTGCGTCAGGTCATTGCTGCCGATGGAGAATCCATCGAAACGCGCCGCAAATTCCTCCGCCAGAATGACGTTCGAGGGTATCTCGCACATCACGTACACCTGCAGGCCGTCCTTCCCGCGCCGCAGGCCATGCTCGCCCATCACCGCGAGCACCTGATCCGCCTCGCGCGGCGTGCGGCAGAAGGGCACCATCACGATCAGGTTGGCGAACCCGAGCTCCTCGCGCGCCTTGCGGATCGCCTGGCATTCGAGGGCGAATCCGTCCTGGTAGTGCGCGCTGTAATAGCGTGAGGCGCCGCGCAGCCCAAGCATGGGATTCTCCTCCGACAGCTCGAACTGGGCGCCGCCGATCAGATGCGCATACTCGTTGCTCTTGAAGTCGCTCAATCGCACGATGACGGGATTGGGGAAATGTGGCGCAGCAATCTTCGCGATGCCGCGCGCCAGAGTATCGACGAAGAAGGCGCTCTTGGTGGGAAATCCACGGGTCAACGCCTCGATCTGCGCGCGCGCCTGTGCATCCTTCAGCCCCTCGAAATGCACGAGCGCCATCGGATGGACACGGATGATGTTGTTGATGATGAACTCCATTCGCGCCAGTCCGATTCCCTTGGCCGGCAATCGCCACCACCGAAATGCCGCCGCCGGGCTGGCGATGTTCACCATCATGGCGGTGCGTGTCTGCGGCACCTCGGCAAGATTGATGTCGGTCGACTTGAATTCCAGAATCCCGTCATAGACGGCGCCGGTTTCCCCCTCGGCGCAGCACAGCGTGATGGGCTGCGAGTCGGCGATCAGCTCGGTGCCGCGCAGCGTGCCCACGATCGCCGGCACGCCGAGCTCGCGGCTGACGATGGCCGCATGGCTCGTGTTGCCGCCAAAATTGGTGATCAGTCCCGCCGCCTTTTTCATGATCGGCACCCAGTCGGGGTCGGTGGATTCGGTGACCAGAATGGAGCCGTCGCGGAACTGATCGATCTCCCGGGCACTATGCAGAACGCACGCCGGCCCCGTGGCGATCGATTCACCGATGGCGGCTCCCGTGACGATGCGCTTGCCCTTCCTGACGAGACTGTACGATCTCATCGAGGTCGAGGAGCGGCCCGACTGCACCGTCTCGGGGCGGGCCTGAACCAGAAAGATCTCGCCCGTATCGCCGTCCTTCGCCCACTCGATGTCCATCGGTCTGCCGTAGTGCTTCTCGACCGCCACTCCCCAGCGGGCGAGCTGCAGGATCTCCTCTTCCCGCAGCACCAGCGCTTCGCGTTCCGCGAGCGTGGTTTCGATGTTTTGCGTTCCGGCCCCGCTCCCCGCGCCATACACCAGCTTCTTTTCCTTGTCGCCGCGGAAGATCTCGATGATCGGCCGATACCTCGGCTCCTGCAGCAACGGCTTGAACACCACGTACTTGTCGGGTGTCACCGTGCCTTGCACGACGTTTTCGCCGAGACCCCATGCGGCGCTCACGACCACCACGCCCGGAAAGCCCGTCTCCGTATCGAGCGTGAACGCGACGCCCGCCCCGGCACGATCGGCGCGGACCATCCTCTGGATGCCGATGGACAGCGCGACCTGCAGGTGATCGAATCCGTTGGTCTCTCGATAGACGATCGCGCGATCGGTGAACAGAGAGGCGTAGCACTTGCGGCAGGCGAGTAGCAGATCGGACTCCCCGCGCACGTTCAGAAATGTTTCCTGTTGTCCGGCAAAGCTGGCCTGCGGCAGATCCTCCGCGGTCGCACTGCTGCGCACGGCGACGGCGAGCTCGGTAGCGCCGCAGCGCGTCGCGAGGGTCCGGTGGGCGGCCAAAATCGACCCGGCGATCTCCGCAGGAAACTCGGCATCGACGATCAGCTTGCGAATCGCGGCGCCCGTTTGCGCGAGCGATTGACGGCCGCCGTGGTAGGCAGCGAGCTCGTCGCGAAGCTTCTCCTCGATCCGGTTCGCTTGCAGGTACGAGCGATATGTGCCGGCCGTCGTCGCAAACCCCGGGGGCACGCGGATTCCGGCACCGGCCAGCGAGCAGGTCATGTTGGCCAGGCTGGCGTTCTTGCCACCGACCCGGCTCACGTCGATGCATCGCGGATCATCCAACCACAGAACGATTTCGTCCGAGGCGGCGCTGGCACGCCCCTGCGCCAGGGATCCGCGCACGGATTTCGCATCGATTGCCATGATCTCTCCTTGCCCCGGCCCAAGGGCGCAGCGTTTGCCTGCTCGCATCGAGGTGAGTCTAGGGTGCTGGATCGGCGCGGCTTGCGACATAAGGGTTTACTCGCACTGGGTTGCGGCGCTTGCGGATTGGTAGGTGATTTTGCGGATGTTCCGCCCATTCGCCGTGCTCTAGAGTGGCGACGCAGCGGGTTTCGGAGAGGGCGCGGGGGTTTCGGAGAGACCAAATGAGCCAGGTTGCCGCCTTTCAGAAGCGTAGAGCCCAGATGGTGGAGCGCTACATTGCGCATCGCGGCGTGCGTTCCACAGTCGTGCTCGACGCCATGAAGCGCGTGCCCCGCGAGGAATTTCTTCCCGAGGCGCTGCGCGAGTTTGCCTACGAGGACTCGCCGCTCCCGATCGCGCAAGGCCAGACCATTTCCCAGCCCTACATCGTGGCCATGATGACCGAGGCGCTGGAACTCGAAGGCGGCGAGCGGGTGCTCGAGATCGGTACGGGCTCGGGCTATGCCGCGGCAGTCCTGGCGCAAATCGCCAAGGATGTCTACACCGTGGAGCGCATCGGACAGCTGGCGGAGAAATCCGCCGCGACTCTCTCGCGGTTGGGATTGACCAACGTGCACGTTCTGCACGCCGATGGCACACGCGGCTGGCCGGAGCACGCGCCGTATGACGCCATCATCGTCGCTGCGGGCGGCCCGCAGGTGCCCGAGTCCCTCAAGACTCAGCTCAAGGTCGGCGGGCGCCTGGTGATCCCCGTGGGTGCCGACCGCAGGCTGCAGGAATTGATTCGCGTCAGGCGCGTGAGCGAACGTGAATACAGCACCGAGGATCTCGCCGACGTGCGCTTCGTTCCCCTCATCGGGTCCGAGGGGTGGGCCGCTCGAGCCCCCGGCGCACGCAGGCCGGCCGACGGCTCGCTCTCCGGGGCCATTGCCACGGCAAGCGAGCGATTCGCGGCAATCGATTCGGTCGACCTGCGCCCCCTCCTCGAGAGGATCGGAGACTCGCGCATCGTGTTGCTGGGCGAGGCGAGCCATGGCACCTCCGAGTTTTATCGGATGCGCGATCAGATCTCCCGCGCCCTGATCGAGAGCAAGGGATTCTCGTTCGTCGCCATCGAGGGCGACTGGCCGGACGCGGCCCGCATCGATCACTATGTGCGGCACAGCGAGTATCCAGCCTCCGAATGGACGGCCTTCGCCCGTTTCCCGGTGTGGATGTGGCGAAACCGCGAGGTTCGCCGATTCGTCGACTGGCTCAGGGAGCACAATGCCGGGCGCGATGCGAAGGAGCGGGTGGCTTTTCATGGCCTCGACCTCTACAGCATGTACAGCTCCATTCAATCGGTGCTGGAGTATCTGGATGGCGTCGATCCTGCCACGGCGCGGCTCGCTCGTGAGCGCTATGGCTGCCTTACGCCGTGGCAATCGGATCCTTCGGTCTATGGTCGTGCGGCGCTGACCGGCAGGTATCACACCTGCGAGCGCGAGGTCACCACGATGCTCGCGGAGCTCATGCGCAAACGGCGCGCCTATGCCGCGCACGATGGGGAGCGTTTCCTCGATGCCGTGCAAAACGCGAGGCTCATCAGCAACGCCGAGCGCTATTACCGCGTGATGTATTACGGCTCGCGCGAGTCATGGAATCTGCGCGATAGCCATATGTTCGAGACGCTCAAGGATCTGCTGCAATTCCATGGGGCGCACAGCAAGGGCATCGTCTGGGCGCACAATTCGCACGTCGGGGATTCCGCGGCAACGGAGATGTCGGCCCGGGATGAATACAACATCGGCCATCTATGCCGTGCGGCATTCGGCGCGGCTTGCTACTCGATCGGCTTCGGGACGGACAGAGGAACGGTTGCCGCCGCCTCGAACTGGGACGAGCCGATGCAGGTCAAGACCGTGCGAGCTTCCCTGTCCGGCAGCTATGAGCGCCTGTTCCACGAGACCGGCGAGCCGCGGTTCTTGCTGCCGTTGCGCCACCCTTGGCCCGCCGCTGCACACCTGCAATCCCCGCGTCTGGAGCGGGCAATCGGGGTGATATATCGACCCGAGACCGAGCTGCAGAGCCATTATTTCGAGGCCTGCCTGCCGCGGCAGTTCGACGAGTACGTCTGGTTCGATGAGACCTCCGCGGTCGAGCCGCTGCACAGCGAAGAGCTCGAGGACGTTCCGGATACCTATCCGTTCGGACTCTGACTCCTCGCTCGGCGCCGCGCCGCAGCCTGCCGCCGCCTCGCCCCCGGGCTTGCGCGTTGCGGGAAGTACTGATTGCACGCGCCGCGAGGCCGTCGGCACGATTCGGCTCTGAATCGTCAACCTCGAGGGGAGGTATTCAAATGAGCGGACTGACCGAGCCTTCGCCGCGCTGGGGCCAATGAGGCGCAGCAAGATCCGGGGGTAGCTGCGTCGATGAACCCGCGCAATTCCGCGGCTGCGCCGCTTCCGCTCCACGGATTGCCCGCCTTCGATGCACGGATGAGGGCGCTCGGCCGCGCGAGCCACGCGGCGGATGCCGGTGCCGTGGCGCTGCTCCTGGCGCTGATGATCTTCCTTGGGCTTGCGGCCCGCCAGATGGTGAGTCCCCTGTCTTCGGGACACGCGCCGCCGATCGATCTCGCCCCGAGCTCGCTGCCCATGTATACCCTGCGCACCGTCGCGCGCATGCTCGTGGCGCTGCTCGCTTCGCTTCTGTTCACCTTCACCTATGCCACCTGGGCGGCGAAAAGCCGCCGCGCCGAGCAGGTGTTGATCCCGCTGCTCGACGCGCTGCAATCCGTGCCGGTGCTCGGCTACTTGTCCTTCACGGTGGTATTTTTTCTGTCTCTCTTTCCGGGCAGCGCCCTGGGCGCCGAGCTGGCATCGATCTTCGCCATTTTCACCGCCCAGGCATGGAACATGGCCTTCAGCTTCTATCAATCGCTGCGCACGCTCCCGGTCGATCTGGACGAGGCCAGCCGCAGTCTTCGGGAAACCGGCTGGCAGCGTTTCTGGCGGCTCGAGGTGCCCTTCGCCATTCCTGGACTGCTCTGGAATACCATGATGTCGATGTCCGGAAGCTGGTTCTTCGTGGTCGCATCGGAGGCGATCGCGGTGGGCGATACGCGAATCGCCCTGCCCGGCATCGGATCGTATGTGGAGCGCGCCATCGAGGCGCGCAACCTCGCCGCCATCGGCTGGGCCATCGTCTTCATGAGCATCGCCATCGTGGTCTATGACCAGCTGCTGTTTCGGCCGCTGGTGGTGTGGGCGGACAAGTTTCGCGTCGAGCAAAGCGCGGCGCAGCCGCGGCCGGCAAGCTGGGCGCTGGATCTATTCAGCCGGTCGGGGGTCATCCAGGGTCTGCGCGGACCGGTTCAGGGCGTGCTCGCGCATCTTGCGCGGGCGCGGCTCGCGCTGCCAGGGGGACACCGGGCTATGACCGAGCGACCGCGTGGCGCGGGGGACATCCTCTGGTATGGCGGCATCGCCGCGCTTCTTGTCTGTCTCGGCTGGTATCTCGCGGGATTTTTGCGGCCGGCGCTCTCGATGAGCGACCTGCAGGCCGTCGCCTTGGACGGTGTGCTGACGTTGCTGCGGGTCATCGTCCTGATCGCTCTTGCCTCGGTCGTGTGGATTCCGGCCGGGATCGCCATCGGCCTGCGACCCAGACTGACACAGTACGTTCAGCCCGTTGCCCAGTTCCTGGCGGCATTTCCCGCCAACCTGCTGTTTCCCGTCGCGGTCTACCTGATCGTACAGCACCGCCTGGCGCCCGCCATCTGGCTCAGCCCGCTGATGATCCTCGGCACCCAGTGGTATATCTTGTTCAACGTGATTGCCGGGGCGAGTGTTTTTCCCACCGATCTGCGCGAGGCGGCCGCCAGCCTGCGCCTCGGTTCCTGGAGCAAGTGGCGCCGCGTGCTGCTGCCCGGGATCTTTCCGTATTACGTGACCGGAGCCATCACCGCCTCGGGGGGGGCGTGGAATGCCAGCATCGTCTCGGAAGCGGTGAGCTGGGGCAACACGCGCCTCTCGACTCCCGGCCTCGGGGCCTACATCGCGCAGCAAACCGCGGCCGGCGACTATGCCCGGATCACGCTCGGCGTGGCCATGATGTCGGCCCTCGTGGTTCTCATGAATCGAGTGGTGTGGCGGCCGCTCTATGCGCTTGCTGAACGACGCACGCGCCTGGACTGAGCCTGCCAGCATGAGCAGCGCTCAGATTCCGCCAGCGCCCGTCGTGATCGAGCTGCGCGGTGTGTCCAAGCGCTTTGCAAGGCCGTCCGCCGAGCCCTTTCCGGTGCTCGAAGGAATCGACCTGACATTGCACGAGGGGGAAATCGTCGGTCTGCTCGGCCGCTCGGGTTCGGGGAAGTCGACCCTTCTGCGCATCGCGGCAGGACTGCTTGCGCCCACCTCCGGAACCGTGTGGTATCGAGGTGCGCCGCTCGCCGGGCCGAGCGAGGGCATTGCCGTGGTGTTCCAGACGTTTGCCCTTTATCCCTGGCTCACCGTGCTGCAGAACGTCGAGCTCGGCCTGGACGCCTTGAATCTGCACCGCGCAGAGGCGGCACACCGCGCGCAGGCCGCGATCGACTTGATCGGTCTCGATGGATTTCAATCAGCCTTTCCGCGCGAGCTCTCCGGCGGCATGCGTCAACGGGTCGGCTTTGCCCGGGCCATCGTCACTCAGCCGCTGTTGCTGCTCATGGATGAGCCGTTCTCGGCGCTCGATGTGCTCACGGCCGAGACGCTGCGCACGGACTTCATGGATCTGTGGAGCGAGCATCAGCTACCGACACGCAGCGTGCTGCTGGTCACGCACAATATCGAGGAAGCCGTTCTGTTGTGCGACCGGGTGGTCGTGCTGGGGAGCAATCCCGGCCATATCGCAGCTCAAATCCCGGTCGCTGTATCGCGCCCTCGCGACCGCATGGATGGCGCGTTTCAAGCGATCGTGGGGGAGATCTATTCGATCCTCACCACCCGCCTGAGCGCGGCACTGAAATCACAGAGCACCCTGCGCCAGGGCCTCGCTCCCCATCTGCCGGACGTGTCGGTCAACGAGATCAGCGGCCTGCTGGAGACGCTCGCCGCGCCGCCGTACGAGGGAACCGCCGAATTCGTCAAGATCGCACGGTCCCTTGCGCTCGAGATCAACCACATCTTGCCGGTCGCCGCCGCCCTGCATCTTCTCGAGTTTGCCGAGGTCACGGGCGAGTCCATGAAGCTGACCGCCGCCGGACGTGTGTTCGCGCAGAGCGGTACCGAGCACCGCAAGCAGCTGTTTCGTGAGCACCTGCTCACCTTCGTGCCGTTCGCCGCCCATATCCGCCAGGTCCTCGCCGAGCGCGACGATCACCGTGCGCCGCGCGCGCGATTCGAGTTCGAGCTCGAGGATCATCTGAACACCGCCGACGCGGAGCGAGCGCTTCGCGTCACCATCGGCTGGGGTCGATATGCCGAGATCTTCACCTATGACGATTCGACGCGCAGCTTTGCATTGGCCGCGGGCTGATCGCGGTTGGAGGACTACTGCATGACATTGCAAGACACCGTATCGATTTTCGCGCCGGCAGGCTCGGCGGCGTTTGGCAGCCAGGTCGCATCTCATCTGGGAGTGACGCTGTGTGTGCCCGAGGAGCGGGAATTCGACGGGGGTGAGCACAAGATACGCTCGCTGCAATCCGTTCGCGGCCGATCGGTGTACATCATTCAGTGTCTCCATGGCGATGCGCTGGGCTCGGCCAACGACCGGCTCTGCAGGTTGCTGTTCTTCGTGGGCGCGCTCAAGGACGCCGGCGCACGCAGCGTCAGCCTGTGTCTTCCCTACCTGGCTTACGCGCGCAAGGACCAGCGCACCAAGGCCCGCGACCCGACCATCACCCGTTACGTGGCCCAGATGGTGGAGGCCGTAGGGGCCGACCGGGTGATGATTCTCGAGGCGCACAATCGCGCCGCCATCGATAATGCCTATCGAATCGAAACGCTGCATCTGGAAGCCACCGCGGCTTTCGTTGGACACTTTGCGCAGGTCTCAGCCGATCGCATCGTCGCCTCGCCCGACATCGGCGGAGTCAAGCGAGCGCGGCATTTCAAGGAATACCTCGAGGCGGCGGACGGGCGAGCCGTCGATCTCGGGTTCATGGACAAGAAACGCAGCGGCGGCACGCTCAGCGGGGACACCTTCGTCGGTGAGGTGCGCGGCCGGCAGGTGATCCTCATCGATGATCTGATCAGCTCGGGGAACACCATTCGGCGCGCCGTGACGGCGTGCCGCGAGGCCGGGGCCGCTCGCATCGATGTCGCGGTGACACACGGTGTTTTCGACTCGCCGGCGCACCAGCTGTTCGCGCCCGGCGGTCCCGACTCCATTCTCATCACCGATTCCGTTCCCCTGGCGCCGGGTTTCTCGGGCTACCTGTCCCGGTCGCTGCGAGTGGTGAGCGTTGCACCGCTGTTCGCCGAGGCGATCCGGCGGCTGGAGCTCGGCGGGTCGCTGTCCGAGCTCGCCGGCGTCGGGTGAGCGGCGCAAGCCCATGATCGCGCTCGACCTGCCTACCCGGATCCCGGTATATTGCCGCACCGGGCGGCACCCTCTCGGCTTGGTTGCAGCGCCACATAGGTCGCTGCAATTCACTCATCGCAAGGAGCATATCTTGCCAAGGAGCATATCTTGACGGGTCGTGGATCGCGTATTGCACTCGCCGCGACTTCGCTTTTGCTGGCGGTTGGGAGCCAGGCGAGCGAGTCTTCATGCGCAGCGCCGCAAGCTATTCCAGCCCGCCCGGCCGCGGCCATGTCGGGGAGTGCGCTGGCGCGGGCGCTCGGCGCCATGGACGATGATGCTCGCGAGGACCTCATACGAAGCGAGATCCTGGCGGGCAACTTTCCGCAGTTCCTGAGACGGCTCCACCCGGTCGAATTGCGCGGCGATCAGCCGAGCGGCGAGAGCACGCGCATCGTCGTGTGCGTCATGCCGGATTACCTTGCGGTCGGGTCGGATCGCGATTACCTGCTGGTGCCGATGCGCTTGCAGACGGCGCTCGTCGTGGCGGCTCGTTTCGGGTTCGCGCTGCCCACACCCGCCCTGGTGGACGCCATCTATGCCCAGTCGGATGTTCACTTGGCGCCGCAGCCGCTCCCGGCGAGCCCGGCGATGCGCTCGACGAGATATTATCTGAGCCACGATGCGCTGATCCGCTCGCAGCGCGACGAGCTGCAAGCGGCGCCCGGGATGCTGATTTCCGGCGACAAGAAGGATCTGGTGCTCACCAACCGGCTGTGGAGCAATCTGGAGCGCGTCGCCATCTACGGCTGGCACAGGCTCGATGGCCGTCCCATTCAGCCCTTGAGCACGGTGCACGGCTGGCACTATGTGGACTATAGCCACGGCGTGAGGCTCGTCAGCACCCGTATCCTGGTGAATGGCGAGCCGCGCGGGCTGCTCGCAGCTATGCAGGATTCGATGACGGCGCACCTTCTGAGCCGCGAGGGCGGCCTTTCAAGGGCCTCCGATCTCATCGCACGGCTCACCGAGCCTCACGCGGAGCGCATCAGCGCGCTGGCTCGATAGGCCGGGAACGGCGGCTCACCCGTGCCGGCGGCCCATACCGCAGCGGGCCACCGCGGCGGGCGGCACCGCATCGGGCCACCGCGGCGGCGGGCCGTATCCGCGCCTCGGCGTCATGCGGATCAGCGGGCGGGCGCCTTTCGCAGCAGATAGAAAAAGTCGCGGTCATCTGGAAAGCCGATGAAGCGCGGAGCGAGTCGATCGCCGCCCTTGCGGTCCACTTCGCTCATGCCGGCGATCAGGTGCTGCACGATGAGGCTTCCCCCCCTTCTCACATACAAGGCCAGATAGGTGTGCTCCAGCGCGTTCATGTCGAGATGCATGGCGTAACGGCATCCGTATGCCTGGAATACTCGGGTCATGGCCGAGGGCGTCGAGTCCGAAAAGTAGCCGTAGATGAGGTACCTCGATTCGGCCGATTCCTGCATGCACACCCCCGCACGCAGCGTTCGCAGATGCTCCTCGCTCGACCCCGACCAATTGCCCGGTCCCCAGCGATTGACGAGCGCTCCGGGCCTCGATGTCCCGTCCGCGCCGACCTCGATCAGAGGCACTCCGTTCTGCCGCGCCTGGCGCACATGCGCCAGCGCGGCATCGTCCTCGCGGCTCCAGGTTTTCATCGTCACCTGCCCCGAATCGCTCACCAGCAGCGTGGCCAGTCCGGGCTGCAATTTGCTGAATATGGTGCCCTGCTCGATGAAGCCGTAATGGCTGCCCTCGTTCTGCTCGGCGAGCGCGCCATAGCGAAACGCGCCATGTTCGCGCTTGAAGCCGCCCGCGAAGGTCGCCGCCGTTCGGCCCACCAGCACCGGATTGACCATGCCCGTGGTCACGAGAGGCGCGACCTGCCCGATGCCATCCGGCCCGGGCAGTCGGGGGTCGCGCACGGACTCGAGGCTGCGCTCGGACCATCCCACGCGCGGATGATCCGTGCCGAGCTCGAAGCCGAGGTCGAACTGCGCAAGGTCGAAAGCCACCAGATAATCCAGTGCGTTGGCCTCGACCGTGTCGAGCGCATTGACCAGATCGGCGCGCGATACCAGGATGGCCTGCGCAATCGCGTGCGGCTGGATCACGCTCACGAAAACCCCGGGACTCCCCGACACCGCGTACCAGCGGCCCATTGCAAGCTCCGAGATGCCCGGACCCACGTCGATGGCCAGATGCTCGGGCCGCACGCCCACGCTCTGGAACTCGGGGGCAAGCGCAGCCGCCTTGGGCGCCGGGCCCCTCGCCTCCTCCGGGAGCGCCGCGAGCGCAGCGGCAGCTCCCTGCTCGCGGAAGGCATCCTGGAACACCTCCTTGCGAACGAACTGGACGATCTTGTCCCCGCCCCACACATGATCCCGCAGCAGGTTCGTCATGCGCTCCAGATTCGTATAGCTGCCCGGCACGGCGTTGCGCAAAGACAGCCGATTTTCGCAAAGCGGCGCATACGGAAGACCGGAGGCGCGCGCCCGCTCCAGATCTTCGCTGCCGTTCCCCCAGAGAGGACAGTCGATGGTGGCATCGCTCGAGACGATGCGTATACCGAAGGGAAACGAGGGATCGAGCGTGAGGCGCTGCGCGCCCGGATTGGAATTCTCCAGGTGATAGAAGCTCTCCCGCTCATCCGCAGGACGCCGTACGGACAGCAAGAACCACGCATTGATCGACGGATTCAGGTTGATCAGCGTAACGCTCGGGTCGCTGGGCGTGCTTGCCTCGAGGCGCGTGGTCTCGCGAAATGGCTGCAACTCGACGATGCCCTTCGGCCGCACCGCCAGGTACTGCGCCCATTGCGTCTCGGCCACGCCGGCCACTGCCGCGCCGTGGGCGCCGAGCAGAAACGCAGCCAGCATCCGCGAGCCACGGATCGCGCGTGTCCTCAGAAGACCCATCCGGCGACTTCGAGCAGGCCCCGCTTCCACGGCAGCCGGTGAGTGACTCCGCTGCGGCCGCGGTATTCCTGCCGATGCTGCACGTACCAATCGTAGTTGCGCAGCAGCGCATCGCGATTCGAATAGCGCGGGGCGAAATTCAAGCACCGCGCGGCGTGATCGATCGACACGAAGCTCTCGCGCCCGGCGGTCTCGTAGACCCATTCGTACAGCGGTGAAAGATGGAGCCGCTCCAGAACGCGCAATGCGGCGATCGCCGGCCCCGCCGGCAAGGAGACCACGTGCTTGCCATGTCCGGCGCGATCGAGGACTGCTTGCAACCCCTCGCGCAGCGTGCCGAATTCGCTCGCCCCGATGTTGAACGTGTCGTTGACCGTGTCCCTGTCCAGCTGCATGCACCGATGGATCACCTCGCACAGGTCCTCGACATCGAGAAGCTGATAGAGATTGTTCCCCGAGCCGAGGACGGGGAAGTTGCGGCCGCGATAAGCCCAGTCATAGAGAAGCTCGAAGACGCCGAGCCGCTCCGGGCCCACGAAGCTCTTCGGCCGCAGGATGGGCACGCAAAGACCCGCCCTGCGGTATCCCAAACAGTCCTCCTCGGCATGAATCTTCGCTTCCCCGTACGCGCCGACACCCTGAAGGCGATCGCTCTCGCGGATGGGATGATGATCCGGGATGCCGTACACGGCGGTCGAGGAGATGAAGACGAATCGCGATACGCCGCAGCGCTCGGCCTGTTGCAGCAGGCAGTGGGTGCCGCCGACGTCCGTCGAATAGATCTCGGCGGGCGTGCTGCGCGGCAGGGCCGCCGCACAATGAACCACCACGTCGACCTGCGCAAGCGCACGCCGTACCGCCGCCTGATCCCGGATGTCGGACTGCATGACGTCGATCAGGGGCCTCTCGGGGTAGTCGAAGTCGGCGATATCCATGGACCGCACGGCGTAGCCGCGCGCCAGGAGATGGCGGATCAGATTGATTCCCAGGAAACCCGCACCGCCCGTGACCAGGCACAACCGCTTCAAGATTCACCGACCCTTGCGTTCAGATGACGACCGCGGCGCGCAATGGCCGCCCGAGCCACAACCCATTAGATCCTGCGTTCGCTCGGCGTGCCAGCGGAGAAGATCCGCATGGACTCAGGAATATCCCTTAGTCGCATGGCGTCGCTTTCGTATCGTCTGCGGCAAGCCGCAGCGCAATCCGCACAAGTGCGGGCGCAGCGGCCGGCGGCCGCGTGATACAAAGCCCCAATGTCGGCCTGTGGTGTCGGCCTGTGGGACCCAATTCCGTGACATCGACCTGCGAGACGCACCCCCCCGCCGCCCCCTCGGGCATTGAGGGTAAGCGCCCCGGCACGCTGGTCCTGGCGGCGCTCGAGAGCCTTCGCCCGTATCAGTGGATCAAGAACACACTGGTCTTCGTGCCGCTGGCCGGAGCCCATCGGCTGGG
>Ga0335072_10009304_pt1 | contig 14176 bp, 12 predicted proteins | sample Lox_Sample_21_FD_206725 | JGI IMG/M metagenome (GOLD analysis project Ga0335072, IMG submission 206725) | Soil microbial communities from Loxahatchee National Wildlife Refuge, Florida, United States - Lox_Sample_2.1 | ecosystem: Environmental > Terrestrial > Soil > Wetlands | place: USA...
TAGCCGATCGTCACCCCGGGCGGCAGCGGATCGTCGGCCAGCGACGACAGCACCGCCCGCCACGACGTCGGCTGGCTCGCGATCACGTCGTCCCGGCCCGGATGATCAAGGCCGGTCGACGCCAGGTAGTACGCGTACAGCGGCTCGTCGAAGACGACCGTGTCGGGCCGGTTCTCCCAGGCGCGCATCATCGCGGTGGAGACGGTCCGCGGCCCCGACCACATCGCGATCCGCGTCGGGCCGGGTTGTTGCGCCGCGGCACCCGGAGCGGTCAGAACAGCACCACGCTGCGGAGGACCTCGCCGCGCTCCATCTTGTGGAACGCCGCCTCGACGTCGCCGAGGCCGATCGTCTCGGAGACGAACTTCTCCAGCGGCAGCCGGCCGTCCAGGTGCAGGTCGACCAGCATCGGGAAGTCCCGGCTGGGCAGGCAGTCCCCGTACCAGGAGGACTTGAGCGCGCCGCCGCGGCCGAACACCTCCTGCAGCGGCAGTTCCAGCCGCATCTCCGGTGTCGGCACCCCGACAAGCACCACGACGCCGGCCAGGTCACGGGCGTTGAACGCCTGCGTGTAGGTCTCGGGCCGCCCGACCGCATCGATCACCACGTCGGCCCCGAAGCCGTCGGTGAGATCCCTGATCCCCTCGACCGCGTCGGCCGACCGGGAGTTGATCGTGTGCGTCGCGCCGAAATCGCGGGCCCAGCCGAGCTTCCTGTCGTCCACGTCGACCGCGATGATCGTCTTCGCGCCCGCCAGCCGGGCGCCGAGCACGGCGGCGTCGCCGACGCCGCCGCAGCCGATCACCGCGACCGTGTCGCCGCGCGACACCCCGGCCGTGTTGATCGCCGCGCCCAGGCCGGCCATCACCCCGCAGCCGAGCAGCCCGGCCGTGGCCGCCCCGATCGCCGGGTTGACCTTCGTGCACTGGCCCGACGCGACCAGCGTCTTGTCGGCGAACGCGCCGATGCCGAGCGCGGGCGAGAGCGGGGTTCCGTCGGCCAGCGTCATCTTCTGGGTCGCGTTGTGGGTGGCGAAGCAGTACCACGGGCGGCCGCGCTTGCACGCCCGGCACTGCCCGCAGACCGCGCGCCAGTTGAGGATGACGAAGTCACCCGGGGCCACATCGGTGACACCGTCCCCGACGGCCTCGACGACCCCGGCCGCCTCGTGCCCGAGCAGGTAGGGGTAGTCGTCCCCGATGCCGCCCATCTTGTAGTGCAGATCGGTGTGGCAGACGCCGCACGCCTGGACGTTGACCAGCGCCTCGCCCGGACCAGGCTCGGGCACCAGGATCTCGGTGACCTCGACCGCCTCGCCCTTGCCCCGCGCCACCACGCCGCGCACGCTGATCGCCATCCCGGGTTCCTCCTCATTGATGAAAAACCAAGATCTTCATATCGAACGGACCCTGACTTCGCCCGGCCCGCCTAACGCATTCTCGTCCCAGCGGGGCCAGCCCGTACAGCACCAGCCCGCAACCGGCCCGCTACCGACGTGGATCCCCGTCAGGCCCGGTCGGCGGCGCGGCCGCGCCAGGAGACGGCCCGGCCCGAATAGTGGCGGCGGGCGGAGTCCGCCGTCATCGCGGCGTACAGGAGCGCGATCAACGGCAGGGCCGGCGCGCGCAGCGCGGACAGCCGGTAGAACCGGAGCATCGGCAGATAGCTGACCGTCATCAGCGCCCATCCCGTCAGGCCGGCGATCCCGGTGACCGCCGTGGCGGCGCTGGTCCCGCCGAGGCCGGCCGTAATCAGGGCGGCGATCACGCCGGCAGGCGGCACCGCGTAGAGCAGCAGCAGGCCGATGAGGGTGCCCGCCAGCAGGGCCGGGTTGTAGCGGAGCTGGACGTAAGCGGACCTGGCGATCATGTGCCAGAGGCTGGCCAGACTCGGGTACGGCCGGTCGGACCTGATGTCGGTGGCGAGCCCGAGCCAGATCCGGTCGCCGTTCTTCTTGAGCAGCGTGCCGAGGGCCACGTCATCGATCAGCGCGCCCCGCATCGGCTCGAGTCCGCCCGCCCTTTCCAGCGCCTCGGTCCTGATCAGCATGCACCCGCCGGCCGCGGCCGAGGTACGGCTTCGCGGGTCGTTGACCTTCTTGAACGGATAGAGCTGGGCGAAGAAGTAGACGAACGCGGGGACGATCACCCGCTCCCAGGCCGTCTCCGCCCGCAGCAGGGCCATCTGGGAGACGAGGGCGCGCTCGTCGCCTTCCGCCGCTTCGACCAGGTCGCGCAGCGCGGTCGGCGCCCAGGCGATGTCCGCGTCGGTGAACAGCACGTAGGCAGGGCTGGCGGCCATGACGTCGCCGGTTCCCTCGCTCGGCCCGGCTGTTACCGCGCTGTTCGGGTCGACGGCGGCGGCCAGGCCCTGGGACATCGCCCAGACCTTGCCGGCCCAGCCGTCCGGCCTCGGCCGTCCGGAGACGACGGTCAACGGCGCTCCGCCGTCCCGCGCCGCCTTCTCCCCGAGCTCGGCCGCGACGCCGCCGGTGCCGTCGTCGCTCACGTCATCGACCAGGAAGACCCGGAACTCCCCCGGATAGTCCTGCGCCAGCAGGGCCGGCAGCGTCGCGGGGAGGGAGTCCGCCTCATTGCGGGCGGGCACGACGGCGACGACCTCCGGCCACCGGTCATGGCCGGCGGTCGTCGTGGCCGGCCGCAGAAGCGGCAGCCGCTGTCCGGTCCGCCAGAAGCCCCCGTGCGCCCCCACCAGATAGATCCACGCAGCGGCGCTCACCGCGCAGGCGATCGCGAGTCCAAGCACGCCAGCAGCTTGGCACATCCCAGGGCGTAACCGGGCACCCCGTCGCCTCATCCGCTACATGGTCACGTTCGGGCGTCAGCGCGTGCCGTTCGGGTCGCGGGGCGCCCCTCCGCGACACAATGACGATTAACGCGCGGGACGGGCGCCCCAATGGAACACAATGACGCGATGTTATCGGGGGCAATGTTCGCTTTTAGCGGTTGACGCCATCCCGCGACGGCCTGGCTCCGACAATCTGGACCGCCGGCGCCCTCCCCGGCGATGACAGCGGTTTCGTTATCTTCTTGACGCAACGCCGGAACGTGACGCGATGTCTTCATAGGAAGAAGATTCAGCTATAAGAGCGATCCAGTTGTAGAAGGGCGTGAATGGCATGGGTGCAGACAAGCGCGGCAACCGCCTGGCGCGAATGGGGGCGACCGCGATCGCGGCCGCCACCGTCGCGGCCGCGTGCACGGCTGCGGCCGCGTCGTCGGCCTCGGCGGCGGCCTCCGGGCCGTCAAAGGCGACGGCGGCAGTGGCATCGAAAACCGTCTCGGCGCGGAGCGCGACGCCCGCCGCCTACGTCCCGCCGAGCGGCACCTTGTCCGAAGGGTCGAAGGGTGCCGCCGTCAAGGCGCTGCAGCAGCGCCTGGCGTCGCTCAAGTACGATCCCGGCACGATCGACGGCCAGTTCGGCGCCAACACCGAGGATGCGGTCTGGGCGTTCCAGGAGATCAACGGGGTCAAGGTGACCGGCGTGATCGACACGGCCACCAAGAGGGCGCTGGTCAACCCGAGGACGTACCACTCGAACGATCCCCGTCAGAACGGGACCAGGATCGAGGTCAACCAGGCGCTTGAGGTTCTGGTCCTCTACAAGAACGACAAGATCTCGCTGATCAGCCACGTCTCGACCGGCGGCGGCTACTGGTACAACTGCGGCGGCGGCGAGTGCCAGGCGGTCACGCCCAACGGCAACTACCGGACCGACGACTACATGTCCGGCTGGGTCAAGGTGCCGCTCGGCGCGATGTACAACCCGGTGTTCTTCATCAGCACCGTCTACGCCATCCACGGCGACACCTACGTCCCGGTCTTCCCCGACTCGCACGGCTGCGTCCGCCTGCCGATGTTCATCGCCGACTTCTTCCACACCCTGGTGAAGACCCCGGGCACCGAGGTCTTCATCTACGGGAAGGCGCAGTGGATGAAGTGAATTAGCGCGGCTAACGATCTGGACGTCCCACCGCCGGCCGGGAGATAGTGAGAAGCGGCGCGACCGCGTCGCTCCCGGCCGGCGTCCGGGTTGTAACTGCTGGTAAAGGTGGTTCTATGCTGCAGGCCTTCGTCTTCGAGCGAGTTGGCGTCGTCGTCGGCGATATCTACTTCCTCGACCCCAACCCGCACCCGGGGCAGGAGGGGCCCGAGCACGGAGTCCGGCTCGAGCTGCGGGTCTTCGACCGCGGCGACCTCAAGGGGACGATCTACTCGGCCATGCCGATCGAGGTCGGCCGCCCGATCTGGCGGGTCGACCTGCTCGAGGCGGTGGACGGCAAGCCCGGCAGTTTCAACCGGACCCACCACCACCCCAAGTTCAACGGCTGGGACCCGTCGCCGCGGCAGTTCCTGCGCGAGCTCTCGTCCGACCCGCTCGGCTGGCTGGCGGGCCAGCTGGCGGACCTGCCGGCGGTGCTCGACCGGGCCGGCGTGCCGCCGGAGGTGGCCGACCCCTCCGACGCGGCGTCGCTGCGGGACATCGCCCCGGCCATCGTCGGCGTCACCAGCATGATGCTGGACAAGGTCCGGGCCGGCGAGCTCGGTCTCGCGCCCGCCGAGGACGCGGTCGACAGCATCAGGAACGGCTGGTTGTAGCTGTGCTTTCCCGGCTCGGGGACCCGCGGAGGGCGGAGAGGATGGCCGCGATCACCATGAAACCAACCGACTCGTAGAAGGCCGCGTGCAGGCCGGTGGTGAACGCGGCCGCGAGCGGGCCGTGCAGTGACGTGGAGCCGACGAAGATCGCGAACGCGAGGTTCCGGGAGATCGACCGCGACGCGACCAGGATCGCGACCGCGAACGAGAACACCATGCCGATGTTGGCGAACGTCCGCAGCATCCCCGAGGCGATGCCGAACATGTCCGGCGGCGCCGCCTTCATGATCGCCGAACTGTTGGCCGGGAAGAACATGCTGGTCCCGATCCCGTTGACCAGGCTGATGGCGACGATAACCCAGAGCGGAGTGGAGATCGTGAGCTGGGCGTAACAGATCAGCGCGATCGCCTGGATGCCGAGCCCGAGCGTGGCAGGCAGGACCGGGCCGCGCCGGTCCGCCAGCCTGCCCGCGTAGAGGCCGACGCCGCCCGACACGACATAGCCGGGGACGAGCAGCAGTGAGGCGTGGATCGGGGATAGGCCGCGCGGCCCCTGCAGGTACATCAGCACCAGGAAGAGCACGGCGAAGCTGGCCAGCCCCTGGAACAGAGAGGCGCACAACGACGCCGCCATGGTGGGAACCCGAAAGATCCGCAGCGGCAGCATCGGCGCGGCCACCCGCGCCTCGATGCCCACGAACAGGGCGATAAGCACCACCCCGCCGACCAGGTAGCCGACGGTCGAGGCGTCGAGCGGCGCGTTGGCGAGCTTGGTGATCGCCCACAGCACCCCGAACAAGCCGAGCCCGAGCGCGACCATGCCGAGCGGGTCAAGCCGCTGGCGGGTGCGCTCTCCCTTGTCGCGAAGCACCCGCAGCGCCCCGGCGATGGCGAGCACCCCGGTCGGCACGTTGATCCAGAAGATCCAGCGCCATGAGACGTAGGTCACGATCAGCCCGCCGAGCACGATGCCGAGCATCGCGCCGATCGTCCAGCCGAGGGCGGTGAACCCGTACGCACGGCCGCGTCGCTCGCGCGGGTACAGATCGGCGATCACCGCGCCGCTGTTGGCCATGATCAGCGCACCGCCGATGCCCTGGACGACCCGGAAGACGATGATCGAGAGCTCATTCCAGGCGAGCGCGCACAGCAGCGAGCCAAGCACGAACACCGCGAAGCCGGTCTCGTACATCCGCACTCGACCGAACATGTCCCCGAGCCTGCCCACTTGGGTGGCGAGCAGCGTGATGACCAGCAGGAAGCTGATGATCACCCACACCACGTCGGTCAGCGGGACATGCAGGCTGCGCTCGATCTCCGGGAGCGCGAGGACCACGATCGTGGTGTCGACGGCGGTCATCAGGACGCCCGCCATGATCACGATCATGGCGAGGCCGATCCGCTCCGGCCGCTCGCCTTCTGAGTCGGTGCCGCCCTGCGGGGGAACGTGCCGCTGGAGCCGGGGGAAAGTCATTTTCTTAGCCTAACGAAAGGTAGTTTTTCCGCCAGCCGAGACTAGGCTGTGTTTCCGGTATTCCAACTACAGGAGCGGCAGTGTGGCTCGCGACGAATCGGCGATTGGCACGGTAGGCGTGATCACCCTTGCCACCCGCGGCGAGGCCGGTCCTGGCGAGGTCCGGATCAGGATCCGCGGCGGTTCAGAGAGTTTGATCGCCTGGTCGCCCGGGCCGCTGCCGATAGGCACGACCGTCCTGGTCACCGACTCCCGCGGAAGGCGTACGGTCGATGTTATGGAATGGACCGACCCGCTCGGCGAGGCCCCCACCATCCCAGGTTCTACCGAAGTTCCTCGCTCAGGAGAGTGAAACCATGTTCGGTTACCGAGTACCCGCCCCCGACGAGGCGATGCTCATTTCCGGCGGCCGTCACGGCATGAAAGAGGCGCCGTTCCGTGTCGTCACCGGGCACGGCGCGTTCGTCACGCCGTTCTTCCGCAAGGTCCGTTACCTGACGCTCGCCATGCGCGAGGCCGAGGTCTCCGAGACCTGCGTTACCAAGCAGGGCATCTCGCTGAACGTCCGCGCGGTCATCGCGTTCAAGGTCGGCAACGACACCGAGTCCATCGTCAACGCCGGCCAGCGGTTCCTCTCCGACCAGGACCAGATGGCGGTGCTGACCGGCCGGATCTTCGCCGGTCACCTGCGCTCGATCATCGGCTCGATGACGGTCGAGGAGATCGTCACCGAGCGGCAGAAGCTGGCGACCGAGGTGCTCGACGGCTCCAAGGCCGAGATGGTCTCGATCGGGCTGTCCGTCGATTCTCTGCAGATTCAGTCCATCGACGACATGGGGGCGGGCTACATCGCGGCGATGGCGGCGCCGAACAACGCCGCCATCCAGCGCCAGGCCAAGATCGCCCAGGCGGCGGCCGACCAGGCATCGGCCGAGGCGGTGCAGGCCTCGGCCCGCAAGCAGGCCGAGTTCGCCCGGCAGACCGCCGTCGTCCAGGCGCAGTACAAGGCCGAGATCGACAAGGCCCAGGCCGAGGCGGCCCAGGCCGGCCCGCTGGCCCAGGCCGGAGCGCAGCGCGCGGTCATCGCAGCGCAGACCGAACTCGCCCAGCACCAGGCCGACCTGCGCCAGCAGCAGCTGGTATCGGAGGTCATCAAGCCCGCCCAGGCGGAAGCCGAGAAGGTGAAGATCCTCGCCGTCGCCGACGCCGAGCGGACCCGCATCGCAGCCGAGGCGGCCGCGTCCAACAACCGGGTCGCTCTCGACCAGCTGTTGATCGCGCAACTGCCGCAGATTGTCAAGGAGGCGGCCGTCGGCCTGCAGGGCGCCAACGTGACCGTGCTCAACGGCTCCGACGGTCTCGGTGAGATCGCCGCCGGGCTGGTCAGCCAGGGCCTGACGATCCTCGAGTCGGTCCGCCGGGGCGTCGGCGTCCCGCCGACCGACGGCAGCAGCGCACCGAGCGGGCCCGCCGCCATCGGCAACGGCAACGGCAAGGCCCCGAACGCCTAGGGCGTGCGTTAAAGGCGCCGTGCGTTAAAGGCGCAGTGAGGCCTCCGGCATGAGGTGTCGCGACACGCGACAGCTGATTGCCGGAGGCCTCTTGCCTGCCCGGCCCGCGGACACTCCGCGTGAACGACGCGAATTGGTCGTTTGCTCATTTTCAGTGCAACTCAGACACAACCAACCAAGTCTCTCCAGCGTCTCTGATGGCAGTTTCCTGAGCTTTCTTTGAAGGTTCAGGCAACACGGCCTTATCACGAGATCGGAGTTGCATCCATGCGCGTACGACGAAGAAGGCAACAGCTTGCGGGCGCCCTCGCGGTGGCGGTGGCGGCGGCAGGGCTGATAGGCCTGGCGGCGTCGCCGCCGGCGTCCGCCTCATCGACGCACACTGCCGCGAGGACGACGCAGACTGCAGGCAAGACCCTTCCGGCCGGGGAACGGCAGGTGTGCCCGACCCCGACGAGTCCCGGCGTGATGGCCTGCCTGTCGGTCATCAAGAGCGGCACGCGCGCCCCGTTCCATGCTGACCTGGTCAATCCGTTCGCCTACAGCCCAGTCAACCTGCAGCAGGCGTACAACCTGGTCGCGGCGTCCAAGGGCCGCGGCAAGGGCATGACGGTCGCGATCGTGGACGGCGGCGACGACCCGGACGCGGCCGGGAACCTGGCCGCCTACCGCAAGGAGTGGGGCCTGCCCGCGTGCAACACCGCCACCGGCGCGGGCTGCGTGGTAAAGGTCAATCAGAACGGGAAGGCCAGCCCGCTGCCGATCGCGGACCCGACTGGATCGTGGGAGGTCGAGGAGTCCCTCGACCTGGACATGGTCTCGGCGATCTGCCCGAACTGCCGGATCTTGCTGGTCGAGGCGGGCTTCGACACCGCCGACATCCCGGAACAGTACAACCCCGGCATCACGCAGTTCTCGGCAGCGGAGAACTCCGCGGTGGCGCTGGGCGCCAAGTTCGTCTCCAATAGCTGGGGCGGCCCGGAATCGTTCGCCGACCAGGCCTATAACGGGGCGTTCCGGCACCCGGGCGTCGCCATCACCGTCGCCGCGGGCGATGCGGGCTACGGCGTGTCCTACCCGGCGAGCACCCAGTTCGTGACGTCCGTCGGCGGCACCAGCCTGGTCCCGGCGTCGGGCACCTCCCGGGGCTGGACCGAGAGCGCCTGGAGCGGTACCGGGTCCGGCTGCTCGGCCATCCAGGCCAAGCCCGCGTGGCAGGCCGTGGACGACACCTCACCCGACGGCTGCCTGACCAGGACCGACAACGACGTGTCGGCGGTGGCCGACCCCAACACGGGCGTCTGGATCTACGACACCTACCCCTACCTGGGCCAGACCCTGGACTGGGAGTCGGTCGGCGGCACGAGCGCCGCATCGCCGATCATCGCCGCCGTGTACGCGCTGGCCGGAACGCCCAAGCCGGGCACCTATCCGGCGTCCTACCTGTACCAGACGGGCCACGCGGCGCACCTGTACTCGGCCACCGGCGGCACCAACGGGTGGTGCGAGACCTTCCGCGCCTACCTGTGCCACGGCGAGCCCGGTTACGACGCCCCCACCGGCCTGGGGACGCCGGACGGCATCGCGGCCTTCGCCAGCAGCACGGCGGGGAACACGATCTCGGTCAGCGACCCGGGCGCCCAGGACGTGTCCGCGGGCGCGAAGCTCACGCTGACGCTGCAGGCGACGGACTCGGCTGGCAAGGCCCTGACCTGGACCGCGCAGAACCTGCCGAAGGGCCTGTCGATCAGCACGTCCGGGGTCATCTCCGGCACGCCGGTCAAGACCACGACCGCGGTGACGTCAAAGGTCACGGTGACTGCGGCCGACGCGAGCGGGGCGAAGGGATCGGCGTCCTTCACCATCGTGGCAACGCCAGACCTGGCGGCCGGCTACAGCCAGACGACCGGCCAGGTGGCGGCCGTCTTCACCAGCATGTGCCTTGACGACACCGGCAACGACGCCGCGAACGGGACCGCGGCCGAGTTCGCGCCGTGCGCTACGTCGGCCGAGCAGCAGTGGGCGCTGGTGCCCGACGCGGCGCCCAACGGCAGCCAGACCCTGCAGATCCACGGCGCGTGCCTGGAGACCGCCGGCACCGCCAGCGGCAGCGGGCTCGAGCTCGCGACCTGCAACGGCTCGGCCCGCGAGGCATGGTCACTGGAACAGGGCGAAGGCACCTTGACCAACCCCTCGACTGGCCTGTGCCTGACCGACCCGAACTCCGGCGCCACGGCCGCCCTGGCGGCCGAGATCTTCGACTGCGCCGCCAATCCGGCGGCCGGCGGATCGGACCACTTCCAGCTCCCGGCCGGTCCCATCGTCTCGGCGGTGGGCACGATGTGCGCCGAAGACCCGGGCGATAGCACGGTCTCCGGCACCGCGGTGGAACTCGAGCCGTGTGACGGCAGCAGCGCGCAGAGCTGGGGCGACTTCTCCGACTTCCTGTTCTCGGCGACCGGGGAACCGGCCACGCACCAGGGCCTGTGCCTAACCGCGCTGGCCCAGACCAACCTGTCCTATCCCTTCGAGTACCTGGAGAACACGCCGGTCGCGGCGAACACCTGCACGCCGGCGCCCTCGCCGGGCAACAATCCCATCAGCTACCTGAACTCCGACTGGGCGACCAGGCCGAACGGGGAAATCGTCAACACCGACGCCAACCTCTGCCTGGCCGACCGCGGATCGTCCACCGCCAAGGGCAGCAAGCTCTTCCTTGAAGCGTGCGACGGGGACGCCGGCGAGATCTGGGGGGTGGGCTGACCGACGCCGCGGCACGCCGACGTTCGCGCCTGACGCCCTGAACGAGACGAACACGGCGAGGGGCGTTCCCGCTTGCGGGGACGCCCCTCTTACTCTCCCGGGTCTAGCCCCGGGGGGCGAGCATGGCCGCTAGCTCCGCGGCCGGCGAGCCCTCGCGGGCGGTCCCGTGCACCAGTTCCACGCGGTGGACCACGCGTGGAGTCGCCACCGGGACGGCGGTGATCGCGGTCGGCGCCAAGGCCGTTTCCGGCAGCAGGGTGAGGCCGTGCCCGGCCGCCGCGAGCCGGATGAGTGACACCACGTCCGATCCGTCGTAACGGAACGAGGGCCGGAACCCGTCCACGCCGGCCAGCCGGCGGATCTCCTGGAGGGGCGAGGCGACGTCCGGCGCCTCGATCCACCGCGCGTCGGCCAGGTCGGACAGGCGCAGGCCCGCTCGCCCGGCCAGCGGATGATCGCCCGGGAGGACGATCGCGACGGCCGCCTGGCTGACGCGCACGGCGGTCAGCGACGAGAACTCCGGGAGCGGGTCGCCCCGGGCGGTCAGGCCATCGGCCAGGCCGACGTCGAACTCGCCGCGCGCGACCGCGGTGAGCACGTGCTCACGCGGTCCGACCTGAACCGCGACGTCGAGCCTCGGCAGCCGGCGACGGAGCGCGGCCAGCGCCAGCGCCAGCCCGGGCGAGCCCGCCGCCAGCGGGGTCGCGCCGACGACGAGGGTGGCGGCGGGCGCCTGGGTCATCCGGGTGACGTCGGCCCTGGCCGCGTCCAGCCGCAGGAGCAGCGCCTCGGCGTGCTCGAGCAGGCGCGCGCCCGCCTCGGTGGGCGACACCGGGCGGCGGTTGAGCAGCGGGACCTTGAGGTCGCTCTCCAGCGCCGCTATCTGCTGGGAGATGGCCGCCTGGGTGTAGCCGAGGTCCACCGCGGCGGCCGAGAAGGAGCCGCGCCTGGCCACCGCGACGAAGGTCCGGAGCAGTTGCGCTTCCACTCGATAAGCATCGCTTATCGATGTACAAGAAACCATCGTTGGCGCTTAACCGGCCGCCGAGGTCATCATGGCCTCATGACGCACCCCATGGCAAGGATCGCCCTCGTGGGCGACCGCTCGGCGAACGTCCGGGCGCACGCCCGCATCCCCGCGGTCATCGACGCCCTGCTCCGGCGCGACGGAATCGCACTGGACGCCTACTGGATTGCGACGCCGGACGTGGCCGCGTGCGACCTCGGCCGGTTCGACGCCATCTGGCTGCTCCCCGGCACCCCTTACGACAGCGCCGACGGGGCCATCGCCGCCGTCCGCACCGCCCGCGAGCGGCGGATTCCCTTCCTCGGGACGTGCGGCGGCTTCCAGTACGCGCTGCTGGAATTCGCGCGTAACGTCTGCGCGCTGCCCGACGTCGAGAACGCCGAGGTCACCCCCGAAGCCGACGAGCACCTGATCGTGCCGCTCGAGTGCTCGCTGAAGGGCCACGAGGAGGCGGTGATGATCGTGCCGGGCACGCGCGCCGCGGAGATATCCGGCCCGGGGCGCCGGACCGAGCGCTACCACTGCGACTACGGCCTGAACGCGGCCTACCTGGACCGACTGTCCGAGGGCGGGCTGAGGTTCAGCGGCTTCGACGACAGCGGGCGGGTCAGGATCGCGGAACTTCCCGGGCACCCGTTCTTCGTCGGAACGCTCTTCCAGCCCGAACTCCACGGCGACGGCACCCAGCCGCACCCCATCATCGTCGCCACGGCCGCCGCGGCGTCGAAGCACGCCACCGCGACGACCGACGCGGCCGCCCTGGCCGGCTAATCCGGCGACATCGCCCGGCCGACCGGGCTAAACCTCAGGATCCCTGAGCAGCATGAAGTTGATCGCGGTGACCTTCATAGCCAGGTCGCCGTCCTGGTTGATCAGCTCGGCCAGCGAGCGGACGATGCCTCGGTCCGGCTTGCTGTTCGACCGCCGCGCCTCCAGCACGGTCGCCCGGGCATGCAGCGTGTCGCCGGGGCGCACCGGCCTGGGCCAGCGAATCTCGTCGACGCCCACCGCCCCCAGGCCGGACTCCGGGCTGACGAAGTGCTCCACCAGCAGCCGCATCAGCTTGCTGGTGGTCTGCCAGCCGCTCGCGATCAGGCCTCCGAATGGCCCGTCCTCGGCCGCCACCGGGTCGACGTGGAAGGGCTGCGGGTCGTACTCCTTGGCGAAGGCGATGATCTCCGCCTCGTCAAGGGAGAAGGCGCCGCAGTCCACCACGAGCCCAGGGACGTAGTCCTCGAAGTAGCGGATCACGCGATCAGGATGCTCAGTCACGTCGCCAAGTATCCCAACTGGGGCCGCTCCCCGTCACCAGTCGGGCTACTTCTGTCCATGACACGACCTATTTGTCCGAATCACATCACGACGCGATCAAGAAAAAGTCTCGAAATGCCTGCGACCGGTGGCTGGCGCCTGCCATAGTTCCATCGAACGGTTCGGCGGACAAAGTCCAACAAACGATCCGATACCGCAACATAGTGGGCAGTTAGCCCGATCAGAGCGTGCAGGCCCGCCGAGAGGCTCTAGCAGCCGCGTAGCCGGGCGAGGCATCGAACCATGGGGAGAGCATGACCGCTGGGCACAATGACCGCCGCCTCGTGAAGATCAGGCGCCGGGGCAGGCACTCGTCCCCTTCCCAGGTGGAGCGGGTGGCGGCGCAGGCCGGCCGGGCGGCCCCGGCCGTAGCCATCGCCGGCGCGCTGGTGGCGGTCCCGGGGGCGCAGTCCGCGTTCGCCGCGCAGGACACGCCGGCCACGGCGACACACACGCACGAGGCCGGGCAGACCGACCGCGCCGCGGACGCCGGAACGGAGTCGGCGACGCTCGACTCCATGTCCACCCGCTCCGTCACCGTCGCCTCCACCGGTAACGCCAGGCACACGGCGCAGGTCAGCTCCAGCCACTACACGGTCCGCAGCGGCGACTCGCTGTCGAAGATCGCCGAGCACTTCTACGACAAGGCCGCCGACTGGGGCTACCTGTACCACGAGAACGCCAAGACGGTCTCCAACCCGAACCGGATCTTCGCCGGCCAGAAGCTGTCCATCCCGGCCACCGTGCCCGCCGGCTACAAGCTCGCGGACTACACGCCGAAGCACGCGGCCCCGGCACCGGCCGTCACGGAGACGGCCTCGGTCAACGCGAGCAGCAGCTCCGGCAGCTCCAGCAGCTCCCACCACAGCACCGGCGGCGGCAGCACCGTCGTCGCGCAGTCGGCCAGCCAGGGCAGCAGCGGCGGCTCCTCCGGCGGGCTGAGCGGCACGCTCAGCTGCTCCGGCCTTGAGCGGCTCTGGACCTCGGCCGGCGGCAACCCGGCCGACGCGTTCATGGCGGCCGAGATCGCGGAGGCCGAGTCCGGCGGCAACCAGTACGCGCTGAGCCCGACTGCCGACTACGGCTACTGGCAGATCAACGCCAGCAACGGCGCGCTCGCCACGTTCAACGCCTACGGCAACGCGCGGTCCGCGATCACCCTCTCGGACGACGGCAGCAACTGGAACGCCTGGACCACGTACCACACCGGCGCCTACGAGGGCCGCTGCTGACCTTAACCCGCACCATAAAGCCGATCAGGCCGCGCACCTCCCCCGGGCGCGGCCTGGTCGGCTTTCTGCGCCTTTGACGGCTTGCAGCCGGCGACTCCCATCAACTACATAGCCGCGGTGACCACGGCGCTCAACTCGCTGCTCACCTCGACTTTGGATGAGCTCGGCGGGCAGATCGTCTTTCTCCAGCGCGAGTAGCCGCACGTGCGCGCTAGCGGGGGGCGGCCAGGACGTCGGC
>Ga0335072_10009305_pt1 | contig 14176 bp, 19 predicted proteins | sample Lox_Sample_21_FD_206725 | JGI IMG/M metagenome (GOLD analysis project Ga0335072, IMG submission 206725) | Soil microbial communities from Loxahatchee National Wildlife Refuge, Florida, United States - Lox_Sample_2.1 | ecosystem: Environmental > Terrestrial > Soil > Wetlands | place: USA...
CCGGCATCGACGCCGGTCAACTTCCCGAGCTGGCCGACGATGATCGAAATCGCCATGCCCGTGATGAACCCGGCCATCACGGCCTTTGACATGAAGTTCGAGATCCAGCCCATCCGGGCCAGACCGGCAACGAGGAAGACAACCCCGGTCGTGAGCGCGAGTGCGGCGGTGAACTCCACGGCCTGGTGGCTATTGCCGTGCGATAACCCGCCCACGACACCCGCCGAAACCGCCGCCACAGATCCGGCCGCCCCAAAGATCAACCCCCGCGACCCGCCGAACAAGGCGTAGCCAATCAGCGCCAGCGGCGTGGCGTACAGGCCGATCTGGGCGGGCACGCCGGCCACCGTCGCGTACCCCATCGACTCAGGAATCAGCAACGCCGCGACGCTAACTGCAGCGATCAAGTCGAGAGCGGTGAATTTCCCCCACTTGTACTCCCGCAGCCATACCGCGGCCGGAAACCACCGTTGCAGTGCGCTCGGCGCCGTCGGTTTCGCGCTCGATTCGGGGGCCGCCGGCCGCGGTTGTGACTTGGCTCCGATCGTCATGGTTGCTCGATTCGACTCCGGGTGTTCTCAGCGGCCGCGGCTGTAGCGACGTGCTCATGTGAGCGGATTTCAAAGCGGCCTCGGCCGGCAGGAATCCCAAAAAGCGTGATCCCTCCTAACGTGTGAGGTGGCGTCTGAGCGGTCGATGCCTGCGCTGCCTGCACCAGCTTTCGCCCTTCGGTCTCGTGGGTGCTCGATCAATCCAACGTACTCGGAGGGGTGGCCCGAAAACATCGGCCACTGTGGCTGAATCGCAGGATCAGGGCGGAGCCCCAGGCGCCGTCGCAGGGCCACTTCGGTCCGGGCGTGCTTTGGATGCGACCGCGCCGGTGCGCGGTTCCCCGGCCGTGAGGAGCGGCTCCAGGTTCATCCCAATCGGCTCATGACCGGGTCTGATGAGGCGGTCACGATGGTTCTAATTCCGCTGGAAATGTGACAGGAGACAACTATCGTGGGCGAGGACAACAAGCTGATCGTTATGGCGGCTGCCTACCAGGATGTGGCAGACGCTGAGACTGACTATGAGGCCGTCAAGGCCCTCTACTGCGACGTCGAGAGCTCACACGACTTTGATGCCGCCATGCTCGCCCGCGACGAGAACGGCGAAGTCAGGATCGTCGAGAAGCACGAGCAACCAACCCGCCACGGCGCTGCGGACGGACTCGGCTGCGGCCTCGCGATCGGGGCGGCGTGTGCGATCTTCCCGCCCGTCGGCCTCCTCGATGGATCCGCGGTCGGCGGCGGCGCCGGCGCGGCGATTGGCGCGGTCACCGGGCATCTGCACGGCGAGATGGACGACGAGGACCTCGCGGCGCTCCGGGACGTACTCGGCCAGGGCCAAGCCGGACTGATCGTCGTCTACCAGGTGAACCTGGCCGACCAGATCGCGGCAAACATGAAGTCGGTCAACACGGCGGCGATATCGAAGAAGATCGACGCATATGCCGACGAGCTAGCGCGTGAGCTGCACGAGGCCGGCGCCAGCAGCTGACATCGCAGCCGCCACGTCGGTGGGAGTACGCACGCCGAGTCTGAGGTGGTCCCGATACCTCGGGCCATCGCGGCTGAACGTGAGTGCACGAGGTGTTTGCCGACAACCTTGCGGGCAGTCGGCACATCGCGCTCAGGCCGCTTCCCGTTACTGGGGGCGCCGGCCCCCCGCCAGTGCAAGGGTATGTGGTTCGCTACGCCGCCCGATTGGGAGGCGGTCATCGGTCACGGGCGGGCAGGAGGCCTGCGGTCTCAGCCAGCTCTACCGCTTCGGCGCGCTTGGTAGCCCCGAACTTCTTGTAGATGTTTCGACATGCGTCTTTACGGTGGGACGACCGATGTCGAGCTCGGTGCCGATCGCAGCGAGCGTGCTGTACGTGGGAAGGAGGCTCAGGACGCGGGTCTCGGCTGACGTCAGGGAAACCGTCTTGCGGGTCGCCTTCTTGCTGCGGGTGTTGGGCTGGCTGGTAATGGTCCTCGAACCATAGGTCGCGGGCCATCGGTCCGTCATCGGCCCAAACGGCTGATATCTCAGATACGCGGCGTTCGCTCGAGCCGACCCCGTGCGGCGATAACGCCTGCGATGCAGTCCGGGGCGTCTGGGGGTACGACAAGGTCGTTGTCGATGTCGCCGGTGACCGCATCGGACCCGGGCTCGCGAGCATGTGTGGGCGCTATGGCCGTCGCCCTTGGCCCGCCCCGAGCGTGGCCACCGATACCGGAACCGGCCGTTCGTCGGAAGGGGGCGTAAAGACCCGGACCAGGTCGAAGAGATCATGGTGGACACTAGGCTCGCCGGCGACGGTTGCTCGGAAATCGTCACAGTTCTACTGACGTCTCACACCCGGTCTGTAGTCGATCGAGGCGGATCCGTAGTTAGTACGCATGACGCGAAGGCCACCGAGATCTAAAAAGGATGAGACCAGCCGTGCCGCGCTAGCGGTGCCGCCGATTCCATTGTCCGCGATAGTGCCTTCCAGAGTTTCCTCGAATCCCGCAGGCGTCCTAATGCCGCTCACACGCCGTCACATGCGTATCGCGGACACGCAAGATTTACGGGCGAGACTCCGACCTCCCAGCCGCTACGCGGCCAACCGGGTGCTGGACCTCTCTGAAGGTGGCGTGCTCGTCGCGGGAGGCGAACGTGACATCGGGGAGATCGTCAGCTTCGAGCTCTCCGGACCGAAAGAGTTCCGGTTCGCCGGCCTCGCCGAGGTCGCACACAGCACCAAGACAGCTACGGGACTGCGGTTCCTAGACACCGACGCGTCAGCGCGCCGCCAGATCGAAGACCTGATCGCCACGAGAATACGTGGGCAGCTAATGGAGTCGTCGGCCTCCGGGATCCCAGGGCTCTACCTCGGGTGATGTAGCCGAAGCGGGCGCTACCGCCCAGCGGATCCCGCTGGGTCCGCATGCGCGCGACGCGCGCGACGAATCGCCCCCCGCTCGAGCTACCGCTGCTCAGCTACGTGTTCTCCCCAAGGGTCGACCCACGTAAAGGTCAGCCAGTTCAGGACCCCCTATGCGCCGCAGCGGTCGGAGTCTCACCATTCCCGAAGCCGCCGTGATCGGCTCATGGTCGCACGCGGGCGGGTGTGGGCGCCGCGTTGTGAGTGGCGGCGATGCCGATGGAGCAAGAGCCGCGGGGTACGGCCCCCCGGGTCTACCCATGGATTTGCGTGCTCTTCGCGGTCACCACGCGTCGATAACCGCTCGGTCCGACAGCGCGCGCCGGTTCCTTTGATGAAACGCGGGTGCGCTCCGCGGCGATCAAGGCCCACGATTTTGGATCGACCATTGGGGTGTGGCTCCGCCGGATCGGGCGGCGACAAGAACGTGCTCGACGTCGGCGGCGCGTGCTGATCTCGGGGCGGCACGTTGACGTGCTGGTCGATCGGCACGACGACGACGGCTCCGAGCAGTCCGATGACCGCCCCCAGAGGTGGCGCGACCAACAGGCTCTCGCGGAGGTACTCACACGAATCCGGCGAGCGAGTCGCCCACCTGGTTCGGTCACCTGCCGGTGGTCACGGGTGTGGCAAGAGGCCGGCGGTCTGAGCGAGCCTCACCGCTTCAGCGCGTTTGGTGGCCCCGAGTTTCTTGTAGATGTTCTCCACGTGCGTCTTGACGGTGGGACGGCCGACGCCGAGCTCGGTGCCGATCGCAGCGAGCGTCCGATACGTCGGGAGGAGCGCCAGGACGCGCGTCTCGGCGGGCGTCAGGGAAACCGTCGCGCGCGACGCTTTCGTGCTGCGGGTGTTGGGCTGGCTGGTGATGGTCCTCGAACCATAGGTCACGGGTCATCGGTCCGTCATCGGCCCAAATGGCTGGTATCTCGGATAGCGGTGCTTTCGCTCGAATGGACTCCGTGCGCGGCGAGAACCTGGCGGTGCTCCGTGTGTGTCGGTCGGCGGCGGGACCACGGGTCATTGTTGTCGTCGCCGACGTTCCCCTTAGGTCTATATCGAAACCGGAGCTTTGCAGCGGGTTCGCCGGCGGCTGAGGGTGGTGCTTGCCGGGCGGTGCCGGAGACGTTCGTGCGCACCACCCGTTCCATCCTCGTAAGGCATCCCCCGGCGTTGCGGGTTTTCCGATGGTTTCGTCGTGTTTTTGACCGATCTCGCGCCATCGACGCACGGGTAGCGTCCGGGTCGTCCTTGTTAGGCACCGAGACGTGGCACTTCCCGATGCGGCTGACTGGCTTTGCGGAGTGCGACGTAACCGGACCGGATCGGAGTCGCATCATGTGGAGGGACTTGTTGGAGATCTTCGCGGAACCCCACCCTCCGGTGAGGGCGGCGACGATCGTACGCGCGTTCGTCGTCAAAACCGCCGAGCACGAGACCTGGAGCGGGGGGCCGAGCGATGGGTAGCGGTGTCCTGGCCGAGACCGGGCCGCAGCTGCGGGAGTCGAAGCTTCGAGCTCCGGAGATCCGGCGCGGGGTGGTGACGCGAGCTCGACTCGCCGCATTGCGGGTGGCCGCGCAGAACAGCCGGCTGGTGCTGCTTTCTTCGCCGGCCGGTTACGGGAAATCCACGCTGCTCGCACAGTGGTGCGAGCTCGATCCGAGGGCCGACTGCTGGGTGCCGCTCGCCCGCGGGGATAACGACCCCGTGGTGCTGATGTTGAGGGTCGCGGCTGCGCTCGAGCGCACGGGCCCGGTCGACGGCGAGCTGTTGGAAGAGTTGTCTCGACAGGCGCCCAGGATCGATGACGTCGCCCTCCCTCTGCTGGCCGCCGAGCTCGAGGTGCGCGATCCGTTCATCCTGGTCCTGGACAACGCGGACGAGATAACGGCCGAGAGAAGTCGGGCGATTCTCGCGTTTCTCGTCGACCGGGTTCGATCCGGCTCTCAGTTGGTGCTGGTCACGCGCAGCGATCCGGGGGTGCCGCTGGGCCGGCTCCGCGCCAGCGGAGATCTGGTCGAGATCGGGACCGGGCTGCTCGCCTTGGACGCGAAGGAGACGCGTGAGGTTGCCGCGAGCGGAGGCTTGGAGTTGTCCGAGGAGGCGGCCGAGGCTCTGCGCGAGCGCACCGAGGGGTGGGCCGCGGGAGTGGTGCTGGCGGCGCTGTCGCTGCGCGGTCGTGAGGATGCCGAGGCGAGAGCGGCCGGACTGTCGGGCGATCAGACCGAGATCGCCGACTATCTTCTCGAAGAGGTGCTGGAGCGCCAGCCGGAGCGTCTCAAGCGGTTCCTGCTGGGGACGTCGGTCCTCGAGCGGATGACGGCGTCGTTGTGCGATGCGGTGCTCGGCACAACCGACGCGGCCGCGTCGCTGGAGGCCCTCGCGCGTTCGAATGCGTTTGTCGTGCCGCTCGACGATGACCGGGAGTGGTATCGCTACCACCATCTCTTCAGAGAACTTCTCAGTGCCGAGCTGGGTCGTCGCCATCCTGAGTTGCTGCGCCTCTACCGGCGGCGGGCGGCGAGTTGGTGCGAGCAGCACGGAACTCCCGGCGAGGCGTTCCTGTACGCCCATGAGAGCGGCGAGCTCGCCCAGGCCGGCCGGATCGCCCTGGCTCATCGGGACGAGTTTGCGATGCGGGGTCAGAGCGAGAGCGTGCGATTGTGGCTGCAGCGCTGCACCGACGAGGAGATCGACTCAGATCCGCGGCTGGCGCTCGCCGCCGCATGGGGGTTCTTCTACGGCGGCGACGCGGCCCGGGCCAGGCGGTTCATCGCCGCAGCCGAGCGCTGGCCGCTCGACGAAGCATCCCCCGACGGCGCATCGTCGCTTCGCTCATCACTCGCGAGCCTCCGAACTATCCTGGCTCCCGACGGCATCCCCCGGATGCTGCGAGATGGTGAGCTCGCCTACGCGTCCGAGAAGCAGGCGGGCACCCGATGGCTGGCCAGCGCCTGCCGCGCGATGGGAGTCGCGTACGTTCTCCTGGACCGGCCGCAGGAGGCGATCACCGTACTCCGTGAAGGGCTCGCGCTGTTGCGCGACCAACCCGAGCTCGCCCACGTGCGGATCGTTTGTCTCGGCTATCTGGCCTTCGCGGCCGCGGAGCTCGGCAATCGACGAGACCTGCAGCGATGGGCCGTCGAGGCCACCTGGCTGGTCGACGAAGCGCACCTCCACGAGACGGCCGGCAGCGCCGCCGCCTACGCCGCGGGAGCGCTGGCTCACCAGCAACGCGGTGACCACACCGAGGCGGCGCGCCAGCTCGAGCATGTACGGCGGCTGCGTCGGCACCTCGGCGCGGCGCCGTGGGCCGATATCGATCTCGCGCTGCGCTGCGCTGAGGTCAGCCTCGACCTAGGCGACCCCGCCGGCGCGCTCGAGTTCGCGCAGATCGCGGGCGACGGACTGCAGTCATATCCCGACGCCGGCACGCTCCCCGCGCGACTAGAGCGTCTCCAAGAGCGGATCAGGCAGGGACAGGACTACGGACTCACGCCGGCCGAACTCCGGGTTCTCAGCTTCCTCCCGACACATCTCTCGTTGCAGGAGATCGCTGATCGGCTCTACCTCTCACGCCCCACCGTCAAGACCCACGTGGCGTCGATCTACGACAAGCTCGGCGTCCCCGGCCGATCCGAAGCGGTCGAGATCATCGAGACGCACGGCCTCGGATCCACAGCAGCCACGGTAACGATCCCAGCTCTAAAACTCGCCTGAGGTCCCGAACCCGTGGCGGGCCGCCGCTGGTGCGACATATCGGCCTTTTTGGCCGATGACACACCGACCGCCCCGGCCGTAACGTTGCGGGACAACGACCGATCCGCTTTCCCCGCCTTCACGTGGCGGGAGTGCGGCAGGAGGCGATTCTGATGCTCATGCTCGCAAGCAGTTACCCGTTCTTGGACATCTTGTGGACGATCCTGATCGTCTTCGCGCTCGGGATCTGGATCTGGATGGTAATCATGGCGATGATCGACATCTTCAGCCGCTCGGACATTTCGGGCTGGAGCAAGGCCGCCTGGGTGGTCTTCATCATCGTGTTGCCGTTCATCGGCGTGCTGTGTTATCTGGTTGTCTACAGCGCCGGGATCGCGGAGCGCCGTGCCTAAGACGCCACGGCCTAACAACCGCAGTGCACAAGTCGCCCCTCGCCGCTTATCGCCGCGCGCCACTCGCGCGCACGCCGCGGGGGGTGCAAGCGCTGCTCGCTCTTCCAAGTCAATTAAGGAGTGAACTGTGGTTTCCGGATTGTTGAACACCAAGAGCCGAGAGAGATCGCGACCCGGCGCAAGGCGCGCTCGGGGACGCGTGCCCGGAGCGATGGTCACCGCCGTCGTGCTCATTGCGCTAGCGGCTTGTGGCAGCAGCAAGCCGGCGTACTGCTCCGATCGCACGAATCTCGAGAACTCGGTCAAGAATCTGCCGACCTCCGTCTCCAGCAGCGGGATCAGCGGTCTAACGTCGCAGCTCACGACGATCAAGAGTCAAGCCACTACGCTGGTCAACTCCGCCAAGAGCGACTTCCCCACCCAGACCAGCGCGGTGAAGACGTCGGTCGACGCCCTCTCGAGCGCGGTAAAGGCGCTTCCGTCGAGCCCTTCGGCTACCCAGCTCGCCGCGATCGGACTAGACGCCAGCAATGTCGTGAGCTCGGTCAAGAGCTTCACCGACGCGAGCAAATCGAAGTGCAGCTGAGCTTTGGAGGACCGTCGTGGAACCTGGGATCGCGCAAGGCATCGCCAGTCGACATCATGAGGGTCAGCGCAACCGCTTCGGCGATCCGATGATCGACCACGTCGAACGGGTCGCGGCCGCCGTCCCCTCAGACGCTCGGGCCACCGCCCTGTTACACGACCTCTACGAGCTATGTCCCGCCGCGCACCGGCAGCTCCGCGGCAATGACCTCACCCGCGCCGAGCAGGAGGCGCTCGAGCTGCTGACGCACGCTCCGGATGAGCCTTACGAGGTGTACGTGCGGCGGATCGCGGATGCGCCGGGACCGGCGGGACGGCTCGCGCGGATCGTGAAGCTCGCTGACCTCGAGGACCATCTCGCCCACCGATCGATCCCCGCAGACGCTCCGCCGTACGCGTGGGCACGCGAACTACTGCTCACCGCTGACGATGCCTAGCGTTCGTAGCGGTGCCTGGCGTCAGTTCGTGCCCGGTGGGTAACCGCTGGGACACCGGTCGGACCGAATCGTTCAGCGACGGCGTGTTCGCGTTCGCGATCACGCTGCTCGTTCTCGACATCCACGTTCCAGCGTCCGAGTTCAATCATCTGTGGCGTGCGATCGCTGATCAATGGCCGTCGTACCTGGGCTACGCCACGAGCTTTCTCACCGTCGGAGGGATCTGGCTTGTACATCACGGGATCTTCCGACGCGTGCAGTACGCAAACCGCCGGGTGATGGAAGTCAATCTGCTGCTGCTGATGGCGGTCGCCTTCCTGCCGTTCCCGACCAGCCTCGTGGCCGAGGCGATCCGCAACGCGGATGCCGAGCGTGCCGCAGTCATCTTCTACGGCGCGTCGCTGCTGCTCATCGCACTCCTCTACAGCGCCCTCTGGAGTGTCGTCGCGAGCGACCGCAGCCTGCTCAAACCAGACGTAAGCAAAAAGGAGGTCGACGCGATCGCACGCGCGACGACGCCAAACCTCGGCTTCTACGTCGCGGTGATCCTGCTCGCGTTCATCGCACCAAAGGTCGCCGCCTTCGGATACCTCGTGATCGCGATCGTCGCGCTTGTGCGGGCGCACGGCGACAGAGCGCCGACAACGACGACACCCGGACCTACGTAACGCTCCCGGACCCGTGTGCCATTCAGCCCTATTGGCTGATGTTTCCGCGCGCACCGTCGAGTACGTTGGCTTGACAGTCCCGCGGCCGCCGCCTCGGCGGTTCCGAACCCGCAAGCTAAGGAGTGCAAGATGACCGCATCAGACGATCTTTCGAAGTTGTCCGATCGAGCTGCGCAAGCCGAGAAGAACGTCGAGGCTGCGAAAGGCAAGGGACAGGCAGCCCTCAAGGCTCAGGCCGACGCGGCCCGGAAGTCGGCCGCTGCGCAGGCGTCCAGCCTCGAGAAAGATGCGGCGGTGACTGGCGCCGACGCAAAGGCAAAGACAGCCGGACTGGAGGCAAAGTCGTCTGACTCGTGGCGCGACATGAAGACCCAGTGGCGCGACCACGTCAGCAAGCTACACGGCAAGCACGATCAGGCCAAGGCCGACCTCGGCGCCAAGCATGTTGAGCACCAGGCGGAGGTCGCCGAGCGCGACGCCGAACACGCAGTCAAGTTCGCCTACTGCGCCATCGAGGAGGCTGAGTCCGCTTGCCTTGACGCTATCCAGGCGCGCGCCGCGGCAGACGACCCGAAGACCGCACAAAGCCTGGCCACCGCTTAACCGGAACCGAAGCACGCCGCCCTGGTGGCGCTGGGAACTGGCGTTGGCGGATGCGGCTCATTGGCTCGTGCCCTCTTCACGGGGTCGCCGGCACGCGGCTCTGCCAATGGGCCACATTGGCCGATGTCTCCCCGCGAACGTTGGAGTACGTTGGCATAAGAATTGCAAACTCACACTGCCGAGCCGGGACACGACTGAAACGTGGAAGCCGCACGCGATTCCAAGGCGGCACGGCCGACCCGGATGATCGTGCCCTACGCCGCATCGATTCACCGGTGCTGCCCTCACCAGGGGTTGGGCATGCATGACGCGTTCGCTTTCCCCGGGCAGTCGAGAGGGCGGCGTTGACGATGAGCACCGAGGATCCGGCTGCGAGCCGGCTCGCCGCGCCATTCCTGAACTGCCCTCGCTGCGGCCTGAGCATCAGGCCGAAGGCTCGCTGGATGACGGTCGAGCATTGCCCACGGTGCCTGGCGCGCGCCCGCGTCGCGGTCAAGATGTTCCCCTCACCGCTTCCGGCCGCCGAGCTGTATCACGAGGGCGGCGCGCCGCAAGCCGACAAGCGCAGCGCCCCCCCAACCAGTCGAACCGGCCCGAACCGAGGAGCAACCCGGTGACCGATCCGATCGGGACGATCGAAGACCCTGGCGAGCACGCAAGGCCCTTGAGTGTCGAGGCCGTTCAGAGGAGGGCCGAGCGAGCGCAGCGCGGTATCAAGGCGCCCGCGATGAGTGCCTACCAGCGCCAGCGCGCCGGCTCTGAGATCGAGCGCACGCCCTGTGAGCGCCTGGACGCAAGCACGACCGCTGGCTGGCTGCGGATCGCGTCCGCCGCCGGCGACCGGCCACTCCAGATAGAAGGAGGTGGACACTGATGGGATCTCAGACTCAGATGCAGGTTCGGCGACGAGCGCCGATGAGCCCGACGCGCTCACGTGCGAGACCCTCGAGGACGCCGAACGGGTCGCATACCTCTGCGCTGCGCGCAGGCGTCCCTGCGAGCTGATCGTGTGCGACGCCTATCACCGCGTTCTCCATCGGGTGCTCATCGACGGTCACGACGATCCCGCGGGCGCCGGCGGTCGCGCCGATCCGCCGGCCGGGTAACTCGGCGATCTCGGCGTTCAGGCAACAGGACCGGTGCGACATCGTCCCCAGCGCCCGTCTCCTCCGCGGGGGAGCGGATCCTCGTCCTTGCGCCAGATCGCGCGTCCCCGTCATGAGCATGGACGAGGTCTACCCCCGGTCTGCCCGGCCGGACAGAGCGTGGTCGCGCGACCAGTGCCGGGCCGCCGCGAGTGCGACATATCGGCCTTTTTGGCCGATGACACACCGAGCATCCCAACCGTAGCGTTACGGCACAACCCCGACCCCCACCTCAAGGAGGCCACAGTGGCCGTCCAAGCAACTCCCCCAACACAGCTTCGAGCAGATTACGAGAGCTACGCCACGGACGACGAGCGCGGCTACGGCTGGGTCGTATTTGCCGGGACGCTGCTGCTGATCCTCGGCACCCTCAACTTCATTGAGGGTATCGCCGCGATCAGCAACGCGCACTTCTTCACCGCCAACGCCCACTACATCGCCGGCAACCTCAACACCTGGGGATGGGTCGTGCTGTGCGTCGGCGTGCTCGAGTGGATTGTCGGCTGTGGCGTGTTCGTCAAGAATCAGTTCTCACGCTGGACCGGCGTGTTCGTCCTCGGCGCCAACTCGATCGTCCAGCTGATGATGATCCCGGCCTATCCGTTCTGGTCGCTGTCGATCTTTGCGCTCGACATTCTCGCGATCTACGGACTGATCACGTACGGCGGCCGGATCGGCCAGAGCTGATCGGCCGACACGAGCGTCAACCGGTGCCATGCGAGGCGCCATGTTCTTTGGCCCCAAGAAACGGCATAGGAGTCCTCGTGGCGCCTCGCAGCCGAGCGATCCGGTCGGCAACGAGGCTGTCGAGCAGCAGTCCCGAGAATGGCAGGCCTGGCGGCTGTCCGCCCAGAAGGTGACGCGCACCTGGAACGAGTGGCTGGCGGCCGACGGTCGCCAGCGCGCCGCGTCTTACACGCGTCACATCTCCGCTCTCACCGAGGAGGGACGGGCGGCTGCCGAGATAGAGCTCATGGTCAAACTCGACGCTGAGCCGAACGACGCGAGCGCTTGTAGTGGTGCCACTGCTCATACCGATGCAGGGAGAAGCTCAGGCGGGTGGGGCTGCAGCACGTCGTGATGCACCGGTCGCGAGAGTGACGCCAAGACCGGTCCAGACCGCGGCCGATCTCGGCTGAGCTTCCCGTCGTGCTCTGACGGAGGCTCTGGCCGCGCTCGCTGACCGGGGAGTTCTCGACGCCGACAAGCAGGCGTTGCGGGATTCGGCGCAGGCGGCTCAAGTAGATCCGAGGCAGCAAATCGCGGTCAGCTTCGACCAGCGCGGCGGCCTGCCGAACGGGCACGAACCCGGCGAGGAGCGATCCGTGCCGCCCGCGTGTGACGAGCCGGCTCCGTTCCGTGGGGAGCAACTGGACGAGGGGGACATCCCCAGCGGCCCAGCGGAACTTGGTGAGGATGGCGCGAGCCTCGGGACTTGACTCGGACAATAGGCCATTTTGGCTGATGTATTCGCGCGGAACTCTGAGTACGTTGGAGTGAGAGTCGTAGGACTCGTAATACCAAGCCAGGACAGGAGCTCAAAATGAGCGATAACCCAATTTTTGTTTACGCCGCGACGTATGCCAGCAAGGATGACGCGGAGGCCGATTACGACGTCCTGCTCGAGCTTCATGCCGACGAGCTGGTCGGCACGTATGACGTCGCGATCATCAACAAGGATGAGAAGGGCAAGGTTCACGTCCACAAGCATGAGAAGCCCACCCAGCACGGAGCCTGGTGGGGGGCCGCGGCCGGCGTGCTGTGCGGGGTTCTGTTCCCGCCGTCGGTCCTCGCGTGGACCGCGGGCGGCGCCGCTGTCGGCGGCCTCGCCGGACACTTCAGCGAGGGGATGTCTCGGGGCGATATGAAGGAGCTCGGCGACAGGTTGCTGGAGGGGGAGGCGGCGTTGATCGTGATCGGGAAGTCGAAGGTCGGCGAGCAGCTGGACAAGGCGCTGACCCGCGCGGACAAGTCGATCCAGAAGGAGGTCGCCGCCGACAGCAAGGACTTCGAGAAGACGCTTGACGAGGTGCAGAAGGAGCTGGCCAAGCAACCAGCCGCGACCGCGAGTTAGATCCGACGGCTCGCGCGAAGCGTGCTGCGGGGGTGACGGGCGGTCCATAGGCCGCCCGTCAGCCGATCCCGACGCGTAGTCAAGACGATCAAACGATTTGTGTTTATGGAACGGAGAGCATCATGAGCAAACCATTCAAGGGTGTCATCAACATTGACATCAAGGATTCGAAGCCGGACTGGACGCCGTACGCCCAGCCGAACCCACCGGACGGCGCGCCGAGCGTGATGTACGTGGTGCTCGACGACGTCGGCTTCTCGGCCCTGGAGCCGTACGGTGGGACGATCGAGACGCCGAACATCAAGCGGATCGTCGATAAGGGGCTCCAGTACACGAACTTCCACACGACGGCGCTGTGCTCGCCGACGCGTTCGTGTCTGTTGACCGGCCGTAACCACACGACGAACGGGATGGCGTGCATCTCGGAGGCGTCGTCGGGGTTCCCGAACGCGAACGGGCACATCCCGTTCGAGTGCGCGATGATCCCCGAGGTACTCGGGGAGCAGGGCTGGAGCACGTTCATGGTCGGCAAGTGGCATCTGTGCGCTGAGGACGAGGAGAACCTGGCCTCGAGACGGCATGGTTGGCCGTCCGGGCGCGGATTTGACCGCTGGTACGGGTTCATCGGCGCGGAGACCAACCAGTGGTACCCGGACCTCATCCACGACAACCACACGGTCGACCCGCCGAAGACGCCGGAAGAGGGGTACCACCTCTCGATCGACATCACCGATAAGGCGATGTCCTACATCCGGGACATGAAGGCGGTCGCTCCGGACAAGCCCTGGTTCCTCTACTACGCGTTCGGTGCCGGCCATGCGCCGCACCAGGTGCCGAAGGAGTGGGCGGACAAGTACAAGGGCAAGTTCGACATGGGCTACGAGGCCTATCGCGAGCAGGTGTTCGAGAAGCAGAAGAAGCTCGGGATCATCCCGGCCGCCGCCGAGCTTTCGCCGATCAACCCCTACACCGACCTGAAGAGTCCCAAGGGCCAGGACTGGCCGGCACTGGACACCGTCCGGCCGTGGGCCTCGCTCACGGACGACGAGAAGAAGCTGTTCTCACGGATGGCGGAGGTCTACGCGGGGTTCGTGAGCCATGCCGACCACCAACTCGGCCGGATGCTCGACTACCTCGAGGAGTCCGGCCAGCTCGAGAACACGCTGATCATCCTGGTCTCCGACAACGGCGCCTCGGGTGAGGGCGGCCCGAACGGGTCGATCAACGAGAACAAGTTCTTCAACGGCATCCCGGACACGATCGAGTCGAACATGAAGTACCTCGACGTGCTCGGCAGCCCGCTGACCTATAACCACTACCCGACCGGCTGGGCGTGGGCGTTCAACACGCCGTTCAAGATGTGGAAGCGCTACTCCAACTACCAGGGCGGCACCGCCGACCCGATGATCGTGTCATGGCCGGCGCAGATCAAGAAGCGGGGCATCCGAACCCAGTACCAGCACGCAATCGACATCGTGCCGACGATCTACGACTGCCTTGGCATCGAGATGCCCGAGGTCTACCGAGGTGCCACCCAGATCCCGCTCGAGGGCGAGAGCTTCAAGGCGACGTTCGACGACCCGCTCGCCAAGGGCCGAGAG
>Ga0335072_10009308_pt1 | contig 14174 bp, 10 predicted proteins | sample Lox_Sample_21_FD_206725 | JGI IMG/M metagenome (GOLD analysis project Ga0335072, IMG submission 206725) | Soil microbial communities from Loxahatchee National Wildlife Refuge, Florida, United States - Lox_Sample_2.1 | ecosystem: Environmental > Terrestrial > Soil > Wetlands | place: USA...
TCTCAAACCCTCTACCAAGACGACACCCTCCATACCCATTTCCTCGCCATCTTCGCTCGCAGTAGAAGCGGCATTGCTGGCACTCTTTTCTTTCGCTGCTTTCTGCGCATTGTCAATCCGTTCCCTAACCAAGCTTGCAATAGCGTTCTCCGTCCGTACATTGAGCACTTCCAACTTCTTTTCCAGGTCCCGCTTCAGATCCCAATTGGGCTTCTTAGGTTGTAGTTTAAAAAGATCAACCCCTTGGTCTTCCTTCTCGTCCTCTTCGGCTTTCCTCCTGATTTCTGCCTCAACTTTAGCGGCTTGTTGTTCGAGAGTAGGCTTCTCAAGTGCTAGTGTAGGGGGGGCTTCAAAACCAAGTTTGGGGCCTTTGGTTTCTGGATCATAGTTGCGTCCTGAAAGGTGTACCTTCGCAACGTCAGGCGATACTGGAGGCGAGGGCGAGCGTGTGGATTCTGGGGGAGCGATTTCGTCGTCAGGCTGTTTGCGCTTCAAGGATTTGAGCTTGGCCAGACGGGCTTTTCGCTCGTCCGCTGCTGCTCGGAGGGATACTTGAGCTGCTGACATCTTGAAGGCGTCTGGAAGGGTTTGGAGGTAGATAATGTGCTGAAAATCAATCTCAGCTCTTACGGTATCAAGCTCAAGAATATTTTGAAGTTGACATAACTTAGCCACACCTGATCAAAGCGGCCGCATCTTGTTCAGCCACAAGTCTAAATTTCTACGTCGCTGCAAGCCAAAGAAGAACACAAGATGACCTAAACAGCGCTGCATATGGCTGTCGCCGATGCCTTCACGACAAAATTTCTTGACAAAACGTCTGACGATTGGTGAACTTCCCATACTTCCATTCCTCGCACCCAGAATCTTTAAGCCATGGCCGAAAACCTTGCACGGTTACAGAACGCATGGAACTGCTCTGACAACAGCAGGCATAATACACGGCGCGAATGCCGAGTGTTTACCATCTTCTACCACATGCTGTGGGAGCAGGTTGCCCAATACCGGATCGTTACGGGCCAGCAGGCCCCGTAGCACTGAATGGACACAGTTTCGCCATTTTGGATCTCGAACTATGAGTACGAGCATGTATTCTGGTGGAATGTACGCTGATGAGGATCGTTTTCGGAGAGCATACGAGGAAATATGGGGCTCGGAGCGGGCAATGAAGCGTTTCCCCGACATGGTCGCATTACCGCGGGAAGATACTAGAGATGTAGTCTCAACAGAAAAGACGGAAAGAGTGCAGGCCATTGTTCAAGGGTATGGGAGAAAGGCTAGATCTGAGCCTAAAGTTCTCAGAAGATACGTCCCGATCCAGGCAGATCAACTGCCTTACGAAGCACGAGAAGGAGGGCGGTCGTTACACAGAAACCGTTCCATCGTGCGTAGGACAATACGGCCGGTACGGACCAAGTACGTGAGACTAACATTTGGTCGAAATAATCACCTGGAGTCCTTCTCATCTCTGTGGACATACTATTTTACTAGACTCTCTCGGAAATACGACAGCCAATTATACGAGCATAGAGTACCGCGTTCTTTTCGAATTCGTGGAGTGGTTGCAGGAGCGCGGTCTTTCGCCAGAGCACTTTATAATGCATCCCTTCAAGAAGTCTGGGAAGCCTGGGAAGTTCTCCCTCTTACGGAGCGTAAAATACTATGGCCCCAAATCATGCTCGGTGCATTAAGAGAGAATCCCGAATGGGCATTAAAATTCCTCATAGCTGCAAGTTCTAAACCTTATGCTCCTAACTACGCCATCAGCGATAGTTTAGAGTATATCGTGAGCCATTATCTATACGAAGTCCAAGATCCAGATGCTGGAAGCGCCGCAATCCTCTTTCGAACAGTGATTGGACTACTGGCCAGTTTCGACCACTATTTTTTCCATTTGACACAGAAGACCATATTCCTGTTGCTATCACACATAAGCATTGATCAAGCGGAACATCTCTACAAGACTCTAGTTCAGCGAAACCATCCCATTCATGAAAATACCATTTTACAATTTGTTCATGCATTTGCTAAGAATGGGCGAACTCAACTGGCTGTCGATGTTTTACGAAGTTTTTACAACAATGGAGGAGACTTCACCCAGCCCAAAGTTGAAAGTGTATGTGCAACACTCTTACAGCGCAAATTTCGGGGCAGCTCAGACGGTGGCATGTCTGATTCCGAGATCTTTGGCCTTTTGCTTGATTTAGGTTTACGGCCTAATATCATATTCTACAACATTTTGCTTCAGAATGCGGTAGAATCAGATGATTCAGGGACTGCCTGGCAAATTCATGACATGTTGCCGGGGCTTGGGATCAATGCTGATGCTAATACTTACTCAATTCTCTTGAATGATGCAAAGTTACGTATGGATCGTCCCGCAATGAAGCGAATCGTGGAGATTGTGGAGTCAAAGGGGATTACAAACGAATACATAATCACAGACCTCTTGCATGGTATGTTTCTTACATATGAGCAAGAGAGCAAAGAGGCTTTTATGCATACCCCACCGCCAGCACCTTGGAAGAGGATGCTTCCACTATATGCCGAATACTTTACTCTCGAACCAATAAGAGACCTCTTGACTCAAGCTTACAAGAACTTTGCGCTGCAATCTGATCGACCGAAAATGCATCCTCCGAAGGAAACCCTTGTGGTTATGTTCATCGCTTTATTGAGAGGATTTACCAACCCTACTTCAGCACCTGAATGGTACCACCAATTTCGTGCAATAGTATTGAGTGGCCATCCAGACATTGTGCCTCTTGCAGAGTCAACTCACATTTATGACGCTGTTATCATGTGTTTGGGGAGGTGGCCAGTGACGCTACATCTTTGCACAAAAGTCATTGGTGATATGTTGTCCAGTTATTCGGCGGCTCAGAAGACACAAAAGCGACCAGATCTGCCACTCAAAAAGCGAAAGACGTTACAAACCACTCTTGCTTACCACCCAGCTTCTGCTTTACTATCTAATTCGACCATCAAAGACCTTGGGCAATGGAACTCTCTTAGCAGAGTAAACCAAGCATTGAACATGGCTTCAGAAAAAAAATCGGCCGGTGAGTTCAGTAAAGATGTGGAAGCCATTGATAAAGACCCTTCCGAGGGTTCGAAATGGGGCCAAGCAATAATCTACGGTCACTGTAAGCCGTCGGTTCGCACCTGGTCGATTCTGCTAAAGGCATTTATGGATAACAACCAACCACGTGCTGCCGAAAAGGTTCTCAATATGATGCGGCGCATAGGCATAACTCCAAATCAAGTCACTTGGAACAGTCTAGCAATTGGGTATGCCCGACTGCAAGACATCGCCAACACGGTAGATGTGATTGAGAGGTTTGAGGATGAAGGGTGGGAGGTGAACGACATCACGATACGAGGCTTGCAAGTCATCGAGAATCGAGAAGCGTTGATGGAGGCTTTGCAGGAAAAGGATCGAAGACGAATCAAGAAATTACGAGCCATGGAAGAAGCACGTCAAGCCGTGGAACAACAGCTCGATTTGCCCGAGCCCGGGGGCCTGGATGACGTGATTGATAGAGCGCAGCTTGCCGCTATGCACGACAAGTACCCTCGAGGATCATCACATATTCCAGAGGAATCCACAGCTGGCCCCCAAGAAGGACCGAGGCGTCTGCAGTTACGCGAAGGTGAAATAGGATTTCTGGAGAAGGCATACTCAACGACCAGACCTCAGGACGAGGGCTCCGCCATGGCATCCTCTGCAAATAACTAGCATAGCAAATCCCAGAGACCAAGGCGCGTGTATGAGGTTTTGTAAAATAGATAAATTATCATACGATGTAAGATACCCTTGTCATAAGGCTCACAGGGGCTAGGGTACCACATGTAAATTAGCAGGGACTGGGGTATATAATACAGCCCATAACATCCAGGATTTGATTTTACACATGAACATGAACATGAACATGAGAATGAAGCCTAAAAAATACGACATTATTGTGGCTTACAGCTGCTAATCACTGCAGTCTACCATATTAACATCACTATTTGACTCGTACAACATACCCAAGCAGGACTAGAAAGCAGAAATCATGTCACAATCACGAATGAAGAACAACCAAACACCAGGAACGAAGCCTCGTTATTCGTGCTATACTACAACTGCCACCTTTATACGTTACGTCTTATCATTTCGTTTCCGTCAATAATAATGTAGGCAGCACTTTTCCCTCCAATTTCTCCCAGAAGCCGTCCAGCAAGGCTCAGAGAAGCAAAAAGCAGGGGTATTGGTGCGCGGACAGCTAGGGAAGATTAGGTGAAAGCAAGATGTATTATTCTGAATTATTACGCTTCGGTCATAACCTTCATAACAGTAGACCGCCAGGTTGTTACAACGAGGGTTGGTGAGAATGGGAGAAAAGTTACTCGTGTGGCGGATAGAGACCCCTAGTGACTCGTGCCGGATTGCCGCAGACGACGGTATATGGGGGCACATCCTGCTTCCATTAGCCTTGGTCTCATGTACAGAGATGGAATATATTAGTACGTACCCTTGTCACAATCGAGCCAGCGCCAACCGTGCTGCCTCTCTTTATTGTGCGGCCAGGCAGAATGATGACTCCTCCGCCAATCCAGCAATCTTCTTCTATAGTAATTGACTTGCCAAGGTTTGGTCCTCTGCTTCCAAGCCTCCTCTTTGGATCTACAGGAAGTGTTGCGGTGTAGATTTGGACATTCGGTCCAAGGATGCAGCGATCTCCAATCCTGACTTCGCAAGTATCAAGGATGGTACAATTTTTCCCAATGGCTACATCTTGCCCAATATGAATGTTGTAGCCGTAATCGCAAGTAAAAGGTGCTTCTACAACCACATTATTGCCCACGTGACCCGTTGGTGAGACTTGCGAAGCGATAGTTGGCGAAATGTTGATGGGCTCCTTTGGCATCAGTATATCACGGAATTGCCGACTGCGTTCTTCTTGTGATACGCCATTGTTAGGGTTGGTGCTGCTATTGAACCGCCAACATGCTGCATTGCAGCGCTCACGTTCCATGACTAATTCCCTATCAAATGGAAAGTAATGCTTTCCAGCCAGCATTTCCTCCTTTTGGGTACGCTGCCGACTGGCAGCAGGGTGATTGAGCGCCAGTTGTGCAGTATCTCGAACATTGGCAGACTGTGGGGTGAGGTGGTGAGGGCTATTATTGTGTGATGGGTGTAGCAGGTTCATGTGAGGGGGCATATTGGACTGCGCTGATTGAGGTGTTCCAATATCAGGCTCCTGCCGTGAAGGATCGTGAAGCGGCGGCACGCGCTTGTAATCATTCTGAGAGAGGCGATCAGGATACGAGCTGGGACTAGCGCTAACCGGGGTGGGAAACGGAACCGTTTGCGTGTATGACAAACCCGACATCCTATTCTCTGGACTACCACCTATGCCACTTTGTAAGGTCGACGCACTACGCCCATCATCATCCATACCGAGTGGCCGGTGCTGCGGGTCCACACGTAGCGTTTGGCCACGATATCCCGGTAGAGGTTCACGCCTAGGCTGTTGGGCCCCTTGAGGTGTGAACGATTGCGGTGGCCCATACTGACTCTGGCTTGTTTCGTAGCCTTCTTTCGACTGCAACGGTACGGGCACCTGCTTTTGCTCTGTTTTAGGCCATGGCCCTCTAGTTGGATATCCATTGCATACGAAGCCACCTCGAATGCAATTATTACCTAAGATATGGTTAGGAAAGACCGATCTCTTGTCGCAATCTCTAGTATAATGATAGAGGACGCTAGAGACAAAGATTGAACGCTATTTAAGAGTAGCATTGGGCTTCTCTATGTCTGTCAATGCAGGAAACCGCCAAATGCCGGCTAAAGCAATGGTGGGAATTCCAGAATATATTAACAGTGGCAGCTCATCAACGAGCTCAGGTTGACTTCAACCACGGGGAACTTCCATGAATGCCGGAGGACCGGTTCGCAGTCAACCAGTCGAAGCCTAGTGGCACTGTAATGTTCCAAAGAGAGGATCAACCCCACGGGAGTAATGAAACGTCTGCCAACAATAGAACCAAGGGGGGAATTCTTACATTCTGGTCTAGTCTCATCACATTTCTTCTTTCGCCTCCTACATGTCATGCATCCCGTTTTCGTACGGTTGCTGAAATTCCGCTTCCGTTTCTTATGATCAGGATTCATCTGAAGAGGCATCCTCTCTGGCGCGTAGCCGCCCTGGTAAGAAACACTTCGATCCTCTTCATCCCCAGGACTTGTTCCTGTGTAGGCACCTTGGTTGTCCACACCTTGAGCATCTCTCTGGAGAGCCTCTCGCAGTTGATCTTCAGGGCTGATCTGGTGAGCCACTGATTGGTTGTCTCCAGGTTGTCTTCCATCTTGCGTTTGTGAATACCACAAACCTCCTCCAGAACCATTTTCGCGGGCCTCTTCATTGTATTGCGGATAATGCGCCTGTGAGTCATTGACGTAAGGATCCCGTACAGCATAATATGGGCGTGGTCTTATACTTGCCTCACGAGGTGTATCTGGGGAGTCTCCCAGCCCAGAATCTGGCGGTTTTGACGGTAGGCCGTGGCTATGATAGGAGCTTGTACTTGATGGTTGAGTAGTCTGCCTATCTACAGATCCAGATCTCTTGCGCTTATGCGAGCTTTCCGTCTCAGAATAATTCGGCTGTTGTTGGTACTGAGGTCCAGATATGTTGGGTTGTGGTCGATCACCTTTGCCAGAGTGTTGCCAATCCTCTCTCTGTGTAGTCGTTGTGGTGATCGTCAGCTTCTCCTGGCCAGAGGGAGTAGTGCGAGGCTGGCCTTGAGGGCGATCCTCTGAATCTCTTCTCCGATGCCCACTACCATTGCTGCTCGAGGGAGCTGGACCAGTGGCGCCATTGACAGCTGTGAATCGCGAGGTGGCTGATTCTGCCGGTGGCGTATCAAATGATATAGGAGTGAGCTGTGCTTCCGCGGTGGTCATGATGCCTGATTGCTCTGGGGACTCGGAAGGGCTCGAGAGGAAACTACTGTCTCGAAGAGTATCGAGTCTGTGGATGTCGAGTTTGGGAAGGAAAGATGAACGAGCGTCTTTGGCGGCAACGAACTCAGAAGCTTGCGAAGAGAAAAAGGTGGTCCCATTCAAAATATGTTGAGCCAGCGCGACCAACTCTTGATCTTGCTTCCCCGAGCCGGAGCTCTTATCTTTCGCCGTGATGGGAAACCGGGGCGCTCTTTGCTCTATAATAGTCTCCAGGGTTTCTGTATATGCGATCTCCTTGCCGCAAATATTTAAAGTCTATAGTACCACTGTTTGGATGCTCGCAGCCAATCGGTGACAAGTAACCTGCTTGTCCTGTGGCCAAAAGTCCCTTGCTTCCGTCGAATATCAGGTTCTTGAGGAATTTCTGATCCTCAAGTGTCGCCCCACTGCACTTTGAGTTTCCCAGGTCTCTTATGGTAATCGGTGCGCTTGTTCTATGTGCTTGAGATACGCTCTAAAAGAGAAGAGCCGAATACCCCTCCTTAGTATTCTTGTCGCGACCGGGCAACAACTTCTGAAAAGGACAAGAAGGTTTTATGGTCCAAGGTTTTGATTCGTATCGGCAAGAACAAGAAGCGTTTTCAGTCGCGGTTGTCGAAGTGGTCTTTGTCGATGAGATATGGGGTGGAGATGAACAGTCAATAGCCAAAGGTAAGCGCGGGTCTGAGGAGCTAGTTCTTTCTTGGCAGACGAGAGGATGGCAGTTCTTTTCCCTTTAGCTGAATCAAATTGACAATTGCATTAAACTTTGTGTGCTTGTAACTCGGTGGTTGACCTGATTGGGACGAAACCCGGTAGGATGGTTGCAGAGGCAAAAACGAGGAGCGTGCAAAAATAGAATGGCAAACGAGATGGAGCGGGTGGGTTGACCCATAGCCAATATATTAATTGTTCCGGCACAACCCTGGCTGACAAGAGGGATGGGATGTGTGGATTGTGTACGGGACAAGGCAGAGGGAAGGTGGAGTGGAAAGCTTTCCGGGAAGGATGGGGATACTCTCGCGCTTTCTCTCACTCAGCTGTACTGGACTCACACCATACGCGACCTCACGCCCCCTCCCCTACACTCGTTTCTCCTCTCACCCCATCCCTGGAGTCTGCGGCGCAAGTCACAATAGCCCAGTGAGCGATAGCTTTCAGCCAACCCGCTCCACCCCAGCACCCCCAAATACAGCGATGACATACCATGTACCGCGCTTGTCGCGCCCTCGTCTCACGCTAAGCAAATTGGCGGGCATTGTGGTACCGCCGTGCTTACGTTCTTCTGTCGTCTGCGCCTCCACTGCCGGCGCAAAGGAATGAGGGGCCGAGGGCAGCAGGATCTGACTACCCATACGTACGTAATCATCTATAGACCTCTGGGGCCTCTTTGTGCGGGAATAAAGCCTTCACGGTGAAAGTATATTATCCCTATGAGTACATCAATACTATTAATGGACTTGGACTTTATGCAGATAGGAAGAATGCACCGGCTGGCACGGCGTCCCATTCTTCTACTGTCTTCTTCTTGATCCGGGACTTGATGGGTCGGGCGATGCAACGCAGAGGGAAAGCGGCTGCACGCGTGCATCACACTGAATACAGCTGAGCAGGCCATGTAGTGCCGCGACCGCTGCCAGGCGAAGGCCTGGCGTCCGGCGGATGGTTGGTGCCATTCCCCAACCTGACGTTCTCATTGGTGCATGCCCCCTTCAGTGGCCTCGGGCGGTTATCTTTATTGGGTGATGACATCGGAGAAGGCAAAAGTAAAGCCGCCCGTCAATTTGCGATTGTCCCCACCACGGATCCTTTACACAGCAGCTCTGTGACTTCCGCAAAAGCGACAAGAGTCTTAGGCTCATTGGGCACAAAAGGTCGAGCCTACGGCCTCTGAAAAGGGCAAGGAAGACCATGTTGGTCTACTGCAGCAGCGTCCTTAGATCGGTTAAAAGAGTGTTTGCGCACCGCATCAGGGCGTCTGAGACTTCTGCAAGATTGAACCAGTAGGCGTGGGTGTGCCGGGCTGCTTGGTCACACATCACACCCACACATTCCTTGCTCCGCTAAAGATCATCATTGTTCGAGGGTTGGACAGCTGCTTTGTAATATCTGTGCTCCTCCTAAGATCCTCTGCCGCTGCCCATCCTGGTCATTCGGCACAAAAGTTTCACTTCAGGGACATGCATATAAGCTATTGACTAGGCCTCAGGCTATTGACAAGGCTCGTTTTAGAGGATGTGAGCCTGATGCATAGTCGATGGATAATTCCACCGCAAAGACCTTCCCAACAGGACGAGATAAACTCGTGGCGTCCGGAGGCCCTCCATTACATACATTATCCTTGTTGTGGCAAGGAAGGGAAGGTTGATGCTTTATGAAACTTCATGCGCGCATGTCGATCGACACGAATTGGGTACTATTTATTGCTCAAACTCTGTTGTGTACCATGGTTTGATAATATTAGATTTCGGAAGACGACCGTGGCGAGCATTGTCCGCCTATCAGTCTTGGAATGCATGGAGATGCGAAATCTGATCGAAGGATGAACTTGACGCGTCACGCCTAGGCTCCAATACGACTCAGCCGATGCGCTTACGGGGAACCCAAGTCATACAAAACGCAGAAACTTGTTACGAAGACGTTACTTGATGCGGGACCACCCCCTCTGGCTTCAGCTGGGCTTGTTTCCGATGGATCCTAGGAGGCTACCCATCCTTAGCTTTGATGGGCGGAAAAGTCTCATAGCGAGCGCCGCGTCCTTTCCCTCTCAAGCGCGGTACCGCAAAATGAAGTGTTGGTTTGCCATGACGCTAATTGGTCTGCCAACCTCTGTCTTGAGAGGAGGAGTTTGTGTCATTGGCACACCTTAATATCATTCATTATTAATGATCAGACCAGATATCATAAAAAGCACTGAGTTTGACGGCCCGGGCGATCGTCGGCAAACTAGATATCCTTTCTAGACGTGGGTGAGGCCTACGGCAAACTCCATAGATCCGGGCAGATATGTCGCAAGGACAGGACATTTTCTCCCAACAAAGTCAAGTGTCCATCTCTGCGCAACACTTATCTGCCCTTTACCGCACGACAGACTCGCCTTTGCAAATACCTTCTCGTCATTTAAGGTAAGCAAGTCAAAGGGCAGGGATCCGTCTTCAGGGATCTGCTTCACAATACTTTAGGCGCGACGCCGCCATGCCCTGGCAGGTGTTTGGAGCTGCCAAGCGCATATAATCAATTTTTCAGCGTCCTCGCTTGGGGGCCAATTCAATAGTACGACCTTGTGCCGTTCACATGTTACCGCAACACACGCACAAGCAAGGAGATTATAGCGCCGTCAGATTGCATATACTACAGTATATTGTCCGCTCCAAGCTTAGAGCGGCAGAGGGGGAGGTAATACATAGAATGATGTGACGCCAATTTCGATTTTGACGCAGCTGCAAGGGAAAATATGCTGCGCCGCGTGACTGCGTAATGCAAACGTTTTCGGGTTTATCGCTTGGGTAAGGCTCTGAGACCATGACATGATTTTGCGACTGCTCGTGCGAGGGCTCGAGTTGCCTCGATGCCGCCTCTGCATCTGCCGGACTAGGGTCCCTCGTTCAACTAACAAACTTGAACACGACCTGCCATTTTCCATTACTGCGAATCAGGATCACCCTCGGCAAGGCGCCCGTCAGGGTGCAAGCGATCCATACTTTCATTACTTTATTGCTTTGATGGGAATTCCTGTACCCTTGTCCAACAGAAACCCCCTCCCTACGTCTTCCCGTATGCCACGCCAATAGGTCACTACCATCTGAACATCACCAATTTAACCGCCATTCCCCACTACTCTTCGACTTTCAAGTTCCGAAATGGGCTCACCGCCGGCTGACCTGGTCTATCTGCCGCTCTTGAGTTTCAGCTAGAGCCTCGGTATCACAAGCAGAGGTGGACGGGTACCGTTCCCACCCTCCTTGAATATATCTCTGCCAAAGCCTCCCAAGCGTTAAGCGTTCTGGTTTTGCCGCTTACCTCATCATCCACGTGACCTCTCACACTCACACACAACACATTACAACACTTCAACACTGGCTTATCGAGAACCTGTTGACTATGAACTCAAATTAAGTTGGGAGTGACTGCCACATGAGGGGATTGACTGGTGCTCTCAGGTATTTTCCAGGGGCAAGCGCCCCAATCCCGAGTCAATTTACACATATTCATCAAAAAATCCTATTTATATCCTCTAGCCGCTGCGGTAAGCGCTGAGGAACAACCACCTTCATCTCGACCACTTGGCGGCGAATTATGCTCCCAAAGACATGAATCATTAGAACAGCCATGGCTCCTGTTTTATTACTTGCATAGGCGCCATCCACTATGCTGCCAGAGCACCACACCATCAGCCTTAACCGTCAACGGGCGACCTGCGTCTCCGCCAAGATCCCGATGATCTAGAGGATCTCTGGCATCGATAGATGTGTCGTACCTGCATTTGTGGCGTCAGCCTACCTAACTGGACCCACCCGGCCGGCGTCACGCCCACCCCAAAGTGACCCGTCGAAAGGGAGCGCCTGTGAAACTCTGATGAACCAGTCGTTCGGAGCCGCCGGTGACATGCTCGTAGCCGCTGGTGGCTATGCACGTTTGATCTACATGACAGACGTCATGAGGCTTGTACCTGCCTAGAGGCTGAGATTATGCGCGCGGGCTCGTGAAGTTTCTGAGCATGTGCATAGGCGCTTGATGTAGCGGCTACCAAGTGCGGAAGATCACCCCTAGATCTTGAGTCACTTTATTACTCAGATCTTAGTATGTACTGTGCCTCTTAGATACACACCTGGCCTTTCCTTGGCAAGCTCCGTTCTATCTCAGTCTTTCAGCGCTTCGATCCCTTTTCAAGCGCCTTTGTAACTACCGTGCTTGTTCCAAGATCATATCCCTGTCCCAAGGCAGACACAGCTCTAGAGGCTAGGCAGACAGAGATCTAGACAGCTCTCTCGTGCTCACATAATCTATTTCATTTGATTGCATAAGTATGCAAAGTAAATGTGTAAATCACGGGACCTCGGGTCGTTTGAATGTCACGTATATCAATATACCGACGTTAGTAAGGCGAGTATGTATGAGTTCGACTACGCAGCCGCGGGCGTATTTGCCCTTGCACATGTTGAGGAGTAGGGATGCGTTGTTAAGAAAACATTGGGTTTCAACGTTGAAGGCACTGTTGGAGCTGATGCTTATATTGAATTTTGAATTCAAGGGAAACTAATGTCGCCAATCTTCTCAGATGGGAGCTGAATTAGTGGATGATAAGGAAAGACGGAGAAGACTCCAACGAGGAGTGATATAGTAGAGGATTGAAATGCGAATCATCTATATGTGAGTTGTGATTGAAAAGTGAGTATTTTGCTTATAGGAAAATAAAATTCACATTCTCTTCCTTGCTGGTATAAAGTAGCCTTTCATATGACTGAAGCAGCAAGATCGAAGATTACGGCTGCGGCCCGCAGAATAACCTGTGTTGGGAGTACAGAAGCATATACCGTCGTGTAACAGGCCATGGGTAATGCAGCCTTGAAAAGATAAGGTTACTGTACCTTCAAATCGGAAACTATTTGGCTCATTCTAGATTATTTCAGTTTGACTGAAGTATAAAATTATGTTGGGAACACTTACATAGCCAAAGATAGAGCCTGACTTGCTTGCAAAACTCCAGGGATTATAGTACCATCTTACATTCCGCAAATAGTACAGCAGTCTGGGCAAGACTTGCATTTCTATGTGTGGTAATAGATTGAAGATATGAGTGCAGAGGAAGAAGATTAGTACCAGCCCTAGACAACCGAATGCCACATACTGCGCCATGGATCTCTGTAGGTTAATTAAAGCGAAATTGCAAATTTAACTTTTCTCGAGGCAAGGTTGTCGTCCAGGACTACCTCCAGTCACGTAAGGGTTTGAAAACTTTAGTAAAATGCCACTCGCCATATAAGTGAAGCCAAGTTCGTGTAACCGAAGCGAGTTCCCCAAAGCGCCTGCCTTCTTCCCTAGGGCTACTCATACGAACCCCTCTACCTCCTTAAATGGCCATCCAAATCACTCTCCTGACGAAGAGCTGGGCACAGAAAGGGTAAAGAGACGCTGCATGCCAAGGTCTCAGATGAGGATGTTTTTGAGAGCTTTTGGCCAGATGGCCGCGGAGAAATAACGGCGTATCCATATTGTGTCTTTCTGTCACTAACCACTTTTCGTCGTCAACCCTGATTATCGTGACCGGCTGAATTGCTGCCGTCGCTTGAGTCAACTTTCAATTCTAAATGCTGGTGTCCATCGGAAAGCAACACATCGAGGATCTTACATGAAAATTCCCGGCCCTGAAGTCAAGAAGACTCACCTTAGGGGACACAATGCCCTTTACAAAGAGACTGTAACATTATTTCAGATGGGAGGATAGCACTGTTGGAGATACCTTCCCGCTACGTCCTTCCAGCTCCTCCTATAGGAATCGACATTTATACACGACGGGCTAGGGAGACTCCATATAGAGGAAAATAGGGGCCATGACCACGAACACTGAATGTGGCAAGACAATAATTAAAAGACCGGCGTGAATATCTCCCCGAGAATGTTCTCGATAATAGCGTTTGTCCCTCACACTGTCTGGCAGAGGGAAATCAGGCAGAGAACTGTACGGGTCAGATAGAAGGCCGAAGTGACGGGTAGGTTCCGAGGAGGAAACTTCTAGATTGTGTTACGCAGGATGACAAGGAATGACGCGAATGCTTCTTGTCGCCGATCCACTTCTCGTTATCCATTAAACCCCGTCGTTGATTGAACTCTTGTTGTCTCTTCGCCTCAAGCACAAGCTCAGGCTCATCCTATCTCACTTTCTAGGCCTCGCTGCCGAATCCAACCGCTATTTTAGAGCTTAATGCTCGCTGGACAATCTACTCCGCCAGGCACTCCCAACAGACTTCTAATTGGTATGAGATAACTGACACGGAAAGGAATAGTTCAAGGATATTTATACTAAGGCTCTCGAAAATCATCAAAAGCCGCATGCGGAGAATCCATTGTCTAAGCTCCAGACTTTGCACACTGAACATAACTTTATTCTTTCAATTATTTGCGTCTTAAATTTATGGAAATTTTCGGGATCAGAGAGCGCTGTAAATTGTGTTGACGCAAG
>Ga0335072_10009311_pt1 | contig 14173 bp, 7 predicted proteins | sample Lox_Sample_21_FD_206725 | JGI IMG/M metagenome (GOLD analysis project Ga0335072, IMG submission 206725) | Soil microbial communities from Loxahatchee National Wildlife Refuge, Florida, United States - Lox_Sample_2.1 | ecosystem: Environmental > Terrestrial > Soil > Wetlands | place: USA: Florida...
AGAGTCGATCCGGCGCGCCAGACGGGCTTGCCCTGGGAGACGTAGTTATCGGTGAGGATTTTGCTGTAGCCGGTTCGAGATGCAACGACGGAGAGGACATCGCCGGGGCGAGAACGGAAGGGCGCCTTGTGGTAGAGTCTTGCCTCGTAATAGCGGGCGTAGGCATTCAACGTGTCGGGCACGGTCATGAACGATCCGCCGAGGTAGAGACCGTGGTCTGGATGCAGCCGATCCGACCTGAACGCCTGGGCATCCATGAGGGCGTATGCGCAATAGTTGCCGGAATCGGATCGGCCGGTGGCTTCATTCGTGAACGGGGTGGTGTTGTTGATGGACCCTGCACGAAACCACGCTTCATGCGCATCGGCAGAGGCTGGGCGGAGGTAGCCCACTTCATTGATGAGGACGAGCTTGTCGCCGTGGGGAATGAAGCGGAAGCCGGTGTGATTGCGCGCGACTTCGGTTGGGCCTCCGCTGGGATCGATGCTGCGCTGTGCGGCGGTTTTGAGATAGGTGTTTCTGGGGCCGCGAATGCGGAGGTCGAGCGAAGGCGCGGTGAGCGGGAAATAGGACATGCCGGCTTCGAAAGGAAGTACGGCATAGACGCCCTGGGCGCCAGTCGCGGTCGATCCACCGACGAAGAGGCCAACGAAACTCATGTTATTGGCGATGTAACCGGCTTTCAGTTCGACACAGTCTTCGCCGAATGCCTTGTAGAAATAGAGGGCCCATAACTGAATCGACTTGGGACCGGCGGGGTTCCAACTTGCCCAGTTGCCTACTCCGCCGAGATATAGCTGCGCGTGATTCAGATGTAACTGGCGCAGATCGGCATCGAGGATCGGCTGGACGAAGACGCTTTCGAATGGGCGCTGGCCAACATAGACCTGGTCATCCGCGGGCACGGGCGCAGCCAGCATGTTCTGGGTGTACTGGATTCCGGTGATGACTCGGAAGGCGATGCCCTTGCGAAGGAGTGCCCGACGAAAGGCCGAATTGACGTCGATGATGCTGTCAGAGAAGGGCGGCATGGCGGCGTCTCCACCGAGGTAGTTCAGGTCCTCAATGGAGCGCGGGGCGGGTGCCGGGGAATCGGGAAGACGCTGGGTTGTGTCGTTGGACTGGGCGCCGGCGAGAATGCCGAGGCAAAGCAAGGATGCAGCAACGAGCATGGATCCGATTCGATGGTCGCTGCTCTCGCGCACTTTCTCGCACACCCTCGGTGTTTCCGGCGACCTATGAGGTTGGGGCCGGAAACGTTTGTCTTAGACGGAACAGATTGAGGATACCGCGAGCGGCCGGCGCTGGGGAACGAGGCCGGAAGGCAAATGCAGGACGAAAAGGCGCGTTCGCCGCTGATTTCGGGAGATTTTCAGGGTGTGACGGGAATCCTTGCGGGCTCAGGCACATCTGAGAAAATGATGGAAGTGAAGATGACGGGAAATCTTGTCTTCAAGCGGTTGAAGACGCGGGGAATTTGTGCGGCGCTGGCGATGGCCGGCGTGTGCACGGCAGTGTATGGGCAGGGAGGGAACCCGACGTCGGCCACGAATCCCTTTTATGGCAGTGTGACGGCGCAGCCGGTAAGCGCGGAGCCCCTGCGGTTGTCGCTGGACGAGGCCGTACGGATGGGCCTTGAAAACAACCTGGGACTCAAGGAAGCGGAGAACGATGAGTTGGCGTTGCGGGGTGAGAAAAACGAGGCGTTGCAGGAGTTTTTGCCGACGATCACGGTGAGCGGCGGAACGGGCATTTTCCAACACAACCTGGCGGCGCAGGGGTTTGGACCGGGCACGATCAGCAAGTTTGGAGCACTTTTCCCGAATGGGCTACCACCAGGACTGTCGGAAATTACGAAGGATGACTTGACACAGGGGCAGATCAACTTTAGCCAGACCCTTTTTTCCGGCCCTGTGATCGCGGGATGGAAGGCCGCCGGCGCGGCGCAGCGTGTGGCTCATTTTGCGAAGATGACGGCGCGTGGCGACGTGGTGCAGGACGTGGCCACAGCGTATCTGCACGCGATTGCGGACGGGAGCGAGGTGGACAATGCCGCGGCTCTGGTGGCGGCGGACCAGGTGGCGTTTGAGCACGCACATGAGGCGCACGAAGCAGGAACGGTGGCAAATCTGGACGAACTGCGAGCGCGGGTACAACTCCAGTCGCAGCAGCAGGCCCTGATTGTGGCGCAGAACGCGTTGGAGAAGGACCTGATCCTGCTGAAGCGGGAGATCGGCGTGAATCCAGGGCAGAAGATGGTGCTGACGGACGAGGCTCCGTACAGTGAGCTGGCGCTTGAGACTCCGGAAGAAGTAAAGAAGGTGGCGTATCAGGATCGGCAGGATTACCAGAACCTGCAGAACCAGATTGTGGAGTTGAGGGCGGTTCACAGGGCGTATAGGAGCCAGCGGTATCCCACACTGAGCTTTAGCGGATTCTGGGGCGTGGACACGGTGAATGGCTCCGGGAGCCACGGAAACTTTGCAGCCATCGGAACGCTGAGTGTTCCGCTGTTTCGCGAGGCTGGATTGCGCGGGGACGAGGAAGCCTCGGCGGCACAACTGGCTGCCGTGACGGCGCAACTGGCGGACCTGCGGAATCATATCGATGAACAGGTGCGGGACGCGCTGCTGGACGTGGCTGCGACGGGCAAGCTGGTGGATGTGGCTCGCTCGAATGTAGACCTGGCCACCCGGGCGCTGAACGATGAGACGGATCGCGTGAGCGCAGGCGTGGATGACAATCTCCCGCTGGTGGACGCGCAGGCGACCCTGGCCGCTGCGCAAAGAAGCCTGGTTGAGAGTCTCTATCAATACAACATTTCGAAGCTCGGGCTGGCGCGCGCCGCAGGAGTCATTGAGCTGCAATACAAGGTGTACCTCGGGCAGTGAGGTGCCTCCGAACATGGAGGTCCGGCGTTCGGGGAATGGAATTCGACCCGGCGAAGCGCAGCGGCCGGCTACCATGTGCACGTCCTCAACGACGTTCCTCAGGACACGGATGCGCTTTACGTGCTGACAAGAGGACCTGCTATGCCGGAGTTCATTGGGGCCGGGAAGCGCATCTTTATTGTGCAAGCAGATAGAAGCATTGAAATCTCGAAGAAATGATGCACAGGTTCGACTTTCGCCATCCATTAATTTAGGGAGTGAGGAGCAAATCGGATGGCTAAGGAGCTTAAGGTCGAATACAGCGTGATGCCGGATGCATCGGCTTTGGCGGCGCGCGCAGCGGAAGAGTTTACCCAGGCGGCGGAGAAGGCCGTGGCGGAGCGCGGGCGGGCGCGGATTGCCATCAGCGGCGGGTCGACGCCCAAAGCCACCTTCGCGCTGCTGGCTGACGCCAGCAAGCCATGGCGCACGCGAATGCCATGGGAGAGGCTGGAGATCTTCTGGGTAGACGAGCGCTGTGTGCCGCCGGACCACCCGGACAGCAATTACCGGATGACGCGAGAGGCGCTGCTGGACCATGTTCCGCTGAAGCCGGAGCAGGTGCACCGCATGGAAGGCGAAGCGGAGCCAGCGGCGGGAGCGGCACGATATGAATCGCTGCTGCGCGATACGTTTCGGTTGGAGGGTGCAGAGAGCCCCCGATTTGACCTGATTCAACTCGGCATGGGGCCGGACGGACATACGGCGTCGTTATTCCCGCACACCGAGGCGCTGTCGGAGATGGCACACCTGGTGACGGCGAACCAAGTGGTGAACAAGGATGCCTGGCGGATCACCTTGACCTGGCCGGTAATCAACAATGGCAGCTCGATTTTCTTCCTGATTGGCGGAGCGGACAAGGCAGGCGTTGTTCACGAAGTTTTCATGGGCCCGAACGATCCGGAGCGATTGCCCAGTCAACTGATATGGCCCTCAAGCGGTATACTCACCGTGATTCTGGACAAGGCCGCTGCTGCGCTTCTACCCGCGACAGATGGGGAAGGCCATGGGGTTCTGAGCCGCGTTCGGAAATAGTGCTGCTGATACCAAAATGACCACATCGTCGCTTTCAGGGTGACGCAGGCATTCCGGTTCATCGGTTGCGGTTTAGAGCATTGCCTTTAAGGCGATGGAGAGAGAAAGATGATTCTGGCGGGCGACGTAGGCGGCACCAAGGTTCACCTTGCGCTGTACGACTTTACAGACGGAAAGTTGAAACATACTCGCGATGAGAAGTATCCGGCCAAGGAATACAACGGGCTGGAAGAGATCGCCAAGGAGTTTTTGAGCACCGACAAAGTGACGGCTGCCTGCTTCGGCGTGCCAGGTCCGGTGCGCGACGGACGACTGAGGCTGACCAATCTGCCCTGGACGCTGGACAGCCGTGAACTGGCGGTGGAACTGGATATCCAGCACGTATTTCTGATCAACGACCTTGAGGCGAATGGATATGGAATCGCCGAGCTGACCGCGGACCAGATCTATACGCTGAGCGACGGCGACCCGAGCCATGTGGGCAACCGCGCGCTGATTGCGGCAGGGACGGGACTCGGCGAGGGCATTCTGATGTGGAACGGCCACGCCCATGTGCCGTATCCGTCGGAGGGCGGTCATGCCGATTATGCTCCGCGCAACGAGGAGGAGATCGAGCTGCTGCGGTTTCTGAAACAGAGATACAACGGGCGCATCAGCTTTGAGCGGGTGGTCAGCGGCATGGGCATGACCGGCATCTATGATTTTCTTCGCGAAGTGCGTGGAATGGATGTACCGGCATGGCTGGCGGAGAAGATGGAGGCTGCCGACGATCCGAATTCTGTGATTACGGAGATGGGGTTGGCGGCGAAAAGCGAGATCTGCGAGAAGACGCTGGATATGTTTGTATCGGCATATGGGGCGGAAGCGGGCAATCTGGCGTTGAAGGTGCTGTCGGTAGGCGGACTGTATGTGGGAGGCGGCATTGCACCGCGCATCCTGGAGAAGCTGAAAGACGGCACGTTCATCAAGGCCTTCACCGACAAGGGACGGCTGAGTCAGCTGCTGATCAACATGCCGGTGCGGATTATTCTCGAAAGCCGCGCGGCGCTGATGGGCGCGGCAGCTTATGCCGAAGCGCGGGCCGCTGAAATCAGCGGAATTTCTGCGCGAGCTGCGTCGCTGAAGGTATAGCCGAATTCATCAGGCAGAGTGCGGAGGGCCAGTCCAAGGAGACTGGCCCTTTGGCCTTGTTGGCCTCCAGAAATATTGCTGCTCGTTCGGAATGTCGTGCAACTTTTTTTCTGGTCCGCGGTCGTGTCGTGTCGCAGGGCGGCCACTTAAAGAAGAGGCACGTTCTCTGCAATTGGCAGCACGGGCGGAAGCTTAGACATTCTTCTCGCCCCGTTCGATGCGATTCGGATAGGCTAGAGCCACGGCATGGCGTTTACGCACTCCATTGGAAGCACCAAGTACATATTTGCCGACCTGCGCACTTTGCTGGCGAGGGCCACACCCATGCGCAGCGGAGATGTGCTGGCGGGATTGGCTGCGGAGTCGGCGGAAGAACGCGTCGCTGCGCAGTATGCGCTTGCGGACTTGCCGCTCAAGCATTTTCTCGACGAGCACGTGGTGCCGTATGAGCAAGACGAAGTCACGCGGCTGATTGTGGACACGCACGATGCAACAGCGTTTGCGCCGGTGCGATCGCTGACGGTGGGCGAGCTGCGGGACTGGCTGCTTTCAGATGAAGCCACGCCAGAACGGCTCACAGGGCTTGCGCCGGGATTGACCCCGGAGATGGCGGCGGCGGTAAGCAAGTTGATGCGCGTGCAGGACCTGATTATGGTAGCGGCAAAGATTCGCGTCGTGACACGCTTCAGGACGACGGTAGGTCTGAGGGGACGACTGAGCGCGCGGCTGCAACCGAATCATCCGACCGATGACGCCATGGGCATTGCAGCCTCGATTCTGGATGGGCTGTTGCTGGGATCAGGCGACGCGGTGATTGGAATCAATCCTGCAGGCGACAGCGTAAAGGTGACAATGCGACTGCTGCAGCTTGTGGATGCATTGCGGAGACGGTTCAACATTCCTGCTCAGAGTTGCGTGCTGGCTCATGTGACCACGCAGATCGCGGCTCTGGAAGCAGGCGCGCCGGTGGACCTGATTTTCCAATCGATTGCCGGAACCGAAGCGGCGAACCGGAGTTTTGGCGTGAATCTCTCGTTGCTGGCCCAGGCCTGCGACGCAGGCCGGTCGCTCGGCAGGGGCGCGGCGTGCGCGGATGGCGAAGCGGGCGAGAATGTCATGTACTTCGAAACCGGGCAGGGGTCGGCGCTGTCAGCCAATGCTCACCATGGCGTGGATCAGCAGACACTGGAGGCACGAGCGTACGCGGTGGCACGGCACTTCAGTCCCATGCTGGTGAATACGGTGGTGGGGTTCATCGGACCGGAGTATTTGTATGACGGGAAACAGATCGCGCGCGCCGGACTGGAGGATCACTTTTGCGGCAAGCTCTTAGGTCTGCCCATGGGTTGCGATGTGTGCTACACAAATCATGCTGAAGCCGACCAGGACGATATGGACGCTCTGCTGACGCTGCTGGGTGCAGCGGGCGTGAATTATATCATGGGCGTGCCGGGCGCGGATGACGTGATGCTGAATTACCAGAGCACGAGCTTTCATGATGCGTTGTACGTGCGGAAGGTGCTGGGACTGAAGCCTGCGCCGGAGTTTGAGGCGTGGCTGGCAGGCGAGGAGTTCGGAAGGCTGGCGCTGGAGGCTGATCATCCGGAGAGGCTGCTGCCTGCATGAGCGGGATTCTTCGCTCGTCGAGAGGTTCGCGACTCCGCGCACTTACACCAGCGCGCGTGGACCTGGGCCGGACCGGAGTGAGCCAGCGAACCGCTGACCTGCTGGATTTTCAAAGGGCGCATGCGCAGGCCCGCGATGCGGTTCATGCGCGACTGGATGCGGAGACGCTCGCTGCGGCCATGAAGACGATCGTTGATGGAGACGTGCTTTGCCTGCGCTCGGCCGCGACAAATCGCGCGAAATATCTTCAATGTCCCGATCTGGGGCGGCGACTTGCCAAAGAAAGCCGGGAGTTCCTGGAGCACGTGCCGAATGAGTACTGCGACCTGTCGATTGTGATTGCGGATGGGCTTTCGGCGCTGGCCGTGGAAAGACATGCCGCGGCCCTGTTGAAGGAATTGCTTCCGCGGCTGGAAGGCTGGCGGCTGACGCCGTTGTGCGTGGTGGAGCAAGGCCGAGTGGCGATTGGCGATGAGATTGGCGCAGCGCTGGGGGCACAGCTTTGTGTGGTCCTTATCGGAGAGCGGCCGGGGCTCAGTTCCCCCGACTCACTGGGTGCGTATCTCACGTGGGAGCCGCATCCGGGACGAACCGATGCGGAGCGCAACTGCATTTCGAATATTCGCGGAGAGGGATTGAGTTACAGTGAGGCGGCCAGGCAATTGGCGCTTTCTCTCGCAGAGGCGCGTCGGCGGAGGCTCACGGGCACGGGGCTCAAACTGGAATCCCATTCCCTGGAAAGCGACTGAGGAAGGAAGATGAAAGAGTGCTGCGACTCCTGCGACGTTGGTTGATTCGGACTGCGTTGGTGCTGGCGGTGGGTTTGATTGCCGCCTACGCGGGCGATTGGGCGACTTTTCTGCTGCGCGGAAGGCCGATGTCGAAGGTGACAGTGAACCAGTACATGTCGATCCCGCTCAAAGGCAACAAGACGGAGTACGACTACATGGGCACGATGGATGTTCCCTGTTCGCGGTCGCTGTTTCCTGAAGGCGGGCAAAGTCCCTGCTGGGAAGTTCGGCGGGATGCAAATCAGACGTTGAAGATGTGAGTCGAAGTCTGTCTGAAGATGCTCGTTCTGCAACAATCTCACATCGAAAAGTGATACCGATCACGTCATAATGCCGGGCAGATCCGTAGTATCGTGGAACCGCTTTGGCGGAGTGACGCCATGTACAGCCGAACTCAAAACGAAAATGGGACGTTCAACACGCGATGCCTTGACTGTTTCATGACCGTTGCATCCGACGTGGAATCGCCGCAAGACCTAGACGCGATTGAAGAGCGGCACATGTGTCTTGAAAAGGCTCTCGCCTGTCTTGTAACCGGGCAGAGGATGACGGGGCCTACAGCCCATAAAAATTAGCGTTCCGGGTTGGCCGGGCTGGACTGAGAGGGGGATGGTGTCTGCGCAGCCGGAGCGTGATTCCCGTTGGCGATTTTTTTGTAGAGTGCCTCATCGGCCTCGCGATTCAACCTGCTCGCCATGGCGAATTCGGCCTTCGCTTCGTCTTTCCTGCCTAACGTCCGGTAAAGCCTTGCCAGACGCCAGTGAACATCCACGTCATTGGGCATAAGCTGTCTGGCTTTTTCCAATTCGCGAAGAGCATCCTGGTTGCGCCCTAATTCGGAGTAAACAATGCCGAGATCGAGATAGCTTAGCGGAAGCGAAGGGTTGAGGGTTTTCACTTTCTCAAGCAGCGGTTGGGCGGCAGCAGCCTCGTTCAACTGAATCTCCGAGTCGGCAAGGTAAAGCATGGATTGGGCGTGGTTGGGATCGTTCGCCAGTTCTGCCTGGAACTCCTTGATCGCCTCCGGATATTGCTTCTGGGCCCACAAGAGATAGCCCAATCCGAAATGCACATCCGGCTCTTTGGGATTGGCCCTGGCGGCGTCACGAAACATCTGGGTCGCGCCCGCATTGTCTTTCATTTGATCGAGCGCTTCTCCAGCGAGCATGTCGGCTTCGGCTGAATTGGGATTGATGACGAGGATCTTGTGGTAGACGTCGAGAACATACTTGAACTGATCAGACCAGAGATAGCTGTGCGCAAGCGCGAGCAGCAAAGGCAGGCTATTCGGATCACGGTCGGCGGCCTCCTGGAGGTAGGGGGCGGCCTTGGCGTATTGAGCCGAGCCATAGAAGGCCATCCCAATGAGGATGGTGAGCCGCTGCGCGGCCGGAGAACCGGCAGGCTCGCTTTTGAGCAATGGCTCGAAGACGTTGATGGAGTCTTTCAACTGGCCGTTCTTGAAGAGTGCCAGCCCCAGATTCATGCGCACACTTGCAAGCGGCGGACCAAGCGAAAGCGCTTTGCGATATAGCGCGATTGCCTGCTTGTAGTGGTCCTGCCGGGCCTCGAGCAGCCCGAGGTGCGCGTAGGGTTCAGGGTTGTTCGGATGCGACTTGAGAAGGGCGCGCCATGCCATTTCGCTCTCTTCGATTTTGCCCTGCTGCTCCAGCGCGATAGCCTCCTGACGGCGCGAATCGGGCCTTGCCCCAGCTTGGGCCAGACAAGAATCGGCGACTATCAGGAGTCCCACCCACAACACGATGCGGAGCGCTGGTATCACGAAAAGGCCCTTCCGGTATCTCTCCTTGCAGGCCACCGGCCCGGCACGTCCTGAAGGAGAGAGTCTTAGACAATATTCGCGCAGGTCAGTTCGCGCGGGCAAACTCGGAGATCATTGCCTGGCGATGGCCAGCATCTCTCGCATGCGGTCATCTTCAGGAAATATCTGCAAATATTTTTCCATTTCCGCTTCCACTTGATCATATTGTTTGGCCTGGATGAGCTGGTAGATCAGCGTCTTGCGAATGCGAGGATTGAAGGGCTCCAGGGCAACTGCCCGCCTGGCTGACAAGACCGCCTCCGCGCGATTGCCGCTTTGATCCTGGGCCGCGGACAGATCGACATAGACCAGCGGCTGCGATGGATCGAGCCGCAGAGAGTGCTGAAGATGGGAGATCGCCTCGGCGTATTTGTGGTCATCAAGATCGCGGTGGCCCAGAGAAGCCTGGACGATGGCGTTTTCAGGGTTGGAAGTCTCCAACTGAGCCAGTGTTTTGAGCCATGGTTGGACAAACTGCTCCTTCCCCTCCGCTTTGAACAGCGCGTAGGCCTGCAAACGAACCAGCGGAGACGGAGCCAAAGCTCGGGCGCCGCGCGTGCCCGCAGGGTTGAGCTCGATGAGGTCGGGCATGGCGGCGGTGGTCTGATTGAAAGTCTGCTCCGGAAATGGTTCGTCGGGCGTGCGCACGATGCGATGATTGGTCGCGCTGGAGTGCGAGATGAAACCGATTCTGCGCCGGGGCATGTGGCAGCCAATGCAGTTGTCACTGGGCGTCGTGGCACGGCGGGCAGCGTGCGGCGCCGTGCAACTTGCCTCGGTGTGGCAGGCGAGGCACTTTGACTTGAAATAGGCCGGTGCTTCCTCCTGGGTGGGTTCGACGTGCGGATCGTGACAGCTGGTGCAGCGTAGCTGCTTCTTCGCGGGCAAGTTCCGCGTCGCGAGGAAACACTTGCTCAAGCTCATCGAGTAATAGTGCTCGACATGGTCCTCGTGGGGCGGGTTGTCTCGAGTCGGTGGAATCTGAAAGATGGCGACGGTGCGTTCGAGGGGCTGACCGGGGCGGAAATCCTGATAAGTCTTGCCGGGTTGCAGGACGCGTGCGTCGCCAGCCTGATGGCAGGACATGCAGATGTCGTCGGCCAGTTGGCTGCTCAGACGCTCGGGGTTGACGATCGCAGGGTCTGACCCGTTTTTGTCGAACTTACCCTTGCGCATTGCGTCGACATGTGCAGCACCCGGACCGTGACAGTTCTCGCAGCCAATGGAGGTCTGCGTGAAGGCCGGGTCGCGGTAGCTTCCGTTGTGGCCGGCGATGGGCTGAGCGCGACCGCTGTGGCAATAGATGCAGCCGGGCTGTATGACGCGGTTGAAGCCGTCATCCTCGTTCTGATAGCCCGGCGAAAGATCCCAACGATCGGTCCGCGTGTAATGGGAGAGCGGCGCCTGAAAGAGATCATCGCCGCGGCGCAGGAGCGCGCCAAAGCCGTTCTCGCCGGTGCCAATGATCCAGCCCATTTCATGTGTATTGCGGAAGACTTCCTGGCCGTCTGGTCCTGTTTCGTATTCGCTTTCGATAAGCCTGCCGTTCTCGGAGCGGACTTCGAAGTGATGGTTTGACCTGGCGTCGAACAGCGTTGTTTTCTCCGGCGAACCGAGAGGCAAGGACCGGAGAAACTCCGGCGTGATGGCCGTGAGCGAGTGGCCCATGCTGGACCTGGCAAAGGACCCGGCGATGCGCTGATGGCAGGCAGCACAGGCCGCGGTGCCCAGGTAGCCGTCCTGACTGGACGCTTTTGCCGCGACAGGAGGCGCGGCGGCAGCCCAGGTCGATGCACCTTGGCCAAATACACAGCCCGATCCAAAGGCGAGTACAAGAGCAGGCAGGATGAGTCGGCAATCAGGGAACCGTAGCATCTACGAAGAAACCATCGCAGTCCGACGGATGCGCTGTCCAGTCAATGCAAACGACGGAAGTCAAGAAATCCACCGTTCGATCCGCTTTTGGCGCAGCGTGAAGGCGAAAGAAGAAAACCGCGCGGCCAAATAAATGGCTCTGCAAGAGCTTCCTCTTGCAGAGCCGAGGTTTGTTTCTTGCAGTTAGAACACGAACTTCGAGCCGAGCTCCAAGATGCGGGGCCCCAGATCGCCGGTCACCGTTCCATACTGACCGCCCGTCGAGTTAGCCCATGTCGCGTTGACTGTGCTGAACTCTGTGTGGTTGAAGGTGTTGAACGATTCCGCGCGGAACTCGAAGTGAGCCCGTTCGGTCATCGCGAAGGTCTTGTAAAGAGACGTTGTGAAGTTGACGGTTCCGGGACCTAAGAAGCTGTCGCGCCTGCCGTTTCCGAAACCGAGATTAGGACCACCAGCATAGCCGGGGACCGGTGGGGCCTGTGGATCCTCTGAAAGTGATCCGACGCCCCCGTTGGCATACGTATCAAACCAGTCGTTGACCTTGTGACGGTAGTGAATTGGGTTGACGATATCGGCGCGGTTCGTGTAGTTCCCGCCCAATCCGATCGGATCGTTCACGCCGCCAAAGCCGGAGGCAATAGGTTCGCCCGTCTCCTTTGTAAAGGTGCCTGCAATCTGCCAGCCACCGAGCAGAGAGTGAGACAACCCACTGGTCTTGTTGAAGATTGGGAGGGAGTAGATGTAGTTCCCCCCGAACATTTGACGACGGTCATAACCGCTGTTCGCCTTGTCATACTTGAGGTTCCACGGGTTGCTTGCGGTTTGCAGATCCGTGTCTTGTATGTCGATGTTATGCGAGTAGGTGTAGTCCAGCTCACCGCTCAGACCCCACCTGTTCTGAAGACGCAGGCTGGCCTGCAGGCCGTTGTAGGTGTTGTTTGTGGTGTTCTCCTCCTGCTTGATTTCGCCAAATCCCGGGTAGGTGCGCAGCTCATTGTTTCCGGCCGGATAAATCGCGCCCGGCAACCCAGTGGATGCGGACAGGGCTCGGAGGCTGTTCGGTGTATTCACCGGGAAATCGTTGAGGTCGACATCGATGTTCTGATGCCACCCAAGATTACCCACATACTGAACAACCATAATCACGGAAGGCTCCAACTCATGTTGCACGCCGAGGCTGTACATGGCGGCGCCGGGAGCTTTGTAGGTTGTCGCGAGTGTCGTGAGGCTGGCGGGATAGATCGGAAGCGACGTCGGACTGCCGCAGTTTGCGGGATTGGCCGTCGTCACTGTCGATTCCCACGAGCAGGTTGGGGCACTGAAGTAAACGCTGCCCGCATTCGGCGTGTACTCAAAGGGCAGGTTGCTATTCGAAAGCCCGTAGATGTCATTACCCTGCAAGCGCTCGTAGAAGGTTCCGAAGCCGCCGCGGAGAATGGTTCTACCAGCCCCGGTCAGGTCATACGAGAATCCGAGGCGAGGCTGCCATGTGTTGTAGTCGTTTGTTACAACGCCATGAGGCACACCGTCGGTTCCAGGGATAACCAACCCATTGAGATAATAGGAAGCTCCGTTAAATCCCGGAGGCGTCTGAATTCCCGCGCTGGTCGGATCTATAGCGCCCGGCGTTGTGGTAGACCATGTCACTGGGCTGTCGATGTAGGTCGACGGTTCAAAGTTGGTGAGATCGTTGTTGCGTTCCCACGCGTGCGGCAGCGCATCGTAGCGCAAACCGATTTGCAGGCTCAGCCGAGGAGTCACCTTCCAGTTGTCGTTGACGTACCCCGACGTAGTCTGGTTGACATAGTGCCGGATGGCCATCGACTGCGGCTGGGTATAACTGGTGGCCAGGCCGAGAAGCATACTCATGAATGGATCGCCGGCATTTCCGCCAGCTCCGGTGCCTGTCTGGTTCTGCCCGAAGGCGTAGTCACCCGCGGCATCGGCCTGCAGTTGCTGGTTCTTGGTGTAGCGGTTGTAGCTGAAGCCAAACTTCATTGCATGGTTTCCGCGCGTGTAAGAAATATCCAACCTGGGCTCGTAGTCTTCGGCGGCGTTGTGCCATGCTCCATAGCCAGTCGCCATCGAGGTGCTGACGCCGTTGCCGCCCCAATTTGCGCCCGTGTATTGGTTTGAACCCGAGTTGGTGAAGAAGGTATTTGGAGTCCACCCGCTCGGGGCTAGAGCATTGGTTGAGTTGGTGATGTTGATGATGTTGCCGTCATAGTTCATCGACGCTTCAACCAGCAGGCTGGGAGAAAGCACAGCGGTCAGCTTGATGGCTGCGCTGTTCGATGGGTTGCTTTCCACGCTGGAGATCGTGTTGTAGGTGTACCAGTTCCAGCCCAGATCGGGTGCCGCTACGCCGGTCGCCTGGCTGTCATGCAGGAAGTGGCCCATGAGCTGCCACTTGTCATTAATTTTGTGATCGATGCGAACGATCTCTTCGGTCACCGTAGTTGGAGTGGCTTCTGAGGTCGTTGCCTTATCTCCTTGAGTATTCACCTTCGGAAGGAGACTTCCCTGGTAATACAGCACCGCATTCGGATCGAAGAGCGATGCGGGAATAATCTGGTTCGGGAACGGCATACCGCGGTCTCCCGCGAGGCCCGCGGCCGCAAGTTTGGCGGCAAAAGCAGGATCTGGTACCTGCGCCGCCGTTGGAACATAAATGACCTGGTTCGGGGCATAGGCAGGAGGCACATACTGCAAATCTGTACCCGCGACTGGACGGTCTGCATCGGGAATGGTCGGGTTGGTGGCTGGAGCGCTCGATTGAATGACGCGCCGCCACTCCTGGTTATAGAAGAAGAAGGTTTTCTGCCGCGAGGTGTTGAACACATGGGGAATAAACAACGGTCCGCCAAGGTTCGCGCCAAAAATGTTCTGCCTCAACTTCGGAACCGGGATGTAAGCAGCGGGACTTGCCTTCTGATACTTGTTGAAGTAGTCGTTCGCATCCA
>Ga0335072_10009312_pt1 | contig 14172 bp, 12 predicted proteins | sample Lox_Sample_21_FD_206725 | JGI IMG/M metagenome (GOLD analysis project Ga0335072, IMG submission 206725) | Soil microbial communities from Loxahatchee National Wildlife Refuge, Florida, United States - Lox_Sample_2.1 | ecosystem: Environmental > Terrestrial > Soil > Wetlands | place: USA...
TGATGTGGGGCCCGGGTGTGGCCCGGGCCGCCGCCGACGTGGCGCTGACCGGCAGCTCGGGCGTCGTCGACACGGCGGAACTAGGGCTGGACCGCTTCGACGAGCACGGCAACAGCCGCCTGGCCACCGACCCGATCGCGCTGCCGTTCCCGGTGCACGCGCCGCAGGCACCCGGCCAGCTGACCATCTCCTGACCCCCCGAGAGGACGCCAGATGACCGACACCGTTTCAGCCACGCCCTATTTGGCCGATGCCGCCGCCGCCGAGCTCGAGGACTGGGGGCCGCTGGAGGAGGCGACCGGCGAGCCCATGCAGACCTCCGGGATCACGCTGTGGCAGGACGGCGAGCAGGAGAGCGGGGTATGGGAGTGCACCCCGGGGCCGTCCTACTGGAAGCTGGAGACCAACGAGTTCGTGCACATCGTCTCCGGCCGGATGACCGTGACCCCGGACGGCGGCGCGCCGCAAGACATCGGCCCGGGGGACACGGCCGTCTTCCCCCGCGGCTGGGCGGGCACCTGGCAGATCCACGAGACGATCCGCAAGCTCTACGTCATCTTCTGACCCCCTCACCCCGTCCAGGCACGCCTCTCGGAGCTGCCCGAGGAGGTCCAGCGACGGGCCTGGTGCTCGTCCAGGCCGGTCAGGCCCTTGCCGGCCTGGAAGTTCTCTACGCTGGGGCCAGCGGCCACCAGACGGTCTTCACGTGTCATCACAAACCGGGAGGATCAGACGGTGGCCGCCCCGTCTCCGGCACCGACACGCCCAAGATCACGCTCTACGGCTGAAGTACCAGGAGGACACATGCGACGAGGCGAGGTCTGGTGGGCCGAGTTCGACGAGCGACGGCCTGTCGTTCTGCTGTCCGAAGAAGACCCGTCCGGGTTCCAGGCGATGCAGGTTGTCGCCCCGGCGGACACCGACATCTCCGGCCTGGGAATCGAAGTCGCAGTCGGCGTCCGGGAAGGGCTGTCCTTCGATGGCGTGCTGCGGTTCGCATTCCCGAGGCCGGGCCTTACCCCGTGCACCTGGCTGACCACCCTGAGCCGGGAAGACCTGATCGAGCGGGCAGGCGCGGTGTCTGCCGCCAAGCTCAGCGAGATCGACGACGCCCTGCGTGCCAGCGAGCAAAGGGCGGAGTGGACCCCGGCCGCCGCGGCCAGGCTCAGCGAGATCAAGGACTCCCTCCGCCGGCGGACTCAGGCAGACGGAGAAGGAACGGAAGACGCCCAAACCAGCGAAGGTCGATCTCGTCCACACGATCGGCAGTCCGTGGCCTCTCAACAACAAGATCACGATCTACGGCTGGAGTACTAGCTCCCCTGGCGTCACGTGTTTCACTCGGGCTTTTCTATTCAATTGAGTGAAGCTTTTTAACTCTGCTCCTTTATTGGCGCACTGGCGACGGTTCTGGTTGAAACGCCGCGCTCACCGTTTCTGCTCGGGCACTATGACGTCTCGTGAAATTCGCATCGCGCATCGCCGCGGCCGTCGCGGCCTCCGCCCTGGCCTTGGCGCTGACGCCCGCCGCGGAAGCCAGCACCCTGGCCGCCACCACGAAGCCCGTCACCCGCCTGCACGGGTTCCACCTGGCCGTCGGCGCGCGCCTGCCGCGTACGGTGCTCCCGCATCTGCCGAGGAACGCGACCGCCGTCAGCCAGAACTGGTCGGGCTACGCCGCGGTCGCGAGGGCGAACGTTGCGCTTCGCTATATCACGAGCACCTTCAAGGTGCCGAGCGTCAATTGCGCGAAGGTGGCGATCGGATCCGCCGGCCAGACGTACGCGGCGGAATGGGTCGGGCTTGACGGGTTCAATGACAGCACGGTCGAGCAGACCGGCGTCGATTCGTTCTGCGACTCCACCAGCGGTCCGGCGACCAACCAGGCCTGGTACGAGATGTACCCGCTCGATCCCGTGGTGTTCACCGGCGTCAGCCCAGGCGACGTCATCTGGGTCTCGGTCTACTTCAACAGCACCACGGACGAGTACCAGCTGTTCCTGGACGACAAGACAACCGGGTCCACCATGGAAACCGACCAGCCCTGCCCGAGCGGCAGCACGTGCGACCGGACGTCAGCCGAGGTGATCTCCGAGGATCCGGGAGGCGCCGTGGCCGGCGGGATCAACCTGGCCGACTTCGGCGCCGTGGCCTACAGCGCTTCCGGCGTGACCAGCCGTAACGGCACGCACGGCGCGCTGGCCGCGGCCAAGCTATGGACCTCCACCGAGATCATCATGCAGGATCCCTCGGGCGACGACATGGCCACGCCGTCGGCTCTGGCCGACAGCGGGGCGGACTTCAGCATCGCCTGGCAGCGCGGCACCTGACCGCGAAGGGCAGCTATTCGGGGAAGGGCAGCTATTCGGGCGCCGCGACGGCGGGCGCGCAGGTACTCGCCGAGCATGTTCGTGTCATCGGGCATAAGTCCAGCGTAGGCAGGTACCCGGGCGGGTGCCTGGTCCTGCTGCCCCCAGGATCAGCGCGGGGTGCGGGTCGTGGGCTGGTTAGCCTCGGATTGAGACGGCGAGGGCGTCGACCGCTGTCGCCCCGGCGGGGCCGCAGATGAGCGGGTTGACGTCGAGGGCCTCGATCTGGTCGGCCAGGTCGAGGGCCAGTTCGGACAGACCGGTGATCGACCGGACAACGGCGTCGAGATCGGCGGGCGGGGCGCCCCGGACTCCGGCGAGCAAGCGGGCGGCGCGCAGTTCGCCGATCATCTGCCCGGCCGTGTGCTCGTCCACCGGAGGCAGGGCGACCGCGCGGTCGGCGAGCAATTCAACCAGGACGCCGCCCGCGCCGACGACGATCAGCGGGCCGAGGTCGGGGTCGCGGGCGATGCCGATGGCGAGTTCGGGGCCGGGCGGCACGGTCTCGCAGACCAGCACCTGGGCGCCCAGCCGGGCGCTCATGTCGGCGTAGGCGCGGGCCAGTTCGGCCGGGTCGCGGAGGCCGAGGATCACGCCGTGGGCGTCGGATTTGTGGGTGATGGCCGGGGCGGCGGTCTTGAGCACGACCGGGTAGCCGATCTCCGCGGCCGCCGCGAGCGCGGCGCCGGCGTCGGTCGCTTCGGTCGCTTCGGCGGTCGTGATCCCGTACTCGCGCAGCAGGGCCAGCAGCGGCGGGCCGGACGCGCCCGCGGCCAGCAGCGCCGCGGCGCGGTCGCGGCGGCTGGCGCGGGCCGCCGCGGAGAGTGTGCCCGCAGGGGTGGCGGCGGCGGGGGAGCGGTCGGCGTGGTCGAGCAGGTGACGCAGGGCCAGCAGGCCGGTGCGCAGGCCCTCGAGCACCGGCACGCCGTGCTCGCGCAGCCGCCCGGCCAGGTCCGGGTCCACAGCGCTGGCCAGGTTGCCCAGCACGGCCAGCGGCTTGGTGGTCCGGGCCGCCGCGTCCAGCACGGCCAGCGGGTAGGAGTCGTCCCCGTCCAGCTCGTGCACCAGGTCGACGGCGAGGGCGACCGCGGAGACGGACGGATCCTCGGCCAGCGTGATCAGCGACTCGGAGAACAGTTCCCTGGTGTCGGCCCCGGTGCCCCACACGTCGAGCGGGTTGGCCGGGATCAGGCCCGGGTCGAGGATCTTGGCCAATCTGGCCTTGGTGCTCTCGCCGATGGCGGCGAACGGCACGCCCACGTCCTCGGCCAGATCGGCCGCGTGGGCGCGTTCGAGTCCGGAGTCGTGCACGGTCGCGACGCCCGCGCCGCGCGCGGGCCCGCGCGCGGCGCGGCGTCCGATCGCGAACAGCTCGACCGTGTCCGCGAGCTCGGCCAGGTCGCCGACCCGGTGCACCCCGTAGGCGCGGGCCAGGGCCTCCCAGCCGCCGTCGTCGGCGGCCAGCGCGCCGGAGTGGGCGTTCACCATCATCCGGCCGCTGGCCGAGCGGCCCACGGTGAGCAGGACCACGGGGATGTCGCGTCCGGCCGCGCGGGCCAGGGCCTGGCGGAGCCGGTGCGGCTCCCTGATGGCCTCGAGCACCAGCGCCACGACCTTGGTACCGGGCAGCCCGAGGGCGTAGTCCAGGTAGGAACCGGCGGTGGTGACCAGCTCCTGGCCCGAGGAGACCGCGAGCGTGTAGCCGATCCCGCGGCGAACGCGCAGCATGGCCGAGAACACCGAGCCGGAGTGCGTGACCAACGCGACCGGGCCGGCCGGCAGCGGGTCCGGCTCGGTGTAGCCGATCGCGCGCAGCCCGCGGGCGACGTTCACGAAGCCCATGCAGCCCGCCCCGCACAGCTGCATCCCGGCCCCGCGAGCAATGGCCGCCAGCCGCTCCCGCAGCGGCCCGGCGCTCTGGGCCGCCACGCCCGCGCCAGCACGCTGTGGATCTTGGATGGTTGTACCGATAGGCGCCCGGGAGGGCGCCCAAAGGTTCAACCATGGCGGGCCGGCCTCGCTCGCGCCGGGGTGGCTGGGGTCAGAGTGCGGGATGTGACTGGAGTGGGGGGCGGGGTTCGAGCCGCAGGGGGCGGGGGTGGTGGGGGGGAGACCAGGGTCGGTTTCGGGGATAGAGCGGAGGGTGCGGGTGGTGGGGGGGAGACCAGAGTTAGCTGGGGGGCGAGAGTTATCGGTGGGGTCTTCGTGGGCGTTGCCGAAGATGACGGCCGAGCGATCCCCGCGCCGGGCGGCCAGGAGAAGCTGCTCCTCCAGGGCGGCGTCGGGCACGGCCAGCAGCACCAGGTCGACCGGGCCGGGCAGGTCGGCCAGCGACGGCACGCACCGCCGCCCGCCGATCTCGGTGTACCGGGGGTTGACCAGATGCACCACGGGCCGGGACGGGCTCTTCGTGACCTCATCGAGCATTCGCTGGCCGAAGGAGCCGGGGCGGGGTGAGGCCCCGACCAGCGCCACGCTGCGCGCCTCGAGCATGGCCGCCAGCGCGGAGCCGGCCGCCGCGCGGTCCGTGACTAGGCGGCCGGGTTGCTCCGGGACCAGCCGGCCGGATGCGGGGTGGCCCGGGGACGAGACGGGGCGTTCAAAATTATGGTTCTGGGTCATGACCGCCGGATGATCCTGCGGGCCTGGCCGCCGCGGCGCGCGGCCTTGCGGTCCGCGATGGCGGCGCGGGCCGCCTGCCAGCCGGGGATGCCGCAGACCCCGCCGCCCGCGTGCGTGGCCGAGCTGCCGTAGTACATGCCGTCGACGGGGGTGCGGTAGTCGGCGAAGCCGGGGGCCGGCCGCATGTGGAACAGCTGCTCCAGGGACAACTCGCCGTGGAAGATGTTGCCGCCGATCAGGCCGTAGTCCTGTTCCATCTGGTACGGGCCGACGATGTCGCGGTGCAGGATCGACGCCTTGAAGTTCGGGGCGAGCTCGTTGTAGCAGTCGATCATCCGGTCGGCGTAGGCCTCGAGTTCCTCGGTGTGCGGCTGCTCGTTCCAGTCGGCCGGGACCCACTGGGTGAACAGGGACATGATGTGGGTGCCCTCGGGGGACAGGGTCTTGTCGAACGCGGTCGGGATCACGCCGTCGCTGAACGGGCGGGCGGCCGGGCGGCCCTCGCGGGCGTCCTGGAACGCGCGCTCGATGTACTCCATGGTCGGCGCCATCTCGACCGAGCCGGTGTGGTGCTCCTGCAGGTTCGAGCCGGGGTCGGCGGTGAAGTCGGGGAGCTCGGCCAGGGCCAGGTTGATCTTGACGACGCCGCTGCGGGTCTTCCAGTGCTGGATGTCGCGGACGAAGTCGGCGGGCAGGTTGTTCTCGCCCACCTGGTCGAGGAACGCGGTGCGCGGGTGCAGCGTGCTGACCACGACCCGGGCCCGGATCTCGTCGCCGTTGTCCAGCACCACGCCGGCCGCGCGGCCGCCCTCGACGATCACCCGGGCGACCGGCGCGCCGGTGCGGATCTCGGCGCCGTGGCTGCGGGCCGCGCGTTCGATGGCCGCCGAGACGGCGCCCATGCCGCCCTCCTGGAATCCCCAGTTGCCCAGGTGACCGTCGCCCACGTCGCCGATCGAGTGGTGCGCCATCACGTAGGCGGTGCCCGGCTCGTACGGGCCGGCCCAGGTGCCGATCACCCCGTTGACCGCGAGCGCGCCCTTCACCTGCGGCGACTCGAACCAGTCGTCGAGCAGGTCGGCGATGCTCATCGTCATCAGCCGGGTGACGTCGGCGATCGTGCGCACGTCCAGGCCGCGGTGCCGCCAGGCCAGGCGCAGGGTGTCGGCCAGGTCGCGCGGCTTGCGCGAGCCGATCGTCGGCGGGACCGTGAGCAGCAGCGGGCCGAGTACCTCGGCCAGGCCGGCCAGCCAGGCGTCCCACTGGGGCATGGCGTCCGCGTCCTTCTTGGACCACTTGGACACCTCGTCGTGGTTGCGCTGAGCGTCGTCGGCGTAGAGCTTGATCGAACCGCCTTCGGGGAAGGCCTGGTAATACGGGCCCATCGGGTAGATCTTGTAACCGTGCCGCTCGAGCTCGAGGTCGTTGATGATGGTCGGCGGCATCAGGCTCATCACGTAGGACAGCCGGGTCACGCTGAACTCGGGCGCGTCCGGCCAGGGCGCCTCGGTGGTCGCCGCGCCGCCGGTCTTGTGCCTGCCCTCCAGCACGACCGTCCGGGCGCCGGACCGGGCCAGGTACGCGGCGGCGACCAGGCCGTTATGCCCTCCGCCGACCACGATGGCGTCGTATGTTGCGGCCATGAGTTTGCCTTCCGCGAGTTTCGTGGGCCGGGCCATCCGGCGTCCGCTACCATGCGGCCTGCCTGATGCCGGTCCCGGGCGGGTCGGCGCTGCGGCGGGCCATATTTGAGGATCTTTGACTGAATGTTCAGTCTAGAAACCTGCTAAGGTCTTCACAAGAGGGCAGGAGAATGTCGAGGATGTCGGGATGACAGATGCGGCTGGCGCGACCAACGCGCTGGGCACCGCGGACCACCGCCGCGAGCAGATGCTGCGCGCCGCACTCGAGGTCATCGCCGACCGCGGCTATGCCGACACCCGGATCGCCGACGTGGCCGAGCGGACCGGGATCAGCCCGGCCCTGGTCATCTACTACTTCAAGACCAAGGACCAGCTGCTGGCCGAGGCGATCCGGTACGCCGAGGACGGCTGGTACGCCGAGGGCCAGCGCCGGATGGAGGCCCTGCCGACCGCGGCGGCGCGGATCGAAGAGATCGTGGCCATGACCTGCCTGCCCGAGGCCGACGCCGAGGCGCACGACTCGTGGCTGCTCTGGCTGGACTTCTGGGCCCTGGCCGCGCGCAGCCCGCAGGTGGCCGACCTGCGGCAGCGGGCGGACGAGCGGTGGCGCGACCTGATCGTCTCCCTGGTGCGAGCCGGGCAGGAGGCGGGCGAGTTCCGGGCGGTTGACCCGGACAACTTCGCGGTCCTGCTGTCCGCGCTGCTTGACGGGCTGGCCATCCAGATCGCGCTCGACGATCCGGTTATCGGCCCGCAGCGGTCGTTCGATCTGAGCATGGCGTTCATCGCCGAGCAGCTGGGGTTCGAGTGGACCGGCGCCCGGCGCGGGCGCAGCGGGAATGGCCGGGCGGGCCAGGCGGGCGGGAATCACCGGGAGGGCGCGTAGCGCGCGTAGCCAGGAGGGCAGGTGGCCGAGATGGCCGGAGGCCGGGTTGAGCTGATTTCGCTGACCAAGCGGTTCACGGAGATCGCCGTCGACTCGATCGACCTGGCGGTCGCCAGTGGCGAGTTCTTCTCGCTGCTCGGGCCGTCGGGTTGCGGTAAGACCACCACGCTGCGGCTGATCGCCGGGTTCGAGCAGCCGACCGCGGGCCGGATCCTGCTCGATGACGTCGACGTGTCCGGCGTCCCGCCGCACAAGCGCAACGTCAACACGGTCTTCCAGAGCTACGCCCTGTTCCCGTTCCTCACCGTGTTCGACAACGTGGCGTTCGGGCTGCGCACGCGCCGGATGGACAAGGGTGAGCTGACCCGCCGGGTGAACGAGGCGCTGGACCTGGTCAAGCTGCGGCCCTACGCCAAGCGACGTCCCGGCCAGCTGTCCGGCGGCCAGCAGCAGCGGGTGGCGCTGGCCCGGGCCCTGGTGCTGCAGCCGTCGGTGCTGCTGCTCGACGAGCCGCTCGGGGCGCTCGACGCCAAGCTGCGCCGCTCGCTCAAGGTCGAGCTCAAGGCGCTGCAGGAGCAGGTCGGGATCACGTTCCTGTACGTGACGCACGATCAGGAAGAGGCGCTGACCATGTCCGACCGGCTGGCGGTCATGCGCGACGGGCAGATCGTGCAGATCGGCAGCCCGCACGAGGTCTACGAGGAGCCGGCCGACACCTACGTGGCCGACTTCCTGGGCGTCTCCAACCTCATGGAGGTCGACGTCGTCTCCCGCGGGCCGGGCTCGGGCTGCACGGCCAAGCTGGGCGAGTCGGTGCTGCAGGTGGACCACGGCGGCGACGGCGCGCCGGATCGCGCGCACGCCGTGATCAGGCCGGAGCGGGTCCGCGTCGAGGAGTTCGGCACCGAGGGCCCGAACCGGGTCCCCGGCATGGTCGAGCGGCTGGTCTACCTGGGGTCGTCCACCCAGGTCATCCTGCGGCTGGCACCCGGCACGGAACTACAGGCGCTGCTGCAGAACGACGGCGAGCAGGGACGGCTGGCCACGCTCAGCCAGGGCACCCCGGTGCACGTGTTCCTGGCTCCGGACGCGCTGCGGGTGCTGGCCGGGGGCGGGGTCGTGGCCGACGTGGCCGAGCCGCCGCTGGCCGACGTGGCGGGCCTGGACGAGGACGCGCTCAAGGCCAGCTAGGGTCTTGTTTTCCGGTCGGCGGGCCGGGTGCCGTGGCCGGGCCGGACGATCCCGTATTCGTAGGCGTGCACGGCGACCTGCACCCGGTCCCGCAGGCCGAGCTTGGCCAGAATGCGGGCGACGTGGCTCTTGACGGTGGCCTCGCTGAGGAAGAGCCGGGCGGCGATCTCGGCGTTCGACAGGCCCTGGGCCACGAGCCGGACGACGCCGAGTTCCCGTTCGCTGAGGCGCCCGGCGGCACCGGCGACCGGGGTGCCGGGGGCGGGGCCGTTGCAGAAGTCCTCGATCAGCCGCCGGGTGATGGCCGGGGCGAGGAGGGTCTCGCCGGCGGCCACCGCGCGCACGCCGCCGGTCAGCTGGTCGCGGCTGGCGTCCTTGAGCAGGAAGCCGCTCGCGCCCGCCTTCAGGGCGCGGTAGACGTACTCGTCCAGGTTGAAGGTGGTCAGCATCAGGATCCGGGCCCGGGACCCGGCCGCAGCGAGCCGGGTGGTGGCCTCGATGCCGTTCATCTGGGGCATGCGGACGTCCATCAAGATCACGTCGGGGTCCAGCAGCCGGGCCTGGGCCAGCGCCTGGCGGCCGTCGGCGGCCTCGCCGGTGACGGCCAGGTCCGGCTCGGCTTCCAGGAGCATCCGCAGGCCCTCGCGGACGAGGTCCTGGTCGTCGACGATCAGGACGCTGATCACGACGGCTCGCCAGCCGGCAGACCGCCGTCGAGCGGCAGCCGGGCCCGCACGGCGAACCCGCCGCCGGCCCGCGGCCCGGCGGCCAGTTCACCGCCGAACACCGCGGCCCGTTCGCGCATCCCGGCCAGACCGTGCCCGTCGGCCGGCGTCAGCGGGCCGGGTTCCCCGATCCCGTTGTCGGTGATCTCGATCGTGACGGTGTCCCGCGCGCACCCGATCGTCACGTCGGCGCGGGCCGGGCCGGCATGCTTGAGGACGTTGGTCAGCGCCTCCTGCACGATGCGGTAGGCCGACACGTCCACGGCCGCGGGCACCGCGGCGCGGTCGCCGTCGATGACCAGGTTCACCGGCAGGCCGGCGGCCTGAACGCTCGCGGCCAGCGCGTCCAGGTCGCCGATGCCCGGCTGCGGGGCGAGCCCGGCCTCCTCGTCCGGGTCGCGCAGGACGCCGAGCAGGCGGCGGGTCTCGGCCAGCGCCTGCCGTGCGCTGTTCTCGATCTTCTCCAGGGTTGTCCCGGCCGGCTGGCCCGACGCCCGGGCGCCGGCCGCCTGCAGCACGATCACGCTGAGGTGATGGGCGACGATGTCGTGCAGTTCCCGGGCGATCCGGGCTCGCTCGGCCGCCGTGGCCTGCTCGGTTTGGCGCCGCAGCGCCGCGCTGTGCGCGGCCATCGAGACCGCCTGCCTGTGGGCGTGCACGAACACGCCAGCCAGCCAGAAGGCCAGCAGCTGCAGCGCCGCCAATGTCACGCCCGCGTGGCCGCCCTGCTCACCCTGCGAGAAGGTCAGGGCCAGCTCGCCGCGGTGGCCGATCACGGCTATGACCGGGGCGGTGAGGATCAGCCCGGTGACCGCGCGGCGCAGGCTGGCGTACGCGCCCAGTGAGTAGGCGGCGGCGAACAGCACGAACGTGAACGCCAGGCCGCGCAGCGAGTTGTCGGAGAACAGGAATAGCAGCGTGACGCTCGCCCAGATCGTCAGCCACATCAGCAGCGGCGCGCGGCGGCGTAGCACCAGCGGCGCGCCCATGAGCAGGGGCAGCAGCGCCAGCAGCCAAGACGGCCCGGCGATCGCCTCGCTGCCGATCAGGCGGGGCGAGCCCCACGCGGCGACGGCGATCAGGCCGGCCCCGGTGATCCCCATAAGGGCATCGGCGATGTTGCCCGGGTCACCGCCCAGCAAGCGCCGTACTGCCCGCATGCCCCCGAAGGTAGCGCCTGGCCGGGCCGTGCACATCATCCGTGCGGCGAGGCGGATTCACTCTCGCGGATGAACCGGTTCGCTCCCGCGGGCGCAGACCACCGGGCCGGGATCGGCGGAGGGTGGACGGCGAACACACCGGATGGCGCGTGGGAGGAGACCGATGAACGTCGTCGAGGCCAGCGGCCTGGGCAAGCGCTACGGGCGTACCTGGGCGCTGCGCGAGTGCACGCTGGAGATACCCGCCGGGCGCGTAACGGCGCTGGTCGGGCCGAACGGGGCCGGCAAGACCACGCTGCTGAACCTGGCCGTCGGACTGTCGGCGCCGTCGGCGGGCCGGGTCACCGTGCTGGGCGGCCGGCCGGCCGGGTCGCTGGCCGCGCTGGACGGGATCGCGTTCGTGGCCCAGGACACGCCGGTGTACAAGACGCTGTCGGTCGCGGACATGATCTACGTGACGCGCAGCCTGAACCGGCGCTTCGACCAGCCCTACGCGCGGGCCCGGCTGGACGAGCTCGGCATCCCGCTCAGGCGGAAGGCGGGCAAGCTGTCCGGCGGCCAGCAGGCGCAGCTGGCGCTGACCCTGGCGCTGGCCCGCCGGCCCCGGCTGCTGGTGCTGGACGAGCCGGTGGCCATGCTGGACCCGGTCGCCCGGCACGACTTCATGGCCACCGTCCTGGCGGCGGCGGCCGCACACGGAGTGTCGGTGCTGCTGTCCTCGCACGTGCTCACCGAGCTCGGGCGGGTGGCCAATTACCTCATCCTGCTGGCCCGGGGCCGGGTGCGGCTGGCCGGGCAGGTCGGCGACCTGCTCGCCGCCCACGGCCAGGCCAGCCTCGAGGAACTCGCCATGGCCTACCTGCGCGAGACCACGCCCGAGGTGACGCGATGAGCACGCCGACCCTGCCCGCCCGCCCGGGCCAGGCCGACACCGCCCTGCGTCCGCTGCCGTGGCGGCGGATGGCCGGGGTCACCTGGCGGCAGCACCGGATCGCGCTGGCCGGCGTGGCCGTGCTGCTGGGCGCGCTGGCGGTGTGGCTGTGGCTCATGGGCCTTCCGTTGCACCACGCCTACGCGGCCGCGGCCGCCTGCCGCCCGGCCGGCTCGGCGGCCTGCCAGGGCGTGAGCGGCAGTTTCAGCCAGAGCGCCGAGAACCACGTCATGGGGAGTAAGGGCCCAGGTGGCGTCCTGCTGCAGGTGGTGCCCGCGCTGATCGGGGCGTTCGCCGGGGCGCCGGTGCTGGCCCGGGAGCTGGAGACCGGCACGTTCCGGTACGCGTGGACCCAGGGCTTCGGCCGGTGGCGCTGGGCGCTGGCCAAGCTGGTACTGCTCGCGGTCGTGCTGGCCGCCGCCACCGCCGCGTTCGGCGCCCTGGTGTCCTGGTATTACCAGCCGGACTACGCGACCAGCAGCCAGGCCCTGGGCCTGTACCAGAACTCCCCGTTCGGTGACCTGTTCAGCCTGCGCGAGGTCACCTTCCCCGCCTGGACGCTGGCCGCCTTCACGATCGCCGCCCTGGCCGGCATGCTCATCCGCCGGGTCGTCCCCGCGATCGTCGCCACCCTGGCCGTCTACGCCGGGCTCGCCATCGCGACCGCGGTACTGCTGCGCGAGCACTACCTGACACCGCTGGTCACTTCCAGCTTGACCGTGCCCGGCACCAGCACCGCGTGGATCATCAGCCAGTGGTCGACCAAGGACGGCAGGCTCGCCTTCGGGGGCAATCCGCCCGCCAGCCTCCTCAACCAGCTCGGGTCCTGCCTTTCGGCCGGGAATGCCAAGCCTCTGGCGGGAGGATTCCCTCAGCAGCTAGCGCAGTGCCTGACTCGGCACGGCTACGTGCAGTGGACCAGCTACCAGCCGGCCGGCCGGTTCTGGCCCTTCCAGTGGATCGAGGGCGGCTGGCTGCTCGCGCTCTCCGCACTGCTCATCGCCGCAACGATCTGGGTGGTTCGCCGCCGTGCCGCCTGATGCATCCCGGGCTGGGGCCGGGGTGAACAGTAGGGGAGCGGGAGCGGTACAGCCGGTGCGTGCTGCACCGGGCCGGCCGCGCTGTGAGCCGGGGCGTAAGAAAAACGAAGTCAGCCGTAATCGGCGCCGGCGATGGTGGCGAGGGCTTCCTTGGCGTCGCCGCGCTCGCCGCGGGTCATGAACCGGTAGCCGATGAAGCCGAGGATCGCGATGATGAACGACATCAGCAGCATGATCGTGCCGAGCGCGTTCAGTGCCGGGCCGCCGTTGCCGCCGTGCTGCTGCGAGTAGATGTAGACCGACATCGGGGTGTTGCTGGCCTTGGAGTAGAGCAGGTCGACGATCACGAAGTCGTCGACCACCGTGGAGAAGACCAGCACCGCGCTGGCGAAGATGGCCGGGGTGAGCAGCGGCAGCAGCACCCGGCGGATGGTCTGGAACTGGGTGGCGCCGAGGTCGGCCGCGGCCTCCTCGTACTGGCGGCCGATCGTCACCAGCCGGGCCTGGACGATGATCGCAGGCCAGCTGATGTTCCAGCTGACCAGGGCCAGGGTCTGGGCGAGCGTGCCGAGCTGCACGAAGCTGAACAGCACGGTGAACACGAAGAACATCGCGACGCCGAAGATCAGCTCCGGGATGACGAAGGAGAAGATCATCACGAGGTTGAACGACGAGGACGTTATCCCGCGCCAGCGGTTGATGCCGAGCGCGAACGCCACGCCGAGCGGCACGGCGATCAGCGTCGTGTAGACCGACAGCCGCAGCGTCTGCTCGACCGCATCCAGCAGCACGCTGCTGTGCAGCACCGAGTTCACCGGGTCGGTGAAGTACCAGCGCCAGGAGAAGCCCTGCCAGGTCGCCTGCGACTTGCCGTTGTTGAACGAGAACAGGACCGCGATCGCGATCGGGACCAGCGACCAGATCAGGTAGAGCCAGGTAAAGCCCTCCAGGAGCCACGGGCGGCGCCAGGGGTTGCGCCACGGGGCGCGCCAGCGGGCCGTGCCTCCCGCGGTGTCGCGCTGGGCGGCGGCGCCGGCCTGGCCGGTCACGGCGGTCGCGCTCATGATGCCTCCCGGGACGACCGGTTGGTCGCAAGGACGTAGTAGATCATCGGGATGACCAGGATCAGCAGCAGGATCAGCGACAGCACCGCCCCCTGCCCCTGCAGGCCCGGCGTGCCGAGCTGGCCCTCGATCAGGTTGCCGACCATCGAGGTGTTCGGGGCCCCGGACAGCAGCTGGTTGGTGAAGTAGTCGCCGAGCATCGGCAGCACCGTGATCAGCATCCCGGTCAGGATCGGCTGGCGGGACAGCGGCAGGGTGACCCGGACGAAGGTCCGGACCCGGCCGAGCCCGAGATCGCGCCCGGCCTCGATCAGCGAGGGGTCGATCCGGTCCAGGCCCGCGTAGAGCACCAGGATCAGGTACGGGATGTAGCCGTACACCAGGCCCAGGACCACCGTCGTCGGCTTCCCGCCGAGCCAGTCGATGGGCGACGACGACGAGGTCAGGCCCAGGAACGACAGGGTCTTGTTCACGTAGCCGTCGGTCTGCAGCAGGTCGATCCAGGCCAGCATCCGCATCATGTAGCTGATCCAGAACGGCG